>OUNM010613275.1_pt1 | contig 61873 bp, 38 predicted proteins | sample 1769961 | NCBI WGS metagenome assembly OUNM01 (sample SAMEA3914820, study PRJEB12502) | metagenome | biome: forest; material: soil | place: USA | collected 2012-03-12 | depth 0.3 m
CAATTGATGACGGAGAAACTTGGCTATAAAAAGTTTGCCGCTCACGGCGGCGATTGGGGTTCGACAGTCACGGAACAACTTGCACGGAGTCATGCCGATTCGGTCATCGGCATCCACTTGACCGATGTTCCTTTCGGGCATCTTTTTCAGAAACCCGGCGATCCATCTTCAGCGGAGGCAAAATTTCTGAAGCTCGCGGAACAGTGGCAGCAAAAGGAGGGTGCCTACGCGATGATCCAATCTACCAAGCCGCAAAGCCTTTCGCCGGCGCTCAACGACTCACCTGCCGGATTGGCTGCGTGGATCGTGGAAAAATTCCACGGATGGAGCGATTGCGGCGGAAAGCTCGAAACGCGTTTTTCCAAGGATGAACTCCTCACGAATATTATGATCTATTGGGTCAACGCAACGATCGGATCTTCATTTCTGCCATACTATGATTTTGCCAATGCGGGTGCGCTGACCTGGATCAAGGAGGCGTTCAAGCAATGGACCGGGTCCGCCAAAGTGCCTGCGGCCTTCGCGCTCTTCCCCGCTGATATCAGCAGGCCGCCTCGCGAGTGGGCGGAACGCTTTTTCAACGTGCAACGATGGACGGAGATGCCACGCGGCGGTCACTTCGCCGCCCTGGAAGAACCGGAACTGCTCGTAAACGATATCCGCGCATTTTTCCGGCCCCTCCGCGCGAATCGCTAAAATGCCGGGAGGAATTCATACTCCGAGAGTGAAAGTGGACGATCTGCAGGCGAGCGTCGATTTCCCTCGCCTCCAAAATTGTGGAGAAAGCTCGATAGATTGTTTTCCTTAGCTTTGCGGCCTTTGCGCCTTTGCGTAAAAAATACCCGCTTTGCCCGCACGGAAGGTATTTAAGGCGCAAAGATCGCAAAGGCCGCAAAGAAATATTCCCCCAAGGCCAAACCAAATTTGTTTCAAGTAACTTGCATTGCGTAATGCACGACTTCCATCAATGGCCCGCGTCGAGGAAGACTAGTTGACGGTGATCGGGCGGGCCGACCAGCGCAACGGCGCGGTCGGGGAAGAGATTGAGCAGTTCGTCGTCGTTGATGATGCGAATCTTTGGTGCCGCGGGAGGCGTTTGGGTGGTTACGACGAGAGAAGGAGATGCGGGAGTCGGACGATGAGATCTAAAAAGGAAAGCAAGGCTGACGGCGAAGATCGCGAGGGCCACCGAGAACTGGCGTTGGTAGCGGGCGCGGCGGGCTTGCGCCAGGGCGTGTTCGAGAGATGCGACGCGAAAGCCATCGGGCGTGCCATCCGAGAGGAGATCGGCGAGGAGGCGTTCGCGGTCAGAGGGATTCTTCATGGCGGAGATCACTAAGAATGGATTCGCGGAGTTGCCGGCGCAAACGCAGGAGGCGCGATTCGACGGCTTTTTCGGAGGAGCCTGTTTCTTGCGCCAGTTCGCGCGTGCTCTTGCCTGCAAAATACTTGGCTTCCACGAGGGCGCGATCCGCCGGATCGAGAGCAGCGAGGCGATGATCGAGCAACTCGAAGAGAGCGGAATCGCCGTTATTTTCCTGCGGTGAGGGCAAGGACGGCGCAGGGTGCAGCCAGCCGAGCGCGTACTTCTTAAGAGTCGCCCAGTAGCGTTGCCGCCGCCGGCCTCCATCCACGGCAGTATTGCGGGCGACCACGGTGAGCCAGCACCAAAAGGCTTCTTCGGTTTCAAAGTAACGCCCTTTCCGGGCGACGCGCATCAGAGTTTCCTGAAGGGCGTCGCGGGCGGCGTGTTCATCGCCGCGCGCGAGGACGAGATGATAGCGAAGCAAACGATCAAAATACTGCGCATGAAATTCACGGAAAGCCGCTTCTTCTCCTTGCGCCAGCCGGCGAGTGAGCGCACCCGTCGGTGAGGGATCGACCGGAAGCATGGTTACTTGTCGGGGCGCAGAGTCGGCGAGGAGAGCGGAAGTGGCCATGCTAGCGCAGCTCAGGGCTGCGGAGTTTTTGGAGCATTGTTGGATGCTTTGCCGCCAGCTTCGGGGAATCCATTGGCGCCGGGCTGGCTGTTGTTGCCGGGAAAGCCGCCGGAGCCCACCCCACCACCACCCCCAAAACCACCAAAGCCGCCGCTGGACGTCCCGTTTCCGATTCCTGGCGCATACGATCCAACCCCGCCAAATCCCCCGCGCCCTGCGGGTACGCCGGGAGCCGCATTCTTCGCGGGCTGCGACATATCGGTGGCGCGCCCGCCGAGGGCGACGACGAATTGATCGACGATCGCCAGGGAATCCGGCTTGCCCACAGCGACTAGTAATCGGGTAGCACGATGGAATTGCAATTCGGGCATCTCCAGGGATGAAGCCGTATCCGCATGACGCAAGATCGCCATGGTCTGCATGATCGATTCCTTCATCTCATCAAGAAATGCGTCAGCCCGCCCGTCCGAAAAATCCTGCGCGCCGGAGAGATTGAAGACGCGGCAGGTCGGCTTTTGCGACGAATTCGCTGCCGGATCGGTGAGGATGAGTCCGTAAAAATGGTAGTCCATGCGACTGACCGCCAATCGCCCATCGGAGGCGAAGGCCACGGCTTGAAGCGCTTGCTCCATGCCGACATTGCGCACATTCAGAGTAACGCGGACGTTCTCGGCCTTGGGCTGCACCATGAAGTTTGCACCTGGAAAATGATCGCGCAGAAAGGAGATGATGTCTTTCAGATCCTCATCGACAAATTGCATATTGACGCGGGTCGATTCAGGATCGGGATCCGCTTGTACTGCCGGCGCGGGTGAGGCAGGGGTGGTTTCAGGCGCGGCATGCAGTTGAGCGAACGGCGTGAGTAAAGTGGTGGCCAGGACGACGGCTGTGCGGGAGTGAGCAAAGGAGAAGTAGGTTTTCATAGCTATCCATGACACGCCGCCGAGAGTAAAATCCCGCGGAGTTTTTTCAAAATATCAGATGGAGCAATGGGATCTTCGCTCACTCTCCAGATGACGCGGATCGTCGAATAGCATAGGGCACCAGCCAAAAAAAAACCGCGCAAACGATATAGATGAGGATCATCCACATCCATTGATATTCCTTGAAGGAGATGGGACTGAAGTAGATGGCACTTGCGGAGAAAACAACGAAGAAATTGGCTTTGGAACTCCGGTCCTGGACGAAGAAAAAGCCGCAGATGAGCAGGAAGATGAGCGAAACCAAACAAACAATAAACGCGGCTCCAAAATCGGCCCAGATAAAGACGGCGTCGATGACAAGAAAAATCCAGTCCAAGTCGATCCACAGTGATTGATGGCAAACCGCCTCACCGGCCAAAATTGCCCCCAGGACGAATAGTCCACGCACGAAAACAGAATCGATTCCCGCGAAGAAACTTTCGACAGGATCGGCGAACATACGGGAAGAGGTGGGAAGGTTGAGACTCGCTCAGATTCCACAACACCGCGGAGCGCGCAACTGCCACATAGCCGTGGTGTTTATAAGAGTACAACAATCGAATCCAATGAAAGCTTCCATCTTGATCGCCTGGGCCATTCTCGGCTCGGCAGTCCCGTCTTTGGCAGATTTTGACGGGCCCGCTCAGGCAACTTTGAATGCCACTGTGCAGGCTCCGGTGCTCGTCGATGGCCGGAATTCCGGTACCATCACCATTCTGGCCGGACGCATCGTCAACGTTGACGATGTCCAGGCCACCCAGGTGCTCATTGATTTCGCGGGAGCAAAGACCTGGATCCCGCGCATGGAGACGGATTTCGATCAACGGCTGGCCGATTACACGGAAGCGAGTGCGAAATTTGCCGCCCAGGCGAAAGAGGCCTTTCAGCAAAGGGCCGAGATCGCCGAGCAGCAACGCCAGCAGGCCAGCGCCGATTTCCAATCGAAGCTCGACGGCTACGTCTCACCACTCGAGTCCGCTCCTTACGATAATAACCGCAGCGTGGTGGATTACTATGATTGCTGGGGCAATCGCTATAACATTGGGGTTTTCGGGCAGCGGATTTATAATTAGCAGCCGGTTGTTTTTACCTGCCTTTCGGGCTCACGCAGAGCTGGAAGATGCAACATGCATCGCGGTGATTACATAAGCCTATAGAACATCCGCGTTCATATGAGTCATCTGTGGATCAGTTTTTTCCGCTTAGTCACTAGCAATGGATCCACTTGGATGAGCGAGTTTGGAACAAGCTTGAAAGCGGTTAAACTAATTCTATAACGTCGCAACACAAAATTCCCAGGCGCCTGAGCATGCGAGAGTCTTTCGCCACTCAGGTCATAGACCTGAGCTACAGCGGCCGGTCCTCGCAAAGTATGTTCAATCGTCGACCTTCGCGCCAGGTAAAATGGAAAAGTAACGTTTTATTTTTCCACCTCACCTTGTGCTGCTGTAGGCCAGGTCTGTGACCTGGCTGGCCGGAGATTCAGGCTCCTATCAGACCTCCGACACTATCGACCGAGGCTGCCGAAAAACCTGAAAGACTCCAGCGGATTTCCACGGCTGCTAAACTCGCCAATCAGGAGATTGGCGTTTCCGGAGCGTCCGCGGGTTCGACATGCACGAGCACATCCACGACAGCGGGATTGGCGGCGCGGATGGCGTCTTTTACGTCGTGCGCGATGCGGTGGCCTTCCCGGACGGTGAGACCGCCATCTACTTCCACGTGAATGTCCACATAGTAATCGAGGCCCATTTTGCGAACGCGGCATTTTTCAAGTAACACCACGCCGGGAACGGCTGCGGCGATGGCGCGCACAGAATCGGCGACGGCAGGCGGTGGCGCGATATCCATGATTTCGTCGAGGGCCGGGCGCAGCAATCCCCATCCATTGAAACCAATGAGGATACAGGCAAAAAGCGCCGCGCAATCATCCGCCGGCTCGTAACCTTTTCCCCCAATCAGCGCGATGGAGATGCCGATGAAAGCCGCAACCGATGTGATGGCGTCGGCGCGATGATGCCAGGCATCCGTCTTCAGCGCGGCGCTGCCGATTTTTTCTCCGGCATGCGCGACCTTCCGGAAAAGCCACTCTTTTAAAACAACCACAATCACCAGCACGCCGAGCGTGAAAGGCGCGGGTGCGTGATGCGGCGTCATGATCTCGCGCACGCTCTCCGCCGAAAGACCCACGGCCGCAGCGATGATCAAAAGCGCCACAGCGACTGCGGCGAGCGGCTCGGCTTTTCCGTGTCCGTAAGGATGCGTCGCATCCGGCGGGCGCGCCGCCACCATCAGTCCCGCCCAGATGACTAGCGAAGAGAATATATCGAGTGTCGATTCGATGCCGTCGGCAATGAGCGCGTAAGCGTGCCCATAAATCCCCGCGCCAATTTTCACCGCCGCGAGCACGCAATTGAGGAGCACCCCATACAGCGCGAGGCGGGCGCCGGCTTCCAGCCGATGGCGCGCGGTGCCATTGCCGTGGACGGCTGCGGTGCTGGATGTGGACGCGTCCATGCGGTCTGTGGTTGATGTCACGAATGCCCAAGTCCCAGGAGCGAAGAAAGCCCTAAATGGTCTTCACGGAAAAAGACCTTCCACCGGCCCGCCGATGAGCACTTCGATGGGGAGCCGCTGGTATTCATATTCGTAAGGCGGCGATTTCCATTGGAATCGATCCGGATGCAATGCGCGGATTTGGCGGATGATTTCCACACCCGTGCGGAACGGCAGAAAGGTCTCGCGATCCGTGACATGCAGTTGCGCGCCGGCACAGAGCAGGCCGGCGAATTTGTGAAATCCAGGTTCAAACCACGCCGCGCGAAAGAAAACACCGGGAAGGCCGAGAGCGTTCATATGGCCGGCGAATGTTTCACCTTCGAGCCATGGCGCACCAAAAAGTTCAAAGGGGCGCGTCGTTCCGCGTCCTTCGGAAAGGTTAGTTGCTTCGAGGAGACACATGCCGGGATAGACGAGCGCGGTCTCGGGCGTCGGCATGTTGGGAGAGGGCGCCACCCACGGCAGGCCGGTCTGCGCCCAGCCCTTCGTGCGATTCCAATTCTCCATCGGCAAAACGTGCAACTCGCATTGGGGAAACGCCTCCCGCTGAAATTGCTGCGCGAGTTCGCCGATGGTAAGTCCGTGCCTCACCGGCAGCGGATGCAGGCCCACGAAAGATCGGTAGGTGGGATCGAGTACCGGCCCTTCCACGGTTTTTCCATCGAGCGGATTGGGCCGGTCGAGCACCACCACGGCAATGCCCGCTTTTTCGCAAGCGCGCATGCAGAGGTACATGCTCCAGATGAAGGTATAGTAGCGGGCGCCCACATCCTGCAGGTCGACAAGTAACACATCGAGCCCTTCGAGCATTTCCGGCGCCGGCTCGCGATGCTCTCCGTAGAGGCTGTGCACGGGAATCCCGAGCCGCGGGTGCGTGAAGCTGCGCCACTCGATCATGTTATCCTGCGTCTGTCCCAAGTAACCATGCTGCGGCCCGAAAAAAGCCCGCAATTGAAACAGTTCACCGTCGTGCCGCTCCAGCACGCTCGAGGTATGTTCGAGTCGCGCGGAGACCGATGCGGGATGCAGCAGCGCACCGACCCGCGCTCCGCGCAGGGCGCGAGGCCAGAGCGCGGATAATCGATCGACCGGCAGTAGGACGAGTCCGGATTGGTGAGCGGCGGTGGACATGATGCAGCGGATGATTCGCAGCGAGATTTCCTATGTCATGACCGATGCCTTTCAGCAAAGCTCCAAAGATTTCGCGGCCGCTCTTCGCCAAAAGCCGACATGCTTTTCTTTTCCTGCTGCATTCGCGGAAAAACCTGCCAAATACTTGATGCATGGCCTTTTCCAAGCGCTGGAGCGCCTCGATCTTTCTCTTTTTCCTGGCTGCCACGGCGCTGGCCCAGCCTGCATCCGCGCCGCCACCGGTCGATATTGACCGCATCCGCGAGGAACTCGGGATTGGCCGCTACAATGCGCCCTCCATCGAGCAGGTTTTCCAACGGCTATCGGTCCTTGAACCGATTCCTTTCGACAAGGTCTGGCGCCCGCTTCCGGAACACCTTCCGCAGGACCGGCCGCGCATGGCGCTGCTCGCGGGCACGCTCATTGCCGATGGCTTTCTCGTCGTCAAAGAAGAACGCGCTTCCAAAATCGAAACGCTCGGGCACGGTCTGCTGCGCCTCGCCAAGGGACTCGCTATCGGCGAACGGCTGAACAAGCGCGGGCGGCATGTTATGGAAATGGCCGAGAGTGAGCGCTGGCACGATATCCGGCGCGAACTCGTCAAGACGCAGGCCGAAGCGGAGGCCGCGTTGCTCGCGCTCAAGGACGACGACCTCGTCCACCTGGTCGCGATGGGAGGATGGTTGCGAGGACTGGAAATCACCAGCGCCACCGTCGCGGATAACTACAGCCCTGAACGGGCCACCCACCTCTTGCAACCGGAGCTTTCAGATACCTTTCTCGATCGCATCCATGATTTTCGGCCCCGGCTGCGCAGCACGAATATCGTTCAAGTCATCGAAAAAGACCTGAAAGCCATCCGCGACATCGTGCCCGACAAAGGGCACGAACGTCCCTACACGCTCGCCGAGGTGAAGAAGATTCACGAACTGACGCGTGATGCGGATCGGACGATTTCGACGAGTGACTAGGCGTTACACGTGCGTGCTGGTGTCTTTCAGGCCGTCAGAAACATTCAAGCGATGACAGTGGAAGAGTTAAAAATCGAAGTGGCCCAGCTGTCTTCCGAAGATCAACTTGCTTTGGCGGCATGGCTTCAACAAGACAATGAAGTTCAGGTATTGCTTCGCAAAAATCTGATCACAGAAATTCAGTTAGGAATTGAGCAAGCGGACGGTGGAGAACTCCTGGAAGCGGATGAAGTTTTTGATCGGTTGCGTGTGATGTAGCGCCAAGGGCAGCAGCTCCTCAAAAGCCTTCGCTATTGCATCTCTCCGCATCCGCGCTTACAAGGCGCGCAATGACGCCTCGCGCTGCGCGAATCATCGCCATGCTGATTTTTCTCGGTGGTTTGTGGGCTTGCTGGTGCCGCATCGCCATGGACTGGGATGGTGCTTACCAGTTTGCTCTCACGCTCATCCGCCAGGAGCCGTACAAGTATTTGAGCCGATTTCACTCCTGGATCGTCTGGTTGCCCACGGTTTGGGCGAGTCACACCACGGCAAACCTCGCGGCGATCGAAATGGTTTTCGGCGCGCCTTACTGCTTTGCACCGCTGATTGGCTTCGGGCTTTCCTGCTGGGCGGCATGGCGGAGCGCGCCGCACCTTCTGCTCTGGGTCGCCATGGGAATCTGCCTCGCAGCGCTCCCGGGGCAGGCGTTCATGATCAACGACAGCATCTTCCAGATGCACCTTTTCTGGCCGGTGTTTCTCGCGGGAACCTGCTCCATGAGTGCGGGAAAACGCGCGATCCTGGGTCTTTTCGGCTTTTGGCAGCTATCGCACCCTGTCGGGATCGGCCTGTGTGCGCTTACAGCGATCGCCGCGGTCGATTCATCGAGGCGCAATCCGCCGGAGCGTCAGTCGCTGGTGCTCTTCGCTCTCTGGTGCGGGTTGCTTTCATTCGTCGGAATTCTGAAGCTTTATCTTTTTCCCGACTCCTACGCGGCGTCGGAAGCATCGTTTTCTAAGGTGATTTATTATTTCCGCGCGGGAGTGTTGGGATGGCCGCTTCTGGCCATGGTTTGCATCCTCACAGCGGCGTGGATCACGCATCGGATGAGCGTGCCGACGGCTCACTTGCCGGGTGACGCCGAGAAACGCGTCCTCTGGTGCCTCGCGGCGGGCGCCTTGTTTCTGGTCATCTGGGCCGCCGATCCTCACCGCTGGCGATCCGCCCTGGACTACCGTCGATGGCTGGCACCACTGACTCTGCCTTTCCTCCTGCTGATCTGGCAGGAATCGCGGAAGACCACGCTCCTTTCCCCCCGGAGTGAAAGACTTAGAGGATTTGTGGGAGTCGCCGCTGCCCTTATTTTTGCCGTCGTGCTCGGGCTGCAGAGCACGGAATGGCGCCAAATGAGCGCTCGCATGGAGGCTCAGCTTGAATCCGATCCCGGCCCCGTCTTCGCGGAATCCTCTCTGGCGTGGGCCAGCGGCACCGCGATGGATCACTGGGGCACAGCAGCAATGGTGATCACGTCTCAGGGCATCAAACCGCACACCCTCCAACTCGACCGCGACCAGCTGGTGACCTTGGCCACGCCCGAGGGATCAGAGCTGGTCCCCCTCGTCCCCGCGCACCGCGTTCCACCCGCGCCGGGCCCCGGTGGATGGTTTGATTTTCGTCCGGTTCTCGCCCGGATTCATGCTTCTACGCCGGTGTTGGGGCTGGACAACGCGGCGGCTCCCAAAGTGCCATAAAGGGTTTTCCTCCTAAAAGACTACGGCCAGAGGGGATTAGGAAAGCGCTTGACCGTCCGGGTTGAGCCGTCATGATTCACCCCTTTTAACGCCGGAAACGGCGATTCAACTCAATATGCACGGAAGTTTGGGAAACATCATTTGGACATTCTGCTACTTCGTTGTCCTGTCCGGCCTATCCCTCTACGGCCTGCATCGCTACGTAATCCTCTATCTTTACCTGAAATATCGCAACCGGCAGCCGGAGCCGCTCCGCACATTTGAGGAGCTGCCTCGGATTACCGTCCAGTTGCCGATTTTCAACGAAATGTATGTCGTGGAGCGTCTGCTCACGTCTGTTGCGGCCCTGAATTATCCCAGGGAAAAGCTGCAGGTACAGGTGCTGGACGACTCCACCGACGAAACCACCGACATCGCCACAAAACGCGTTGCGGAATTGCGAGAGAAAGGTCTGGATATCGAGCTGGTTCATCGCACCGATCGCTCGGGATTCAAAGCAGGCGCGCTCTCGAACGGAATGAAGAGCTGCACCGGGGAGTTCATCCTCATTCTGGATGCAGATTTCGTTCCCGCGCCGGACATGCTGATGAAAACGATCCATTATTTTACGGATCCGAAAGTCGGCATGATTCAGACCCGCTGGGGGCATCTGAACCGCACTTACTCGCTCCTCACCCGTGTGCAGGCCATGTTTCTCGATGGTCACCTCCTGCTCGAGCAGACCGCACGAAGCCGCTCCGGACGGTTTTTCAATTTCAATGGCACCGCGGGACTCTGGCGGCGTACTTGCATCGACGATGCGGGCGGCTGGCAGCACGACACGCTCACGGAGGACCTCGATCTTTCCTATCGCGCTCAACTTGCGGGCTGGCGTTTTGTGTTTTTAGCAGGGCTGGTGACGCCGGCGGAATTGCCGGTGGACATGAACGGCTTCAAATCGCAGCAGCACCGCTGGACCAAGGGCTCCATTCAGACCTGCCGCAAGCTGTTGCCCGCTGTGTGGAAAGCCGAGCTGCCGATCATTCTCAAACTGGAAGCGACCGCGCACCTCACTTCGAATTACGCGTATCTGCTCCTGCTTTTCCTTTGCCTCCTGCTGCATCCCTCCACTGGCGGGATTTCGCACGGTTCCTGGCGGACGATGTTGCTTGATATCGCAATTTTCTTTTCCGCTTCCGCGCCTGCGGCAGTGTTTTACACCTATTGCCAGCGTGAGCTTCATCCGAAAACATGGATGCGGGAGATTCTCCTCCTGCCTGCTTTGCTGGGACTAGGCATCGGCCTCGCAGTGAACAACGCGCGCGCGGTTCTTGAGGCCATGGTCGGCCACAAGTCCGAGTTCACTCGCACACCCAAGTACGGCATCGAGAGCAAGACGCAGTCTTGGAAACAGTCGCGGTACTCTCCGCTGAAATCGGTGGTGCCGTTTTTCGAATTGGCGTTTGCCGGTTACTTTACCTACTTCCTCGTCTTCGCGGTGCGGCACGGGCAGTGGATGTCGATTCCGTTTCTGGTGCTCTTCCAGGCAGGATTTGGTTATGTCGCGCTTTGCTCAATTGCCCAGTGGGTACCTAGCCTGCGATTTCCGGGCCGGGATACGGGCGCGAGCCTCGCGGCGTAAAGCAGAGGATAACGTCAGCAAATTGCAGAGCGCTTTACGCGTTGTTATACATGCGTTTGCGTTTCCGTGTGGCAAAAATGCGGAAATGGTGTAGGCGTAGGTGAAAGTGTTAGACGAAGGATTGAGCCTAGAGCCACCCACTCCACACTTTCCCGCCTGGCAGCAAATCGGCCATGGCACGGGCGATGCTATTATGTTTATCGCCTTTCTCAAAAAGCATGACATTTCACCGTACATTTCTCTCAGCCCTGCTCGCTTTCGCCACCTTGGTTCCTTTCGCCGCGAAGGCGGGAACCTCCATCGTGGTGAGCGTGCCGGACCAGCGACTGGTGCTGCTTCAGAATGGTCTGCGAGTGGCAGAATTTCCCGTCTCAACATCGCGATTTGGCTTGGGCGACCGGCCTCGCAGCTTCGCGACTCCGCTGGGGGCGCTGGAAGTAGCGTCAAAAGTTGGTGAAAACGCGCCGCTCGGGACAGTGTTCCGCAGTTGCCGACCGACGGGCGAGATTTTGCGACCCAATGCCCCCGGTCGCGATCCTATCGTCACACGCATTCTTTGCTTGCGCGGGCTTGAACCGCAAAATTCCCAGGCCTCCTGCCGCGGCATCTATATTCACGGCACGCCTCAGGAACGCTTGATTGGCCGCCCGGCCAGCTATGGATGCATTCGCATGCGCTCTCGCGATGTAATGAGAGTTTTCGAAGCCGCTCCCGTCGGCACCAAGGTCGAGATCGTTAACGAATCGATCAGCCACGCGCTGAAAGAAACGGCGTTGGATTCTTCGGCGAGCAAGACGGCGGGGTGATGCAGAAACACAGCCCGGCAAAAACTCACGCCTTTGCGCACGGGCGATAGTTAGTTAACAGTTGAGGCGGGAGCGAATTGCTCAGGCCCTTTCCGCAGCTTCCGGAGGAAGCTCACGGATCACGCGCGCTGGGTTTCCGGCAGCCACCACATCCGAAGGAATATCCCGCGTGACGACACTGCCTGCGCCGATGACGGTCCGATCTCCAATCGTTACGCCCGGGCAAATGATGGCGCCCCCACCCACCCACACATCGGAGCCGATCGTGATGGGCTTTGCCGATTCAAGCCACTTCCGGCGCTCGGCGGCGCTGATCGGATGCGTAGCGGTGTAAATCTGCACGGATGGGGCAAAGAGCACATTGTTGCCGATGGTGACCTTCGCGCAGTCGAGCACGACACAATTGAAGTTGAAGAACACTTTCGATCCCAAAACGATGTTCGTGCCGTAGTCGCAGAAAAACGGCGGCTGAATCCAGGCATCCGTCTGCTTGCCAAAGAGCTCTTCAAGTAACCGTTGTCTCTCCTGCTTTTGATCTTCGCGAGTCGCATTGAGCAGCAGACACAAGTCACGACAGCGATCCCGCTCCCGGCAAAGCTGCGGTTCCAGCGGATCGTAAAGCTTCCCGGCGAGCATCTTTTCTTTTTCCGTTTTCATAGAGCGTTACAAATAGGCGGCGGGCACCCTAGAAGTTCGTGCGACGCCCCACGTGTATATCGCTCAGCTTCTCGCCCAGGAGCGTCTCAGTCTAGCGCTTGGGCTGAAATTGAATCAACTTGTTCCCGCTTTGTGGCTCCGAAGTCTTGTAACGCGAAAACTTGCCCGGTTCGGCGAAAAAGCAAAACGGAAGCAAGCTCCCGCATTCCAAATCGCCGCCGGCTCAGTGCAGATGGGGAGGACCGAGACACACCGTTTCACTCGAATGGGGCTTTCCTCCCTCATTAGAATCTGAAAGATTTTGGGTATGCAACGCCCCTCTCTCGCTCTCGCGAAGACGCGGGGGAGGTTTATCCGCGTGCCAGGCATTTGGCCACGCCTCGTTACATCAATCCTCGGCCTCATCGGGGCGTGGCCGTTCATCCCTTCGCCGGCCCTCGGGGTCGAACTCACCCCAGCGGAATCCGCCTTTATCCAGCAACATCCGGTCTGGCGAATCGCCGGCGCTTCTTCCCCGCCGTTTCAGTGGGTGGACGAGAAAGGGCGCTTTGAGGGAATCGCGCGGGATTATCGCGCCATCATCGAAACGCGGCTGGGCATCCGAATGGAACCGGTTCCCGCGGATACCTGGAATACTAGTTTGACGCAGTTGCGCCGCAAAGAGTGCGACGTCTCGCTCATGACCGCGGAGACTCCGGATCGCAGTCAATTCCTGTTCTTCAGTCAGCCGGTGCTCGTCCTGCCGCTCACGATCATTACCAAGCGCACCCACGTGCCGGTGAGAAATCTGAACGAACTTGCAGGCCGCCAGATCGCCGTGGCGCGCGGCTATCCGGTTGAAGAGCAGCTTCGCCGCGACTACCCCAATATCATTCTGCTGCCGCGCGATGACGTGGGCAGCGCCATCTCCGCCGTCGCGCTGGGAGACGCAGAAGCCTACGTGGGTGAACTGGCATCCGCCACCTATGCCATCGATCACCTGGGAGTGCGAAATCTGAAGGTCTCGGGCAAATCTAACTATGTCTTCCCCTTCTGCATCGCCGTGCGCAAGGACTGGCCGGAAGCCGTGTCGGCGCTCGACAAGGTGATCAGCGGCATCACCCCCGAAGAGCACGAAGCGATTCGCCGCAAATGGATCGTCATGCAAAATGAGGGCCTTTCCCTGCACGACGTGCTGATGGTGGGAATTCCTTCGGTCATCGCGATTGTCATCCTTACGTTACTTGTTACCAACCGGCGCCTGAGCCGCGAAATCGTCGAGCGCAAGAAATCGGAAACCGCGCTGCAAGCTGCCAAGGAATTTGCCGAGGCCCTGCTGGAGACGGCCAACGCGATTTTTCTGGGGCTCGATGAAAATGGCAACATCACCTTTTTCAATCACGCTGCCCGCACCATCACGGGCTATGCCAAGGAAGAGCTCGCGCAACCCCACTGGTGGCAAAAGCTCGTCCCGCATTCGCGCTATCCGGAAGTGTGGAGCGAAATCACCTCGCATCTCGCGGCCGGCGGGCTGCCCCGCTGTTGCGAAATTCCCATTCTCACGAAAGCTGGCGAAGAGCGCCTGATCGTCTGGCAAAATAGCGTTCTCCGTGAAGCCGGACGCGTGGTCGGCACGGTCTCCTTTGGCATCGATGTGACCGAGCGGAGGTTGATCGATGCCGAGCTGCACCGGCATCGCGAGAAACTCGAGGAGACTGTGCGCACCCGCACCGCGGAACTCGAAAAAGCCGAACGGCGCCTGCGCGAAATCACGGATACGAGCCCCGGCGCAGTCTATCAACTGGTGCGAAAGCTGGATGGCACTTTAGCCTTCACCTTCTGCAGTGAAGGCATGGCCGATGTGGTCGGGGTCGATGGCGCCAATGCCGTGCGCGATGTTAACACCGTCTGGGCCGTTCTGCATCCAGATGATTATGCCCTGATGATCGAGAAAGCGAATCGCTCCGCGGAAGACCTGAGCCATTACATGCAAGATTTGCGTGTCTGCCAGCCCGATGGGCGTACGTGGTGGGTCCAGGCTCAGTCCGTTCCACAGCGCCAGCCAGATGGCACCACGCTTTGGAACGGCAACATCATCGATATCACCGAACGCAAACGCCTCGAAGGAGAGCTGGCTCAAGCAAAGCGCACGGCGGAAACAGCGAATCAAGCCAAGAGCGCGTTCCTCGCTAACATGTCGCATGAGATTCGTACACCGATGAATGCGATCCTCGGATTTTCCCAGCTCATGATGCGCGACTCTGCGCTTACCGAAACACAGCGGCATCATCTCGATACCATCACGCGCAGCGGTGAGCATTTGCTATCGATCATCAACGATATTCTGGAAATCTCCAAGATCGAGGCCGGGCGCGTCGCCTTGAATATCACCAGCTTCGATTTGCGCGCGTTACTTAACGATCTCGATGGCATGTTTCGGATGCGGGCGGAGGCGCGAGGCCTTCGCTTTGTGATCGAATGCCATCCGGAGGTCCCACGCTTCATCAAAAGCGATGAAAGCAAGATCCGGCAGATCCTGATCAATCTGCTGGGAAATGCCTTGAAATTTACGGATAAAGGCGGCATCACCCTGCGCCTGTTTTCCAAACAAGGAACGGGAAAATCGCTGTGGCTGGTCGGAGAAGTGGAAGACACTGGCGCCGGGATTGCCGCGCAAGAGTTGCCAAAACTCTTCCGGCAATTTGAACAAACAGAAACGGGACGGCGTGCCGGAGTCGGCACAGGCCTTGGCCTGGCAATCAGCCGCGAATTCGCCCGGCTGATGGGCGGCGAAGTAACCGTAACGAGCGAGATTGGGCGCGGCACTACTTTTCGTTTTGAGCTGCTGGCCGAGGAAGGCGAGCGGACCGCGCGCCTGACTAGCGAAAATCGCCACGTGCTTCGTCTTAAAGACGGTTCGCTAAAGGTGCTTATCGCGGACGACAAGGCCGAAAACCGGGAGCTGCTTGAGCGTCTCCTTGGCCCTGCCGGATTTGAAACCTGCTCCGTGAACGACGGCGCACGCGCTGTGGAAATGTTTTTCGAATGGAAACCGCAAATCGTCCTGCTCGATCTGCGGATGCCGGTCATGGACGGTGTGGAAGTGATCCGCCAGATTCGCTCTCGGGAAAATGGAACACGCGTACCCATCATTGCCATCACGGCGAGCGCCTTCGAAGAAAACCGGCGCGAAGTGATCGAGGCCGGGGCTGATGATTTCCTGGGCAAGCCCTTTCGGGACGACGATCTTTTCGTGAGCATAGGCCGCCTGACCAGGGTGAGATACGTCTATCAAGACACGCCTAACGGCCACACCGTGGCGACGGCCCCGCTCACTCCGGAACAAGTGACCGCGGCCATTCCTCTCACTCTTCGCACCCGATTGCGAGATGCGGCCCTGCGCGCGGATTTCGATCAGATGCTCGATCTGCTCGACGAAGCCGGGTCCGCGGCGCCGGAAATCGCCCGGGAATTGCGTGCACGCGTCGAGCATTTCGAATATCAATCCTTGCTCGCTCTCCTCGAAGTCGAAAACCTCCCCATATGAACGAAACCACTCCCGCGGACGCGCCACCGGACATCCTGGTGGTGGATGACACACCTGCCAATCTGCAGGTCCTTTCCGGAATGCTCAAGGAACGGGGCTACAAAGTGCGGCCCGCCCCCAGCGGCAAAGTCGCGCTTCAGGCGGCGAACAACGCCATTCCCGACCTCGTGTTACTTGATATCAATATGCCCGATCTCTCGGGCTACGAAGTTTGCGCCCAGCTCAAGCGCAATGAGCGCATGCGGGACGTGCCGGTGATTTTCATCAGTGCGCTCACGGAAACATTAGACAAGGTCATGGCCTTCGGCGTGGGCGGCGTGGATTATATCACCAAGCCCTTTCAATTCGAGGAAGTGGAAGCGCGGGTCGCCGCGCACTTGAAGTTGCGCCGCTTGCAGCTCGAATTGGAGGCGCGCAACCGCGAGCTGCAGCAAAACAACGAAGAACTGCGCCGTTTGCACGAATTGCGCGACAACCTCACGCACATGATCGTGCACGACCTGCGCTCGCCGCTCACCGGCATGGTGGCCACGTTCAGCCTCCTGCGCGGGGAGTCGGAGAAGCTGTCGTCGGATACACGGCGCATGCTCGGTCTGGCACAGGGAGCGCTCGATCAAGTAATCTCTATGATCAATTCCGTGCTCGATGTGAGCAAGATCGAAGCCGGAGAATTGAAGTTGCGCCGCACGGATTGCGATCTCGCCGCAGTCGTCCATGAGGCGGCTGCGTTACTTGATCCACTCCGAGGCAGGCGCAAAGTGGAAATCGAATGCATTCCCGAAACCCTCCCGGCGAGCATTGACCGGGATCTGATTTCACGCGTGGTGCAAAATCTCCTCGGGAATGCCCTAAAATTCACCGAGGACGACGGGCTCGTAAAGGTCCGGGTCGAGCGCAAGGAAACGACCATTCGCGTCAGTGTCGCCGACAACGGCATGGGCATTCCCTCTGAATTTCACCAGCGTATCTTTCAAAAGTTTGGACAGATCAAAACAGGCAAACCGCGCGTGGGCACTGGCCTTGGACTGACCTTCTGCCGGCTGGCGGTGGAAGCGCATGGCGGCGCCATCGGCGTGACCAGCGAACCCGGCAAGGGCAGTATTTTTTGGTTCGAGATGCCGGTGTAATTTTGGGAAACGGAGGAGGAGGCGCAAAGCCTTCTTAGCGAAGGACGGCACTGTAGGCCCGGGTCTGTGACCCGGGTGGCGCAAGAGGTCGAATTCGGGCCGGCGTTTGCCCCCTCTAACATAATAAAACCGTCTCCCCCGCTCCTCGCGGCTCACAGGAGCCGCGCGACCGCTGCACAAGGTGCATCCCCGCTTCTTCGGTTACTTGACGGCCTTCACATCGTAGCACCAGAGCACACCCACGTCGTGGATATATAGTCTGCCATTGGCTACCACGGGATAGGCCCAGGCCTTCGCGCTTCCGCGATCCGGCTGGCTAGGCGGAGTGAAGCGCCCTTTCTCATGATAACCATCCGGCGTGGCTTCCACGAGCGACACTTGGCCATTCTCGCCGTGGAGGTAGAGATCGCCATCCGCAAAGCAGATGGAAGCTGCGCCGATGCCGCGTTCCTGCCATTTGATCGCTCCGGATTTAAAGTCGAGGCAGAGAACGGATTCTCCGGTGGTACCGTACAAGTAATCCCCGATTTTCACCGTACCACCGATGCTCGCAGGCAATTTCTTTTCCGCGTAAACCGGCTCCGCAGTGATTGCGCCCTGTGCCGAGGTGAGATGAACCAGGCCACCGCCGCCGCGGCCGGTTGCGCTATAAATATAACTATCATCGGCGACAGGGCTCGGGATATTCGCCGGACTTCCTTCCGCGGTTTTTTCATAGCGCCAGAGGAATTTTCCCGAGGCTGCATCGACGCCCACGAGCCCCTTTTGCAAAAACTGAATATATTGTTTCGCTCCGGCCGCTTGTGTCGGAATGACGGAGGCATACGCGGCCTGGTCGCCGCCAGGAACCGCTGCCTTCCAAAGTACCTCGCCGGTTTTCTTGTTAAGCGCGACCATGGTCGCTTCCGCTCCACCAGGCGTGCAAACAAGAGTGTCGCCATCAATCAGCGGCGACTCGGCGTAAGCCCAGACACCTGGCTGACCGCCAAAGTCCTTCCGCAGGCTCTTTTGCCAGCGCACCTTGCCCGTGGCCGTTTCCAGACAAACGAGATCACCGTCGGAACCCAGCGCGTAGAGCGATTCGCCATCGACCGTCGGTGTAGATCGTGCGCCAGGATAGGCCGGTTTCTGGTCAGGATTTCCCACCTTGCCGATCGGCGTCTCCCAGATTTGGTTTCCATCGCTCACGCGCAAGGCTTTGACGAATTCCTTATCCAATCCCTCATTGGCGAGCAGATAGAACGCATCGCCCACCACGGAAGGCGTGGAAAAACCGGAGCCGATATCCTTGCGTTCCCACAGAAGTTTCGGCCCTTCCTTGGGCCATTCTTTCAGCAGGCCCTTTTCGGCAGAGACTCCGTCGCGATGCGGCCCACGCCATTGCGGCCAATCATCGGCACGAAGCGAACTGGAAGCTGCAGCCACTAAAGTGAAAACCGCCAGAGGGAAAACCATTCTCATAGGTGGTCGATGATGCGCATTTCGCGCCAAAGGAGAAGCTCAGATGTGCCTCACGCGACGCACCCCAAATATGCGGCAAACCGCATGGATATTGGGGTTTCCCAAAAACTCCTCTAAGCGAATTTCCCACTTTGGAAAACCTCCGTCGCTGCATTCAAGGCAACGGTCACCGCCGGGCCACCGGCGTAAGAGATCATGTGACGGATCACTTCCACCACTTGCTCTTTGGTGGCGCCGAGTTTCAGAGCGGAGGCGATGTGTGTCCGGAGCTGGGGAACCACTCGGAGAGTCACGCACGACGCGATCAGCAGATACTCGAGGGTTAAGAGATCCAGCCCTGGCTTTAACGTGATTCTCGACATGGCCCATTCAATGGTCGTCTCGGAGAAGCCCGGACAAATGTCCGCCTGATCTTCACCTCTTTCCTCAATGCCGTTTCCCCGGCGGAACTGATCCCGGGGAGCGATTTCTAGATAGCGATATTTACGATGATTCATTAGTTAACTCCAATGCAAAAATTTCGTGACTAGCACATGGGCTCCGACGGACCAGCCAGTGCCCCGTCGGAAAAATTCCAGACGAGACACTGGCGTGGCTGCGGATTCTCACAGGGCTGATCCACCTGGAAGGATCGACGCCTGCGAGTGGCCGGCGAGTTTAGTAACGGGGACCCCGGTTCTCAGACTGGCTATCATCCCGGTGGTTGCCGCGGTCTTCGATTTCCTTCTGGATCACCCCAAACAGACCGTGCGCTTCACTATTCGGGCCGGCCGTGAAATACAGGTCGGTCGGCACGCCCGCAGTGCCGGCGGCACCAAACGTCAGCGACCACAACCCGTCAATCGTCACCGGGCACTCTTCCGTGCCTTTGAGCAGGCCGTGGAAAATGCCGTGCGCGTCGAATGTCATGATCGTGCCGCTGCCGAAGTTGCCCACCAGGAACTGATTCGCGTGCGAACCGAAGGTGCTCGGCGCCAGCGTGACTCCCCATGGCGAATTCATCTCGCGAATATTTCCACCCGCATCCGTGCCGGTGGCGAAACGATGGAAGGAGTTATCCTGAACGTTGAACGTGTCGATCAAGCCGTGCCCGCGGCCCTCGTCGAGTTGATGGAAGTCATCTTGTTTGGCGAACGTGACAAACACGGTTCCCGCCACGTTTAGCACGTTGAAGGGCGCATACCCGGCGGGAGCGCGCCGGTCCACGAACTGGCCGATGAGTTGTCCTGCCGAGTTGTACTCGTCAAGGGTGCCTTCGTTGAAGTTCGCTGCCAGCAGGACGGGGCCTGCAGTGGGGATCGCGATGGTGATCCCTTTGTACACCCCGCCGTTCCGGGTCGCCAGGATCTCGGCTTTCGTCCCCAAGGCGCCTCGCCAGCCGGAGATCGTGCCGTCTTCACTTGCAAAGACAAACGCGTCTCCATTGAACGCCGTGGTGTTGTTTTTGACAAGTCCGGTGACGTTTCCCGCTCCCGGAATAGTCACTTCCAACGGGTTTTTGCTCACTTTCGGTGTGCCAAGGGCATCATTGGTCACGTTGTATAACGTCGCGAGGCCGGTGCCATTGTCGCCCACCCAGAATGGTCCGGTTGCGCCGAAGGCGATGCCCCAGGAATTCACCAGATTAGTGTCCTGGATCTGCGCGACGTCGCGGATGTCTGAGACGAGGTCGATCTGCCGGTAATGGGTTTGCTCGTCATCCCGGCCATTCCCGCGGAAATGATCCTCCGCACTCGCAGGCAGGCAGGCCAGCGTGGCGATGGAAGTGGTCAGGAGCAGGCCCAGGCGCATTTTTGCAGCCACACGGGTTTTGATATTGTTACTTGTCGTGGTTTTCATGCTTTGATTTGATTGCTTGTTACTTGGTTGCGCGAGAAACTCTCGCTGGTGCGAATCCGGCGGCTCCAGGGAGTTGGGTTTCAAGCCAGCTCTTCTGTGCGCGGCGGTCTTCACGGTGGCCAGCAAAGCGATTTCCTTCGCAGCGTTCGTCAGAGCGCAGGGCGTGGCTTTGGTTCCCGCACCACGAGCGGATTTCCTGCGGAAGGCATTGCTCTTTCGTCCCAGAGTCGCGCCTCCCACCTCCTCCTTAGTCCCATTGTCCATTCCCGCTGGTGCCGCAAAGCTTGGGAAACCTCAGTTTTGAGGAAGCACCCATTCAACCGAATGATGAATTCAACCGATCAATTCGAAGCCATCGTGCGTGAGCACTACCAGCCGCTCTTCAAGTTCGCCCTGAGCCTTACGCGAGAGGAAACCGATGCCTGGGATCTGACCCAGCAAACTTTCTACGTCTGGGCCACGAAAGGGCATCAATTGCGCGATCGCTCCAAGGTCAAGACCTGGCTGTTCACTACCTTGCGTCGCGCGTTTCTCGTGGCGCGAAAAAAACAGAGCAAATATTCACATGACGAATCGGAAGAGGTCTTGCTGCAACTGCCGACGGTCCCTCCCGAACTCGCCCAACATCCTGATTATTTCAATGTCCTGCCCGCGCTGGCGAAAGTGGACAGCATCTATCAGGCAGCCGTGGCGCTCTACTACCTGAAAAACTATTCCTACAAAGACATCACCGCGGCACTCGGCTTGCCCCTGGGTACCGTAAAATCGCGCATTTCCAGAGGCATCGCTCAGCTTAGGCAACTCCTGCTGCCAGCGGCCTCGGCGCGTGAAGTATAGCCAAAGTCCACATCGGCAACGCGCTCCCCAAAGAGCGGTGAAATCACTCTCGCGCCGACTCGATTGCCGCTCGAAAGCTATTGCAGAGAGGTGAAGAACCGATCGAAGCGAGGATGCCAATTGCCGGGCTTATCCACGGATGCCGCGACCGCCACAGCTTTGCCAACGATGAGGCGTCTGTTAACAATGCCAAAGTAACGGGAATCCTTGCTATTATCGCGATTGTCACCCATGGCGAAGTATTCGTCTGCGCCGAGCGCGATCGGTGAAAATGAACGGCGCGCATTGAGCAGTGCTGGATATGCCATCACCGCGTGCGAACGGCTTTCCACCGTCTCGGTGGCAAATCGCGCCCACTGCCGATCCGCCGGCGCCAGGCCGTGAAGCTGCTCTTCCTTGAGCGGAGCGTAGGATGCCTCGACTCCGTTGATGAAAAGCGCATTGCCTTGAAGGGCAACGGTGTCCCCGGGAACGGCGACCACGCGCTTCACGAGGCGCATGCGATCTTCCGGCGAAAACAGCACGACGACATCGCCGCGCAAAGGGGAGTCCCATTCGGCTAGATGAGTTGTGGTGAATGGAAATTTCAGATCGTAAGCCAGCTTATTCACGAAAATGAACTCGCCTTCGAGAATCGTCGGCTTCATCGAACCGGTGGGAACGAAATTGATTTCCGCGATGGAAGACTTAAAGGGGAGAACGATCACGGTGACTGCCAGAATGGGACGCAGCCAGGACACCCAGAGCCGCTGGAATAGGTTTTGCGGTTTCATGAGTTTTAGGAGACGACGCTTCGGGCGCAATCGTTCAAAGAAGCGTTGAAATTGATTTCGGGCTCTCAAGAAGCATCTCCACCGAAATTGCGCGTATGCGATCGTAGCGAAAGACTGGGAGAGATGTCAGGGAAGATGATTTACTAAACAGAAAACGCCGCCCGGCACGATCTGGGCCTTTTTGCGAAAGCTCGGTGATAATGCAGGACATTCTTACTTCGTGATCGCTCGGAACCAAGCCCACTCCTGCTACCAAATCTTCACTCGGTCCGCGGGAGAACGCCACATCGGCGAACCTTCCTTGATGCCAAAGGCCGTGAAGAATTCATCGACATTCACTAATGGTCCAACGGCTCGGAAAGCGCCGGGAGAGTGAGGATTGGTCGTGATGGAGCGCCGGAGGGCGGCATCGCGCCAGTTCACCCGCCAAATTTGTGCAAAGGAGAGGAAGAAACGTTGTTCGGGCGTAAATCCATCGATCGTCTTCCGCTTGGATGGATCGGCAGCGAGCGCCCGTTGCAGCGCTTCATAGGCAATGGTGACGCCACCGAGGTCGGCGATATTCTCGCCGAGCGTGAGCCGCCCGTTCACAAACAGCCCGGGAAGCGCTTCATAGTGACTATATTGATCGGCTAGCTTTCGCGTGCGATCCATAAACTCCTGAGCATCCTTCTCGGTCCACCAATCATTGAGGTTGCCATCGGCGTCGAATTTCCTGCCCTGGTCGTCGTACCCGTGCGTGATCTCGTGTCCGATGACCGCGCCGATCCCGCCATAGTTAACGGCGTCGTCCAGTGATGCGTCGAAGAAGGGCGGCTGCAGGATTCCGGCCGGGAAGACGATCTCGTTCAGCGGCGGATTGAAGTAGGCGTTTACGGTCGGTGGCGTCATGTTCCACTCCGTGCGATCTACCGGGCTATCGATGCGCGCGAACTCCCGGCGCATTTCGAATTCCGTCGCCCGCCGGATGTTTCCAACGAGGTCGTCGGGCTTGATCTCCACCGATGAATAGTCACGAAATTTGGCGGGATAACCGATCTTTTGAGTGAACCGATCAAACTTAGTCTGAGCTTTGGCTTTGGTGGTATCTGTCATCCAGCCGAGCTTCTGGAGCCTGCCGCGGAACACTTCCTTGATGTTGGCCACGAGGTCGTTCATGCGGCGACTGGCTTCCGGCGGAAAGTATTTTTCGACGTATAACTGGCCGAGCGCTTCTCCCATGTCGCTGTCGATTTGCCGGATGGCGCGCTTCCACCTTGGCTCCTGCACGGGTTGCCCGTTGAGGATGGTCCCAAAGAAAGCGAAGGATTCTGCATCTGCCTCGGAATGGAGATGAGGTGCGGCGGCGCTCAAGAGATGCCAGCGCAAGTAAGTCTGCCAGTCGGAGAGCGGGCGCTCTTTGACGATCGTTTCCAGCGCATCGAAAAACTCAGGCTGGCGGACGTTTAGTTCCTTAACATTTGAGAGGCCGGTTGCGGCGATGAACCCGGGCAGTTCGAGCGAGGGATAGCGATGGGCCGCATCGTCGAGGCTGAATTTGTGATAGTTCTCAATCGGGTCTCGGAGCAGCACCCGGCTTTTGCTCGCCTTCGCCAGCGCGGTTTCCAGATCCATGATGCGGGTGGCGTGTTCGTTCGCCAGCTCTTCGGTTTCGCCGCTCATGCGAAACATTTTCGCGATGTGAGCAACATAAGCCGTCCGCTCTTTGGCAAACTGGTCGGTAAGATAATAGTCGCGATCCGGGAGGCTAAGCCCGCCCTGCCCGATCTCAAAAATATAGCGAACACTGTTATGTTGGTCAGGATCGACGGAGGCGTGGAAAACATTTCCACCTTTGCCGCCCATCATAAATTGAGCCATTAACTTAATCGCTTCGGATGTGGATTTGAGCGATGCCACGAGCCTGAAATCGGCCTGCAACGGCGCGAACTTAAGCTCATCCAGTTTTGTGGTGTTGAGTGCCGATTGATAGAAATCGCCGAGTTTCCGGGTGATCGACGACGCTTCTGCTTTGCTCTTTGACGCGTCCTCTAAAATGCCATGGAGGAGTTGCGTGTTCCGTTCGCGCACTTCTATGAATGAGGCCCACGAAGGCTTGTCTTCCGGCACTGGATTATTCTTCACCCAGGTCCCGCAGGCAAAGCGATAAAAGTCCACATCCGGAGCGACAGAACGATCCATATAATCCACGGAGAATCGCGGCACGACGGCAGGCGCATCGGCGCTGTCGGCTCCGGCCGCGGTGACGCCAAATGCTGCGCTGCAGATGGCCACGAGCGCAGTGATCGGGAGGGCTGATTGAGAGGTCATTGCCCCGAGTTTGACCCGAAGCGCTCATGCGTGTCGAATCTCCGTTCCGAAGTCCACCGCTTATGACACGGCAGCCCTCGACGGCGCACCCTTCTCGTATGTTAGGATAATGAACCGCGCTCATGATTGGTCCGCCAACTCTTGCAACTCGGACTGGGCGAATTGGGATTCGTGAAAACCCACTTGTCCAGTGGCGACGCACTCCCGGAACGAGGCCACCGCGCCGACTCTTTCTCCGGGTTCAGCTTGATGATTCCCGTGAAGAACCACGCTTCCCATGGGTGGCTGGCTTGTCCTTCGGGGTCGGGATGCTTGATTAATTAGCCTCAGGGAAACCGGAGGTTCGGTGCCTTTCTTTGTCACCTCTTGACCTTTTCCGGGTACTTACGGGCTGATATGATTGTGACCGGAGAAATGCCTGCACCGCCCCCGAACGATGCCGAGTTGGTGGCTAAAAGCCTGGATGGGAATCAGAATGCCTTTCGACAGATCGTTGAGCGGTATCAAACTCTGATCTGCTCCGTGGCCTATTGCGCCACTGGCAGCGTGAGCCAGAGCGAGGATCTGGCTCAGGAAACTTTCGTGACGGCGTGGGAAGGGCTCGCTGAACTGCGCGAGCCGTCGAAGTTGCGGTCGTGGTTGTGTGGCATCGTCCGATTTCGGATCGGCAAGCAACTGCGACGGCAAGGCCGTGAACCCGTTCACGCCGCTGAGCCGATGGAAGCGCTGGACCAGTCTGCGGCGCCGGAAGCGCTGCCGTCCGATCAAGCCATCACCAATGAGGAAAAAGCCATTCTTTGGCGTTCGATCGAACGCATCCCGGAAATGTATCGGCAGCCGCTCGTTCTCTTTTACCGCGAGCATCAATCCGTGGAAGCCGTCGCGCAAAATCTCGAATTGTCCGAGGACGCGGTGAAACAGCGTTTGTCGCGCGGCCGGAAAATGTTGCAGGAGCAGGTCCTCGCGTTTGTGGAAGGCGCGCTGGAGCGAACAAATCCTGGACAGGCGTTTACGCTGAGTGTGCTCGCGGCACTTCCGATCACGCTCGCATCTTCCGCAAAGGCCGCGACTGTCGCTGCCGCAGCAAAGGGCGGTGCGGCGGCGGCGGGAACGAGTTTCGCCTCCAAGTTGTTAGGCATTTTGTGCGGTCCGGCTCTGGGATTTTTGTTCGGTTTCTTTGGCTGGCGTGAGGCCGCCAAAAACACCCGGACGCCGCGCGAGCGCGCGCTGATCAAACGCTATGGGATGATCGTACTTGTCGGCGGAGTCTTATTTTTTGTGGCCTGCTCGCTGTTTTCCGGTTACTTGGCTCCGCGGCTTTGGAAACATTATCCAGGTCTCGTCCTGGCGCTGGTCTGGGCGATGGGATTGCTATGGGCCGTTTTCGTTTTTGGATTTTCCTGGCGGCATAACCGCGCGATGCAGCAAATGCGCGAGGAGGAACAGCAGAATCATCCGGAATTGTTCCGCGCCAAACCTCCACTGGAAACGTTCGAATACCGAAGCCGCGCCACGCTATTTGGCCTGCCGCTGGTTCATTGGCGTTCATTCGGCAAAGTTCGGAAGCCGGGAGAAAAAGTTCAACCTGCCGTCGGCTGGATCGCCTGCGGCGAACGGGCGTACGGAATTTTATATGCTAGCGGCGGAATCGCCGTGGGCGGCATCAGCACGGGCGGACTGAGTATCGGACTTCTTTCTTTTGGAGGATTGAGCCTGGGGTTGCTGGCTTTTGGCGGTTTTGCCATCGGCGCGGTGGCGCTGGGCGGCGGAGCCATCGGTGGGGTGGCTTCCGGCGGGATGGCGCTAGGCTGGTACGCCGCGATGGGCGGCATAGTCGCCGCGCACGAGCTTGCCTGCGGCGGCGCTGCGCTGGGAAATCATGTTAACGATTCCGTTGCACGGGAATTTTTCCTGCGCCATCGCTGGCTCGATTTCACGCAGGCAGGCTCGCGCAATCTGTTTTGGGGGCTTTGCTTCGGGCCGATGTCTGTACAGATGATGATTTCGATCTGGTTGCGCCACAAAATGGAGAAGCGCGCGAAACAAAACTAAATCATTTTCCATGCACAAATTGAAACTAACAATTTTATTGGTCACGGTCCTGGCTTTGCAGTTTTGCGTCGCCATTGCCGAACCGGCGTCGGATCGAATCACGGTGACCGTGCGTGGCCAAGGTCCGGATATCGTGTTTATCCCCGGACTCGCCTCATCGGGCGCAGCCTGGGATGCCGCGGCCGGAAACCTCGAAGGACACTATCGCCTGCATATCATTCAGATTGCCGGGTTCGCCGGCACGCCGGCGCGCGCAAACGCGCAGGGACCGGTCATCCAGCCCATGCTCGACGCCCTCGACGCTTATATCAAAACAAACAATCTAAAGTCGCCAAAGGTCATCGGCCATTCACTCGGCGGGTTGATGGGGATCATGCTCACCCTTCAGCATCCCGAAGACGTGGACAAGCTGATGATCGTGGATGCGCTTCCCTTTTTTAGTGTATTATTCGGCGCGATCGATGCCGCTACGGCAACGCCGCAAGCCGCGGCCATGCGCGATCGCATCCTCGCCGAAACGCAGGACGCTTATGCAGAGGGCGAAAAAGAATTCGTCCGCGCCCTCGTCAAATCACCGGAAGGTCTCAAGCAAGTAACCCGATGGGCCATCGCATCCGACAAGTCGGTCGTGGCTCGGGCTCTATACGAAGACATGACGACCGACGTGCGCCCCAGGTTGCACGAAGTAAAGACGCCTGTAACCATCCTCTATCCCTGGGACGCCTCGACCGGCATTCCCCACACTGCCTGTGACCGGCTGTATCAGGAAAACTATGCCTTGTTACCGAACAAAACCTTTGTCCCCATTGACGGCTCCTTCCACTTCATCATGCTCGACCAGCCGGATCTATTCGCAAACCAGGTGGATGTATTCCTCAGAACCGCAGACTGATTTTGAACAGACCGGCGCTCACACCTCGTGAATTGTCACATCGCCCGTTGCACCGACTGCCAGATTATCGTTACTTGCACCGGTCTTGAGCAGGAAGGCCAGGCCAGCAGCTTTGAAAGAGCCGACCTGCTGGCTGACAAAACCGAAATGATCGCTGCCGCCCGGTGTTCCGAGCACCTGCCCGCCAATGACGATGCTGGCAATCTTTGAGGTGATTGCGGCATTTCCACCTGCGATCACGCCATCGTGGCTGTCGCCATAATTAACATTGTCTGCATTGGCGCCGGCTCCCCCTGCAGCGCCATCGGCCCCGAGATTCTGAGCGCCGGCCACAAGATTGCTTGCCACCCAGTCTCCGCCCACGACCACGGAGCCGATCTGCGCATCGGCATACAATGCGGATGTAAAAACGTATCCCGCTTTGATATCTGCATCCTCAACCCGCCCCGAGACATGGATACCGGCGATCGCAAGATCGCTCGGCGGTTTTGGCGAGGCCAGGCCGGCGGCGGTAATGAGCACTCGAACGGTTGCGCTTCCGATGATGCTGCCTTTCACGGTTACTTTACCGAGCGTGCCATCGGCTTCGATGGCGTGAGGGTCGATGTTAGATACCGTACCGCCGACGATGTCTCCGTCCACAGTCACGGGACCGATGTTTCCCCCATTGATCGCGCCGCAAAGATTGAAAGGAGCACTTCCGCCCTGAAGGTCACCGCCGATGACGACACTCTGAATCGGGCCACTGGTGGATACCGTTCCGCTATTGGAGCCAGCCCCACCGATGAGTGAACCAGTAATCTTGATTGAACCCAGCCCGACATTTCCATAAATCGCGCCCGCGCTGGAGGAGCTGCCTCCCACGACGTTTCCGCCGATCTTGACGTTGCCGATCTTTCCCGAGGTTCCGATCTGTGCACTGGTGACGCCGCTGCTCCCGATCAATGATTCTTCAATCGAGACCGAGCCGATGTCGCCGCTGGATGTAATGCGCCCGGAGGACGATCCCCCTCCTCCCACAACACTGCCTTTCACGGTGACCGAACCGATTCCTGTGGTTCCGGCAATTTGGCCAGCAAGTAACGCGTTTGTGTCCTCTGCCGCCGAACTGCCGAAAATCGAGCCGTTAATGGTCACGGACGAAAGCGTCGTTTTGCTCGAGATCTTCCCGGTTTCATTGGCGCTCCCCGCTGAAAGATCGCCTCCGATCTTGACGGGTCCCATATCTCCAAAGCTGGAGATGGATCCACTGCCGGAACCCGCCGCGCCTTGGACGGATCCTCCTACAAAAACGCTGGCCAGCTTGCCTTGGGAGGCGATCGTCGCCGAGTTATTGCCGGCTCCTCCCAGTAGATTGTGCATCACCTTTACGGGCCCCATATCTCCGCTGCTGAAAATCTGCCCGAGCGCTCCCGCGTTGGTGCCGCCCATGACGGAGCCGCCAATAAAGACGCTGGTTAGTTTTCCGCCCGACTTGATCGATCCTGAGAGCGATCCGGTCGAACTGCTCAGGTCTCCCATAATCTTTACCGGTCCAATATCCGAGGTACTCTCTATGAGTCCGCCATTGTCGATCGAGCCCTGCACTGAACCTCCGACAAAGATGGCGCCGATCTTTCCAGCGGCTCCTCCCGTCGCGCTGATGGATGCATTCACGAAATCGGAGGTTACGTGGAGAGAGCCCAGCCCGTCGGCAAAGGAGGATGCCAGATCGCTGCTCCCCGTGCTCGTGCCAAAGCGCCCCATCGACTGCACATTGAGTGCTTTCACCGCGGGCTTGGCCGGATCGCTATCTCCGACCACGATCTTAGCCAGGTCACCGTGAATCGTCACCGTGCCGAGATCCAATCCGGGAGCGTTGATGAACCCTATATTTGCAAGACCATCTCCCATCCGCACGCCGTTGATCATTTGCGGCTTCGCTGTGATGGTAAAATTGGCATGCGCCTGGGAAGACCCAGAAAGACTCATTGTTTCCAACTGCTGGAGTTGGAAACTTCCGATCATCCCTACGTTCAGCGCAACGAAGCTGGAGCCGGTGAAGTCGTGAGCAGATGTCTTGATGGTGACGAGATCACCATCTACATCGGTATAGGTGGCCGTGTTGCCCTGAATGACAATGGCGGGGGCAATGCGGGGGTCAAGTAACTCTACGAAATTTCCAAGAATGTCGGTTTTCATTTGGCGAGATCCGGTGGGGCGGCTCGCCGGGGTTTTCCGGCAACCAGGAATGAATTTTAAAGAGCAGGAATCGTGAACGTGAAAGTGACGATCAGCGATCAGTATCCGCCAACATTACGTTCCGGCAGGTGCAGATTTGTGAAAAACCCAAGAGAATTCCGGAAATTAAACACTGTGTTTATCATCGTAACACTATCGGCGTGGCGCGGGCATCCTGCCCGTAGTTTCTTGCCCATGGGCGGGACGCCCATGCTACGCCGCGCTCCGCCAGGTAGTTAGACAAGCCGCCGCGTATTTGCACTTGTTACTTGATAATCAATCTTCTTTGAATCTGAGTTTTTGCGACGAATCCGAAGGGCTCGAAAGTGGCGAAACGTGGTAATTCGGATTGGGAACGGGCAGTTGGGCATTCACTTTTGCCAGATAGGCCAGCAGTTGCCCTTTCATGCGGTCCGCATCTTTGGTCTTCTCCGCGGAGAGGTCGTGCGATTCGCTCAGATCTTCGTCGAGATGAAAGAGCTGCACTTGTTTGGTCTCCCACCAATAGTGAAGTTTCCAGCCGTTCGGCCCTAAGATCGTGCTGTCGGGTGTGCTGTGTTTCTCGTGTTGATAGTGAGGCCAATGAAAAACGAGATACTCTTCTGGGCGAGTCACGTTTGCCGTGCCGTCGCCCAGCAGGACCTTCTTTAAAGAGCCGCCTTCCACGAGCTTTGGCCAGTTAGCGATGCCCGCCAGGTCGCAGATCGTCGGGAGAATATCATACCCTACGATGGGAGTGCGGCTGATCGAGCCAGGCTTAATGCCGGGTCCGGCGACCATGAAGGGAACGCGGATGCCGCCTTCCCAGACACTGGCTTTCCAGCCTCGTACCGGCCCATTGATATTGCCGGGATCTTGCGTGGGAATGCAGCCGTTGTCCGAAGTGTAAATGATATAGGTGTGGTCGGCGATTCCCGCGGCCTTTACCGCATCAAGTAACAATCCAATTCCTTCGTCCAGATCGAAGAGCATCGCTGCGTATTCGACATTGGTGTGGCGCGTGCCTTTGGCGGCGTCCTGAAATTTTTTGATGGAACTGGGCCGAGCCTGCCACGGCTCATGCGTGGCGTAGTGCGACACCTGCAGATAGAAGGGATTTCCGGACCGCACTTGGGCATTCATGAATTCAATGGCCCGCTGGGTGATTCCAAAGATTTTCTTCGGATTATCGGGGAGTTTGCCGCGGCCATTAGAGTTGTCCGTTGCTCCGTCGGATACGTCGAAACCATGCTTCTCAGGTCCGCCTCCGGCGAGATGCCACTTTCCCAAATGTGCCGTGCGATACGATGAGTCAAACGCCTTTAAGAGCTGAGGGATCGTCGGATCATCGGATGACAAGGCCGATATATGATGGGGCGGAATCAGGGGATTGCCCACATAGTCTCGGCCATCATTTCGTTCAATGATATCGGTGAGATGCAACGCGGCGGGGGATCGACCGGTCATCAGCGCAGCGCGGCTCGGCGAGCAATTGCAATGCGATGCATAGGCTTCCGTGAATCGCATGCCGGCAGTAGCCAGCTTTTCGATGCATGGCGTTTGAAAGAAATCACTTCGAGATTCGGGGATGCTGGGATCCATCATCACCGAGGTCGTTCCCCAGCCCTGATCATCAGCGAGGATCACTATGAAATTGGGTTTCGGATCGGCCGCGTGTAGGGCTGGTGCAAGGACCGCGGCACAGAGGATCGAAATAATGACGATGCAAGGTTTGAAATAGCGAAACACGGGGGAAGATTGGATCAGCGCGAATCCTTCGGCAAGAGTCGGTGCTTGCCGCCTGACCCGGATTATGGCACCTGCCAGATAGTGAAAAAAAAAGAACGCCAGATCGCCGAGCGTCTCAAGGCGCTGCCGCACCTGGACGAAAGCGAAAGAATCCTGATCGCGCGAAGTCTCGCAGCGACTCCAGACGAGCGATGGCGGATGAGCCAGCAATTTCTCCGCTCGCTCGGCTTATCGAAGCTTTCCGAGCGGAAAAAATTCGGTTTCAAGTCGCCGGAATGACCGCGGCGATCTTGCAGGGTGTGCCGGCTACAACACTGGATGCAGACCTTTGGATCGACCTTCCCGAGCGCCAATACATTCGCGTTTTGAATATTTGTCTCAAGCTAGGTGCACGAGTGGTTGCAAATACGGTAGTGGCATTGATGGACGACACGTTGGTCAATTTTCTCTACCGGGTGGATGGCCTCGCGTCTTTCGGAACAGAGTCCCGGCGCGCCATCACCTTGGATTGGCTTGGCTTTAAAGTGAAGGTTCTCCCGCTGGAGCGAATCATCCGAAGCAAGGAACATATCGCTCGCCCCAAAGACCTGGCTCACTTGCCGCTGCTGAAGGAAGTGCTCGCCGCGTCACGGCTTTTGTGAAAGGAAGTCTTTGAAATATAGCAATCCGTAACAAGCAACGTGACCCCAGAACGCTTTCGAGATATCACCAGCTGGCTTCCACGCCTTCGCGTCGCGGTGGTGGGAGATTTCTGTCTGGATCGTTATCTGGAAATCGATCCCGCCCGCACGGAAACATCCATCGAAACGGGATTGCCCGTCTATAACGTGGTACGCGTCCGCGCGCAGCCCGGAGCGGCGGGGACGATTTTAAATAACCTGGTTGCTCTCGGGATCGGTGAGATTCACGTCGTTGGCTTTTGTGGCGATGACGGGGAAGGTTACGAACTTCGCAAGGCCCTATCCCTGAAACGCGGGGTCCATTTGGATAATTTCGTATCAACCCCTGACCGCCGCACCTTTACCTACTGCAAACCACTGATCGTTGAAGCCGGCCAGCCGCCGCGTGAGCTGAACCGGCTGGATTCCAAGAACTGGCAGGAAACGCCGCAGGCCGTACAGAAATGGCTCGTGGCGAGCGTCGCGGCGATGGCCAATCGCATGGATGCGATCATTCTCATGGATCAGGTGGATGTACCAGAAACGGGTGTCGTCACCCGAGCGGTGTGCGAGATCGCGCATTCAGCACAGGAGCGGCACGCAGGCCTGCTGGTCGTCGCGGATAGCCGCAGCGGGTTGGCGCATTTTCCGCCCTTTGTCTTTAAGATGAATGCGGCCGAGCTTGCGGTTTGCTCCGGAGAGCAGGCTCCTTTGGATCAATCCCGGGTGTGCGCGCTTGCGGCAGGCCTTGCGAGAAAGAATGGCCGGATGGTATTTGTTACTTTAGCGGAGCAAGGCGTGATCGGAGCAACGCCCGAAGGCGAAGCCATACGCGTGCCGGCATTTCCCGTGCGCAGCCCGATCGATATCGTCGGAGCGGGCGATTCCGTGACGGCAAATTTAACTGCGGCTCTTGCCGCAAAAGCGACGCCAGCGGAAGCGATGGAACTCGCGATGGCGGCAGCTTCGACGGTGGTTCACCAAGTGGGAACGACTGGTGAAGCAACGGTGGAAGACTTGGCGCGGCTGGTGGCACGGGGTGAGGCTTGAGTGTGGCCATGGCTCAAAGTGCGAGGCCGCTTTTGTCGCAGGACAGCCCATCGAGCCGCCCGCCTTTGCCCGCGGCTCCATCTTCGCTTCCTTTCGATTCTCAACTCTCAACACCCAATGAGTGGGCGTGAGAGCGAGAGTCGAAGTGGAAGCTTTTCTTACGAAGCAGTCCGCGGCTACTGCAGCCAGGCCGAATCGAGATCCACGCTGGATTGGTCTGCGTTACTTGTTTTGATCAGCGTGATCGTCAGCGTTTGCCCCGCGGAAGCGGCGTGGTACGTGAAGGTGCCCTGTGTGAGCACACCGTTCGTGACCGTTTCCGTATTGGTGAAGTCGGCCGCCGAGTTGTCCGACAAATGCGCTGTGATTTTCACCACGGCATCCGTGGGAGCGGTCGCCCCGCCGTAGAGTACGTTGAGTGTGTGACTGGTCGTATCCGCCGGAACGGTGAAACTCCAGCCGGAATTTTGCACGTTGTTGCACCAGATATAATTGGTGTCATCGCCGTTACTTGCGACCGGCGTGCCGTCCGACCAGCTCATATTTCGGTTTGTATCGTTGAAGGTTCCGTAGTTGCCGCCGCCCACGTGAGTGACGTCGCTAATCTTGCCGCCGCCGGATGACTTGTGATTGTAGGTGCCATTCCAGTGCGCCCAGTCGGTTGTGCCGAGCGTGGTCAGGTTGTACGTTGACGTCGAACCTGCGGCAATGTTGCCCGACAGCGATCCGGTGGGCGAACTCGTCGTGAGCCACGCAGCGTCCAGATCGACACTCGCGGCATCGGAGTTGTTTGTCTTGAGCAGGGTAATCGTGAGCGTCTGTCCGGCGGAGGCGGCGTGATAGGTAATCGTCGCCTGCTCGGGCACCGTACTCGTGATCGTCGTGCTATTCACGAAATCCGCGGCGGAATTATCGGAAAGATGCGCGCGAATGGTGACCACAGGGCTGCCGGGGTTCGGCCCACCGTAGAGCACGTTGAGCGTGCGGCTCGTGGTGTCTGCCGGAACGGTGAAGCTCCAGCCGGCATTCTGCACGTTGTTACACCAGATATAGCCGTGATCGTTTGTGCCGCTGCCGGTTGGCGTTCCATCGGACCAGCTAATGTTCCGATTGTTATCCGTGAAGGTCCCATAGTTTCCGCCGCCGACTTGCGTGACATTGCTGATCTGGCTCCCGCCGGATGACTTATGGATGTAAGTGCCGTTCCAATGCGCCCAGTCGGAAGTACCAAGGGTCGTGAGGTTATAGGTCGAGGTCGAGCCCCCGGCTACAGCGCCACTGATCGCCCCTCCCGTGCCGGATTGCGCCGTTAGTTTGATATAGTCAACAGCGATCCCAAATCCGCTGCTGCTGGCATTCTTGCCCGTGACGGTGAAGGTGAACGCTTGGTTGCCGGTGGTGGAGACGGTCCAGTTTCCGAGGTCTACCTCCGTGAAGGTTTCATTCACGGTGTACTCGTCTTCCGTCGGGCCGATGTTGGACGTGCCGGACGCTTGCCAGATGCCTTTGTTATTCCAGTCCTTCACGCCGACTTTCACATCATACGTGCCTGCATTCACACTGGGCAGGCTATAGGTAAAGAATTGACCGGCTGCCGTTGCATCAAAAAAAGCGCCGTTGCCACCGCTGAAGCGGCTGTCGGGTGAAGTGCGATAGGTAATGCCGGAGGATTGCCCCGTCACGGTGAGCGATTCCGCTTCAAACAAGTAAGTGGACGGAGCGCTCAGCAATCCGTACACGCAGAGCTTGTTGGAAAAGGTCGGGCAATAGACTTTGCCGTTCACCACGGTGGGTGAGGGGTTTTTAGCGAAGTTGCCGAGATCATCGCGAGCCGCGTTCTGTTTGCTGTTCCACAGCTCGGTGGCCAGGTTCGTCGCGCTGAAAGCGTGAAGAATTCCGGGCTGGGTGGCATTGTTGGCGTTTCCGCTATAGACGCGTGCCGCCCAGATTATTGCGTTACTTGTTCCATTCGCCGAGACGCAATGCTGCCAGCCGGGCATGCTGTTGGTCACCGCTTCAAAGGTGGTGGTGCTGGAGGGCGTCGTATTAATCGTCGTGCCGTTCCAGCTAAAGGCCTTGAGCTCGTCGCTTTCGCCGCCGACATATAACGTGTTGTTGAAGAAGGAAGGCCCGCCGTGAATGTGATTCAACGAATCGCTCGAATCCGTCACCATGAACGTTTGAAGGCACGAATCCGCCGTGGAATTAAATCCACCCATGGCGGTGGTGTTGATCAAGTGCCAGCGGCCCGGCTTGCCGCCCACGACCAGTCGCTGCGTTCCCGGGATGAGCATGATGCCGCCGCCGGCGAGATCGAGATCAGCGCCGCTCAGGCTGCTCCAGTCGTGCGGAGTGAAGTAATCCTGCCGAGCCACAGTACTATTCAAACGCACGGCGCTCATGGCGAGATCAGTGCCGCCACTATTCGCGTTGAAGTTTCCATTTCCGGTGGTGCAATAGATCGACGTTCCGTCACCCACGAGGCCGCCGCCGCCCATCCAGATGCCGCCGCGCGAGCCGCTATTCGTCGTCGACGCCCAGACGCCAACTTGGGCCAGCGTGGACGCGCTATAGCCAAAGACAAAGCCATGATAATCGCCACAGTCGTTATGCGACGAGAAGGCGAAATACACATTGCCGCCTTGCAGCAACAAGGCGGAACGCTGGTTATTGATTCGCGCGTTAAAAGTCTGCCCGCCATTGCTCCCGGAGACTTCCTTCGGTCCGCTGAATTTTTCGTTGCCGGTGGTGATGTCTATTGCGTGCAGAAAATAGTGATAACTGGCATCTGCATTCTTCTGTTTGTTCACTACATACCAGGTATTGGTGGAGGTATCGATCACGCCGGTGGAAATGATGCCAATCACGCTGGAGACATCCGTGCAGCAGCATTGCACATCTCCCTGCGGCACCGCTGTAGCCAGGTTGCGGTTCCAGTAGGCGCCCACGCTGCCGCTATCTGCATCGAAGGCATAGATGCTGTTGTTAGCCGTTGCGCAGTAGATAACGTTGTGCGTGCCCCCGCCGATGCTCACTCCCTGCATGTATAGCGGCTGCGCGTACATGTCGCCATCGACGCTTTTTTCGAAGAGCTTGCCGAAGGTGGTTTGGTTAACGTTGCTCGTCGTGAGGGTCGTTTCGCTCGCATTGAGGCCGGAGCGATTGTTATCATTCTTTTGGGTCGTCACATTGACGGCAGGGCTGGTTGCTGTCGTAACGAGGCCGATGGCTAGAAATGCGGCCACGGCAGAGGCATAGGGATGCTTGGGAACGGGAGGCGTTTTCATGCGGAGGGGGACTGTGGTTGAGCCGCTGAATTCCGGGGCGGAGAAGACGCGCGGATGCAGAGAAGTCGTGGATCTTGGCGGCCGCCTGAGTAGGAAAATCCATCCGGCAGCCGGAAAATTTCGCGACGTGCAGTGCGAAGATTAAGAAATCATTGCCGTCTCACGCTACGCAGTGCGTGACCAAAACTTATCCGCCCGTGTCGTTTCGGAACGCTATACCCAGAACCCCACACCCTTTTTGGCAAGAACCACTCTCAATGCACGAAGTCGCCGATGGACTCCTTTGCGCTTCCCACGAGCTCGGCAACTTTTTCCCTCAGCTCCTTGCCAGCCGGAGCGCACAGAAGCCTTTCTTCGAAAGGCACGCTTACGACCGGTCCTTGCACGGGCTTGAATTTCAGGTGGACGGGTTCATCTTCCGCGTCTTTCTCTACGAAAAACTGGCCGTAGAGACCAGTAGGCCGGAATTCCATGATGAATTGGTAGATGGCTGGCGCCTGGCGGGAAGCCGCGAGCGTAGGTGGGTGGAAATGGATTTGCATTGGGTGATGCGCGGGTGGTGGATGCTGAGCCGCTGCTAAGCATAGGGTATGCCTGAATCAGGCACTCCTCCGGTGGAGCAAGACCTGCGCACTTCCCACCGCGGAAGCCGTCAAATTTTGGGAGCGGCCAGCGCTTAAATCAGCATCAGCGCCGGGTTTTCCAACAGCTTGCGGAATTCGGCCAGATACTGAGCTCCCACCGCACCGTCCACCACGCGATGATCAGCGCTCAGGCCCACCGCCATCCGCTGTCCCACGACGATCTTGTCATCGGCACCCACGACGGGCTTCTTCACAATGGCCCCGATGCTGAGGATGAGCGACTGTGGAGGATTGATGATCGCGCTGAAATTTTCGATGCCGTAGCTGCCCAGATTGGAGACGGTGATGGTTCCGCCTGCGTATTCGTCGGGCTTGAGCTTTTTGGAACGCGCCCGCGAGGCGAGGTCTTTCACCGCTTCGCTGATTTCGCCGAGCGTTTTCTTTTGCGCGTCGCGAATCACCGGCGTCACTAGCCCTTCCTCCACGGCAACGGCAACGGCGAGATTGATGGAGCCGTATTGAATGATCGCGTCTCCCGCAAAGCTGGCATTCACTGCGGGCACTTTCACCGCAGCGGCGACCACGGCTTTCAGGATGAAATCGTTGATCGTGAGTTTTGGCCCACCTGCCGCTTCGGAAGCTACATTCAGCTCAGCGCGCAGTTTCATGAGAGGCGCGGAATCGAGCTCGATGTTCAGGTAAAAATGCGGGATCTGCGTCTTGCTGGCCAGCAGCCGCTCGGCGATCACGCGGCGCATCCCCGAAAGAGCAATGCGCGTGTCGTTCGGCCCGGCGGGCATCACCGGAACAGAAGGTGCGGCGGCTGGAGCACTGTGACCGGCCCCTCCGTGTGCTTTTGCTGTGGCTTTCCCAGTCTCCACGTCCCGAGCGATAATGCGGCCTCCCGGCCCTGTTCCCTGCAAAGCAGCCAAATCCACCCCTTTGTCGGCCGCCAATTTCCGGGCGAGCGGCGAGCTTTTCACTCGCGAACCATCCGCGGCGGGAGCCGAAGCGACGGCGGCGGATTTGCCACCGCTCGCCGGAGCAGACGAGGCGGATTGTGCCGGCTTGGCTGCGGGCTCCACCGCCGGCGAGGCCTGCTTTCCACTCTTGGCAGCTTCTTCATCGGTCGGCGGATTTTCTCCTTTGGCGAGCAAAACTACGAGGCGCGAGCCGATGGCGACCTTTTGCCCTTCATCAACCAGAAATTTGTGGATGATTCCTTCATCGAAGGCCTCCATTTCCATCGTGGCCTTGTCGGTTTCCACGTCCGCGACGATGTCTCCCACCTGGACCTTGTCCCCCACTTTCTTGCGCCACTTCAGGAGGGTACCCTCGGTCATGGTGTCGGCGAGTTTCGGCATTTCGATGTAGGTGGCCATGGGAATGAGGCTGAATGTGGAAGCAAAGGGGTCAAACCTAAAGCAACTTTTCGGCGTTTGCCTAGAGCGGAAATTGCACAAGTTCGGCGGGAACGAAAAAAGCAAAACACCGAGGTGCAGAGAGCGCAGAGAAAATATCCCAATTTCCAAATGGTCGAGGCGCAAAGCCTTCCTCACGAAGGACGGCGCGGGGCTGCGACCCGGGTGGCGGAAATGTCAATCACGCGCCGTGCTTTCTCCCGGTCCAGCGAGCCGCCCGCTCCTCGCGGGTCATAGTGACCTGGGTAGCGAGAAACGCAGGTTTCAAACAGGTTCCCTTGTTAAATCCTTCGCGACCTTGCTCGAGAGCGATTAGATAAACAAGCTCCTCGAGCAGAGGCGCTCTGCGCCCCGCTACAAGAATGAACACCAAAAGATTTCTTCACAAAGCCGCCCTCGTGACGGGAGGCAGCTCGGGCATCGGGCGGGCGGCCGCGATTGCTTTTGCCCGCGAGGGCGCGAACGTGATCGTCGCGAGCAGACGCCAGGCTCAAGGCGAGGAGACCGTGCGAATGATCGAAGAGGCCGGAGGCGCCGGGCTGTTCGTGCGGACGGACGTTGCTCGCGCCGCGGATGTCGAGCGAATGGTGTCGGAGACGATTCGCGTCTTTGGCCGTCTGGATTTCGCTTTTAACAATGCCGGCGGCGCTGAATCGCCCATGGCCTTTGTCGAGCAACCGGAAGAAACTTTTGATCGCGTGATGGATGTGAGCGTCAAAGGAATTTGGTTATGCATGAAGGCCGAAATCCCCGAAATGCTCAAGGCAGGTGGAGGTGCGATCGTGAATATGTCTTCGATCGCCGGTGTCGTCGGCGTTCCCGGTGCCCCGATTTATACGGCTAGCAAGCATGCTGTGCTGGGATTGACCCGGTCAACCGCCCTGGAGTTCGCGAAGTCCGGCATTCGCATTAATGCCATTTGCCCGGGTGGCATTGAGACCGAGACCCTGGCGGGCTACTTCCGGGAAAATCCGGACGTTAAAAAGAACATGGTGGCCGCTCATCCCATTGGCCGCTTTGGCAAGCCGGAAGAAATCGCCGATGCGGTGCTTTGGCTGTGCTCTTCCGAGTCCGCATTTGTCGTCGGGCAATCTATGGTGATCGACGGCGGCTACACGATCCAGTAAAAGCCTGGAAGCACGCCCGAACTCATGATTAAAGTAACCATTCTCTACCCGGACAAGGAAGGCGGAAAGTTTGATTTCGACTATTATCTAAAGCGCCACATGCCGATGTCCATCGAGCGGCAAGGCCCAACCTTGCGTGGCGTGACCATCGAGCGTGGGCTTCGCGGTGTGGAGGAAGGTTCACGGCCCGCGTTCGTGGCCGGCTGTCACTTGTTTTATGATTCGCTGGATGCGTTCCTGGCGGCGTTTATGCCGCACGCCGAAGTGTTGCAAGGCGACATCCGGAACTATACGGACATTGAGCCCGTGATCCAATTTAGCGAAGTCGAGATTCACAAGCCTGCCGTATAGAGTTCCGAAGCGATCGGTAGCCGGAAATCAAAGCAGATCATGCCGAAATTGCCGCCGGGCTGCCGGGACATCGCCGCGGGAAATCACCGTGAGGAACAATCGCAACCAGCCGTGATTGATCATTACATCGCGATTGGACGGAATCGTGGCGCGGGAAGACGGCGAACTGAGGCGCGAGTGTGAATGGCTAGCTTTACTATGACGGATCATAACATCAATTTGGATTGTTGTGGAGGTTCTTAGGGAGACAGGATCAGCACGACTCGGAAGCCGAGATCTGAATCAGTGAGAAAGGGACTCGCGCCAAAAAAGTTGCGTCGAGCTGAACGGCAATCCGAAGAGCCAAAATCAAAGGCGCCGCCGCGCATGACTTTCAGCGCCGACGGACTGGAAGCAGGGCCGGTCGGATCCGTCTGAACTCCGCCGGGCAGTGGGCCAAACCAATCCTGACACCACTCCCAAACGTTCCCAGCCATATCATATAGGCCCCAGGCATTGGGGAGCTTCAGACCTACCGGGTGGACTGTTGCGCCCCCGTTCTGCGAGAACCACGCGTGATCCGGCAGGCTGGCATAACTAGGATCGTCCCCATAGCTAAACCTAGTCGAAGTGCCGGCGCGCGCGGCGCATTCCCATTCGGCCTCCGTCGGAAGACGATAGAGGCTGCCGGCGGGAATGCGCCCCGCGGCCAGTTCCTGCTGCGTGCGCATCACGCAGTAGTTCGTCGCGTCGAACCAGCTCACGCTGGAGACCGGCCGGCTCAGATCGCCAGGGAAGACGCTTGGGTTGGTGCCTGTGACTGAAAGATACTCTTGCTGAGTTACTTCATATTGCCCGATCCAAAAGGCGTGCGTAAGCGTGACGGTGGTGAGCGGGCCTTCATTCGCGTTGCGGTCTTGCTCGGTATTCGGGCTGCCCATCTTGAAAGTGTTGGGCTGTATCAACACCATATTCGGAGGAGGGCCTTGCATAGTCGCCCGATAAAACATCTGCGGAAAACTCAGGGCTCCCACATCGGTAAATCGAGCGGTGCCCGTTTTATTGTTCAACGTGCCTAGGACGCTGAAAGCCCGCAAATCGGCCGAGGCGAGGATGGTGTACAATCCGGGCGGTCCAATAAGGTCAAAACTGAAATCTCCATTGGCCGTTTTCTGCGGAGAGACTAGCTGGGGCGCGAAAGGAAACGTGAATACGGCGACGCCCTGATTCCGCAGCGTGGTGACCGTATTGACTAGATTCGCGGCCAACGTTTCGGATAACACAACCGTGGTGAGCGGATTGTCTGGCTGTCCCAGAACTAGTGAAGTGAGCTGCGTCAGATCGGGCGGAAAAGTGAGACTGGAGAGCTGATTGGCGGCCAGGAAAAGACTAGTTAAACTGGTCAAGCCCGGAGGCAGTTGGAGCCTGGTCAGCTGATTGGCGCTGGCATCGATCGTGACCAGATGAGACATGCCGGGAGGCAAGGCGAGGTGCGTCAGGCCATTCCCCCGAACAGCAAGCGACGTCAAATTGCTAAGGCCCATGGGCAAGATCAGGCTCGTCAACTCCAGATTTCCGGTAATGCGGAGCGTCGCTAAACGACCCAGATCCGTGGGCAATGTGATATCGCTCAGGTGATTTTCCCCGAGGTCGAGCAACGTCAGGGCCGTGAGACCCGCTTGTAAATGGAAGCTGGTGAACTGATTGGAACGGAGATGAAGACCCGTGAGGTGCGGCAGCGCCGCAAGTAAAGTGAGGCTGGCCAATCGATTCGTGCCGACGTTGAGTTCGACGAGATTCCCGAGATCCGAAGGCAGGCTCAGAGCAGCGAGTTGATTGAAGGAGAGATTGAGGCTGGTTAAATTTGTCGAACCCGCCGGGAGAATGAAGCTAGTGAGTTGATTTTCCGAAACATCGAGATTTGTCAGACTCGTCAGACCCGCCGGCACACTGAAGCTAGTCAGTTGATTGCCTCGCAAATTGAGAGTGCCCAGATGGTTCAACACACTCGGCAGAGAAAAATTGGTGAAGGCGTTGAAACTAAGATCGAGCGAAGTCAGGTTCGTTAAATTTGATAACAAACTGAAACTAGCGATCTGATTGTCGTCGAGATCGAGTGAGGTCAAATTACGGGCCACTTCCAGACCCGCGACGCTTACGATGCCGCGAGCACCCGCTTTCAAACTGGTGAGACTGAGGAGATCCTGCTGGGTCAACGGTCCGGTTGGCTTTTGCAGCGCCGCACGGACCGCCGCGTTCAGGGCGGGGTCCGGAATCACCACCATCTGCGCGCTCACCGGCGAGGCGAAGCCCGTCAAAAGGAGCGCGAGAACAAGGCGAAGAAGAGGTCGGATGGCGTTTTCCACGCACATCCGAGGGATCAAGCGGCCAATTGTTCCCAAGACCGAATGGTACTAACGACCCATTTGTCCTAATTTGCCTGCGCGAGGAGGCTCTTAGACTGGGGCATCCGGAGCCAGACGCCACAATGGGGCGAATGGACTCGTTTGCCGGCCGCTTCTACAGATTCCCTTTTTGGCATTTAGGCCCTGACCTCTACGGAGATCGGCGTCAGAATAATTGGGTCCATCGCACCGGAAGCCACTTTCCGCAGAAAAATGAATTCATCAGTGACAGAACCGCAGTGGGACGAAAGGACCAGTGCGCCCGAACCGGTGCTAAGGCACACTGACGCTGTGTTTGAGCGCTTTTTCGAACGCATCAGCGATGCTGTCCTGTTGCTTGATCCACTAGACGGTGTCTTCGTGGATTGCAACCAGGCGGCGGTGGAGCTCGTCGGCGCAGAGAACCGGCAGCAATTACTCCGCACGCGCCCTGAAGACTTTTCGCCGGAGTTCCAGCCGGATGGCTCGCTCTCCGTGGAAAAGTCAGCGGAGATTCTGGAGATCGTACGAAGAGACAAGACGTATCGCTTTGAGTGGATGATGCGCCGGGTGGATGGCCGCGAAGTTCCCGTCGAGGTCTCCTGCGCGGCGGTGCTCATGGACGACAAGCCCATCCATATCGTCATTTCCCGGGACGTCAGCGAGCGCAAGAAAGCCGAGCGCGCACTGCTGGAGCTGAATCAATCCCTGGAACGGCGCGTCGCCGAGCGGACGGCGGCGCTAAGCACGAGTGAAGCGCGCTTTCGCGCTTTAGTGGAGCATGCTCCGGAAGCCATCGTCGTTTTCGACGGCGATACCGGCCGCTTTCGCTTTGGCAACGAGCACGCCTGCCGCATTTACGGGGTGCCCATGGAGAAGCTGGCGGAGCTGACTCCCGCCGACGTCAGTCCGGAATTTCAACCGGATGGACGGAGTTCCAGCGAATTGATCCGCGAATTAATGGGAGAGGTGCTGGCTGGGGGAACGCCGGTTTTCGAATGGATGCATCGCCAGCCCAATGGCCGGCTCATTCCCACCGAAGTCCGCCTTTTGCGCTTGCCGGCAGAGGATCAGAATCTGATTCGCGCGAGCATCATGGATAACACCGAGCGGAAGCGCGCGGAGCAGGCTCTCCGTGACTCGGAAGCGAAATACCGCGCGCTTTTTGAAGGTTCCAGCCACGGCGTGGTGCTCCATGATGAGACGGAGATTTTGGAGGTTAACCAAGCCGCCATCCACATCATGGGCCATCAAAATGCGGAGGGTATGATCGGCAGACACCCGCGCGAGTTAGCACCGCCCTTTCAACCCAACGGCGAGAGCTCTGACGTTTTGGGGATTAGATATATGGAAGAGTGTCTAACCAAAGGCAGCGCTCGATTTGAATGGGTGGCCAGCGCACCGGATGGCCGGGAAATTCCGTTGGACGTAGCCCTCACGCGGATTGATTGGAACGGACGGCAAGTCATCCAGGCATTCATCACCGACATTACGGAGCGCCAGCGCGCACAGGCGGCATTGGCGGAAAGTGAAGAGCGCTTCAGGGCGGCCTTTCAGGCCAGCCCCATCTTCATCGCCATTGCACGAATGGACGATGGCCGGTTTCTGCTGGTGAACGATTCCTTTGTCAATTGGGTGGGATTCTCACGTGAGGAAATTTTGGGGCGAAACACCGCCGAACTAGGCATATGGGAACATCTGGAAGACCGCGAAGCATTTTGGGAAGAGCTGCGCGTAGCCGGCTTCTCCCGCAACCGCGAATGCGGCTTTCGCAATCGCCATGGCAAACATTTTACGATTCTGTTGTCTTCGGAAGTCATCCAGATAAACGGGGCGCCTCACGTCCTCGCCATGGGATCGGATATCAGCGTGCGCAAAGAAGCGGAAGCGGAGCTGCGCGCAAGTGAAGCGCGTTTTCGCGAGAGCGAAGCGCGTTTCAGCGTAGCCTTTCAGGCCAGCCCTGTATTCATCGCTATCCTTAATACGAGCGATGGAAAATTCGTCCTCGTCAACGATTCGTTGGTGAATTGGCTCGGATGTTCACGCGACAAAGCCTTGGGGCAAAGCTGCGCTGACTTGGGCATGTGGGAAAATCTCGCGGATCGCGCTGCCGTGTGGGAGGAAGTGAGCACCGCCGGCCGCGTCCGGCAAAAGGAGTGTCGCTGGCGCAATCTCCGCGGTGAGTCGTTCACTATCCTCCTTTCCGCGGAAACAATCACGGTGGATAACGCGCCGCACGTCTTGTTACTTGGCCTGGATATCAGCCGGCGAAAACAGGCGGAGGTGGAAATCCTCCGCACGCTGGCGCGGGAAAAGGAACTCAGCCAGCTCAAAAGTAACTTTGTCTCGATGGTGTCTCACGAGTTCCGCACTCCGCTCGGCATCATTCAGTCTTCGGCAGAGCTGTTGCGCGATTTCCGCGGGAAAATGCAGCCTGCGGAATTTAATGAGCAACTGGAATCGATCACGCGAAATACGGGCCGGATGGCTGGCATGATGGAGGAGGTACTCGTGCTCAGCCGCCTGGACGCGGGCAAGCTGGATTTCAAGCCGGTCTCGCTCGACCTGAATCTCTTTTGCCGCCGCGTCGTGGACGAGGTCCTGTCGGCGACGAATCGTCGCTGCGTGATCGAATTTTCGCTGGCCTCCGTCCCTGCCGAAGGAGATGCGGATGAACAATTGCTGGGGCACATCTTCACGAATCTATTAAGTAACGCCGTGAAATATTCGGAGCCGGGCGCGACGGTGCGGTTCGCGATCGAACGGGATGGGGTGGACGCGGTCTGCGTCGTGCAGGATCAGGGCATCGGCATTTCCGAGGACGATCAAAAGCAACTGTTCAAGGCTTTTCACCGCGGCAGCAACGTCGGGAGCCGGGCCGGGACCGGGCTTGGCCTGCTTCTGGTGAAGCGTTGCGCGCAACTGCATCGCGGCCGTGTCCAGGTCACTAGCAAGGTTGGCGAAGGCACCACCGTCACGGTGAGGCTTCCCCTGTTTCCGCATGAATCATGAAAAAGATCCTAGTCATTGAAGATGAGCCGGAGATGCGCCGGAATATCACGGCTCTCCTCCGCTTTCACGAGTACGAACCCGTGGCGGCAGCCAATGGCCGCGAGGGAGTGGCGGCCGCGCATAGCGAAAAACCGGATCTCATTCTGTGCGATGTGATGATGCCGGAATTGGACGGCTACGGCGTTTTGCAAGCGGTGCAGGCGGAGACGAGCCTCGCGCAAACGCCTTTTATTTTTCTCACCGCCAAAGGGGAGAAGAACGATCTCCGCAGCGGTATGAATCTCGGCGCCGACGACTATTTAACAAAGCCCGTCGCTCATGGGGATCTCCTCCGGGCCATCGAAACGCGGCTGCGCCGGTCCGGCCAACAAGTAAAGCGTGAATTCAAGCCGGACTTTTCAACTGCCGCGCCCTTGCAGAAACTCGGTCTCACGCCGCGCGCCGCCGAAGCGCTGCTCTGGCTCGCACAGGGCAAGACCAACTCCGATATCGCCACCATCCTCGGCATCACCGAATCCACGGTGAAGAAGTACGTTCAGGAAATGTTTGAAAAACTAGGCGTCGAGACCCGCGGAGCCGCCACGGTGCGCGCCCTCGAGGTATTGGTCTCTCAAGGCTGAGCGAACTCTTATCGCTCAAGCGCCTATAGAGCTTCGGGGGGAGAAAAGGGTCAGATAGCTTCTATACGCTCTATTTCCGGAACGTCGGTAGTGCAGCAAGTAACGGCAAGGTCGGCGGAAATGAAAAGTTTGGAACGCAAACAAAGACGGTGACAGCTTCGGTCGATGTTGTGAAAGCAGCGGTCTGATTTTTACCTGGAGATTCCGGTGTTGTCTGTCGTCTCGTTTTAGTTGACGGTGTGTTAAATTTTTATTGTCAGGACAGGCCCGGTGTTTGCTTTCCACCCACCCCGTGAAAGCTAACCACCCTCCCCTTTTCCGCACCTCGCTCTTGCTAGCTTTGCTAGCGGCTGGGCTCAGCCTTTTTTGGCCGGCGGAAGGAAGGGGAGCCGAGCGACAGCTATTACGAGGGCATGTGCCGGCTGCCACGGCAGGTCTGGCCCCAACCGGTCGTATGGACCGGGCCAAGCGGTTACGGCTTTCGATCGGCCTGCCACCGCGCGATCCGGCGGCGCTCGATCAGTTCATTAAGGACCTTTACGACCCGGCCAGCCCCAATTACCGGAAATTCCTCACCCCGGCACAATTCACGGACAAATTCAGCCCCACGGCGGCGGATTACCAAGCCGTCACGGCTTTTGCCAAAGCGCACCATTTGACGGTCACGACGCATCCCAATCGGCTAGTCGTGAGCCTGGAAGGGGCGGCGGCGGATATCGAAGACGCCTTTCACGTACGGTTACGGACCTTTCGTCATCCGAGAGAAAACCGCGAATTTTTCGCTCCGGACGCCGAGCCGTCGCTCGACCTAGCCACGCGCGTCCTGCACGTCAGCGGCCTGGATAACTATTACCTGCCGCATCCCAATCTCAGACCAAAGCCGGCGGGGCAGATAGGAAACGTTACTCCTAATGACGGCCCGAACGGTTCCGCCCCAAACGGGTCCTATAGTCCCGCCGATCTCCGTGCCGCGTACGTCCCCGGCACCACCCTCACGGGTGCGGGGCAGAGCGTCGGGTTGCTGCAATTTGACGGTTTTTATCCCAGCGACGTCGCTGCTTATCGCACCCAATTTGGCCTGCCCAATACGCCTACCATCGTGATTCCCGTGGATGGAGGCATCCAAATTGTCGGCGCGGACAATTCTGAGGTGGCCCTCGACATCGAAATGGCCAGCGCGATGGCTCCCGGGCTTTCAGCCATTTACGTCTATGAAGCAAGGAACCCGTGGGACGACGTGCTCAGCCAGATGGCCAATGACAATCTCTCCAAGCAGCTCAGTTGCTCGTGGACTGGCGGCCCTCCGGACCCGACAGCCGAAGTGATTTTTCAGCAGATGGCCGCGCAGGGCCAATCGTTCTTCTGCGCTTCGGGCGATTACAACGCCACTACGGGCCCCTTCACTTTTCCGGAGGATAGCCCAAACATCACGCTGGTCGGTGGCACCACTTTGACCACTTCCGGCCCGGGTGGGTCGTACGTTTCGGAAACGGTCTGGAATTGGGGCGGCGGCACTGGCGGCGCCGGCGGAATCAGCACCGTCTATGGGATTCCCGTGTGGCAGCGGGGTGTAAGCATGGCGACCAACCAGGGATCGACCACGATGCGCAATGTGCCCGACGTGGCGCTCACCGCGGATGATGTTTATTTCACCTATGGAAACGGCCATGCCGGCGGGACGGGAGGGACCAGCGTCGCGGCTCCCTTGTGGGCCGGGTACACGGCACTCGTGAATCAACAAGCCGCCGCAAACTCGCTGCCTCCCGTCGGCTTTCTAAATCCGACGATTTACAGCCTCAGCCCGAATTTCCACGATGTCACCCTCGGCAATAACTTCAGCCCGAAGAGCCCCACGAAATTTGCCGCAGTCCCCGGCTACGACCTCTGTACGGGGCTAGGAACGCCGACCGTGGGCTTGATTTCCGCCCTGCTCGGCTCGGCGCCGACAAATCTCACCTATTCTACCAATCCCGCGACATTTCCCACGCGGTTTGCCATCACTCCCCTCGTTCCCAGTAACCTCGGCGGACGCGTCACTTCCTACTCCGTCTCGCCCGCGCTTCCGACCGGCTTGGCGCTCGATACCACGACCGGCGTCATTTCCGGAACGCCAACCGTGGCCACCGCAGCGGCTAGCTACACGGTGACGGCGACGAATAGCAACGGATTCACCACCTGCGCGGTGAATCTCACTATCACGGCCCTGGCCGCACCCTCCAATCTCACCTATTCGACCAATCCAGCGGTGTACACCCGCGGCGTCGCGATTTCTCCAAACAACCCGGCAAGCCAGGGCGGGAGGGTCGCCTCTTACTCGGTCTCCCCCACGCTCCCGGCGGGGCTGGCGCTGGATTCGGCCACAGGCATCCTTTCCGGGACACCGACCGTGGCTATTGCAGCGGCCAACTACACCGTGACGGCCACCAATCCGGTCGGGTTCACGACGGCGCCGCTCAATATCGCCGTTAAAGTCGTCGCGCCATCTTCACTCACGTACTCGAGCAATCCCGCTACCTATACCTTTGGGATGCCGATCCATCCTAACATCCCAAGTAACGTCGGAAGCCCCGCGACTTCCTACTCGGTCTCACCCGCGCTGCCCACCGGTTTGACGCTGGACTCGACGACCGGCGTCATCAGCGGGACGCCGACGGCCGTTTCTCCATCCGCGCCCTATACAGTCACGGGGACCAATAGCGCGGGATTTACGACTGTTGCGTTGAATATCACGGTCAACGTCCGGGCACAGTTACTTGTTTCCACGACTCCGGATGTCGTAGCCGTCGCCGAATTCGATGCGATCAGCGGAGCGACGACTAATCCCAGCTTTCTGACCGCGTATAGTACTCAGCCGGGCTTTGCACTTTCGGGCCACATCCTCTACGTCGCCGACGAGGGGACAAACACCGTGGCAACATACGACGCCACGACGGGCGCGGTGATCAACGCCAATTTCATCACCGATCTCTATTACCCTACTTATATCGCCATCCGTGGAAACACGCTCTTCGTCCTGGATATCACCAATACCGTCAGTACCTATGACGCGACTACAGGCGCCGCGATTAACACCAGCTTCATCACAGGCCTGAGAGCTGCGCAGAGCTTGGCGATCTTCGGCAACAAGCTATTGATAGCGGAATACAACACCAACGCTGTGAGCGAATACGACGCCTCCACGGGCGCGCTCATAAACGCTTTCTTCATCAGCGGTCTCCATCAGCCAGTGAGCCTGGCGCTCTTTGGCAATCATCTCTTCGTGGCAAATAGCGGCTTCGGCACAGTGGATGAGTACGACGCCGTTACCGGCGCGCCCCTTAAACTCTTCTTCCTGAGAAACGTCAGCCCGATGAGTCTCGCAACCTTCGGCACCACTCTGTTTGTGGTAAATAACAGTTTCGGAACGGTGAGCGCATTCGACGCCAATACCGGCGCAGTGATCGCCGATCCCTTCCTCAGCAGATTACCCTATCCCACGAGCCTCATTGTTCTCCCGGCGGCCGGTCCTCCTGCCGGGCTGACTTACGCCGCAAACCCGGTCGCTTATACGCTGGGGCTGCCGATCGATCAGAACTATCCGATTAGCACCGGCGGAGTCATTACCTCTTACTCTTCCTCTCCCGCATTGCCGGCGGGTCTCGTACTCGACCCCGTGTCTGGATTCATCACTGGCACGCCCACCGTTGCATCCTTGGCGACGGATTATACGATCACAGGCTCCAACTCCTACGGCACGACTGCGGCAACGGTAAATATCGCGGTAAACGTGGTACCGCCTTCCTCTCTCATTTACCCCACAGTGGGCGTCACCTACGCGCTGGGAACGCCCATTCCGAACAATGTTCCGCATAGTACCGGAAGCCCGATCCTCTTTTACTCGATCTCTTCCGATCTGCCTCCCGGCCTCCATTTTGACACAGCCACGGGGATCATCTCCGGGACGCCGACAGCGCTCGCGCCACCCAGGGGTTACTTCGTAACCGCCTTTAATACGGCCGGATCTATTACGGCAACCCTCGAAATCACCGTCGCACTTCTGGCGCCGTCTTCGCTAACCTATTCGGCAAATCCCGTCCAATACGTCATGGGTGCGGACATCATTGGCAATCTGCCCAGCAGTGAGGGGAGTCCGGTGCTCTCCTACTCCGTATCGCCGCCTTTGCCGCCGGGCCTTGTCTTGAATACCACGACTGGAGTGATCACCGGCAGGCCGACGGCCCTGCGCGCGGCCGCGGATTATCAAGTAACTGCCACCAACAACGGGGGATCGGGCACGGTGGCATTAAACATCACCGTGGCGGCCGCCAATCCGCAACTCTTCATCTGCGAGCCCAGACTGGGAATCATTGCAAAATACGACGCGATCACCGGGGCCGCCACCAATGCTAACTTCGCCTCGGCGCCGGGCTTTCCCTACAGTTCCACGATCTTTGCCGATCGACTCTACGTGGCAGCGAGTTCAGGAAATGCAGTCCGCGCATATAACGTCACAACGGGAGCGTTGATTAACAACGGCTTCATTACCGGACTAAATGGCCCCCAAGGCATTGCCACCTGGGGAAGCAATCTTTTCGTAGCGACCAGTTCGAGCAACTCGGTGGGCGAGTACAACGCCACCACCGGCGCCGCCATCAACACCAGTTTTATCACTCAATACTTGCAGCCAAAACCGGTCGCGGTCTTCGGAAACAATCTCTACGTAAGCGGTCTTACCAGTCCTCTGGACGAGTACGACGCCGTCACTGGAACGAAAAAGGCCAGCCCCTACACTTGGGGTCTCTCCCCTACGGCGCTCGCCATTTCGGGAAATGACCTCTTCGTACTGGACTTTGGCTCCGGCAAGGTTGGCAAATTTGACGCCACCACCGGGTTTGTCATCAATAGCGATCTCATCGTGGGATTGAACGTCCCGGAAGGCCTCGCTGTCTTTGGAAATAGGCTCTATGTGGGCAGCGACACCGGCACGGTGGGAGTGTATGACGCCACGACCGGCGCGGTGATCAATGCTAACTTCATCACGGTCCCGGATGTTCCTGTAGGGTTCACCATCCTTCCGGCGGCGGGGCTGCCGAGCGGTCTGGTTTATCTCACAAATCCCGTGGTTTATTCCAAGGGGCTTCCCGCCGTTCCGAATATCCCCAGCAGCACCGGCGGCGTGATCACGTCGTACTCCATCGATCCGCCGCTGCCACCGGGTCTCGCCCTGGATCCCATCGCCGGTGTCATCTCCGGCACGCCGACCGCAGCAACGTCGCCAAGTAACTACATAGTAACAGCGGCTAATGCCTATGGCTCGACGACGGCGACGCTCTCCATCGCCGTCGAGGGCGCAGCGCCTACTTCGTTGACCTATTCGACCAATCCGGCGCTGTACGCCTTGTGGAAAGCGATAACCAACAATGTTCCCAGCAGCACCGGTGGCCCTATCGTTTCCTACTCTGTCGATCCGGCGCTGCCCACGGGCCTGACATTGGATCCCGTGACCGGCGTGATCTCCGGCACACCCACGGCCAATGCGGACGCCGCCGACTACACAATCACCGGGACGAACAGCCACGGATCCGCGACGGCGGTGGTGAATATCACGGTGGAACAGCTCGCGCCTTCGAATCTCACGTACTCGACGAATCCGGCGATTTACACATTGGGACAAGCGATCGGTAACGATGCTCCCAACAGTGCCGGCAGTCCCGTGGACTTTTATTCAATCTCTCCAGAGCTGCCTCCGGGCCTATCACTAAATTTGGGCACGGGCATCATCTCCGGTACACCGACCGCGCTCTCCCCTGCGGCGGATTATGTTGTTACAGCTACAAATTTCGCCGGATCGACGACCGCGACGGTAAACATCACCGTCAATGCCGTGCCCCCCTCGGCGCTGACCTACACGGCCAATCCCGCGATTTATGTAAAGGATTCACCGATCGTTACAAATACGCCCAGCAGCAGCGGCGGCGCCGTGATCTCGTATTCGGTCACGCCGGATTTACCGGCCGGCCTCGTCCTGAACCCATCGACCGGCGTAATCACCGGCACGCCTACCGTCATAGCATCCGCATCTAGCTACACCCTCAGGGCCGCCAATTCCGGCGGCTCCACGACAGTTACTTTAAACCTCTCCGTCATCTCCGCGATGGACGGCTGGCGCCAGCGATACTTCGGCACCACAAGCAACACCGGCAACGCCGCCGATACCGCCGATCCCTACCATACTGGCATTCGCAATCTAGTGGCTTTTGCTCTTTTCGGCCCCAGCCAGGACCCCTCCCGGCTCACTTCAAACCAGCTTCCGCAACTCCAAAAGTCCGGGGGCAACTTCGTCTATAGCTTCACGCAACCGGCGGGGGTAAGCGGTCTCACTTACGGCGCAGAATGGACCGCCTCCTTGAGTTCGGGAAGCTGGACGCCCATCTCGGATACTGGAAGCGGCAACATCCACACCTTCCTCGTACCCATCGGCGGAAACACCAAGTTGTTCATTCGCTTGCGCGTGAGCGAGCCGTAATGGCGGTGCAAGATATTTACCCCCTGACGGATCTGCGCAGCTGCGGAGTACTCACAAATTCCCCTTTTTATCACTCCAGCGTAGTAGAGCCCCCAGGTCAAAAGAGCGCTGCGCAACTTCCTGACAACGTGCGGTGCTGCTACGAAGTGAGCTCCAAAAAAGCGTAACCTGCTCTGCTCCAATCGCAGCGCAGTGAGCAGACTCTCCGATCCCTCCTACAACGGCAGCGGTAACCGGCGAAAACACGCTGGGAAAGCCAACCGGCAACCGGACGAAGGCACCGTGAATCGCGATGCCATGCCAACCGCGCGTGCGCGCTCCAACCATGTGTCCACCTGAGGCATCGAAAGGCCGCCTTCGATCATTGCATCAGCAAGGAGCTGGTATTCGTCAGGCAACCTGGTCGCAAACGTGATCGGATCATCTGAGCCGATGCAGACGCGCACATGCCCCGGCGCACCGGCCGACTCGATCGGAGGACACAGCCGCCAGAGCGGGTGATCGGTCAAATCCCCGAGGTGGCCGATCAACAGGTTCGAGCTTGGATTTATTTCTACAACGATTCCTGCGCGCGTGAGGAGACTTCGAACGTGGGTCTGCAGCGCCGTGATGAGCGCCACTTCGCGCCCGACGTCGATCCGCTCCAATAGCTGTGCGCGCTGGAAGACAGAGCGATCGCGCAGCCATGCCACAAGCAGCTGATCTACTTTATCGGTCGGTTGCGGTGCCGGGCCGGTGGGAAATCCCGCGCGAGCCAGATCGCTTGTCCTGTGAAGTGACTTGGCGAGCGCGTCGAGCGTAACGGCGCTGTGTTCACCGCCGAAGATCGCACACGCAAGGCGGCAGGCTTCTTGACCGAGCCACGGCAACCATGCGCGCAGGACGTCGTTGGCGCTGTGCACCGCGCAATGCCACGCATAGATCAAATCAAACATGCGCTCGCCTCGCGGAATCGCCAATCCCGTCGATCTTGCTGCCCATTCGTCGACGTTGACGCCGAGCGACACGCCGTGACCGATCCGATCCCCTTCGCGCAGCGGCAGGTACTCAACGGCCTCGCCGACGCGACGAATGCTCCCGAGCAGATGAACGAAATCTTCTCCCGCGTGCACCGTGAGCCGCAGCGGCTGGACCGGATGCGTCGAGCTGCGCAGTGACTGTGCCGCCAATCTCCCCGCACGACACACGTGCTTCACGAGCGGCAGCAGCACCCACAGCGGCACGCCTAGTTCGTCCGTGCACAAATCAAGCCCGCGCACACGTTCGAGCATGCGTGGATACGTCAGGAGCAGGCTTGCCAGCGCAGCGGCCTCTAGCCGTCGCTCCAGGTAGTAGCCAGAGAAACGATACCCGTTCGGATTTCGCGAGGCTGAGCCTGGATCGTCGTGGCTGTTCTTATTCCACGGCTGTGGCTTACCGCGCTGCGCGTCAGGACCGCGGCTGCGAATGAAATGGTACACAATTCCGACTTCGAGCGGTGCGTGGCGTTTTGCGGCGCGATGGATCGCGTCAACTCCCTGTTTTAGCTCTGAAACGGTGGTCCCCGGCGCAATCCTGACTTCGAGCGAACGCAGTCCAGCGCCCGACAGGTGGACTGCGCGATCGACGAACGTCGCGATCGAGAGCGGCCGTCTCGGTGCACTGAGCCGGTCGTACGTCCGCGTAAACCATTGCAGGCCGGGGATCATCGGCCGCTGGACGATGTGCCGGTAGAAGAACACGCGCATGCGCTCGACTTGCCAGAACAGCCGTAGGAACGCGGCATCGCGCGAGCCGCTCGTGCTCTCGACGTACTCGAAGGCGGCAAGCAGGAAACGGAACTCCGGATGGGCGACACGCGACCCCGGAAACCAGACCGAGATTGGATCGACTCGCGCAACGGGATCATCGTCTCCCGCCCGCCGACCTCGATCCTCGCGGATGAGCGACGCGTAAAGGGCGCGAAGCTGCTCGAAAGGAAGCACGTTTACTGACAAACGGCCCGCTCCCAGTTCGTCAATCGCGCGGGAGAATAGCGTCGCAAGCATGCTCCCCTCGAGTTTTTCAATTCCCGGCACGGCCCAGTCGCGGAGATATCGCTGGAACCCAGCCTGAACTCCTGAGCGACTATTCAGAAATGCCGCGAGGACCAGTCGCGCCAGTGCGCAGCGTATGAGCCACGGTGTGAGATCGCGCCCTTCGTCGAACTCAGCGCCAGGCCCGGCGCACATTGTGTCGGTGATGCCTGGCTCGGCGAGCGCCCGCTGCAGCGCGGCCCATAATAGCGGGAACTCCATCGCCGCTTTCAGATGTAGGTGCGTCTCCGCGAATCCGCGATCTTCGAGCGTCTGGCGGAGCGACGAGCATATGAGCGGCATGCTGCCTTCGGCGCAATTTACCGCAGCCAGCAGCAAGTCCACTGGCAACGCGAACGTCGTCCAGCGCCAGCATCGTCGCCGCTCGATTTCGCTTGGCCGGGAATCAGCGGCCGAAACGAAATGCTCTCGCTCGCGCGCAGCCGAACGAAGCACTTCGAGCAGCGACCGACTCTGCTTTCCTGGAATCATCGGATCGCCAAACCAGATGCGATCTCGGCGGATCACTAACTCATCAACTGACATTCCCGGAAACCGGCTGAGCAGTGTGACTTCCTGTTCTCTCCAAAGCGCCGCGCTCCCCGCTCGAATCTCCGGATCAAGCCCTATGAGACAACTGGAGAAGGCAACGCGCGACGAGAATGGTGCCGCGAGCAGCTCTGCCTCAAGGTGCTCGACCGGGAGGATCGACCGCCGCGTGCCGCTTACGGTCACCTGGGACCCCTGTAATCACGGGTCTCTTGCGAGTTGATTGCATCAATGTCGGCGCGTTCCGGCACGAGTCGTCCCTCGTTAGCTTGGTTGATCGGGTGATGCGTTTGAATACTCTCCAGTGCAGCGAGCGCAGCGTCGACGGCAGTTTCGAGCGACCGATTGGTTTCGGACGATCGGGCGGTAAGCGACGTTCGAAACTCTCTCAACATAGATAAGGCGCCAGGAGCTTGCAGGCCTTCTTCGCCGAGCGCAGCCTGTAATTCACCTGCCCGCTGATTGTCTCCTCGATGTTGCCTCGACATCAACTGCTCGTTCGCCTCGACTAGCGCCTCTTCGGGGCTGATTGCGGCTAACAGATGCATCAGGTTTGGTTCGATGAGGTCGTGGCGCGTGCTACTGCGCGCCAGCGCATACGTTCGCGCGCGCCAGGCGCGGACGCGATCTCCCAAGCCGCCGGCCATCTCTCTCATCAACGGATTCCTAGGACCGAGGAGCGATCGAACCAACTTCTCGGAAGCGCCCGATTCCGGTGCCAGTAGCAGTGCGATTCGCACCAGAGCGCTCTCGCGCAAATACCTCCGATTTTCTCGCTTCGGCTTCTCTTTCACCAGCCGATCGATGGCTAGCTTCAGTCGATTGACTTGGCTTCCTTTCTGCACGTCACACGGCTCATCCAGTAAAATGTCGAGCTCGGCCGCGAGCCACCCGCGAACGTAATCGTCCATGGACTCCGAGACCACAGCGTACTTCCGCCAATGCGCGTCAAAGCGCTCGAATTCGCGGATGGTCCACCATTCCGGCGGGAACCAGCGGATAGTCGCTTCTTCACGCCCGTTCGCCAGCCAATCAACTAGGACGTAGTCAAAAAAACCTTCAGGCTGGTAGTGGATCGAGTAGGGAAAGAGGTACCCACCCCAGAGTGAGACTGCCAGATCGTGAAGGAATGTGATCCCTGCCCCGAGTGTGCGCGGCACCGGCGGTTCGTTTGGCAGCACTGGTACATCGTTGCGATATTTTTGCGGCTCTTTGTCACGGAACAGCCAGCGTGGAGGAGACGGGTGCAAGAATCGGATGACTTTGCCCTCAAACTCCGTTCTGCTGCCGGATTCGACATCCAGTTGCAACCTCAACTCACGGGAGAAGTTGAAGCGGACCGCCAGGCTGGTATCAAGAAAGTCAACCAGCCGCTCACGCTGATCCAGCTCGAGTAAGGCGTGCTCCCTCGTTTCGCGGGAGAGGTCATCGGCAAGCTTTCGCAACAAATCCCGACCCCAATCCTCGATCGGCCCCTGATACTCCTCAAACATGGCCGTTCGATCGAGCACCTGACGTGGTTTGCCGGCGAGCCAACTCCTCGCTGAATAGAGGTCAAAGGGTAACGGCTCCTCGAACCGAAGGAACGAGGAGAGCGTCGTCTCGCCGGCCCCAGTCGGCGCGTTGTTGCGTCGAAACGTAATCGAATTCAGCACCTCCTCCAACGATTTCGAAGTCGGGGACGCGCGGAACTTCAGCGCCTCTTCCACCTGGACCTCTTCCAGCCGCGCGCGCTGCTGCGGCGGAATCAACTTGCGCAGATTGTTCGCCGCAATCTCCATCGCGCAAAGCGAAATTGCCCGCGACTCATTCGCAAAGTGACTCTTGCTCAAGGACGAAAGATCTCCCTCTCCCTGAAGCCGCAGCACCGTTTCCGCGATTCGGGTGTTTCCTGCTACCAAAAAAAATAGATGAGGCGATGTGACCATCCGGATGATCCGGAGCAGCTCAAGACAGCGCGTGGGAGCAAGATCGAAATCGTCAACGGGCAGAACGAACACGTGATTGTCGACGCCGCCCGTCGAAATCATCGTCGCGAGTTTGGTAAGCACAGCATCGAATCGCGGGTTGAGCCTGAGTCCGGCCCGTTCGCTCCTGAAGACTTCGATGGCATACGCAGCGGGCTCGATGCGCTCAGCTCGCCGTGGGTGCGTGCCCCGCCAGGCGAGCACAGCATCGACCTCCAGTTCCTGCAAATCGCTTGCTATCCTTTCCTGCTCGTCCAACTCATCAAACGCGGCCGACATTCTTGAGGGAGAGTGGCGGGCGGTATGCTTCAGTTGCTCGCCTACTCGAGCTAAGATCGCGGCGAGCAGATTTGCAGTCGGCGGCAACGGTTCCATGTCGAGCGTCTCCAGCCACACCAGCCGGTGCCGACTATCGTACAGACGTTGCACCGCTTCGGGCGCATCCTTCACGTTCGCTCCTTCAGCAGTCAACCGTTGGATCGCAAGCTGCACCGATGTTTTTCCAGTGCCCCGATCACCGTCGATAAAGCCAAGCTGAGAGCGCCGTTCGCGATATCGATTGGTCGTCAGCTTCTGCCGATCGACATCCTCAAGCGCGTCGAGCAGAAGTGCGGCGAGCGTTTCAACTGCACTCCGCTGGCAGGATGTGAGTCGTGCCCACTCGAATGAGTGAGCCTCAAGCCGACGGGTGCGCGCAGGGGATGCCATATCACTTCGCTCGATAGTGCACAGGTTCGCGGCGCGCTGCCAAGAGAATTGCGATAGCTAGGGTAGAATACAGAGTTGGAATCGAACCGACGCAGGCGTAAGCCAGCGGATTTACAGGCCGTACATTTCCTATGGTTACGGTCCTACTTGCTATTTCTTTGCTAGTAGTAAATGGCATTAAAGAACATATATGCGAACCTTGAGGCCGCTTTGCCGCGGGCCGTCCATCGCGAAATCACGACCAACTTTGTTCGAACTCCTTTCGCAGTTCGTTGGCCTGCTGAGCGATTCCACGCGCTTTGAACGCTTCCACTTCACGGCCACCGTTCCATTTAGCTCGCGGCTTTGTATCGACCGGCTAACTCGGATTCCGATTCCCGGTGACTTGAGCGGATAGTTTTGTGGCCAGGGCCGCGACAGCGTCATCCTGGAACTGGTGGCAATGCCGCGAGGTCAAATCGCAACGGCAAGAGCGCGGAAATCGAAGAGCTGCGGCACTCTGCGATCTCTCTATGAAACCCAGCCTGCTACCTTTCGGCGCCAACCGCTTATTTGCTTCGGTGATTGCCGTCCTGGCCTTTTCCGGCATGAGAGGATATGGTCACGAAGCATGGATCGAAGATACCGCCGATGGGAGGCTAGATGTTTAGTCCCAAGGAGAAGTGGTGTGTGGCGCAACGGTGTGCCACAACCTCAACTTCTATGGGACAAATACTTCATGGTTGCGCCCGCACGACGGCAGCGAAGCCGGCGCTGAATTTTGATCTCGTGCCGACGGGAACGGCTGGTTCTTTTGCGTAAAGCTCCCGAGTTCCTCTCCGACTGGGAGCGCCTCCGCTTGCAGGAGCTTTTCGCTCTTCATCCCACGCTCGCTCCTCTTCGCAAACGTATGAATCACGTTACGTTACTTGTTGAACGTCAAACATCAGACCAAAAATACGCTGCCGGCCTTTGATCGTTCAGCTCCTCGAGCATCTCGGTGTTATGGTCCGTCTGGGTCCAGCGACACTCCGCCGCTCTGCCCGCTGCCGCCGTAAATCTCTGGCGGTGTGCTTAAAAAGTAACCGAAGCCGCCTTTGTTCACTCCTTTGTTGAGCAGAATGCCGCGGTAGCTGTTCTTTGTCGTGTCGGTGTGCGTGAAGGTGCCAGTGAACAGACCCGTGCCCGCCGTGAGGCTCAGCGCGTAGGTCGTGTTCGTCGCGGGGATCAGCTTCACCTTGCCGGTCACCGGGTCCACGCTCGCCGATTGCCGTACCGTGCTGCTGAGAGCGCCGTCGGTAAAGACCAGCGCGGCATTGCCGAGTGTCAAATCCGCCGCGCCCTGCCCAAAATCGAGCGAGGCCGGGTTCACATAGATTGTCCCCACAGCGTCCACCTCGACCGAGAAGCCGGCGGGATAATAGCGCGCATTTTTCCTCGCCGGACGCAGCCAGGAGAAGTTCGCTCCCGACACATCGCTATCGGTAGTCGCGGTGAACGCAAGTTCGCCCGCTACTGCCCCGAGCTTGAGGTAGAGCGGCGAGAAGAGCACCACCGACCCATCGGTCCGCAGCTTGGTCGCCATCGTATATTTTGTCCCGTCGGCGAGACTGCCGGAAGCCGTCACCGCGCCGGTGCTTGTCGCTATCACCCGCGCAAACCCGTCGCCTTGCGGATACAGATTCGCCGCGAGCAATGGCGTCTGCGTCTTGGAAGGGAAAGCGACATTGTAGATCCCGGCCGTTGCCGCAGTCACCGCTACTTTGCCGGTAAAATTCGCCAGCACGCTGCCTCCGCTATCCTGCGTCGAGAGCGTCCCGCTCATCTCCTCCGAATCACTCACATTCAGCGCCAGCACTCCGAGGAAACTATCAAACTCCTTCTTATCTATCAGTTCTAGTGTCGTGCCCAGCGCCGGTTTGAAACGCGCCGCACCATCATTTTTCAGCGTTCCACTGATCGGCACCTTCACCCCGCTCAACATCGCGCTGCCACTGAACACGCCTGTCGGCGTGACCGTCAACGTCACCAGGCCTGTCGTCTCCACATCCGGCGTGCCCGTCGGCACGAGCAGCGCATAGTAAGTGCCCGCGCGCGCCGCCAGAGCGGGGTTCACATAAGTGACCGTCTTCGTTGCTGTGCCACGGTTGCCGTTGTTGTCGAGCGCCTCGACCAGGATTGCATTGCTCCCGTTCTCCGGCGCCACGCCCGAGACAGACCAGGCGATCGCCGTGCCCGTATCGCTCGCCAGCGGCGCATCCAGCGGCAGCGCGACTCCATTGAGCCGCACCTTCAGCGAGGCCAGCCCAACGGCTTCACTCACTGTACCACTGATCGTGAATGGCACCGTCACCGTGCTCGCCGTCGGCTGGAGGATCTTCACCACCGGCGCCTTGTTGTCCGGCGCCGCCCTCTTCACCGTCACCGTGTAGATCTGCGTCGCCACACCGTCTTGCGCTGTTACTTGTATCTGGACTTGCACCGGATTGGTCCCCAGCGTCACCGGGTTGGCCGGCGTCTGTTGCAGCGTTGCCCCAGGGGAGGTCGGAATCGCGGTCAGCGTTGTGCTGGTCACCGCGTTGCGCACGGTCACGTTATAGGTCGTCACCGCCGGATCAAAGTTTGGCGTCATCACCACCGCCCCACTCACGCTGAGGCTCGCAAGGGTCGCATCGCTCGCACCAATGTTCGTCAGCGAGAAACTCGCCGGCGCACCCACGCCCGCCACCGTGGCGCTCACCGAGTAGGCACCCGCCTTCGTATTTGCCGTACAAGTAACTGAGGCCAGGCCCGAGGCATTCGTCGTCGCCGGACTGCCCGTGACCGCGGCCGATGCGCCGGAACCCGGAGCCGTAAAGATCACGCTCACGCCGGAAACCGGGTTATCAAACGAATCCTTGACCAGCGCAACCAGCGAACTGGCGAAGGCCGTACCTGCCTGGGTTGATTGCCCGGAACCCGAACTGACCGTCACACTCGCAGGCGCACCCACCGTGTTCGATAGCGAGAAGTTCGCGGGAGTTCCCACACCCACCACCGTGGCGGTGACATTGTAGGGCCCGCCCACCACCGTATTCGCAGCACAAGTAACCGACGCCAGACCTGAGGCATCCGTCGTCGCCGGGCTACCAATGACCGTGGCCGATGCGCCGGAACCCGGAGCCGTGAAGGTCACGCTCACCCCAGGGACCGGATTATTGGATGCATCCTTGACCAGCGCCACCAGCGAGCCGGCAAAGGCCGTCCCCACCTGGGTCGATTGCCCGGAGCCTGAAAAGACCGTCACGCTCGCGGGCGCGCCCCCGGTGTTCGTCAGCGAGAAGCTCGCCGGCGTACCCACCCCCGCCGCTGTAGCGGTGACCGAGTAAGCGCCCACCACCGTGTTCGCCGTGCAGGCCACGAAAGCCAAGCCCGATGCATTCGTCGTCGCTGGATTGCCGGTGACAGAAGCAGACGCTCCGGAGCCCGGAGCGCTGAAAGTGACACTCACGCCAGGGAGCGGGTTGTTAAAGACATCCTCCACCCGAGCCACCAGAAAACTAGTAAAGGCTGTGTCTATCTGCGCCGATTGGCCGGAGCCGGAACTCACCGTCACGCTCGCAGGCGCGCCCGGAGTATTCGTCAGCGAAAAACTCGTCGGCGTACTCACGCCAGCCGCCGTGGCGGTTACCGAGTAGGAGCCCGCCACCACGTTTGCCGTGCAGGTGACCGACGCCACGCCCGATGAATTTGTCGTGGCCGGGTTGCTGTTGACCGTGGCCGTTGCCCCGGAGCCCGGAGCGCTGAAATTCACGCTCACGCCGGGGAGCGGGTTGTTGAACGCATCCTTCACCAATGCCCTCAGTTGGGCGCCGAAGGTTGTTCCCACCGACGCCGATTGCCCGGAGCCTGAGCTCACCGTCACCGTCGCGGCCGGGCCTGGATTGTTCGTCAGCGAAAAACTCACCGGCGGAAGCGCGCTCACCGAAGCGTTTACTAAATAGGTGCCCGCCACGGTGTTCGCCGTACACCCGAACGACACGAAGCCCGAGGCATCCGTCGTCGCTGTACCTACACCAGAGACAGTGATCGATGCGCCGGTACCCGGAGCGGTAAAGATCACGGTCGCGCCAGCGACTGGGTTGCCGAGCGAATCCCTGACAAACGCTGCCAGCGGACCGGCAAAGGGAGTGCCTACCGTCGTCGATTGCGGGGTGCCAGAGCTCACCACCAAAAACGCCGGCGCTCCCGACGTGTTCGTCAGCGAGAAATTCGCCGGCACCGCTACACCCGCCACCGAGGCGGTCACCGAGTAGGCGCCTGCCACGGTGTTCGCCGTGCAACTGACGGAGGCAACGCCCGAAGCATCGGAAGTCGCAGGACTGCTGGTAATAGTGGCCGAAGCGCCTGTGCCCGGACCGGCAAAGGTTACACTCACGCCAGGCATCGGGTTGTTGAACGCATCCTTCACCAATGCCTTCAGTTGGGCACCGAAAGATGTGCCCACCGTCGC
>OUNM010711551.1_pt1 | contig 61419 bp, 45 predicted proteins | sample 1769961 | NCBI WGS metagenome assembly OUNM01 (sample SAMEA3914820, study PRJEB12502) | metagenome | biome: forest; material: soil | place: USA | collected 2012-03-12 | depth 0.3 m
CGACAACTTCTCGGCCGAGATCTGGGCCGAGCTGGGCTTCAAGAACGCCGCCTCGATCTTCACCCTGTCGGAGCTGCCGGTGGCGGCGATCGTGCTGGTGGGCCTGGCCGCCCTGATGGGGGTCAAGGACAACCGCCGCGCCGTGGCCTTCAATATCGGCTTCGTGGCCCTGGGCTTCCTGCTGCTGGGCGTGGCCACCCTGGCCTTCCAGCTCCATCTGCTGGGGCCGGTCTGGTGGATGATCCTGGCGGGCGCGGGGCTCTACATGGGCTACACGCCGTTCAACGCCATGCTGTTCGACCGGATGATCGCCGCGACCGGCAAGGTCGGGACGGCGGGGTTCCTGATCTACATGGCCGACTCGTTCGGCTATCTGGGCAGTATCTCGCTCTTGCTGGTGAAGTCGTTCGCGCACCTCAACATCGCCTGGGGCCAGTTCCTGGCGGTCGGGGCCTATGTCGCCTGCATCCTGGGCCTGGCCGGAACGTTCCTGGCCAACCGCTTCCTGGCGAAGCTCTGAGACATGGCGTTGCGCACGATCAGCTTGCGGGCGCGCAGGGCGCTGGCCGCGTTCCTGAAGGACGAGGCGGCGGGCGGCTACGTCCTGATGGCCGCCGCGGCCCTGGCGCTGGTCGTCGCCAACTCGCCGCTGGCTCCGGTCTATTTCGGAGCCCTCGAAATCCACCTCGGCCCGATGAGCGTGCACCACTTGGTCAATGACGGGCTGATGGCGCTGTTCTTCCTGCTGGTCGGGCTGGAGATCAAGCGCGAGGTCCTGGACGGCCAGCTTTCTCGTCCCGCCGACGTGCTGCTGCCCGGCGCCGCGGCCCTGGGCGGGGTGGCGCTGCCGGCGCTGATCTATCTGGCCTTCAACCGCACCCACCCAGACAGCATCGCCGGTTGGGCCATCCCCTCGGCCACCGACATCGCCTTCGCGCTCGGCGTCCTGGCCCTGATGGGGCCGCGCGTGCCCACCTCGCTGAAGGTGTTCCTGACCGCCATCGCGATCATGGACGACCTGGCCGCGATCGTGATCATCGCCCTCTTCTACACCGCCAAGCTGCACCTTCTGGCCCTGGCCGGCGCGGGCGGCGTACTGCTGGCGCTGATCGCCCTGAACCGCCTGAAGGTGCTGAGCCTCTGGCCCTACCTGCTGCTGGGCGCGCTGCTTTGGGTTCTGGTGCTGAAGTCGGGCATCCACGCCACCCTGGCCGGCGTCGCCCTGGCCATGACCATTCCTCTGCGGGCCGACGACCACTCGCCGCTGCACCGGCTGGAGCACGCTCTGCATAAGCCCGTGGCCTTCGTGATCACCCCGCTGTTCGGCTTCGCCAATGCGGGGCTCTCCTTTGCCGGGATCGGCCTGTCGGCCCTGCTGGATCCCGTGCCGCTGGGCGTGGCCCTTGGCCTTTTCCTGGGCAAGCAGGCCGGCGTGTTCGGCGTGTCGTGGGGCCTGGTCAAGTCGGGCCTGGCCCGCGCCCCGCGCGGCGCCTCGCTGGCTCAGCTCTATGGGGTGGCGGTGCTGTGCGGGGTCGGCTTCACCATGAGCCTCTTCATCGGCGCCCTGGCCTTCAAGGACCCCACGCTGATCGACGAGACCAAGATCGGCGTGCTGGCCGGCTCCCTCGTCTCGGCCCTGCTGGGCCTTCTCATCCTGCGATTGGCCAAGCCCCATGCCGATTGAGCGCAAGCCCCCGCCGCCCTTCCTGGCCGGCGGCAAGTCGACTTCGTGGATCCTGGTGGCGGCCGCCTATGTGGCGATCGTCCGCATCCTAATCATGCGCGTGCCATGGTGCGCCCAGCATGCGCTGACGACCACCGCCCTGGTGGGCGTCGTGGCCTGCGTCGCCATCCTGGCCTTCAAATGGATCGCCGACGAGCAGTCGAAGAAGGGTTAGAGCCCCCTCTACCGCCCCACACCCCTGCCTTCCTGGGCCTTGTGCCCAGGACCCAGGGTTCAGAAGCTGCTGCTTAGCGGTGGAGATCTCGGAGGCGCCGCCCTGCAAACCCGGAATTTCCGAGTTCGCCTCTGGCCTGGGTCCTGGGCACAAGGCCCAGGAAGGCGGGTTGTTGTGAGCTGATCTCTATCGAGACTGCCCCACCTCAGAACAGCACGTCGTCCAGATCCAACTCCGCCGACGCCTCGGCCCCGATCACCGGCGCCTGCACCGCGACCAGATCGCCGACCACCGCGCGGTGAACCTCGCGCTCCTGGGCCATGCTGTAGCGGGCCGACAGGGCGTCCAGGCACGCGACCAGAGCCTCGTCGGCCTCCATCGACGGATCGAAGTCGCCGGCCGGCAGGGCGTCTAGCGCCGCGGCCGCGTCGTCCAGCGCTTGGCCGATCTCGCGGCGGCAGTCCATTCGAGCCGAGGCCTCGTTCATGGCCTCGACCACGGCGCCGCCTTGGCGGGCCAGGTCGACGATGTCGGCGTCGGCCGCGCCGCCGGCTTCGCGGATGCGGGCCAGGGCCGTCTGCAGCACGTCCGAGATCGAGGCGGTGTTGGTCGCGCCGTCGCCGCCCACCTGAGCTGAGCCGCCGATCAGGCTCTCGACGCCGGCCAGCGTACGGTCGGCCGACTCCTCCAGCTTGGCGGCGTGGCCGCGCAGTTCGACGGCGATGACGGTGATCGGCTTGCCGGCCTCGCCGATGCGGGCGCAGCGCAGGGTGGCGTTCAGGGCCATCTGGTGGACATTGGCCTGCATGCGGCGGATGCCGTCGATGCGCTCCGACAGGCGCCCGGCGGCGGCGGCCACGGATTGACCGACCTCCAGCGCCGCTTGGTCGGCGGTGGCCATCTCCTCGACCAGGGTCAACGCCTTGCCGACGTGGGTCTCGATGCGGCCCAGGAAGTCGCCGCCCTCGTCGCGGCCGACGCGGCCATAGGCCAGGTCCTGCAGCTTCATGATCTCGCGCGTGTCGGCGGCGATGCCGGCCATGTTGCGCTCGATCTGGGCCATCTCGGCGCGGAAGTCGGCGATGGTCGACGACAGCTGGGCGCGCAGCAGGGCCAGCATGGCGCCGCGGACGCGATCGCGCCGCTCGCCCACGAGGTCGCCGTCGATGCCTTCCAGCAGCTCCAGGCCGAACTGCACGTGCTCGGCGCGCTGGCGGGTGATGTCGCCGATCTGCAGGGCCATCAGCACCCCGCCGACCTTCTTGCGCACCTCACGGGCCAGGGCCACTACGTCGGCGGCGACGCCGGCCACCTTGACGCGCTGGGTCGCCAGCTGGCGGGCGTTGGCCTCGATGGCGTCGGGCGCGTCGGAGGCCAGTTCCGTGCAGTGGGTGCGGAGATTGGCTTCGTAGATCAGGGCCGAGCGCAGGTCGTGGTCCAGGAGGCGCAGGTCGGCGTCGAACGAGTCCAGGTGCTCGCGGCCCACCACCAGGCAGTCGGCGATCTCCTGGGCGAACAAAGCAAAGTCACCATTGTCGCCCTCGACCCCGCCGGCGGCGATCTTGATGTAGAGCGACACCACCCGCAGGTAGGCCAGGTTCTGGTGCATGTCGACGATGTGACCGGACAGGTCGCGGCTCAGCGTCTCCAAGGTCTCGAGCGCAACGCTGCGACCGGCCAGGCCCTCGGGCAGCACGCGCAGGCCGGCGGCGGCGCTGGAGAGGTCGCGGGTCGTGGCGTCGACCATCGACTGGTCCATGGCCTTGGCCAGCTTGTCCAAGGCGGTGATCAGCTCGCCCACGCCCTCGACCGCGCCGGCCAGGACGTCGCCGGTCTTGAGGAACTGGCCCTCGATCGACTTGGCGGTCACGCCCAGGCGGTGAGCGACCGCCAGGCCTTCGCTGTGCGCGGCGGCGGGAAGGGACTTCTGCGGATTAGCCATGGGCGGGCTCGCCTCGGTGCGCTTGGGCCAGGACTTCGTTCAAGGCGGAGAACAAGGCGGTGGCGGTGATCGGTTTTTCGATATGAAGGTCGGCGCCGGCCAGGCGGCTGGCGGCCACGTGCTCGTCGCCGGCGTTGGCGGTCAGCATGATGATCGGGGCGCGCCCGGCGCCGCGTTCCTGCTCCAGACGGCGGATCTCGCGCACGGCCGACAGGCCGTCCATCACCGGCATCTGCACATCCATCAGCACGACGTCTACGGCGTCGGCGGTGAAGGCGCGGACGGCCTCGCGGCCATTCTCGACGCTGACCACCTCGGCCGCGTCGGCCAGGATCAGCTCGACCACGCGGCGGTTGGTGGGATGGTCGTCGGCCAGCAGAATGCGCACGGCCCGCTCGCCCTCCAGGGCGTCGGCGTCGCAGCAGGCGTGAACGGCGGCGGTCGAGGCCGGCAGCGGCAGGGAGAACCAGAACCGCGCGCCTTCGTTCGGCCGGCTGTCGCAGTCCAGCGTCCCGCCCATCAGCCCGACCAGCTCGCGCGAGATCGACAGGCCCAGGCCCGAGCCGCCGAACCGGCGGGTGATCGAAGCGTCGGCCTGCTGGAAGCGCTCGAAGATCTTGTCCTTCTCGGCCTCGTCGAAACCGATGCCGGTGTCGGCCACGGTGAAGCGCACCGCGCCGTCGTCGCCGCGGAAGGCGGTCAGCGAGACCGAGCCTTCTTCCGTGAACTTGTTGGCGTTGCTGATCAGGTTGACCAGCACCTGGCGCAGGCGGACCGGATCGCCGGTCACCACGGCGTTCAGCTCCGGCAGCACCGTGACGGTGAAGTCGACCGCCTTGTCGCTCATCGACAGGCGCGCGGAGTCCTCGACCACGCGCAACAGGTCGCCCAGGTGGAACGGCTGGTCCTCGACCGTGACGCGACCGGCTTCGATGCGGGCCAGGTCCAGAATGTCGCCCAGCAGGCGCTCCAGCATGACGCTGGAATTGCGGATGATGCCGACCAGCTCGCGGGCCGCCTCGGGCAGGTCCTGGCGGGCCAGCAGGTCGGCGCCGGCCACGACGCCGTTCATCGGCGTGCGGATCTCGTGGCTCATATTGGCCAGGAAGGTGCTCTTGGCCAGGCTGGCGCGCTCGGCGTCGCGCAGGGCCGCCTCCAGGGCCTGGGCCTGGCGCAGGTGCTCGCGGACATCCTCGCCCAGGCTGATGACGTGGCGCGCGCCCAGGTCGTCGAACGTGGCCAGCACCTTGACGTCATAGACCCCGCCGCCCAACGCCTCGGGCGCGCGGACGCCCGAGATGGTGCGGGTCTCGCCCATCTTCAGGGTCGAGGGCTCGGTCTGGTCCAGGAAGTCGGCCATGGTGTCGCCGAACAGCGCCCGGCGGTGCTGGCCGATGGCCTGCTCGGCCTCGATGCCGAAGGCCGCCTCGGCCGCATGGTTCCACAGGACGTAGCGGCCCGTGTCGCTGGCGTGCACGGTCAGGGGCGACGGCAGCGACTGGATCACGGCCTCCAGCAGCGCCGCGCCCTCGACCTCATCGGTGACGTCGCGCGACAGGGCCAGCAGCGAGACGGGCTCACCGTCGCTGTCGGGCACGGGCGAGACCAGGGTCTCCCAATAAGTCCGCGAACCGCCCTCGCCGGCGTCGAAGGTGCGGAAGCTGGCGACCTGGCCCATGGCGGCGATGCGGACCGCGCGTTCCAGCGAAAAGCGGTTGGCCTCGGGCCAGACCTCGACCAGGGCGCTCAGCGCCGGCAGCGGACCCAGGCGCTCGGCGTGCGCCCGCGCGGCCGCGTTCATGCCCTCGATGCGACCGTCCAGGGTCAGCATCCACTGGCGCGAGGACGAAGCCCCGCCGGATCCGTCGATGTCAGCGCCCCCGCCGCCCATCTAGCGCTCCGTGGTCCGCAGAATCTCGGCGGCGATGCGCTGCAGCGGCAGGACGCGGTCGACGCAACCGCGGGCGATGGCTTCCTTGGGCATGCCGAACACGACCGAGGTCGCCTCGTCCTGCGCCATGGTGAAGGCCCCCGCCCCCTTCATCTCCTCCATCCCGCGCGCGCCGTCGTCGCCCATGCCGGTCATGATCACGCCCACGGCGTTGGGACCCACATTGCGGGCGGCCGAGCGAAACAGGACGTCGACGGACGGGCGGTGGCGCGAGACCAGCGGCCCTTCCTTGACCGACACGTGATAGCGGGCCCCGCTGCGCTCGATCATGGTGTGGAAGTTGCCGGGCGCGATCAGCACGCGGCCGCGCAGCACGGCGTCGCCGTTCTGGGCCTCTTTCACTTCCATGGCGCACAGGCTGTCCAGGCGCTTGGCGAACGAGGTGGTGAAGCGTTCGGGCATGTGCTGCACGACGACGATGCCGGGCGCGGCGGCCGGCAGGGCCTCCAGCACCTCGCGCAGGGCCTCGGTGCCGCCGGTCGAGGCGCCGATGCAGACGATCATCTCGGTCGTCTTGGCCATGGCCCGCGAGGTGGGCGGCGGCAGCATGGCGTCGGCGGTCAGTTTCTTTTCCGGAGACACCATCCGGCGGGGCGGCGGCGTCTGCAGCGCCGGACGCGGGGTGCGGCTGAAGCTGCCAATGCGCTTGGCGCGAGCCGCGGCCTTGACCGTGTCGCAGATCAGGATCCGCGCCTCGGCCAGATGCTCGGCCACGCCGACACGGGGTTTCAGGATGACGTCGACCGCCCCGGCCTCCAGGGCCTGCAGCAGGGTCTCGGACCCGCCCTCGACCAGCGACGAGCACATGACCACCGGCACCGGGTGCTGGGTCATCAGGCGGCGCAGGAAGGTGACGCCGTCCATGCGCGGCATCTCGACGTCCAGCGTGATGACGTCGGGCACTTCCTCGGCGATGCGCTTGGCGGCGACGAACGGATCGGACGCCGAGCCCATCACCTCGATCTCGGGATCGCTCTCCAGCACCGCCGTCAGGGTCTGACGGACCACCGCGGAGTCGTCGACGATCAGAACACGGATCTTTTCGCTCATGGCCGCTGGAACACCGTGTGGGCGACAGGGAGGACGGGCAGGTCCACGCCGACGATGGACTCCGAATGACCAAGGATCAGATAACCGCCGGGCGACAGGTGGTCGCAGAGGTTCTGCAGAACCTTGGCCTGGGTCGGCTTGTCGAAATAGATCAGGACGTTGCGCAGGAAGATCACGTCGAAGTCGCGATCGGCCGGATACTGGTCGTCCATCAGGTTCAGGCGCGCCACCGACAGCCGGGCGCGCAGCTCGGGCGCCATGCGCACCTCGGGCTTGCGCGGGTCGCGCGACTTCATGATGTAGCGAGCGCGCAGATCGGCCGGGACCGGGTCGATCATCTGTTCGGAGTAACGGCCGTCCAGGGCCTGGGCCAGGACCTGGGTGGAGAGGTCGGTGCCCAGGATGGAATAGTCCAGGCGCTTCTTGGCCTGCCGGCCGTATTCCTCGATCACCATGGCCGTGGTGTAGGCCTCGGCGCCGATCGAGCAGGCCGCGCTCCAGATCTTGACCTTGCCGCCGCGCCGCTTGGCGATGGCGGGCAGACCGGTCTCGGTCAAGAAGTCGAAGTGCTGGGGCTCGCGGAAGAAGTCGGTCTTGTTGGTGGTGACCGCGTCGATCAGGCGGACCTTCTCGATCTCCAGCCCACCCTCGTCGAACAGGTAGTCGCAGTAGTCGTCGACGCTGGCGTGGCCGCTGTCGCGCATGCAGCGGCGCAGACGCCCCTCCAGCATGGTCCGCTTGTTGGGCGGCATGCGGATGCCGCTGTAGTCCTGGATGAACCTGGCCAGCCGGTTGAAGTTGCGAAGGCCGAGGGCCTCGTTCGACGCGGGCTTCGTCTGGACGGCGAGGTTGGACAAGGCGGAACTCCGAGCGCCGTTCTGGCGCGGACAGGAGGGAAGTAGAGACGTCAGGCCGCGTGGCGGATCGCTTCGGCGTCCTGGGTCGTGAGCAGGCGGGTCATGTCGAACAGGACGACGAAGCCGGATTCTCGGCGCACGACGCCCTGGATGTAGTCGGACCGCCAGGGAACTCCGATGTCGGGCGCCGGCTCGACCTGGTCGGTCGACACGGTGATCACCTCGATCACGCGGTCGGCCACCAGGCCCAGCGATAGCGTCCGCGCGTCCAGCGGCACGTCCAGCACCAGGATCCGGGTGCTGGGGCCCGGCTCGATCCGAGCCAGGCCTAGCTTGGTCCGCAGGTCCAGGGTCGGAACGCCCTGGCCCCGCACGTCGGTCAGCCCCAGGAGGAAGGGCGGGCCGTCCGGGATGGCGAACGGCGCGCGGAACTCGAGGATCTCGCGGACGTAAGCCACCGGGACGGCGAACACCTCATCGCCCAGGCTCAGGGTCACGAACTGCAGTTCGTCAGCCGGGCGCGACATGTCAGGCATACTCCCGGAAGTCGCGGTCGTCCTCGTCCGGGCCGCCGGTCGACAGGTCCAGGGCGAAGCCGCGGGCGCGGCTCTGCTGCTGGGCCACGGCGTTCGGCTTGCGCGCGGCCGGAGCCTTGGCGGCGGGGGCCTTGCTGGCGATCTTGGCGACCGGCTTGCGGGCCGGGGCGCGGACCGGCGCGGCCTTGCGGCTGGAAGCGCCGTCCTCGATGCGGAAGTAGGCGATCGAGGCTTGCAGCTCTTCGGCCTGGGCGGCCAGCTCTTCCGAGGTCGCCGACATCTTGTCGGAGGCGTCGGCGTTCTGCTGGGTCACCTTGTCCAGTTGCTGCAGGGCTTCGTTGATCTGGCTGGCGCCGATGTCCTGCTCGCGGCAGGCGGCGCTGATCTCGGCCACCAGCTCGGCGGTCTTGCGGATGTCGGGCACCAGGCTGGTCAGCATGTCGCCGGCCGACTGGGCGGCCTTGACGGTTTCCGACGAGACGGCGCCGATTTCGGCCGCGGCGGTCTGGCTGCGTTCGGCCAGCTTGCGCACTTCCGAGGCGACGACCGCGAAGCCCTTGCCGTGTTCGCCGGCCCGGGCGGCCTCGACGGCCGCGTTCAGGGCCAGCAGGTCGGTCTGACGGGCGATCTCCTGAACGATGGTGATCTTCTCGGCGATCGTCTGCATGGCCTCGACGGCGCGCTTGACGGCCTGACCCGAGGTTTCGGCGTCGGCCGACGACTGACGGGCGATCTTCTCGGTCTGGGCGGCGTTGTCGGCGTTCTGCTTGATGTTCGAGGCCATCTCTTCCATCGAGGCCGAGGCTTCTTCCGCCGAAGCGGCCTGTTCGGTCGCGCCCTGGCTGATCTGCTCCGAGGCGGCCGAGAGTTCCTGGCTGCCGGCCGAGACGTTGTTCGAGGCGGTGATGGCGTCGGCGACGACGCCGCGCAGGCGCTCGACCATGCGCTCCAGAGCCATGCCCAGGGTGTCGCGGTCCGACAGCGGCTGCGGCTGAACGGTCAGGTCGCCGTCAGCCACCTTGTCGGCCAGGGCCGCGGTCGTGCGCAGGTTGTCGGTCATGCGGTTGACCGTGTCGACCAGGTCCTTGATCTCGTCGTTGGTGTTGATCTCGACGCGCTGGTCCAGATCGCCCAGGGCGACGGCTTCGGCCAGGTCCGAGACCTTCTTCAGGCCCTTGCTGATCGACAGGGCGATCCAGGCGCCGGCGGCGATCGAGACGGCCAGGACGGTCAGGGCGGTGATGATCAGCAGCAGACGAGCGGCGGCGTACTGGGCGTCGGTCTGCTGGTCGGCTTCCTTCATCTTGGCGTTGATGCCGTCGTTGATCGCATCAACCATGGACGCGATCTTGTCGGTCGCGGCCTTGCTTTCCTTGCGCGACAGCTGACCGGCCTTGAGGTTGCTGGCTTCGGTGTTGACCACCGACAGGCTGCGGATCTCGTCCTGGATCGGCATCCAGGCCTGCCAGGCGCTGTCGAAATTGGGCAGCAGGGCCTTCACGGCCGGATCCGCCACGGCGTCCAGCGCCTTGCGATCTTCCTGCACCTTGTCGCGGTACTTCAGGATCTCGCTGTTGTACTTGGCGATCTCGGCCGGCTCGTTGGCCAGGACGATGTTCTTTTCCTTCCGGACCAGCAGGCTGACGTCGATGTTCAGCTTGTCGGCGGCCTTCATCTCGGCGACCGGACCGCTGATCATCTGAGTGATCGCGGTGTTCAGCGTGCTGAGCTTGGTGATCGCGAGGATCGCCATGACGGACGCCAGGGTGATGACGAGGCCGAAGGCCAGGCCGAGTTTGAGCTTGATCGTGAAGCGCATGAGCGTTGCTCCGGGGCCCTTAGGACTGAGCCGTGGTCTGGGAGGAGGGGGCGGTCCGGCCGCGCGCGGCGAAGATCCGGGCGAGGTCGGGCAGGATGATGAGGTCGTCCGCGCGCTTGGCGAGGCACCGGATGAAATCCTGGCGCCACCGCATGCCGACGCGCGGCGGCAGTTCGGTGTCGGCGAAGTCGATCGTGGTGACCTCGTGCACCTTGTCGGCGCGCAGGCCGATCAGGGTGGGCTGGTCGGAAAGGTCGAACTCGATGACGACGATGCGGCTGTGGGTCGTGGTCTCCGACCGTTCCAGCCCGAAGGCCAGGCGCAGGTCGACCAGCGGGATCACCCGGCCGCGGAAATTGATCACGGCGCCGGCGAAGGCCGGCGCGCCGGGCACGTCGGTCTCGGGCATCAGGTCCAGGACCTCGCGGACCAGACCGGCTTCCAGACCGAAGGTCTCGCCGTTCAGGTCGAAGGTCAGGGCCTGGATAGCCTCGGTTTCGGGGGCGTAGGCGCGTGCGAGAGCCGACATCAGCTGGCCGCCTGATACTGTTCGTCGAGCCGTTGACCGGCCGCGACGAGATTGGTGACTTCGAGGATCAGAGCCACGCCGCCATCGCCCAGGATCGTCGCGCCCGAAAAGGTCTCGACGTCGGCATGGAAGGCGCAGAGCGACTTGATGACCGTCTGGTGGTCGCCGATGATCTGGTCGACGGCCAGGCCCACGCGGCCCTGGGCGGTCGAGACCACCACCACCTTCTGGAACGGATCGGCCTGGCCCGGGCTCTTGAACAGCTCGCGCAGGCGGATGAAGGGCGTGATCTGACCGCGCAGGGTCAGGAAGTTGCGGCCCGTCGAGCGCTGGTCCTGCTCGGGCGTCAGCTCGACGCATTCTTCGACCGCGTTCAGCGGAATGACGTAACGGCCGCCGGCGACGCGGACCAGGAGGCCGTCGATGATGGCCAGGGTCAGCGGGATACGCAGGGCGATCTGCGAGCCCAGGCCCGGCATGGACGACATCTCGATCGCGCCGCCGAGGCCTTCGATGGCGCTCTTGACCACGTCCATGCCGACGCCGCGGCCCGACAGGTTGGTCACCTGGCCGGCGGTCGAGAAGCCCGGACGGAAGATCAGCTGCAGCAGTTCCTGGTCGGTCAGGACCTGGCCCGGCGTGATCAGGCCGTTCTCCTCGGCCTTGGCGCGGACGCGGGCGCGGTCGACGCCGCGGCCGTCGTCATTGATGGTGATGATCACCTCGGCGCCGGCCTGGCGGGCCGACAGGGTGATGGTGCCGGTCTCGTCCTTGCCCGCGGCGCGGCGCTGCTCGGGCGTTTCCAGGCCGTGGTCGGCGGCGTTGCGGATCAGGTGGACCAGCGGATCGGCCAGGCGCTCGATCACCGTCTTGTCCAGCTCGGTGGTCTCGCCGTCGGTGGCGAAGGCGATGGTCTTGCCGGTGTCGCGCGACAGGTCGTGGATCAGGCGGCGGAAGCGGCCGAACAGCTGGCCGACCGGCACCATGCGCACGACCATCATGATCTCGCGCAGTTCCGAAGCCAGGTGTTCGATCTGCTCGGAGACGGCCAGCAGGTTCACGTCGCTGCTGGAGACGGCCACCTGCTTGAGGCGCGATTGGGCGATGACCAGCTCGCCGACGCGGTCCATCAGCTCGTCCAGGCGCTCGGCCGGGACGCGGATCATTTCGGAGGCGCGGCTGCGGCCTTCCGCCTGCGGAGCATCGTTGGCGGCCTTGGGCGTCTCGATGGCCGCGACCTTGGTCTCCAGCGCGGCCTCGACGACGGCTTCGGCTTCGACTTCAGCCTCGGCGACCACCTCGGTGATCTCCAGGGTCATGTCGTCGATGACGAAGATGAAGACGTCCTCGATCGCCGAGCGCGGCTGTTCGGTGGTGACCACCACGTCCCAGGCCAGGCGGCAGTCGGTGGGGTTCAGGTCTTCCAGGGCCGGCACGGCGTCTGTGACGGCGGTGACCTCGCACGGACCAAGATCGCGCAACTCGTCCAGCAGCGGCAGCGGACGGCCGCCGTTGACGAAGGTCTCGGGCGGCAGGGAGAAGCGCACGCGCCAGGTCTTGGCGGTGGAAACGGGGGCGGTCGGCGCTGCGCCGGCGCCGTCGACGGCGCGCTGCAGGTCGTCCAGCAGGGCTTCCTCGACGCCGGCCTCGGTCGGCTCGCCTTCGGCCAGGGCGCGCATGTGGTCGCGCGCGGCCAGGACGGCGGCGATCAGGGCCGGCGAGGCGGCGACCTCGCCCTTGCGGACGCGGTCGAAGGCCGTCTCGCAATGGTGGGTGAAACCGGCGAGCGCATCGAAGCCGAACATCGCGCCCGACCCCTTGAGGGTGTGCAGGCTGCGGAACACGGCGTCGATGGTCTCACGGTCGTCCTGGCGGTCGGCCAGGGTCAGGAGGTCCAGCTCGACCTGCTCCAGCAGATCCCGAGCTTCCATCCTGAAGATCGCGACGGGATCCTGCTCGCTCACCGGGCCAGCACCTTCTTGACGACGGTGATCAGCTGGTCGGGGTTGAACGGCTTGGTCAGCCAGCCCGTGGCCCCGGCCGCCTTGGCCTGGGCCTTGATGTCGGCGTCGGACTCGGTGGTCAGGAAGATGATCGGCACGCCCTGATGCTTGGGCTTGGCCCGCAGCGTCCGGATCATGGTCAGGCCGTCCATCACCGGCATGTTCAGGTCGGTGATGATCAGCTGAAAGTCGCCGGCGTCGGCGGCGGTCACGCCGGCCTGGCCGTCGGGGGCCTCGGTCACGGCGTAGCCTTCGCCGGTCAGGGCGATCTTGATCGCCTGCCGCAGGCTGGCCGAGTCGTCCACCGTCAGGATCGAGGCGCTCATGGGTTCACCGTGTCTTGAAGCCAGAAGGCGGCGCGGTCGGGTGCGCCGAGGAAGCCGCCGCGCTCGAGCACGGCGCGCGTCGGACCAGAGGCCGGCGCGGAAAGGGAAAGGGTGCGGCCCCGGCGATCGGCCGACTTGCGGGCCGCCTCCACCAGCTGGACCAGGGTCAGATCGGCGCCGGTGACACCGTCCAGATCGATCACGATCGGCAGGTCCTGCTCGAAGGCCGCCAAGACCTGTTCATGAGCCTGCCCGATCGAGGGGAGCGACAAATCGCCGCAGAGCCCGACCCGGAAGATATCTTCCTGTGAAGTCGCCATGTCGTGCGCCACGTTCACCGAACTGTTTTTGGCCATCACCGCGTACGGAACGACCTGCCCCAACATGCTCGGTCAATTTGTCGCACGAATATTTGGTTCGGGCGGCTGTAAGACTGAGCAAGCGCATTAAGCAGCGGCGCCGTGAAAATTCCCTTAATTATGAGAACTGGTGAGAATTTCTCGCCAAATCCGAGAATCGGATCACAGTGTTCGCGCTCATCCCCTAAGGCTGGCCGCGCGGCCGGTCTCACGGGCGTGTTGTCGTCCATGCCGGGACCGGGCTAAAAACCGACGTCAGCGTGCAGTGGGGCGACGCCGACACGCATGGATTGATCTCGGAGACCCTGCACCTTGCGCACCGCCCCCCAGCCTTCGAAGGCCGGCTGAACGATGCGTCAGCGGCTGTCCAGCGGCGCGGGCCTGGCGGTCCGGAAGCTCCGACTCTCCAAGGGCCTGACCCTGGCCGAGCTGAGCGAGCGCGCCGGCGTGCCGCTGTCCAGCCTGTCCAAGCTGGAACTGGGCCAGGTGCTGCTGACCTACGACAAGCTGATGCGGCTGTGCCGCGCGCTGGAGGTCGACCTCGAAAACGTCATCCGCCACCAGGCCGAGGGTTCCGCCGCGCCCAGTGGCCGCCGGGTCGTGGTGCGCGCGGGCGAAGGCGAGACGACGCGCCTGGGCCCTCATCCGGTCGCCCTCGCGGCTTCGGAACTTCTGGCCAAGCCGTTCGCCCCGGCCATCCTGACCGTCAGCGCCCGGACATTGGCCGAGCATGGGCCGATGGTGCGGCTGTCGGGCGAGGTCTATCTGCTGGCGCTGGACGGCGCGGCCGTGCTGCATGCTGAAAGCTATTCACCGCTGACCTTGAAGACCGGCGACGGCGTCTATTTCGACGGCCGGGCGCCGCATGCGGTGCTGGCCCAGGGCAAGCCAGCCAAGGTGCTGCTGGTCGCGTCGGCAGGGGATCCGGCGTTGGCGGGCGAGGGGTAGGGCTTCGGTTCAAACCAGAGCCCCTCCCTCGTGTCATCCCGGCCGAAGCGCAGCGTAGAGCCGGGACCCAGGGGGTGAAGAAGCGCCGTGCGAACCGCCCCTGGGTCCCGGATAAGCGCGATGCGCTTTCCGGGATGACACGGTGATTGAGCGTCGAAAAGCTCGACGAAAACCTACCCCGCCGCCGGCTTCAGCACGAACACCAGGCCCTCGGCCTCTTCCTCGGGCAGGCCGACCTCGACATCCCACAGCTCGACCGCGCCAAAGCGACGCGCCAGGCGGCGACGGCGGCGGACGATCACCTCGCCATGCGTCTTGGGCGTCGCGTGGCTCAGGGCCTCCCGATCGCCGGGCTCGAAGAGGTCCCAGGCCGAGGTCCCCTCGATCTCGTCGGGATCGAAGTCCAGATCCTGGCTGGCGGGCGAGGTGAACACCACCGTCCCGTCGGGATCGGTGCGCAGCACGATGGCCTTGGTGTGATCGGCCAGCAGGGCGCAGCGCATCTCGTTGACCAGCACTTGGCTCCAGGCGTCGCGGGCGTCGATCAAGGAGAGGCGCAGGGCGTCGACGCCCTTGGCGATGCGGCCCATGTCGTGGGGATCGTCCAGGAAGGGCGTCTGACCGCTGGTGTCGTTGTTGGTCAGGCGCTCGATCTGGCCGACCAGCAGGGTGACGCGCCGGGTCAGGTTGCGGGCCACGGCGGCGGCCAGCCAGCAGCCGATCGCCACGCTGCCGCCGCCCAGCAGGACGCCCAGCACGATGTGGCGGATCATCGCCGCGCGACGCTTGACCAGCAGTTCGTGCAGGTCCTTGGCCGTATCGCCCCACAGCCTGGCGGCCTCGCCGCTGGCCTTGTCGGCAGGCTCGCCGGCCAGGGCGTTCAGTCGCGCGGCGCGGGCCGCCAGGCTGTTGCGGCGGCCGCCCCGGCGCAGGCCGGCGGCGGCGTCGAACAGGCTCTCGGCGCTGCGCTGGGCCAGGCGGGCGCTGTCGCCATCGCCTGCGCCCAGGGCCAAGACCAGCAGGTCGGAATCGAGTGCGTCGGCCAGGTGATAGGTCGCGGCGTGGGGGTCGAGAACCAGCATGGCGGACGCATCGGTCACGCGCTGGGTCAGCGCCTTGGCGTCGCCGCCCTTGGTGATTTCCGGCGCCAACGCACGCAGCGCGGCGGCCTCGCCAATCTGACGCTGCAGCACCGTGAAGTCGTCATAGGTCCGCTGGGCCTGGACCAGCACCAGCACGCACAGCGGCGCGATCAGAAAGGCGCACAGCACAGCCAGCCGGACCCTGATATTGGCTCTCTTCAGGATCGACAGAGACACGTGCTGGTTCCGCCCTTTCGCCCGTCGCGACAACCGTCGCCGCAGCGCCTCAAGCGCTGCCGTTTGGTAAACGGGTGCTATCAACCCAGAGGTTACGCGGCTTTGTGGCGTTTTGACGCACGGCGGAACGCCGCGCGGCGCGGCGGCGCCAAGCCTGGCCTGGCTTTGCCGCGAGCGTGACTTGGCAGACGGGACGTTTGGCGCGACCATGCCGAAGGCGGGGCTGCCTGGAGTTTTCGATGATGCGCATCCTGTCGGCGGCCCTGGTCGCCGCCCTCCTCACCGCACCTGCGGCCTACGCCGCCGACGCGCCCGCCAAGGCCAAGCAGTCGTGCTTCCGCAACGACGATGTCGACGGCTTCCAGGCGGTGGACAGCAGCACGGTCAATGTCACGGTCGGCGTCCGCGACGTCTATCAACTGAAGCTGTTCTCGCCCTCGCCCGACATCGACTGGACTCAGCGGATCGGGCTGGAATCGCGCGGCAGCTCATGGATCTGCTCAGGGCTCGACGCGGTCGTGATCGTGCCGGGACCGATGGGCGTGCAGCGCTATCAGGTCAGCGACATCCGCAAGCTGTCGCCCGAGGAGGCGAAGGCGTCGGGAAAGAAGAAGCACTGAGGTCCCTTTCCCGTGTCATCCCGGCCGGACCCCGGCGAAAGCCGGGGGTAGAGCCGGGATCCAGGGGGTGACGAAACGCCGTGCGCGCCGCCCCTGGGTCCCGGATAGCCTCTACGAGGCTTCCGGGATGACACGGTTGTTTCAGCCTCAGCCGACAAACACATTCAGCACCAGCACGCAGACCAGCCCCACCACGCCGACCAGGCTTTCCATCACCGTCCAGGTGCGGAAGGTGTCCTTCAGGCTGAGGCCGAAATACTCCTTGAACAGCCAGAAGCCCGGGTCGTTGACGTGGGAGAACATCAGGCTGCCCGCGCCGACGGCCAGGACCATCAGGTTGGGATCGACATGGCCGGCGGCGATCACCGGCTGCAGCAGGCCGGCGGCGGTCAGGCCCGCGATCGTCGCCGAGCCCAGGGCCACGCGGATCACCATGGCGATCAGCCAGCCCAGGATCAGCGGATGGATCGGCAGCGCGCGTAGCAAGACGCCCAGTTGATCGCTGACGCCGCTGTCGACGAAGATCTGCTTCAACGCCCCGGCGCCGGCCAGGATCAGCAGGATGCCCGCGACCTCCTTTAGGCCTTCGCCATAGCGCTGCATCTGGTCGGGGAAGGCCACGCCGCGCGACATCCCCAGGCTGACGGTGGCGGCGATCAGCGAGACGGTCAGCACCACGACCGGCTGGCCGACGAAGGCGATGATCGTCTTGGTCTCGGACGGGGTCTTCAGCAGGAAGGCCACGACGGTGGCGATGGCGATCAGGATCACCGGCGCCAGCGCCGTGACGAAGCTGTTGAACGCGCCGGGCGGGTTGGCCAGCGCCTCGGGCTCGACCTCCGCGCCGGGGGCCTCGACCAGCGGCATGGCGCCGACGCGCTTGAGCAGCAGCGACAGCAGCGGGCCGCCGGCGATCAGGGCGACGACGGTGACCAGGAAGCCGTAGCCAAGCGTCAGGCCCGTATCGGCCTTGAAGAGGTTGATCAGGGCAGTCGGCGAAGGGTGCGGTGGCAGGAAGCCGTGCGCCACCGACAGGCCGCACAACAGCGGCAGGCCGACATAGACCGCCGGCAGCTTGGCGCGCCGGGCGACGCCGAGGATCAGCGGCACCATCACCACGAAGCCGACGCTATAGAACAGGGGAATGCCGACGATCAGGCCGGTGAGAGCCATGGCGACGAGGATGAAGCGTGGACCGACCGCGCCGATCAGGCTGCGGGCGATGCTGCCGGCCGCGCCGCTGTCGGCGATGGCCCGGCCAAACATGGCGCCCAGGCAGATGATGGCGGTGAGGCCGCCCAGCATGTCGCCGACGCCGTGCTCCATCGACTTGGCGACCTGGTCCAGCGGCATGCGGAAAACCAGCGCCGCAGCCAGGGAGGTCAGCAAAAAGGCGAGAAAGGCGGGGACCCGGCCCCAGCTGATCAGCAGGACCAGCAGGCCGATCAGCGCGATGACGGCGAAAACCATGGAAGACGGCCCCTCGAAGACGGAGGGGAAGCTCCCGCACCCGCGCGGAGAAGAAAAGAGCGATTCCCCGGCGTCCGGGGTTCGGTGAGGACACCGGGGAATCAGGAACCCTCGGATCGGGGAGGTGATCCGAAGGGCTCTGGCAAGGTCGGTCCGCTGGGGAGCGGCGAGCGACCGTGCCCCGGACGCACCGGGGGATGGCGCGTCCGTAGGCGGTAGTGGTGCGACCTAGAACTTCAGGCGCACGCCGGCGCGGTACATCCGGCCGATCACGTCATAGAGATAGGGGTTCACGCCGGGGCTGACATTCGTCGTCGGCGAGGCGACCGGATCCTTGTCGAACAGGTTGTCGACCTTGAAGTAGGCCGTGGTCCGGCTGTTCACTTCATACGAGCCGCCGATGTCGACATAGGTCGCGCCCTTCATCGTGTTGTTGTCGATGGTGTGGTGCGCCACCGTCGAGACCGGGCAGCTGCTGGTGCACTGGATGAACTCGTTGCTGTAGACGCCGTCGCTGATCCAGCGTTCGTAGACCGACAGGCTGAGCTTATCCTTCGACCAGGTCTGGGTGAACGTGGCCTTCCAATCCGGCGTGTTGCCGCTGTTCACGCCCGCGCTTTCCACCGGAATGGTGCCCAAGACGCCCGAGTTCGTCAGGAAGCTGATGGTGTGCGTGGCCAGGGCCCGCACCTGGATCTGGCCCGGCAGGCCCCAGTCCTCGAGGTTCTTGCGATACACGGCCTCGATGTCGAAGCCCTTGTTGTGCAGCGACGCGACGTTGAAGGCCTGGACGCGGACGAAGTTGGTGTTCGGCACCGTGCTGGTCAGCAGCATGGCCGAGCAGATTTCCTGGTTGCCGGCGACGCAGAGGTCGACCAGGTCCTGGGCGGCCAGGGTGCTGATCGCGCCCTTCACCTTGATGTCGAAGTAATCGACCGACAGGCTGAAGCCCGGCAGGAACTTCGGCTCGGCCAGCACGACGCCGACCTCGGTGTTGCGGGCCGTTTCCGGACGCAGGTTGCTGTTGCCGACCGTCGACAGCAGGACGTTCGTCGCCGTGCCCTTGTAGAGGACGGTGGCGTTGGTCACGACCGGCGGGGCGAACAGTTCCGACAGGTTCGGGGCGCGGATGTCGCGCGAGGTCACGGCGCGGAAGCGCAGGCCCTCGATCGGGGTCTTCCAGGCGCCGCCGATCTTCCAGGCGGTGACGTTGCCCGAGGTGCTGTAGTTGGTCTGGCGGACCGCGCCGTTGATGTTGGCTTCGCCCAGCGTGTCGGACTTCAGCACCGGCACGTTGGCTTCGATGTAGCCTTCGGTCACGTGATAGTAGCCGTGGCCGCTGTGATAGTTGCCGGCGTACCAGTTGTTGCCAGCGGTGCGGATGATCGGGTCGGCCGGATAGGCGCTGCTGTACTGGCCGGTGGCGGTCAGGCCATCGCCGTACGGGTCGGTGATCGTGCGGTAGTCTTCTTCACGCCACTCGCCGCCGAAGGCCAGGGCCACGGGGCCGGCCCAGGTCGAGAAGGGCTCGCCGGTGACGTTGAAGCTGGCGACGCTTTCGATCTGCTTCGAGCGCTGGAACGGACCGTTGGCCGGCATGACATAGGCCACGGCGGCCGGGTCGAGCTGGACCTGGCCGATGACGTTCAGCGGCACGCAGCCGTTGGCGCGAGCGACCGGGTCACGGCAGATCACCGTGCCGTTCGGGCCGGCGATGGCGTCGATCGCGGCGTTGTAGCGCGAAGTGATCGAGATGTTGTCGACGTCCAGCGTGATGCGGTTGGTGCCGAACGCGTAGTAGGCGTCGTACTTCCAGTCCGTACCGAACACGTTGTGGCTGCCGGTCGCGCCCAGCACGAAGCGTTCCTGCTCGCGCTTGATGTTGACGTCGATGGGGCCGAAGCCGCCGTTGCTGGTGCCGAAGGCGAAGCTGGTGATGCCGTTGGCGACGCAGGCGGCCTTGATCGAGGCGGGAACGAAGGGGTTCTCGCACTGGATGGTCAGGCCCGTCTTCTCCTCGCCCGTGTTGGGCTGGTTCAGCGAGTAGGCGTTGGCCGCGTTGACGGTGAAGTAGATCTCGTCGTTGTCGGTGGCCTTGAAGCTGATGCGGCCGTAGGCGACCTCACGCTTCACGCGCGCCGCCAGGGTCGGCGAGGCGCCGATGATGCCCGAGAGATCCCCGCCCACGCAGAAGGGGCTGAAGCAGTTGGTCACCGCGCCCGTGCCGGTGGCCGCGCCGTTCGAGCCGTACTGGAACTGGCGGACCGCGCCGTTGGCGCCGAAGGCGATGCCTTGCAGCGGGCCGTTCGTGATCAGGCCGTACTTGGCGTACTGGATCTGCTGCGCGCCCTGGATGACGCGGTACTGCGGCAGGCCGTCCGTGGTCGAACCGATCGGGCGCACCTGGATGGCGGGCGAGTTGAACCAGTCGCGACCGCCGGCCTGGTTCAGGCCGAAGTCGCCGGCCAGGACGCCGGCTTCGCGGTTGTACTCGACGCTGCCGATCACGTGCAGGCGGCCGTCGAAGAACGACTTGCCGCCGGCGAACTGCGCCACGACCGTGTCGTTGTCCTTGTACTTGCTCTCGCCGCCTTCCAGACGAGCCTTGAAGCCCTCGAAGGTCTTGTCGGTGACGAAGTTGACCACGCCGCCGACCGCGTCCGAGCCGTACGAGGCCGAGGCGCCGCCGGTCACGACGTCGACGCGCTTGACCAGCAGTTGCGGGAACTGGCTGACGTCGGTGACGCCGGTGATGTTGGCCGGCGTGACGCGCTGGCCGTCCAGCAGGGTCAGGGTGCGGATGGCGCCCAGGCCCCGCAGGCTGAAGGAGCTGAGGCCCTGAGCGCCCGAGCTGGTGCCGTTGACACCGACCGTCTTGCCGGTGCTGCCCTGCAGGGCCGGCATCTGGGTGATGGCCGCGAAGATGTTGGGTTGCGAGGCCTTTTCCAGGTCCTCGGACGTGACCGTCGTGGTCGGCGTCGGCTGGGTGAAGCCGCGCGAATTGATGCGCGAGCCGGTGACGACGACCTCGGTGATGGTCGTTTCATCGCTGGCTGCGGTCGTGCTGGCCTGTTCCGCCGCGCTGGCCATCGCCCCCCAGGACAACAGCGCCAGCGCCGACGCCGAGCCGGCGTAGAAACGGCGATTCATCTTGAACAAAATTCCTGCCCCCGTGCTGAGAAGTCTAGACTCTCGGCGCCCGCCCTAGGGTCGCCCAACGCATCGAATTACTTTGTTTTTTACTTACGACGCGACCGCGTCGGTTGATCTTGATTTTCGATGACCGAAACAGACTCATGACGTACTTGCTGTACGCCCCCATTGATCTGAATTGATCCCCTTGATCAGAACGAGGCGAGGATAGTCACAGCGCTGAAACGGCGTCAATCATAAAACATTCATTTATGTAGCGTTCCTAAAGGCGATGTGCGATTTCGCGTCATGAATGGGGTGATTTCCCATAGATTTCAATGTGACAGCGTGATGCCTGCGAAAGCGGCGCCGGCCTGATCAGGCCGGTATTCCAACTTGATCTTGCTACCGGTCCCATTGAAGCGTTGCGAATTGTTTTCAATGTTTTTCGCCGCTTATCCTTGGAAATCAGGTTCCGTGGCGGCAACCGCAAATGTCCGCCGCCCTCTCGACCTGATGGCGAGCGCAATGTAGTCACACTATCAAACGTGATCGGATATGACGGTCGGGAGGACCTTTGAAATGACGGCGACGCCCAAAGCCCTGACCCTGGCGCTCCTGGCGGCCTCGTGCCTGGCGCGGCCGGTCCTCGCCGCGCCCGTCGTGACGCCCTGGCCGGCCGCGCTGCAGGAAAAGGCCGGCGACTTCCGCCTGACGGCCAAGACCGTGATCGCCGTTCCCGCCGGCGATGCGGACGCCAAGGCCGTCGCCGAGCTGCTGCGCGACATGCTGGTCCGTTCGGGCAAGCCGCGCCTGGCGATCGTCGAGGGCGCCACGCCCGCCAACGCGATCGCTCTCAAGCGCGGCGCGCCAACGGGCGAGGCCTACGACCTCTCCGTCACGCCCGCCGGCGTCGAGATCATCGCCCAGGATCGCCAGGGGCTGTTCCATGGCGCGGTCACGCTCTGGCAGTTGGCCGGCCAAGGCCCCGCCCTGCCCGCCGTCAGCATCCAGGACGCCCCGCGCTACGCCTGGCGCGGCCTGATGCTGGACAGCGCCCGCCACTTCCAGAGCCTCGACGACATCAAGCGCCTGATCGACGCGATGGCCGCCTACAAGCTCAACGTCCTGCACTGGCACCTGAACGACGACCAGGGCTGGCGGCTGCAGATCAAGGCTTATCCGAAACTGACCACCGTCGGCGGCTGGCGCGAGCCCAAGGGCGCTGACGCTTATCGCCCCGCCCCCAACGGCCGCGCGCCGTATGGCGGCTTCTACACCCAGGACCAGGCCCGCGAGATCGTCGCCTACGCCAAGGCGCGCAGCATCATGGTCGTGCCGGAGATCGAGCTGCCCGGCCACGCCACCGCGGCGATCACCGCCTATCCGGAGCTGGGCGTCACCGGCGCCGTGCCGACCTCGGGCATGTCGGACTGGGGCGTCTTCGCCAATCTCTACAACATCGATGACTCGACCTTCGCCTTCCTGGAGACGGTGCTGGACGAGATGGCCGCCATCTTCCCCGCGCCCTACGTCCACATCGGCGGCGACGAGGCGATCAAGAACCAGTGGCAGGCCAGCCCGAAGATCCAGGCCCGCATGAAAGAACTAGGCATCGACAGCGAGGACAAGCTGCAGAGCTGGTTCATCGCCCGCATCGCCAAGCATCTGGCGGCGCAGGGCAAGCGGATCATCGGCTGGGACGAGATCCTGGAGGGCGGCGCCGATCCGCACTCGATCGTCATGGCCTGGCGCGGCGTCGATCGTGCGGCCGAGGCGGCGCGCGCCGGCCACGACTCCATCCTGACCCCGCAGCCGCAGTTCTACATGGACAGCCGCCAGAGCTTCTCGACCCATGAACCGCCCGGCCGCAGCGAGCCGTCGACCTTGCAGAGCCTCTATAATTTCGACCTGCACGCCGAGGGCCTGACCGAGGATCAGGCGCGCCACGTGCTGGGCGTCCAGGCCAACACCTTCACCGAGCACATGCGCGACGCCCGCAAGGCCGAGACCATGATCTTCCCGCGCCTGACGGCCCTGGCCGAGCTGGGCTGGACCGCGCCGGCGCGCCGCGACTGGACCCGCTACAGCAACGGCCTGCCGGTGATCCTGGGTCAGCTGAAGACCCTGGATGTCGCCCACGACGATGTGCCGTTCGAGCCCGAGGCCACGCTGTCGAGGGCCGGCAACCGCATCGGCGTTGCCCTGGCCTCGCCGCTGGGCCTGGGCGAGATCCGCTATGCCGTCGACGGCAAGGCGCCGACCGCGGCCTCGCCGGCCTATGCCCAACCCCTGACCTTGAAGGCCGGCGCCAAGCTCTCGGCCCGCACCTTCCTGAACGGCCAGCCGCTGGGCGCGGCGCGGACCTTCGAGGTCTCCGAACGCGCGCTGAACACCCGGGTCAGCGCCCAGCTGAAGTTCTGCGCCGACAGCGTACCGCTGCGCCTGGAGGCCGACGCCCCGGCCCAGGGGCCGCGCCCGGTGTTCATGATCGCCATCTACAAGCCTTGCTGGATCTGGAAGGACGCCGACCTGGCCAAGGGCGCGACCCTGACCGCCCGCATCGGCCAGGCCCCGTTCAACTTCCAGCTGGCCGGCGGCCGGCGGATCGTGAAGTTCGACAAGCCGACCACCAGCCCTTACGGCGAACTCGTGGTCCGCAAGCGCGAAACCGACGGCGCTCTGTGTGAGGGCCAGACCCTGGCCGTGATCCCGATCGACGCGGCGGCGGCCGGCAAGGCGGGGCTGTCGGAGGTGACTGCGAAGATCCCGGCGACAGACGCCAAGGACGTCTGCTTCACGTTCAACCGGCCCAAGCAGGAGACGCTGTGGGCGCTGGACGCGGTGACGCTGACCCCGGGGCTGTAGGCTTAGCGCCCCCTCCGTCTCGCTGCGTATCCGCAGCGACCCACCTCCCCCGCTGCGCAGGGGAGGAGAAGTGCGCGTTTCCTCCTCACCCGTGAAACGGGGGAGGAGGCGCGGCGCGAATACGCGCCGTGACGGAGGGGGCGCTCGACACGTCCGCTTCTCAAGCCCGCTCCGCCATGCGTCTATGGCGCCCTGGCTGTTGGGGAGGCCCTCATGAGACGATCGACGAAACTTCTGGTCGGGCTGGCGCTGGCCGCCCTGCCGCTGGCGGCGCGAGCCCAGACACCGGCGCTACGACCGGACCAGACCGCCTTCCGGGCGCTGTACCAGGAGCTCATCGAGACCGACACCAGCGTCACGACGGGCAGCTGCACCGCGCTGGCCGACAAGGTCGCCGGCCACCTGCGCGAGGCCGGCTATGCTGACAGCCAGATCACCCGCTTCGCCGATCCCAGCCGCCCCAAAGAAGGCGGCCTCGTCGTCGTCCTGCCCGGGACCTCGAGCAAGTTGAAGCCGCTGCTGCTGCTGGGCCACATCGACGTGGTCGTGGCCAAGCGCGAGGACTGGACCCGCGATCCCTACAAGCTGGTCGAGGAGAACGGCTATTTCTATGGCCGGGGGACGGCCGACATGAAGGCCATGGACGCCATCTGGATCGACGCCATGATGCGCTTCAAGGCCCAGGGCTATCATCCCAAGCGGACGATCAAGCTGGCTCTGACCTGCGGCGAGGAAGGCGGCTCGCCGTTCAACGGCGCCGAGTGGCTGACCAAGAACCGGCCGGACCTGATCGACGCCGAGTTCGCGCTGAACGAAGGCGGCGGCGGGCGCACCGACGGCAAGGGCAAGGTCCTGACCGCCAACATGCATGTCGGCGAGAAGGCCGTGCAGAGCTTCCGGATCGAGACCACCAATCCGGGCGGCCACAGCTCTGTCCCGATCCGCGACAACGCGATCTACGAGCTGGCCGACGCGCTGACCAAGGTCCGCGACTACGAGTTTCCGCTGCAGATGAGCGCCACCACGCGCGCTTTCTTCGCACGGGCCGGCGCAGCGCGGGGCGATGACCTGGGCAAGGCCATGGTGGCGCTGTCCAAGGATCCGACCGACAAGGCGGCCGAGGCGATCGTCAACACCGACCGCAGCTATCACTCGATGCTGCGCACCACGTGCGTGGCCACCCTCCTGGATGGCGGCCACGCCGAGAACGCCCTGCCCCAACGCGCCGGCGCCAACGTCAACTGCCGCATCTTCCCGGGCGACACCGTGGAAGGCACGCGCGCGGCCCTGATGACGGCGATCAACGATCCGCGCGTGACCGTGACGCCCAAGAACGAGCGCGGACCGCTGGCCAAGCCGCCGCCGCTGGATCCCAAGGTGATCGGCCCCGCCGAGAAGCTGGTGGCCAAGTACTATCCGGGCGTGCCGCTGGTGCCGATGATGTCGACCGGCGCCACCGACGGCATCTTCCTGGAGGCGATCGGCATCCCTTCCTATGGCCCGCCGGGGACCTTCAGCGATCCGGACGGCAATGGCACCCACGGCCTCAACGAACGCCTGGCGGTGCGGGCGCTCTACACCGGCCGCGAGCTGTTGACCGAGCTGGTTAAGACCTACGCCGACGCCGACTAGGGCCAGCGCTCAAGAGCGTTTTGAATTTCCTTGGAATTCAGAACCCTAAACCCGTGTCATCCCGGAAGCCTCGCAGAGGCTATCCGGGACCCAGGGGCCACGCGCGATGCGGTTGTCCCTGGGTCCCGGCTCTCCGCTTCGCTGCGGCCGGGATGACACGAGGATTGGAGCGCTTCCGGCTAAGACAGCCCCTGCGGAGGCCTAGTCGCCGATCGGCTGCTGCGGCGCGATGCCGTGCAGCCAGGCGACGCTGCCGCGGGCGCGGCGCAGCATCAGGTGCGCCCGCTCGCCCATCGCCGTAGCGACGGCATAGGCCAGGCGGTCGATGACGAACAGCTGGGCGAAGCGCATCGGGTTGGGCTGGAACTCCTCGACGCCCGAGGCCGACAGCCCGACGTGCAGGCAGATGTCGGCGTCGCGGCCCAGCGGCGATTCCGCGTCGGTGATCGCGATGCAGGCGGCCTTGTAGTACTTGGCCAGCTCCATGCTCTCCTGCAGCTCGCGCGGTCGGCCGGTCGAGGACAGGAAGATGGCCACGTCGCTCTCGCCCAGGATCGCCGCCGACATGCGCTGGGCATAGCCATCGGTGAAAACCATGGCCGGGATATCAAGCCGGAACAGGCGGTTGTGGATCTCGCCCGCCAGCGCCGCCGAGCTGCCGCCGATGCCGTAGATCACCACGCGACCGGCGCGGGCGATGGTCGTGGCGGCGGCCTGCAGGTCCTTCTCGACCAGGGTGTCGCGGGTACGCGTCAGGGCGTCGATGATGGTGTCGAACAGCCGGTCGCCGACTTCCTCGTCGCCCGGCTGGGCCGGACGCGGGGCCGGCGGCTCGCGGCCGGGCGCGGGGGCCGGACGAGCGGCGCGCTCGCGCTGGTCGGTCATGGCCTGGGCCAGGGCCAGTTCCTGGATCAGCCGGAACTTCAGGTCCTTGAACCCCTCGCAGCCCACGGTGCGGCAGAAACGCAGCACGGTCGGCTCGGAAAGGCCCAGGTCGGTGGCGACCGAACGGACGCTGGAGCGGACGAATTCGTTGGGCGATTTGAGGATCAGCTTGGCGATCTTCAGGTCCGATCGCGTCATCGACTCCATCATGCCCTGCAGGCGCGGAAGGATGTCGCTCCCGTCGGCGGGGCCATCGATCTGGCTGGCCGGCTGACTCATCCCCGAGGTCCCTTATCCAAGTCCGCCACCCTCACCGGAATCGGCTCGTCAGCCGCCGGCGCCCGGCGCTCATCTTCGGATGGTTTCGCGTCGGGCCGCAACAGATAGTGACAACGATGTCGGCTCACAATCGGGCATGACGCCCGAATGACAGCCAAAATGAAAGTTTCACTACATTTTCGTTGACACCACTACATCCGTGGTGACTTTTGCCCCCTCAAGCGCGCTCATAGTCGAGCTCAGGAGGTTTCCCTTGTCCATCGAACGCATCGGGGCCCCGGCCACCGGAACGGGCGGTCAATCCCTGCCCTTCTGCCAGGCCACCGTGGCCAACGGCTTCGTCTTCGTGTCGGGCCAGGTGGCGATGGACGAGAACGGCGTCGTGGTCGAAGGCGGCATCGTGCCCCAGACCCACAAGACCATCCAGAACGTCGTCGCCATCCTGGAAAAGGCCGGCTGCACCCTGAAGGACGTGGTCAAGGCCAACATCTGGCTGGACGACGCCCGCGACTTCGGCGCCTTCAACCGGGTCTACGCCAGCTATTTCGGCGACACGTTCCCGGCCCGCGCCTGCGTGCAGTCGCCTCTGATGATCGACGCCAAGGTCGAGATCGAGGTCGTCGCCCTGAAGCCGCAAGCCTAGGGGTCAGGCGCGTGGGGCTGCCAAAGATCGAGATCGGCGACATCGACACGCTGGAACTGGCGCCCGGAACCAAGGCGATCCCGCTGGACGGCTCGATCCGCACGGTGGGCGACCTCTCCGGCGCCAAGCTGAACTTGCTGGCCGGCGATCTTCCCCTGCCGGCCGCGGTGCTCAAGCGCTCGGCGCTGGAGAACAACCTGGCGGTCATGCAGGCCTATGTCGACAAGGCCGGCGCGAAGCTGGCCCCACACGCCAAGACCACGATGTGCCCGCAGCTCCTCACGCGCCAGCTCGAAGGCGGCGCCTGGGGGCTGACGGTGGCCACCATGACCCAGCTGAAGCTGTGCCACGACCTGGGCGCGCCCCGGATCATCCTGGCCAACCAGCTGGTCGGCCGCGCCGAGATCGAGGGCCTGGCGCACCTGACCACCGCCGCGCCGGACCGTCCCTGCTACGTCCTGATCGACAGCCCCGAGGGCGCCCGCGCGATCTCGGACGTCTTCGCCAAATTCCCCAACGCTCCGCCGGCCCGCCTGCTGATCGAGCTGGGCATGGCCAACGGTCGCTGCGGGGTGCGCACCCTGGACCAGGGCCTTGAGCTGGCCCGCCTGGTCCGCGACCTGCCGCGCGTCGAGCTGCATGGCGTCGAGGGCTATGAAGGCCTGATCTTCAGCGACCACGCCCGCCAGGACGCCACCGAGGTCGACGCCTATCTGGGCGGCGTGCTGGACTTCTATCTGGCGCTACGGGCCGAAGCCCTGTTCGCCAACGCGGACGAAGTGATCCTCACCGCCGGCGGCTCGGCCTATTACGACCTCGTCGCCCACGCCCTGGCCGGCCACGCGCCCGGCGCCGTTCCGGTGCTGCGCAGCGGATGCTACGTCACCCACGACAGCGGCTTCTATCGCGAACTGCTGGCCCGCATGGACGACCGCAGCGTCATCGGCGAACCGCCGCGCCTGAAGCCCGCGCTGGAGGTCTGGACCCGGGTCATCTCGCGCCCACAGCCCGACATGGCCATCGTCATGATGGGCAAGCGCGACGTGTCGTTCGACATCCACCTGCCCATGGCCCGCCAGTGGTTCCGCGAGGGCGTTCACACGACGCCGCAAGCCGCGCCGGACCTGAAGGTCGAGAAGCTGGCCGACCAGCACGGCTTCCTGTCGCTGTCGGCGGATACGGATCTGGCCGTCGGCGACCTGCTGGGCTTCGAGATCTCCCACCCCTGCACGACCTTCGACAAGTGGTCGCTGCTGCTGGAGGTCGACGACGACTACGCCGTCCTGGGCGGCCTCAAGACGTTCTTCTAGAGTCCAGTTCTCAGCATCATGACGAGCGACATCATTACCGCCGATATCGTCCTCAAGGGCGGCCTCGTCATCGACGGCGGCGGCGCCCCCTGCTTCCAGGCTGACGTGGCCATTCGCGGCGACACCATCGTCGCGGTGGACCAGGACCTCGACATTCCGGGCGCGCGGGTGGTCGACGTCACCGGCCTGACGGTCTCGCCGGGCTTCATCGACGTCCACACCCACGACGATCTGATCTGCATCACCCAGCCGGACATGACGCCCAAGATCAGCCAGGGTGTCACCACCGTGGTGGCCGGCAACTGCGGCATCTCGGCCCCGCTGCTGCGTTTCGACGACGCGGTCGCCGAGCCCTTCAACCTGCTCGGCGCGCGCGAGGACTTCGCCTACGACACCTTCGCCGACTACCGCCGGGCGGTGGAAGCGGCGGTCCCGCGCGTCAATGTCGCCGCCCTGGTCGGCCACTCGGCGCTGCGCGTCCTGTGCCTGGCCGATCTTGACCGCGCCGCCGACGCCGACGAGCGCGCCCGGATGGACGCCCTGCTGCAGGACGCCCTGGACGAGGGCGCGATCGGCATGAGCTCGGGCGTCTTCTACGCCCCGGCCTGGGCCGCCGACGTCGAGGAACTGCAAGGCCTGGCCGCCACGGTCGCCAAGGCCGGCGGCGTCTACACCGCCCACATCCGCGACGAGCGCGAAGGCATCATCGAGGCGCTGCAGGAGGCGTTCGAAGTGGCCAAGGCCGATGCCACAAGCGGCCCCGCCCCGCTGATCCTGTCGCACCACAAGTGCGCGGGCCTTTCGAACTGGGGCCGCGCGGGCGAGACCCTGGGCCTGATCGACACCACCCGCCAGCGCCAGCCGGTTTATCTGGACTGTTATCCGTACACGGCCGGTTCGACGATCATCCGCCCCGACCTGGCCGACGGCGAGGTCGAGATCCTGATCAACTGGTCCGAGCCGCATCCCGAAATGGGCGGTCGGACGCTGAAGTCGATCGCCGAAGAGTGGAACGTCAGCCAGCCCGAGGCGGCCGAACGCCTGCAGCCCGGCGGCGCCAGCTATTTCCAGATGGCCGAGAGCGACATGCGCGCCATCCTCAGCCATGCCTGCTGCATGGTCGGCTCGGACGGCCTGCCGCACGACGCCCTGCCCCATCCGCGCCTGTGGGGCGCCTTCCCGCGCGTGCTGGGTCACTATGCCCGCGACCTGAAGCTGATGAGCCTGGAGGCCGCCGTCCGCAAGATGACCGGCCTGGCCGCCGAGACCTTCCGCCTGGAAGGCCGTGGCCGCATCGCGCCGGGCATGAAGGCCGACGTCACCGTGTTCGACGCCGACACCATCATCGACCGCGCCACCTACGAGGCCCCGATGACCGCCGCCGCCGGCATCGTGCACGTCTTCGTCAACGGCGTGCTGTCGTGGACCGACGGCGGCCCGACGGCGCAGCGCTCGGGCCAGTTCGTGCGGCGCGGCCAGGCCTAAGGCCGGCCTCCCTAGCCGCCGATCACCGGCTCCAGCGGCCGCTCGCGGTGCGAGACCAGCCAGGCCTCGTTCTCGCGCAGCGCCTCGTCGACCAGATCGCGCACGACCTCGCGCGCGCCCTCAGGATCATCGGCGTCGCGCAGGGCCTCGAACCGCGCCAGGGCGCGGCCGAAATAGCCGTGGGTCTGTTCGAAGCCCTGAAGTTCGGCCTCCCACGACAGCTTCTCGGCGCGGTAGCGGATCACCCCGGCCAGGGTGGTGGCGACGACAGCGGCCATGATCACCAGCTCGGCCACCTGGTGCTCGGGTTCGGGTCTGGCCTGCAGGTCTGGCTTGGGCAGTATCGAGACCAGCAGGCACAGCGCCGCGGCGACGGCCAGGCCTGCCAGCATTGCCGGGGTCACCCAGGCCAGGCGATAGACGCGCCGCCGCCAGCGCTGATAAGGCGCGCGCCCGGCCTGACGCCGAAAGTGTCCGACCAACGCAAACAGCGGAAACAGAAGCAGGAACAGGACCGTCAGCAGCCCTCCGCGCATGATCGCGCCCTTGGGCCACTCAAACAGCCCCTCCATTCCCCCCGACTGCACCAGCAGCAGCGAACCGGCCAGGCCGAGAGCGGCGGTGAACAGGAACCAGCTGAAGTTCTGAGCGAAGCCGACCGACTTCTCACGCTTGGCGATCGCCCCGTCGAAATAGACGCCCTGCCCCCGGATCCAGCTCTCCACCGCCTTCAGGTCCTGAGCCGCTGGCGGTCCGGTCAGGCGGACGGCCTCGATGATCTGGCCGATCGCCTGACGCAGGCGCGCCGCCGAACCTCGGGCGTTGCGCAGATAGCGCAGGTCCACCCGGTCGCGGGGCGAGGTCAGCCCGGCGCGCCACAGGACGATCTGCATGCGCAGCGCCTCGGACACCGCGCGATAGTCCTCGGCCTGCGGTTGCCACTCCCGCGCCGAGGCCAGCAGATAGACCCCGACCGCCAGCACCGCGAAGCCGGCGTAGAAGACGCTGAGGCAAGCCGCCCAGCCATAGGCCGCCTTCAGGGCGATATGGCCTTCCAGACAGACCACCGCGAAGAAGAACAGCGTCGCGATCGCGGTCACCGCCGCCTTCACCCGATCCTTCAGCCGCGCCTGGGTCAGGGATACGCCGCGCCGCAACCGATCCAGCCGCGCGCCCCAGCCGGACGAGGCCGCGTTCGCCGCGACCGGCGGCAACCGGCTGTTCAGCCGATCCGTCCACTCGGGCACGGCCAGGCTGGCGTCGAGGTCGGGCCCCGCCTCCAGTGGCGTCTGGGCCGTCTTGGCGGTGATCTGGACGGTCAGGCGCAGGGGCTCGACGCGTTCGGGCTCCAGCAGCACGCGCCAGACGGGCGCGGTTCGGGGCTCTTCCAGAGGGTTCTCGGGCAACAGTTCGACGCTGCGCGCCCGCGTCTCGCGCGCGATCGGATCGGCGCCGGAGAGCCGGAAGGCCAGGATCCGCGCCGCGCCGCCCACCCGATCGGGCAGCTCGTCAGGCCCCACCACCCCGACCATCAGGGCTGAGCGCTCGGCGATGAACAGGCCCACCTGCTCGTAGTGCAAGGTGCGCTCGGCGTTGGCGCCGTTGAACCGGGTCAGCATCGCCTCTTCCAGCGGCTTGGGCACGCCGGGCCGGTTCAGCGGCGCCAGGGACAGGACGGTGACGTCGGGATGGGCGATCAGGCCGCGCAGCCGCGCCAGATCCTCCGGAGCGTCGGCGAAGTCCTGCTCGTAGACCGCCTGGCGGAACGGCAACGGCGCCACCACCCGCCAGCCCCGAGCCAGGGCGGCCTCGGCGGCGACGGTGTCGGCCCCGGCCGCCAGGGCGCTGAGCAGGATGCGCGGCGAGTTCGGCAGGCGCGCGTCGATCAGGTCGAACATCGTGTCGATCGCGACCCGCACCGCGGCCTCCGCGCCCCTCAGGTCGCGCTTGCCCGAGATGCCGATCAGCACCGGCGCGGCCGGCCGTTCGCCCTCGCCGCCGGGCATGGCGCCTGGCGCGGTCTTGCTTGTCGTCAACGGCTCCCCCCGGATCCCGCCGGCGCGCCGAACACGGGCGCCGATGTCCGAGCATCACAAGCAAAACGAGTTGTGACAAGCATGCACAGCCTTGACTCGATATTTCAGATACCGTCGTTATGATTAACGACATCGGCTCGGGGGGGCGTGAGGGATGGCGGAGCGCACGCGGCGATTGGTTCTGGCGGTCCTGGGGGCCGCCGGCCTGGCGGCGATCGTTCCGACGTCGGTCGACGCCCAGGCGGCGGGGCGCAAGACCGTGCTGGTCTCGCCCGTGGCGACCGACAAGGCCCTGACCAACCTGCCGCGCAGCTACTCCGACGACGCCTTGCGCCGCGAGATCGAGGTGGCGCTGGAGAACACCGGCTATTTCACCGTGGCCACCCGCGACAAGCGCGACCTCGACCCGGTGCTGAAGGAATATGTCCGCGCCAAGCGCCGGTCGGCCGGCGCGTTCAAGATGGCCCAGCTGGTCCTCAACCCGATCCTCGAAGGCTTCGACCTGACCGAGCGCCGCCGCCGCACGCCGATGATGCGCGGCAAGGACACGGTGACCGTGCAGGGCGTGATCAACATGACGATCGAGGTGATCGACGTCTCCAACGGCAGCGTGCAGACCCGGATCCAGATCGACGCGCCCTACCGCACCGCCAGCCGGCTGCTGGACCCGCTGCCGAACGATCCGTTGACCCGAACCGACGCCTATAACGGCCCGCCGACGCCCGAAGAACTGCGGGGCGCCTATCAGGAGTTCGGCCGCGTCTTCGCCAAGCGGGTGCTGGACCAGGTGTTCCCCGCCGTGATCGTCCAGAACTCGGCCAACCGCGTCTATATCAGCCGCGGCAGCGACGCCGGCTATCGCATCGGCGACCGGCTGCGGGTGATCCACCAGGGTCCGCCGATCCGCCATCCCGTGACCCAGGAGATCATCGGCCGCGTGGAAGACGCCGTCGGCGAGGTCCGGGTGGTCGAGACCCTGCCCAAGATGACCATCGCCGAGATCGTCGGGTCCTCGGGCCAGATCGCCGTCGGCGACATCGTGCGCGAACCGCCGCCTCCGCCGGCGCCGCGCGACGACGACAACTAGGGGCGGACCTGAGGGGACCATGGGCAGGCAAGCGGTAATCGGGCTGGCGATCGTCGCCGCACTTCTGGCGCTGGTGACGGCGGCGGTGTTCGGTCGCGACTGGATCACCGACCTGTCGGGCAACAAGAACCGCACGCCCAGCGTCATGATCCTGACCAGCACCGTGCTCGAGCAGGCCGCCGCCATCAACAAGGAGCGCCGCAGCCAGGCCGAGAAGGGCATGGCCGACCAGATCGCGGGCAAGGTGCCCAAGGCGGGCGTGGGCCAGAACGCCTCGCTGGGTCAGGACGGCGGGGAGAACTTCAGCCTGGCCGTTCAGGCCATGCAGGAATCGCTCGACGGCAAGGTGTCCCAGGACATCGACAACAGCCGCCGCTTCACCCTGGTGCCAGCGGCCAAGATCACCGACGCGCTGATCGACTACGCCCGCGAGGTCAAGCAGCCGCCGCAGAACCTGCTGCAGTTCATGAGCGGCGGCATGGCCACGCGGACCAGCACGGCGCCGTCGGCCAATCCAAAGGGCAAGACCGACCAGCAGGCGGGCGTCCAGGGCGCTTCGACGGTGATCTCCCAGGGCGTGACCACCATCGCCCGCAAGGTCAGAGCCGACTACACCCTGATCGTCACGATCGGCGAACCGCGCTTCGCCTGGGACGTGCTGCCCGCGGGCAATGGCCTGCCGCAGCGGGTCTATATGGTCGCCCAGCCTGAAGTGAACTGCGAGATCTTCGACTCCAAGACCAACCGCGCCTATCGGTTCGCCAACCAGCTGGCCAAGCCGATCTCGGAAACGGTGGTGGTCGATCCGCAGCTGCCGCTGAGCGGCCAGATCCTGACCAAGCTGACGCGCCTGGACGACCGGGTCAGCGACGCGGCCTCCAAGCAGGTGCTGGCCCTGATCCTGGACAAGATCGCGCCGGCCCGCATCGTCCAGGCCGGTTCGCGGATCATCATCAATCGCGGGACCAACGACGGCGTCCGCGAAGGCGCGGTCTACAACGTCAAGCGTGAGGTCGGCGAGACGATCCGCGAGGAAGGCACCGGCGCCGACCTGGGCAAGAGCCGCATCGACGTCGGCTCGATCGTGGTCGCCTCGGCCGAAACGGCCACCGCCACGGTGTCGGCGGCGTCGGGCGGTCCGTTCCTGAAAGGCGACGTGCTGGTCATGACCCCGCCAGTCTCGCCGTCCGACCGCAACACGCCCTCGCCCCAGCCGGCGCCCGGCCGGCCCGGCGCCGCACCGCCGAACCTGGCGGTCGACCATGTCCGCCTCGACCAGGCCGACTCCCAGCCGCTGGGCCTGGCCGTCTCGAACGTGCTGGCCAGCGAGCCGGGCATCGCCGTCCTGCCGCGCGCCGAGATGGAGAACCTGCGCAGCGAAGCGGCTCACAACAGCCAGGCCAGCGGCGACTTCGGCGCCAGCGCCGAGGAAGGCATGCGCCAGTCGGGCTATCTGGTCTCGGGCGACTGCTCGACGTCCGCCCGCCGCCACAGCAGCGCCGTCTCGATCGGCGGCGTCAGTGAGACGGTGTCGAGTTCGGTGCGCACCACCGCCGCCTGTACCCTGCGGGCGCTGTCCGTCGACGGGCGACTGATCGGCTCGGCCCAAGGCGACGGCGGCACGGCCCAGGCCGCCGCCGAGGCTGCCGCCCGCGCCCTGCTGGCCCGCATCCTGCCGACGCTGGGCGTCACCTCGGCCGCGCCGCCGCCGGCCGCTCAGCCGCAACCGGTCGCGCCGGCCGCATCCGCCGCGCCGACGCCCGCAGCGCGCCCCGCACACGCCGCCTCGCGTCCCAAGCCCCGGGCCGAGCCGCAGGACTCGGGGGTGCATTTCTGATGACCCCGCGCCAGCCTTCCGCCGTCAGTCGTCGCGCCGCTCTGGGCGGCGTGGCCGCCGCTCTGGCCGGCGCGGCGCCCGCCCACGCCCAGCTCAAGGAGATGTGGCGCAACCTGCCCAAGTCGCTGCCCGGCCTGCCGACCCAGACCCCCACGCCGGCGCCGCCGCCTCCGCCGCCCGCCCAGACGATCAAGCCGGGCGTGCAGACCATCGAACCGCGCGGCTATTCCCAGCAGTTCCAGCCGGTGCGCGAGATGATCGGCCAGGGCCGCTATGCCGACGCCTTCGGCCGCTTCGCGCCGATGTCGGCGCCCGATCAGAAGGACGCCGCGACCACCACGTCCCGGCCCTCCGGCGGCGCCCGTGGCGCACCTCCGGCGCCAGCCGCGACCGCCAGCGCCACGCCGCCGGGCCGGCTGCCCAGCGATCCCTACCTGTCGCGTGTCGAGCTGGGCCTGATCGCCTTCGAGAGCGGCGATCCCGAGACCGCCATCACCCACCTGAAACAGGCCGAAGACACCGAGAACGAACGGCGCGACGCCCACGGCGCCAAGGCCGTGGCGGGCAAGGCCGGCGACTGGCTGCGCGTGGGCATGGGCAAGGTCAGCGGCCAGAACGAGATCGCGCCGTACCATCCCCTGGACCACGAGCGTGTCCTGCAACTGAACTACCTGTCGCTGGCCTACCTGCTGCAGGGCGATCGCCGCTGCTACAACATCACCCGCCGCTGCATCGCCGAGCAAGGCGACCTGAAGGTGAAGTTCGAGAAGGAGCTGGCGGACTACAAGGCCAAGTACGCCGAGCAGACCACCGACACCTCCAAGGTCACTGAGGGAGACCGCAAGGCGTTCGACGAGCTTTCCAGCCAGTTCAAGGCCTATGACGCCCAGGCCGCCCGCGTGCCCAACGCCTATGTCAATCCGCTCGGCGACTATCTGGCCGGGGTGATCCAGGAGATCGCCAGCCGGGAGCAACCGGCCCTGCGCGACAACTCCCGCATCGGCTACCAGAACGCCCTGAAGCTCTGTGGCCGGTCGGCCCAGCTCAGCGCCGCCGCCCAGGCCATGGCGCGTCCCCGCGTCCCGGCCAACGAGCGCGTGCTGCACGTGATCGTGGGCGAAGGCTTCTCGCCGCAGCGCGAGGTGATGTCGTTCGGCCTGACCCTGCGCCAGCAGGTGGTGCCGGTCCGCGTGCCGATCTTCAAGCCTGTGGGGACGCCGATCCAGCGGATCGCCGTGCTGGGCCAGAACGGCGCCACCCTGGGCGCGCTGGACCCCATCGGCGACTTCGAAGCCATCCGCCTGCGCGACCAGCAGGACCGCACCCCGCAGATCATGCTGGGCGTCTTCACGGACTCCCTGGCCAGCTATTTCACGGGCCAGGCCCTGAAAAAGGCCGGCGGCATCGGCGAGCTGATCCACGGCCTTCGCGACGCTACCGCCTCGCCCGACACCCGCAGCTGGCTGAGCCTGCCGCGCCGCTTCCACGTCGCGCGCCTGGTCGTGCCCGCATCCGTGCGCTCGGTGCAGATCGCCGCCTTCGACGCCGCTGGCGGACGCGTGGCGGCCGCACCCACGCCGCTGTCGCCGACCGAGACCCAATCGATCCTGTACGCCCGCGTCACGCCCGGCGCCGTGCGCGTCCAGACGGCCCGCCGACTGTGGATCGACGGCCAGCTTGAGGAGGACAAGGCTTGAGCCGCTTCAAATCGATCTCGATCGCCCTGGTCACGGTCGCCTTCTTCGGGACCAGCCAACCCGCGGTCTCCGCCCCTGCCGCGCCCGCCGAGGACTTCTTCGGCCTGTTGGCCCAGGACGTGGCGGCCAAGGTGCTGGCCAACCCCGCCTTCCAGGCCCAGGCCGAAGGCGGACGCAAGGTCAAGATCGTCATCGGCGACGTGATCAACAACTCCGACAACGAAGGCGTCCGGGTCGAGGACCTGTTCAACGAGATCCGCAACCAGATCGTCTCGGCCGGGACGACGCGGCTGTTCGCGCCGGGCGAGCTGAACGTCGACTTCGTGATCGCGCCCGAACTGACCTCGTCGATCGCCACCGACGCGCGCGGCCGACGCCAGCGCTGCTACACCCTGAACCTCACGCTCACCAAGCCGTCGGGCGAGTTCGCCCTGGCCCAGAGCGCCAAGCGTTGCGGCTGAGACCATGGCCAACGTCTTCATCAGCTACAGCAGCAAGGATCGCGACAAGGCCTCGGCGCTGGCGGCGGCGCTGGAGGACTACGGCATGGTGGTCTGGTGGGACGGCCACCTGGTCGGCGGCGACAATTTCAAGGACAAGATCGACGAGCACCTCTCCAACGCCCACGCCGTGATCGTGCTGCTGACCGACAACGCGCTGAAGAGCGACTGGGTGAAGGCCGAGACGCTGGTCGGCGCCCGCAACGGCAACGTGGTCCCGGTGCGCTACGCCTATGGCGTGAAGGGCTTCGCCGAGATCCGGGAACTGCACGTCGAGTTCCTGGGCGATTGGGACGGGCATCCGCGGGCCAGGCCCATCGCCAACCTGGTCCAGCGCATCTGCGACCTGAAGAGCGACCGCGATCGCACGGCCATGCTGGACCTGATGGCGACCAAGGGCCTGGGCAAGAAGGTGCGGGAGAGCAACCTGGTCAAGGTATTGTTCGACCTCAGCCTGCACGGGGGCCTGCGCGTGCGCACCCTGGCCGGCGGCGCGGTCGTCTGCGCCCTGGTCCTGTGGGCGCGCTGCTGCTGGCCAGTCCCCGCGACCTGCAGGTCGACCTGGGAGCCTTTCTGGTAATGTGGATCATGGTGTCGCTGTCGCGCGCGCTCGACCAGTTCGCCCTGATCGCCGGCGGCGAACATTCCGATCGCTTCTTCGACCGCGCCTTCTCGACCGCGCTGTGCGTCTGCCTGCTGGTGGGCCTGATCGTGGCGATGTCCGAAGCCCTGTTCGAGCATGTGAACACCGACATGCCTTTCGAGATGGGCGCCCTGGTGTTGATGACCGTCAGCGTGGCGCTGATCGCCCTGCTGCTCAGCACCGCGGTCCGCGCGGTGATCGCGGCGGGCCGCATCCTGCACCAGCGGATCCGATGACCGCCGTCTTCAAGCTGTAATCCAACGCCGCTAGTCGGGCCCCTTCCGTGGTCGCAGGGTCCTTTGCATGAAGCCGCGTTTCCCGATCCTCGCCCTGCTGGCCTGCGCCGTCCTGGCCACCGCGTCGGCCGCCGTCGCCGCGCCGCCCGCGCCCCTGCCGCTGACCCAGAACGGCGGGACCTGGAAGTCCGGGCACGTGCAAGGCATCGCCGTCGATGTGAAGGGCGGGTTCGTCTATTACTCGTTCACCCACCTGCTGGCGAAATACGACTTCAAGGGCGACCTGGTCGGCACGCTGGTCGGCTGGACCGGGCACCTGGGCGACCTCGACTTCAACCCCGCCGACGGCAAGGTCTACGGCTCGCTGGAGTACAAGGAAGACAAGGCCTTCTACATCGCCGTGATCGACGTCGCCCATCTGGACAGGGTGGGCGTCGAGGCCAGCAAGACCGACCTCTTCCGCACCGTCTACCTGCCCGAGGTGGTCAAGGACTACACGGCCGACATGAACGGCGACGGCAAGTTCGACGGCGACGTGGCCGAGACGCCGGACCACCGCTACGGCTGCTCCGGGATAGACGGCGTCGGCTTTGGCCCGGCGTTCGGCCACACGGACGGTCCGCGCTACCTGACGGTGGCCTACGGGATCTACGGGAACACCCAGCGGACCGACAACGACCACCAGGTGCTGCTGCAGTACGATGTCTCCGACTGGGGCCGCTACGCCAGTCCGCTGACCGAGGCCGCGCCGCACCACAGCGGGCCGGCGGCCGTGAACGGCAAATATTTCGTGCGCACCGGCAACACCCGGTTCGGCGTGCAGACCCTGGCCTATGACGAGGCCCAGCAGCGCTGGTTCATGGGCGTCTATCAGGGCGGCAAGGCGGCCTTCCCGAACTACCTCATGTTCGCGGTCGACGCGCGCCAAAAGCCGGTGACCAACGACCTGGTCGGCGTGCCCGGTCCCGGCGGCAAGGGTTGGGAGCAGGGCCAGGTCATCGCCTTGGCGGACGACGGCCTGAAGGATCCCGCCACCGGCGTGCGCGGCTGGAACCAGAAGGCCGATGTCGGCTTCCAGCCCGTCGGCGGCGGCCTCGTCTATCTGTCGGTCAACAGCAAGGTCGGCGACAAGCAGACCGCCGACCTCACGCTGTCGCGCTGGACCGGCGACGCCAGCAAACCCTTCGTCCCGGTGACGGCCGACCACTGAACGCGCCGAGGACTGGCTGTCACAATTGACCGCTAGGCATGCCCTCCACTGAAAGGGCGGTTTCTGACCGCCGCGCGCAAGATCAACCGACGGGTCAGGGATGAGCGGCGCCGACAGGGAAAGGACACGGTGGTTCCTGCGGCACATCCTGCCGCACGAGCCCGCGCTGAAGGGCTGGCTGTCCCGTAGCGCGCCGACGGGCGTGGATCCCGACGACGTCATCCAGGAGGCCTATACGATCCTGGCCGAGCTGGAGAGCGTCGAGGGCATCCGCCATCCCCGCGCCTATCTGTTCCAGGTGGCCCGCTCGATCATCGTGCGTCACGTGCGCCGGGCGCGGATCGTGGCCATCCACGCGGTCGACGACCTGGAGCGCCTGGAGCATCCCGACGAGGCCGCCTCGCCCGAGCGGCTGGCGATCGACCGGGACGAGCTGCGCCAGCTGGCCCGCGCCATCGCCGCCATGCCGGCCAAGACCCAGGAAGCCTTCGTGCTGCGACGGGTCAAAGGCTTGCCACAGCGCGAGATCGCGGCGCAGATGCGGATATCCGAGAATACGGTCGAGACTCACATATCCCGAGGCATCCTGTTCCTGATCGATTGGTTCGGCAGTGGCGGAAACCAGCGGTCCCGAACCTCTAGGAAGACGGAATTGGAGATTGCCTCAGTAGATGGCCGCGCGAGACACCAGTCACGACATTGATCAGGCGGCGTCCGACTGGACGGCGCGGCTGGATCGTGGGCCGCTGACCCCGACGGAAGACCAAGCGTTCCAGGCCTGGCTGGACGGCGATCCGCGCTGTCGCGGCGCGCTGCTGCGCGCCCAGGCCGTGTCGATGATGAGCGAGTCGGCTCAGGCGCTGGGCGAGGGCTTCGATCCGGTCGCCTTCGAGGCGGAAAAACCCGCCAGCCTGTCGCGTCGCCGGGCGCTGCTGTGGACGGGCGGCGCGGTCGCGGCGGCCTCGGCGGCTGCTCTGGCCGTCGCCCTGCCGGCCGCCGCCGGAACCGTGATCACGACCCGGCGCGGCGAGATCCGCCTGGCGCCGCTGAAGGACGGCTCGACCGTCCTGCTCAACACCGACAGCCGCATCCGCGTCCGCTACGACAGGGGCCAGCGCCACGTGACCCTGCTGCGGGGCGAGGCCTATTTCTCGGTGGCGCGCGACGAGACGCGCCCGTTCGTCGTCGCGGTGGACGGCCGCGACCTGCGCACCGCCCAGGCGGCCTTCCGGGTGCGCAAGCTGGACGGCGATCCGGTCGACGTGCTGGTCAATCAGGGCCGGGTCGAGGTCGGCGCCATGGCCCTGGCCGCCAACACCCGCCTGACTCTGTCCGACGGCCAGCATCCGCAATCGGTCGCGCCCGAGACGGTGACCCGCGAGCTGGCCTGGCGCGACGGCAAGCTGGCCTTCGAGGGCGAGACCCTGCAGCAGGCCGCCCAGGCCTTCGCCCGCTATAGCGACACGCGGATCGAGGTGCGCGACCCCCGTCTGGCCAGCGAACCGGTGATCGGCCTCTTCGCCGCCAACGACCCCGTAGGTTTTGGCCGCGCCATCGCCCGCGTCTTCGACGCCCGGCTGGACGTGGACGGCGACGCGGTCGTCCTGACCCGGAACACCCCCACGCAAACCGCCGCAAAATAAGAAGTTTTTGTAACGCGTAGCGGAAGCCCCCGGCGCACGGCTCTCAACCGCGAGCGTCGCGACCCACGCGACGATTGGGGGCATTCAAGCCGATGAGTTCTCGTTATTCCGTCCTCGCCTGGGGCGCGTCCGTCGTCGCCCTGGCGGTCGCCGCGCCGGCGCTCGCCCAGGAACGCGTCTTCGACATCCCGGCCCAGCCGGCCGCCCGCGCCATCCCCGAACTGGCCCGCCAGGGCCAGGTGCAGATCGTCGCGCCCGCCCGAGGCCTGGAAGGCGTCCAGACCCCGGCCGTGAAGGGCAAGATGGACGTCCGCGCGGCGCTGCGCCTGCTGATCGTCGGCACGCCGCTGCGCATCGATTCCGATGACGGACAGACCATCACCCTGCGCTCGTCCGTGCAGGGCGCGAGCAACAGCGCTCTCGCCGGCGCGGGCGTCGTGCGCGGCCGGATCTTCAACACCACGACCAAGGAATATGTCCGCAACGCCGAGGTCAGCGTCGAAGGGACTTCGATCTCGGCCTATTCCGAGGACGGCGGCGACTTTCGCCTGACCGGCGTCCCGTCGGGCGAGGTCAGCATCCTGGTCAAGTACGCGGGCCTGCAGGACGCCCGCACCGTGGTCACCGTCGAGCCCGGCCAGATCGCGACGCTGGACGTCAAGCTGAACCCGCGCGCCGTCGCCGCCGCCGGCGAGGGCCAGGTCGAGGCCGTGACCATCACCGCCAAGCGCGACGGCCAGGCCGCCGCCATCATGGAGCGTCGCGCCTCGACCAACGCCAAGAACGTGGTCGCCGCCGACAACTTCGGCGCCCTGACCATGGGCGACGTCGGCGAGTTCATGAAGAACATGCCCGGCCTGTCGCTGGACTACACCGAAGTCGACGCCACCTCGGTGCGCATCGGCGGCCTGGATCCGAAATACTCGACCTTCACCACCGACGGCGCGCGCATGGCCACGGCCACGTCGAACAACAACGCCGGCCGTCAGAACTCCTTCGAGCAGATGTCGATCACCGGCATCGACTCGATCGAGCTGAACAACACGCTGCAGGCCAACATGGACGCCGACAGCCCCGGCGGCAGCATCAACCTGCGCAGCAAATACGCCTTCCAACGCAGCAGCCGCCTACTGCGTTTCCAGGTCGGCGAGGTCGCCAGCTCCGACAGCCGCTTCACAAAGAAGTACCTGCCCGACGACCAGAAGCACGCGACCATCTTCCCGTCTGCCCAGCTGGGCTATGCCGACGTGTTCCTGAACGGGCGCCTCGGGGTGGCGTTCAACGCCAGCTACAACGCCAACTTCGTCGAGCAGGACCGCGTCCAGACCGACTGGTCGTACCTGGCGAACGGCCGGGTGCTGCCCTACCAGGTGATGTGGCGGCCGGGTCCGAAGCTGACCCACCGCAAGGCCGCCAACCTGGCGCTGGACTACAAGATCACCGACAAGCTGGCCCTGTCCCTGCGCAGCAGCTACTCGTTCTACGACGTCGAGTACTACAACCAGTACACCTACCTGATCTTCGGCACCTCGACGGCCACTCAGGCGACAGCGGACTCGACGGGCACGCACATCGTCGTCAATCCGAACGGGACCAACACCCGCCTGCACACCCAGTACTCGCACCGCTACGCCGGCACGCCGGCCTGGCTGATCGCGCCCAAGCTGGAATACCGCGGCGACACCTGGGAAGCGACGCTGCGCGGCAGCTATTCCAGCTCGCAGTTCAATTTCCGCGACAACAGCAAGGGCTTCTTTCAGCGTACGGACGATTATCTGACTCGGATCGGCTTCACGCTGGATCGCGCCTCGGAAGACTCCACCGCCTGGACCTTGAAGCAGACCGCCGGCCGCTCGTGGAGCGACCCGACCAGCTTCAATCGCGACGATGACATCGGCAACAACATCCGCACCGCCGAGTCGAACGCCAACGACCAAATGTGGGGCGGCTATTTCGACCTCAAGAAGCAGGCGGTTATCGCCGACATCCCGGTCACCTTCCTGGGCGGCTTCGGCGCGCGCACCAACGCCTGGAAGACCAATGAGGGCTCGTACAAGCAGTTCCAGTACGCCGGCCCGACCGGCGACCTGACCCAGAAGGCCCCCGAGGCCGTCATCCCCTGGACCCAGAACTACCAGTTCCTGATCAAGGGCTTCGACGCCGGCAATCTGAACGACCAGCACTGGCGCGCCGACAGCAACTACGGCGTCTATGACATCTACCAGCAACACCCCGAGTACTTCGTGCCCGACACCGTGGGCAACCTGAAGCGCCAGCTCGACAACAACAAGAAGATCGGGGAAGAGGTCGACGCGGCCTATTTCGAGGTCCAGCCGCGCATCGGCAAGGCCAAGCTGGACCTGGGCGTGCGCTATGAGCGCACCGAGACCGACGCCCGCGTCGCCGACATCCGTTCGGCCAAGGAGGTCGCCGCCGCCGGCCTGTCGACCAGCACGCTCGCAGGCTTGGCCTACCAGTACCACAACGGCGCCTACAACACGCGCCACGGTCAGTACGACGACTGGTTCCTGAGCGGCGGCGTGAAGTACGACTTCACCAAGAAGCTGGTCGGCCAGCTGGCCTTCAGCCAGTCGATCCTGCGCCCCGACTACGCCAATCTGGGCGGCGTCACGGCCGTGGACGACACCAACCTGATCGTCACGGTGCCGAACTCACAGCTCAAGCCCGAGCACTCGACCAAGTACTATGCCAGCCTGCAGTACTACCTGGAGCCGTCGGGCATCCTGGGCGTCTCGTACTACCAGCTGAACGTGAAGGACATGCAGGTCACCGGGATCACGGTGAACCCCGAGGACGTCGGCTATAACGCGGCCGACTATGCCGGCTACACCTTCCGCAGCGCGCAGAACCTGCCAGGCACCAGCGTCAACAAGGGCCTGACGCTGGAATACGACCAGCAGCTGACCTTCCTGCCCGGCATGCTGCGCGGTTTCGGCCTGCGCGGCTCGGTGACCAAGATCAGCACCGACGGCGAGCGGGTGAACCTGCCGAAGACCTCGGCCAACTGGGGCGTGCGATACAGCTACGGCAAGTTCGACGTCCAGCTGACCGGCAACGCCCAGTCCAAGTACCGGGTCAGCGCGCTCAGCAACACGCCGACCACCGCCACCAACGGCATCCTGTACCACGCGCCGCGCGACCTCTGGAACGTCAGCGCCACCTACAAGCTGTCACGGACCTTCGACCTGATGCTGGCCGGGCGGAACATCTTCAACGCCCCGGACGTCGTCTACTCCAACGTCCGCAGCCGCGTGCAGCTCTACAGCATCTACGGCTCGATGTGGAACATCGGCGTCAAGGGCACCTTCTAGGCCCTCTCCCCCCAGCTCCCGCGGCCCTCCGGCCGCGGGAGTTTTGCTTTGCCCCTCTCCCCCTTTTCCAAAGCTTCCGGAGAACCCGTCATGGTTCTGAACATCGATCGTCGCGGCCTGATCCTGGGCGGCGCGCTGGGCCTGGGCGCCCTGGCCTTCCCGCTGGGACGCGGCGTCGCCGCCCAGGTGCTGGCCGCCAGCGGCTTCACCCACAACGTGGCCAGCGGCGAGCCCGGTCCCGACTGCATGCTGCTGTGGACCCGCTACGTCCCGCCGGTCGGCGACAGGACGGTGGTCCTGCAGGCCGAGATCGCGCTGGACCCGGACTTCGCCAAGGTCGTGGCCGGCGGCGGCGTCCGCACCGGCGCCTATCGCGACTGGACCGCCAAGATCACGCTGGATGGCCTGAAGCCCGGAACCGTCTACTGGTACCGCTTCGTCGCGCCGGATGGGTCGAAGTCGCCGGTGGGCCGCACCAAGACCCTGCCCGAGGGCAAGGCCGATCGCTTCGGCCTGGCGGTCTTCTCGTGCTCCAACCTGCCCTACGGCTGGTTCAACGCCTACGGCCACGCGGCCGAGCGCAAGGACCTGGATCTGTGGATGCACGTCGGCGACTACATCTACGAATATGGCGAGGCCTCGATCCACGACGGCGACTGGGCCGAGGGCCGCAAGACCCTGGCGCCGGCCACCGAGATCCTGTCGATCGCCGACTACCGCCTGCGCTACGCCTGCTACCGCGCCGATCCCGACCTGCAGCGCCTGCACCAGAGGGTTCCGATGGTGGCGTTCTGGGACGACCACGAGTCGGCCAACGATAGCTGGGAAGCCGGCGCCCAGAACCACCAGCCGGCCACCGAAGGCGACTGGAACGTCCGCAAGGCCGCAGCCATGCAGGTCTATCGCGAGTGGATGCCGGTCTCGGACGAGCCGTGGAAGGCCTATCCGATCGGCGCGCTGGCGACTCTGTACCGCACGGAATCGCGCCTGCTGGCCCGCACCCAGCAAGCCAATATCGGCGCGGCGTTCCGGGCGCCAAACCCCGACGCGGCGCTCAAGAGCTTCCGCGACGGCGTGTGGCAGGATCCGTCGGCCACCATGCTGGGCTCGACCCAGGAGAGCTGGCTGGCCCACCAGTTCAAGGCCAATCCCGGCTGGCAGCTGGTCGGCATGGGCACCATCCTGGGCCGCACGGTCATGCCGCAGGACGCGGTGAGCTGGCTGCGCCCCGAGGTCAGCGAGAAGAAGGTCGCCGGCTACAAGAACGACATCCTGGCCGCCAAGCTGGGCCTGCCGATGTGGATGGACCGCTGGGACGGCTATCCCGCCGCCCGCTCGCGCCTCTTGAAATCGGCCCAGATCGCTGACGCCGACCTCGTCATGCTGTCGGGCGACAGCCACAACGCCTGGGCCTATTCGCTTGATCAGGACGGCCACGCCGCCGGTGTCGAATTCGCCGGCCACAGCGTCACCTCGAACGGCGCGGAAGGCGACTTCGGCGCCGATCCCAAGACGGTGGCCAAGGGCTTCATCGCCGCCAATCCCGAGCTCAAATGGGCCGACACCAGCCGGCGCGGCTACATGATGATCGAGGTCGCCCCCGCCCGCGTCACCGGCGAGTGGCTGTTCCTGAAGACGATCAAGGCCCGCTCGACCGAGCTTTCAGGGATCCACAGGATGTCGGTCGAACGGGGACGGCGGGTGCTGGCGGACCTGGGATAGCGGTAGAGGCCAAGCCCCGACATCCATCGTGCGGGATGTCGGGGCTCCACGTTCACGATCCGACCGCCGCTCTCCGGTCGCGCCTAGTTCTGGAAGTGCACCACCAGAGTCCCCGTGGAGACGCCTCCCTTCCCGTCACGCACCGTGTAGTGGACGGTCTCGGTCCCGACCTTGCCATTGCCTCCGATCCAGATGCTGTCGCCGCTGAGCGTGTAGGTGGCCAGCGAGGTTTCGACCGGGTCCGTGCCGCCTTCGAGCGCGGTGATCTGCAGCGCGTCGCCGTCGGCGTCGGTGTCGTTCTGCAGGACGTTGGCGCTTTGACCGCTGTCGTCCGGCATCCATACGACGTCGGAGACCGCCACCGGCGCATGATTGCCCGCGATCGGCGTGACATTGATCGTCACGCTGGCGATGGCGTTATGTCCCTGCCCGTCCGTCACCGTGTAGGTGAACATGTCGGTCCCGGCATAGCCCCAGTAGCTCTGATAGAAGAAGGATCCTCCTTCCCTTCTCAGCGTGCCCAGGCTTGGCGCGGAGAAGCTGACGACCGACAGCGAGCCGCCGGTCGGGGCCGTATCGTTCGACAGCGGATTGAACGCCAGGACGTCGTTGACGGCCACCGTGTAGACGTCGTTGGCCACCGCCAGCGCCTGGTTGGCCGGTGTCGTGACATTGACCAAAACGGTCGCGGTCGCTGAAGCGCCCGTGCTGTCGGCGGCAGTGTAGGTAAAGCTGTCGGGTCCGATGTAGCCGCTGAAGGGAGAATAGCTCACCCGGCCATTGGCGATGATCGTCGTGCCATGCTCCGGCTGGGTCACAGTGACGAGCGTCAGCGCACCGTTCGACGGGCTGTCGTTGGCCAGGACGTCTATGACCTTGCTGGTGTTGTAGTCGACGCTCACGGGTCCGTCGTCGACCGGCGCCACCGGCGGCAAGACGGTAATCGAGGCTGTCGCGGTCGCCGTTCCCCCACGGCCATCCGAGACCGTGAAGGTAAAGCTGTCCGAGCCGGAATAGCCCGCGCTGGGCGTATAGGTGGCCGTGCTTCCCGTGATCGTGGCGGTTCCATGCGCGGGCGCGCCCAGGGCCACGATCGTCAGCGCATCGCCATCCGGATCGCTGGCATAGGTCTTTACCGGCAACGCCGTGGCTGTGTTGTAGGGCACGGAGAAACTGGCGTCCCTGGCCGTAGGAACACGGTTAGCCGGCCCCGACACGGTGATGGACACCGTCGCCGTCGCGCTTCCGCCGCGACCATCCGTCACGATGTAGGTGAAACTCGCCGCCCCCTGGTAGTTGGTTGGCGGCGTGTAGCTGATCTTGGTCCCACCGACGATCGTCGCCGCGCCTTTCGCCGGCGTGCTGTTCCAAGTGATCGTCAGCGGATCGCCGTTCGGATCACGGTCATTGGCCAGGACGTCGAGTGTCGTCGTCGAATTGTAGGCGACGACGAAGGTGTCGTTCGTCAGGACCGGCGCCTTGTTGGTGAAGATGATCGACACCGTCGCCGTCGACGCGCCGCCGCGACCGTCGCTGGCCGTGTAGGTGAAGCTGTCACTGCCCTGGAAGCCGGCGGTGGGGGTGTAGGCGACCTGGTTGCCCGAAATCGACGTGGTCCCATGCGCGGGCTGGCTGACGGCCGAAATGCTAAGGCTGTCGCCATCGGGATCGGTGTCATTGGCCAGCACCGCCAGGAGCGACGTTATGTCGGGCGACACCTGAAAGGCATCGGCCGCCGCGGTCGGCGCGTGGTTGGGCGGCGCGGAGACGGTGATCGAAACCACCGCGCTCGACGTTCCGCCCTGCCCATCGGAAAGCCCATACGAGAAGCTGTCGGCGCCCACGTATCCCGCGGCCGGCTGATAGACGATCGCTTGTCCGACAACGGACGCCGTACCGTGAGCGGGCGAGCCTACCGACGCGATCGTCAGGCTGTCGCCATCTAGATCCGTGTCGTTGGTCAGGACATCGAGCGAGGTGGAAGCGCCGCCCACGACTGCGTAGCTGTCCGCGACCGCGACAGGCGACCGGTTGGCCGGAACCGTGATCGTCACCGTGGCCGTCGCGGTCCCGCCTTGCCCGTCCGTGACCGTATAGGTGAAGCTGTCGACGCCGGTATAGCCCGCCGACGGGGTGTAGAGCACGGTGTAGCTCGTCGCCGACGTCCAACCGTGGCCAGGCTGGGCGACACTCAGGATGGAAAGACTGTCGCCATTGGGATCGCTGTCGTTGGCAAGCAGGCCGTCCAGGCTGACCGTCTTGTTTAAGCGGCCCGTGACCGTGTCGTCGAGCGCAACGGGGTTGAGATTGCCGGTCACGTTCAGCGAGACGCTCGCGGTCGCGGTCCCTCCCCGGCCATCCGAGATCGTATAGGCGAAGCTATCGGCGCCCACATAGCCGTTGGTCGGCGTATAGGTGACGGTCGCGCCGCTGTTGATGACGACCGCGCCGTGCGCCGGCTGGGTGACGCTGACGATGGTCATGGGGTCCGAATTGACGTCGTAGTCGTTGGCCCTGACCGCCAGCACCGCGCCACGATAGTTGAGCCCCGTATAGCTGTCGTTCAGGGCCACCGGCGGCTGGTTGGACTCCGCGACAACCTGCAGATAGGCCGTCGCCGTCGCGGTCCCGCCCCGGCCATCCGAAATCGTGTAGTCGACGCTGTCCGCGCCCAGATAGCCCGCTGCCGGCGTATAGGTCAGGTGTTCCGGCGAGGCCGCGACGCGCGTCACGACGCCATGGGTCGGTTGCGTGAACGCACTGATCGTCACGGGATCGCCGTCCGGATCGCTGTCGTTGTTCAGCACCATCAGCGAGGCGGTCATCCCGGACGGGACAGACAGACGTGACGTTGCGCTGCCGTCGTCGTGGGCGATCGGCGCGTTGTTCGGCGAGCCGGGATCGACCGTCACATAGACATTGCCGCTGCCGCCGCCGCCATGATCGTCGAGCGCCGTATAGGTAAAGCTGTCCTGGCCGACATAGTCATGATTGGGCGTGTAGATCAGAACACCGTCGCCAGCCCGAATGACCGAGCCATGCGCCGGCTGGGTGAAGACGCCGATCGTCAGCGGATCGCCGTCGGCGTCCCGGTCGTTGGCCAACGGCCAGATGGAGATGCTGGTGTTGTGATAAAGCGTGACGTTGTCGGACACCGGCTGAGGATAGTTGTTGCCGATGCGAACCCAAACGCGCGCCGTCGCGGTTCCGCCCTTGCCGTCCGAAATCTTATAGGGGAAATCCTCGAAGCCGTTGAAGCCGTCGGCGATCGGGAAATAGCGGATGACCCCGCCGCTGGTGTCCAGATAGCCGTGCTGCACCGGTCCGGCCGAGTCGATGCTGATCGTATCCCCGTCGGGATCGCTGTCGTTGTCGAGAACATGGATCGTGGGCGTGCTGAAGCCGGCCGCATAGGGGATGAAGATGCGCGCGTTCGGGCCGCCATCATCGACCGCGATCGGATTCTTGTTCCCGTTCGGCGCGCCGGCAGGATCCTTGTAGGTCAGCGTGACCTTGGCCGTGGCGAAACCGCCCCGATCGTCGGCGATGGTGTAGGTGAAGGTGTCGTCGCCCACATATCCCGCGTCGGGGACGTGGGTGATGGTCGTGCTCGTGAAGCTAGTCTGGCCATGGCTAGCGGGCGACACCGCCGTGATGGTCAGCGCATCGCCATCGGCGTCGGTGTCGTTGAGGCGCGGATCGAAGGTCGTCGTCTCGCCCTTGTTGAGCTTGCTCCGCACATCGTCGACGGCGACCGGCGCGTGGTTGGCGCCCCTGGGCGTCGAGAAGAAACGGAAGTCGCCCAAGCCCAGAACGGCGCCGGACTTCACGACGCGGACATAGCGCGCCTGCACCCCGCCCAGGGCGACGGACGTGTAGACCCCGGCCACGGCGCCGGCGACCGTCGAACCGGACGTCCAGGTCGAGGCGTCGGGCGAGTATTGCACCTGGGCGCCGTTCAGGGCGTCGACGCCGCCGCCATCGAGCGCGCGATCGGGCGCGGCGAGGTCGACATGGTCGATCGTCTTGAGCTCGCCGAGATCGGCCTGCACGAAGGCTAGACTGTCGGCCTGGGTGACGTGCGCCGAGCCTGGCGAATTGAAGATCAGGTCGTGCATGGTCGGGGAGGAGGTCAGCCCCCCAAACCCGCCGCGATTGGACGAGGCTGAAAACGCCTTAGCGACGATCTCACCGGGCGCTGCGCCGTTGCTCAGAGTGATGCGATTACCCGCCGCGTCGTATTGATAGACGACCGTGCGCCCCTGCGAGTCATCGGACCGGGTCAGCCGCCCGAGGGCGTCGTACTGAAAGGTCGTGGTCGTCTGGCCGTTGCTGAGCTGAGGACAGGCGATGAGAACGGCGGCGCACGACAGCGCGCAAGCCTTCATGGCTCGCCCCAGACCCTGCGACATCAATCAACGCCCCGCATTCCCCAACGCGAGACACAATCTTCGATATAGCAAAGCTTGGCAATGTGTCCCGGCCAGATCGGCGCCGACAGAAGCAACAACCCTGTCGGCGCACTTCAGGGCCCGCCCGCTAAGTCATTGATATCGGCTAAGCGGGCGATCGTCACAACTTAAGCAAACCACTTAACGCGTGCCCTATGGGCGCAATTCCAACCTAAGACGTTCCCCAATGCCTCATCCCAGGCGTTCTTGATCGCGCTCCCGGATCAATCGATCCCGTTGCTCGGGAGAGAGTTCAAGGCGAGCGTCGATCGTCATCTCCCAGAACACCACATCCACGACCAAAGAGCGCGATACTGCTCCCGTGGCAGACAGCAGCCACGGGTTCCGCTTCACTAGGCGGCGCACAAGCCAGAACGGCAGTCTGATGTTCATACTGGCCCTCCAAGTATCGAACCTGCTGCGGGGGCGCGACAAAGACGGTCGCACCCCGCCTTCGTATCTAGACCGGGCGCCCAGCCGGAAATCTCTCTGCGAAGAACCGCTCCACCTCCGGCCGAGACCAGAACGGGCCTAATATCCTCCTGACGCCGTGCCCCCTTTCCATAGCGTCGCGAAGCGCTGGCGAGACGCGCCACCGCCACGCGATTTCACGCGAGCTGATGATCTGCCGCCCTAGTGTCGCGACTTCTGGGCATCGGGGCCGTTCGTGAAGGTGCCTCGCCGCAAACAGCCAGGACAAATCGCGCGGGAAGCAATTTAGATAACTTTCGACCTCGCCCCTCGCCATTGATCTCGTGCTCAGGTCGAGAAGCGATGGGCTGGGCACTGACAGCAGATCCGGGCGATTACGCGCCATGATGTCATGGGCCAAGGATGCCGAAATCTGGAGCTTCCGAATCCGAAGATCCTCCGAGAAATCGGCATCGCAGTAGAGCGAGATTTCTCGTTTCAACGCCGCTTGAAGAATGGCCCCCCAGGGCTTTTCCTGAGCGCCTATTCCCCTGCCTGACGGTGCGATGTTCGGCAGAACAGTAGACGCTCTCGGCAGCTTCTCGTCCCTGGAAAGCATCATCGTGGCCGGCGAGCAAATCGAGGTCTGGCAGCACAACGAGGTCACGGGAGAGGGCGCTCAGGTGCCAATTCGAACGTTCGCCAAGCGGCATGCCCAAGCATTTGGCGCGCGAACGACTAGGCGGCTTGGGCAACTTTCGGTCGCCGTCATCGGATGTTCGGGTACCGGCAGTATTGTTATCGAGCAGCTTCACAGGCTGGGTGTTGGGCGGTTGGTAATCGTCGATCCTGATGTGGTCAAAGATCACAATCTCAACCGCATCTTGAACACCACGGCCGCCGACGCCGCGCTGGCGCTCGCGAAGGTCGAGGTGCTGCACGGCGCGATCATGCGCACGGGCTTGGGGGTAGAAGTCGTCCCGATCGCCAAGAACCTTTTCGATCCCGAGGTGATCGCGGCAGTGGCTGACTGCGATCTTGTCTTCGGATGTGTGGACTCCGCCGAGGCGCGGTTTCTGATCAACCGTATCGCTGCCTTTTACGTGATGCCGTATTTCGACGTTGGAGTGGCGCTCGATGCTGATCACGCCGGGCAGATCACCCAGGTCTGCGGCTATCTGCACTACGTGCAGCCTGACCAGTCGAGCATGGTCAGTCGCGGCGCGATCTCGATGGAAGAAGTCCGGGCTGAGGGCGAAAAGCGCCGCAATCCCGACCACTACGCCGACTTGCGGCGGGCTGGATACATCCAGAATGTCGACGAGGATCGGCCGGCGGTGATCAGCGTCAACACCGTGTTCTCGGGGCTCATCGTCAACGAGTTCTTGGCGCGCCTCCACGATTTTCGTGACGATCCTGGCGATACCTACGCCACCATCGGATTCAGCCTGAGCCAAATGATGCTCTACCCCGAGGCTGAGAGCGGTATGCCTTGCCGTGTGTTCACGCCTCACGTTGGGCGGGGGGACACGCGCTTGCTGCTCGACATGCCCGAGTTCAGCGTGGGCTCCAGAGCATGATGCAATGGATCACTAGCGTTTGGCGGGCGGCGATAGGCGCGCTACGTCGCCCGGGCTGGTTTGGACTAAAACCCGGCTATCAGGTCCAGGTGGTCGAAGATTTGCCTGACCGCCTGCAACGGGCCATTCTCTATGTGGTCGCCGAGGGTGGACATCCGTTGCACGCGTCAATGGCCTGCCCGAAAGGTCGCTGCGGCACGGTGTTGAATATGAACCTTGCGCCAGACGAGACACCGCAGTGGTCTCTAACCATAGACCCCAAAGGTGCCCCCACCTTGACGCCCTCGGTTTGGCGACGGAGCGGTTGCGAATGCCACTTCTTCCTCCGTCACGGCCGCTTGGACTGGTGCGATTAGCTCTGGCGCTTGAGACAAATAACGCTGGCGTAAGACGGTGGTGTCGTTGCCAACCGACTTCTTGATCCGGATCGATGCCCGCGTGATTGCGGCGGGCCTGCAAATGCTAGGCGACGATGAGGCTCAGAGCGGCCTTTAGATCTGGCGCAACCTCAAAATTCACCGGAATGGTGAAGCCATGGAGCAGCCTGTCGTCGTAACCTTGACGCTTCACGATAGGTTTTAGTGCTTTCCAAAGGTCCTTGCCCAAGACGGTGTCGGGACCCTGGCCATTGCTCTCCCAAAGAGCGTCCGATTCCGCGCCGCCGCCATTTGGCCAGACCAGCCGATTTATAACCTGCCGCTTGGAAAAGAAGGTCTTCTTGGCGCCCGAGACTGTACCCGCTGCTTCTTGTCGCCATATCTCGGCTTCGACCTCCTCTACGCCATAGAGCGCCGCCAGATACGCCGCCGTGCAGAAGTAAGCCTCTACATCACATCCAGGAGTAACCCACAGGCGCACACCGTCTGTCTTATAGGCTTTCTTCCAACGCTCCACTTCCTTGTCATCCATGAAGTCGCGGTCACGATGGATAAGTGCGCGCAGCCCAAGATTACCGTCATCCAGCATTCCGCGCAGCAAGGTGTCCTTGGGCAAATTGTCGACACCAAAGCAACGACAAACCGCCAGCCGTCGCGATAGCTGAGGCCATTGGCGAAGGATGGCGCGGATGGCGTCATCATCTTCATCCTCGACAAAGAACAGCGCTTGCTTGTCGAGTCCACCCCAGCCCATCAGGCGACGGATCACCTTCATGATAGCTAGCGGCGTGCTCGTGGATCTCGGCGGCAAGGCGTTCTAACTCATTGACGGCCTGGATTTCGTTCAGCTGGTCGACCGGGAGGCTCTCGAACGTGTTCATCGGCGAAGCTTAATCCAGCTTAACAGAAAATCACCTCCCGATTGAGGGGGTGAAAGCCGTGCCCCGCAAAGTGGATTCCGTGCCGGCGCATAATGGGTGGATGGCAAGTCGTTCTTGAGAGAGCCGCATCTAGTTCTTGGGGAGCACGTCAACGTTCGCAGACGGCGGTACCTAACCCACTTACGGCATGCGGATGCGATCGCCTCGCATTATTGAGCGTCTTAAGTTGGAAATGGGCACGTCTTAACGTGCAACGACAAACCCCTGGCGGCCCGGGAGGGACTCGAACCCCCGACCTTCGCTTTAGGAAAGCGCTGCTCTATCCTGCTGAGCTACCGGGCCGCGACGCGCGCGGGCCAGGGTCAATAGCGCAAGATGGCGGGCGTGCGAACCCCGTCCGGCAAAGGCAGGGGATCGGTTTGGTCAGGCATCTGAAGTCGCTCTATGTCCAGGTCCTGATCGCCATCGCGCTGGGCATATTGGTCGGCGCGCTGTGGCCCAAGGTCGGGGTGGCGGTCAAACCGCTGGGCGACGGGTTCATCAAGCTGATCAAGCTGGTGATCGCGCCGGTGATCTTCTGCACCGTGGCCGGCGGCGTCGCACGGATGGGCGACATCAAGGCGTTCGGGCGGGTGGGCGTCAAAGCCCTGCTCTATTTCGAGGTCGTCTCGACCCTGGCGCTGGGCCTGGGCCTGCTGGTCGGGCGGACGATCCGGCCAGGCGCGGGCTTCAACATCGATCCCAAGACCCTGGATCCGTCGATCGCCGCCGGCTACGTCGAGAAGGCCAAGCACGGCGAGGGCATCGTCGCCTATCTGCTGCACCTGATCCCCGACACCTTCTTCGGCGCCTTCGCCGAGGGCAACCTGCTGCAGGTGCTGGTGATCGCCATCATCGCCGGCTTCGCCTGCGTGCGGCTGGGCGAGTTCGGCGACCAGGTGGCCCACGTACTGGAGGGCGCTGGCAAGCTGTTCTTCGGCATGATCCAGGTGGTGGTGCGCCTGGCGCCGCTGGGCGCATTCGGGGCCATGGGCTTCACGATCGGCAAGTACGGCGTCGCCTCGCTGATCCAGTTGGGCGCGCTGGTGGCGACCTTCTACCTGACCTCGATCCTGTTCGTGCTGCTGGTGCTGGGGACGATCGCGTGGGCCTGCGGCTTCTCGATCCTGCGCTACCTGGCCTATATCCGCGAGGAGCTCTTGATCGTGCTGGGCACGAGCTCGTCGGAGTCGGTGCTGCCGCAGATCATGGAGAAGCTGGAAAACGCCGGCGCCAAGCGCTCGGTGGTCGGGCTGGTGATCCCCACCGGCTACAGCTTCAACCTCGACGGCACCAACATCTACATGACCCTGGCCACCCTGTTTCTGGCGCAGGCGACCAACACCCATGTGAGCTTTGGTCAGGAGCTGGCCCTGCTGGGCGTGGCCATGCTGACCTCGAAGGGCGCGTCCGGCGTCACGGGCGCGGGCTTCATCACCCTAGCCGCCACCCTGGCCGTCGTGCCCGACATCCCTATCGCGGCCCTGGCCGTGCTGGTGGGGGTCGACCGGTTCATGAGCGAGTGCCGCGCCCTGACCAATCTGGTCGGCAACGGCGTGGCCACCCTGGTGGTCGCGCGCTGGGAAGGCGCCCTGGACCGCGACCGTTTGACGCGGGTGCTGCGCGGCGAAAAGATCGCGGACGCCGCGTCCAACGCGTGACGGCGGGGTTCGGCGATCAGCTCGGATCTTGCTAGATCGTTGAGATAAAAAGACTCTTCCGATGCGTGCGGTCGCGACGCACGCTCGCGCTTCGAGCGATTGCGAATTGCACAACCTAGGCGCATGTGCAACCGCCCATATAGGTCATTGTGGCTCAGCTTGCCGGGCTTGGGCCGCGTGTTAGGGTTTCGAACACAACCGAAGTGCGATGCTCAAAGCATGCTGGATCTAGCGCCCCGAGACGATGTAGCGCCGCCCGAAACGGACCTGCTGACGCTCATCGAAACGATCGAGGCCCTGTCGGCGACCCGCACCATCGGCGAGGTGGCCGAGGTCGTCCGCAAGGCGGCCCGCCGAGTTTCCGGGGCCGACGGCGTGGCCTTCGTCCTGCGCGACAATAACCAGTGCTGGTACTTCGACGAGGACGCGATCGGCCCGCTGTGGAAGGGCAAGCGCTTCCCTCTGACCGCCTGCATCTCCGGATGGGCGATGCTGAACCGCCAGACGGTGATCATCCCCGACATCTATCTGGACGACCGCATCCCGCACGACGCCTATCGCCCCACCTTCGTGAAAAGCTTGGTGATGACGCCGGTGCGCCTGGAGGATCCGGTCGCCGCCATCGGCGCCTACTGGGCCAAGGAGCACGTTCCAGGCCCAGAGGTCGTCAAGAAGCTGCAGGTGATCGCCCGCGCCACCGCCTCGGCTCTGGAGAGCGGCCGGCTGTACGACAGCCTGGTCGACGCGCGCCATCACGGGACCTTCCTGCTGCAGGAGCTGGACCATCGGGTGAAGAACACCCTGGCCATCGTCCAGTCGATTTCGCGCCAGACCCTGCGCGCGGCCCCCACGCCGGAAGCCTTCGCCGCGACGTTCGAGAACAGGATTCTGGCCCTGTCCCAGGCCCACGAGCTGCTGACCCGCCGGGCCTGGGGCCGGGCCTCGCTGCACGAGATCCTCGACAAGGCCCTGGCGCCGTTCAGCGCCGACGGCGCCGAGCGCTTCGACATCATCGGCCCCGCCCTCACCTTCAGCGCCGAGACGTCGGTCTCGGTGCACATGACCCTGCACGAGCTGGCGGTGAACGCCGCCAAGCACGGCGCCCTGTCGACGCCGGGCGGCAAGGTGGTGATCCGCTGGTCGGTGGACGAAGCGGCCACGCCGCCGATGCTGAGCCTGACCTGGCGCGAAGTCGGCGGTCCGGCGGTCTCGGGTCCGCCCGAGCGCAAGGGTTTCGGCTCGCAGATGGTCCAGCGAGGCCTGGCGCGCGACCTCGGCGGCAAGGCCAGCCTGGACTTCCCGCCGGAGGGTGTCGTCTTCACCCTGCGTGCTCCCCTTTCGCAGAGGATGAGCCTGGCCTCATGAAGTCCTCCAAGGTGATGATCGTCGAGGACGAGGCCCTGGTGGCCATGATGGTCGAGGACATGCTCGGCGACCTGGGCCACGAGATCGCCGGCTCGTTCGGGGCCGTCAACGACGCCCTGGAATGGCTGGGCGGTCCGGACGCCAATCCCGACGGCGCGGTGCTGGACGTCAATATCGGCGGCGAGATGGTCTTCCCCGTCGCCGAGGCGCTGCGCGAACAGGGCGTGCCGTTCGTGTTCGCCACCGGCTATGGCGACCTGCCGCGCAAGGGTTTCGAGAGCATCGAGGTGCTGGCCAAGCCGATCAATGTCGGCCAGCTGCGCCAGGCGGTCGACAAGTTCGGCCAGGACGACTGACGCTCAGCCTTCCCGCAGGAAGTCGATGAAGGCCCGCAACGGCGCGGGCGCGCGCCGACGACTGGGATAGTAGAGATAGAAGCCGCCGTAGTAGGGGCACCAGTCCTCCAGCACCCGCACCAGCCGGCCCTCGGCGATCAGCGGCGCGACCTGGTCCTCGAAGGCGAAGGCCATGCCGACGCCGTCCAGGGCCGCCTGGATCATCAGGCCCTGGTCGCTGAGCGTCAGCGGACCATCGACCTCGATATTGACCTCGACGCCGCCGCGCTCGAACTCCCAATGGTAGAACCGGCCGCTGGCGAAGCGGAAGCGGATGCAGGGCAGGTCCTTTAGCTGCTCGGGCGTGGTGGGCTTGGCGTGGCGCTCGAAGAAACCGGGCGAGGCGACGACGGCGGTGCGCTGGCGGCCCCCGATCGGCACGGCGACCATGTCCTGGGCGATGGTCTCGCCAAAGCGCACGCCGGCGTCGCAGCCTTCGGCCACCATGTCGACCAGGGCGCCGTCGACGATGATCTCGACCTTCACGCCCGGCTGGCGGGCCAGGAAGCGGCCGACGGCCGGCAACAGCACCAGCTCGGCCGACGAGGCCGAGGCGTTGAAGCGCAGCGTCCCCATGGGCTGGCCGCGGAAGTTGTTGAGGTCGTCCAGGGCGTCGTCGATGTCGCGGAAGGCCGGCGAGACCCGCTCGAACAGGCGCTCGCCGGCCTCGGTCAGGGCGACGCTGCGCGTGGTGCGGTTGACCAGGCGCAGGTCCAGCCGTTCCTCAATGCCGCGCAAGGCGTGGCTCAGCGCCGAGGGCGTGCAGCCCAGTTCGTCGGCCGCGCGGCGGAAGCTCTTGTGGCGGGCGATGGCCAGGAAGCTGGCCAGGTCAGCGGGGGCGACGGGACGCATTGATGAAATCAGCTCACTTCCTTGGCGACATCTGAGACGATTATCTCACTTAAGTCCTGGATCTAGAAGTCTCCTCAACGCCGCGACACGCGGCTGAACGAAGGAGACGAAGACATGCGCACATGGTTCATCACCGGCGCCTCGCGCGGCATCGGCGCCCTGATCGCCGAAAAGGCCCTGGCGGCCGGCGACGCCGTCGTGGCCACCGCCCGCGATCCGAAGGCGATCGGCGAACGGTTGGGTCAGCACGAGCGGCTGCTGACCGTGGCGCTGGACGTCGCCGACGAGGCGCAAGGCCACGCCGCCGCCAAGGCCGCCGTCGAACGCTTCGGCCGCATAGACGTGCTGGTCAACAACGCCGGCTTTGGCCTGCTGGGCGCGGTCGAGGAGGCCAGCGCCGCCGAGATCGAGGCCGTCTATCGCACCAACGTCTTCGGCCTGCTGGCCGTCACCCGGGCCGTGCTGCCGCACATGCGCCGCCAGCGCTCGGGCCGGATCCTGAACCTGTCATCGGTGGGCGGCCTGCGCGCCTCGGCCGGCTGGGGCGTCTATTGCTCGACCAAGTTCGCGGTCGAGGGCCTGACCGAGGCCCTGGCCCAGGAGCTGAAGCCGCTGGGGATCTTCGCCACTGCCATCGAGCCCGGCTATTTCCGCACCGACTTCCTGGACGCCCGCTCGCTCAGCGTCAGCCCGCACGCCATCGCCGACTATCACGAGACGGCCGGCGCGATGCGCGGCCTGGCCGCTGAACGCAACCACGCCCAGCAAGGCGATCCGGCGCGGTTGGCCGAGGTGCTGGTCGCGTTCGTCGACGCGCCCAATCCCCCCGTTCGCCTGCCGCTGGGCAGCGACACGGCCGGGGCGATGGAGGCCAAGGCCAACGACCTGATGGCGGTGCTGGAGGGATGGCGCGAGGTGGCGGTCTCGACGGATTTCCCGGCTGAACAGACGGCTTAGTTCGAGGGTCCGAAACCACGCCCTTCGACAAGCTCAGGGTGAGGTTTCTCGTGATCCGCTGAGCTCGGCGTAGCCCTCACCCTGAACCTGTCGAAGGGCGAGGGCGGCCCCTCACAACTTCACATTCGCAGCCCTGGCCGGACGACGGGTCCCTCGTCCCAGCCGGCCATGGCGGCGCTTGTGTCAGCGCGCTCGACGGCCAGGGAGAGCTTGCGCCGGAAGTCGGCGGCGTCGATCGAGAACGGCTGCTTCTGGGGCTCGACGCTGTAGAGCCGCGCCTCGCCGTCGGACGGCAGGATGTAGCCGACGTCGTGGCGGCGGAAGTTGGCGATCCGCGACTGCACCTCGACCAGCCAGTTCAGCGACACCACCTGGCAGCCCGCCGGCGACAGCAGGGCGTTGTGCAGGCCCGAGCCGAACTCGCCGGCCACCACGCGGGCGCGAGAGAAGATGCGGGCCTGCTGGTCCCAAGACAGGGTCTCGGGGCGCAGCAGGGTCAGGCCCAGATCCTGCGCCACGCCCTCGATCTCGGCCTCGTTCTCCATCTCCCGAAACGACTGAGGCGTGCGCACCCCGCCTCGGCTGACGAACACCTTGTCGATCTCACCGCCACGCGGCCAGGCCAGCGCCTCGCGCTCCAGGCTCCAGCGCAGGAAATCGTGGAAGTGATAGTCCTTGTGCAGCATGTGCGCCAGCAGGGCCGTGCCGATCTCCACCGCCTCGTCGCGATAGTCGTAGGTGATGATCTCCAGGTCCGGGATGATGCCGCGCGCGATCCGGGCGACGTAGCCGGGCGCGGTGCTGGGCAGCAGCAGCGGCGCGACGACCCCGGCCTCGATCAGGGCGCGGATCAGGAAGAGCTTCGGATACATCTCGGTCAGCCAGTGACCCCAGACGTAGTTGAAGTGGGTGATCAGGAAGGCGCGATCCAGGCGCAGGCGCACGGGCGCGTCGAAGCGCCAGGCCTCGGTGGCGATGTCGTGCTCGTACCAGTGCTGGACGTAGCGGGGATAGGCCTCCTCGGCGAACAGGTAGCGATCGTCCAGCTTCAGCTGCGCGCCCAGGCCGCCGGCGACCACGCGGTGGGCGACGACCAGGTCGATATCCGGCGCGACCAGATCGCCCAGGTCGTGCATGGCGTTCAGCAGGTCGCCCGCGCAGGGCCACAGCATCGGGCGCGGCGGGATCGGGCCGCTGGAGCCCATCAGCTTGACCCGCGCCGTGCGATGCGCGCCGCCCAGCGCCTGCGCCATCGAGACCCGTTCGGCGCCGCTGATGTCGACGAAGGCGGCCATGCCTAGAGCGCTGCGTCCAGGAATGCCAGGAAGCCGTCCAGGTCCAGCCGCCAGCGGAATTCGGAGGCCGGCCGTAGCTGGCCCTCCATCAGGATCTCGGTCTCGCTCAGCGGCGACGGCGCGAAGAGGGCCCGCCAGTCCGCGCCCGTCAGCAGGGCGATGTTGCGCACCCAGACGCCGATGAAGTTGCTGGGCTGGATCTCGACGACCTTGGTCCCCGGCTTGCAGAACAGCACATTGGCCAAGGCCGCGCCGGCGGGGGCGACCACGGTCTCGGCGTGATGGAACAGGGCGATCTGCTCGCGGACCGACAAGGTCTCGGGCCGCACGATCGCAAAGCCGCGCGCCGAAAGAGCCGCTTCCAGCTCGACCTCGTTGACCAGCTCGCGTTTCAGCGAGCCCAGGCGGCTGACATAGATGCGCTTGGGCGCAGCCGGATCGTCCGTGATCGCCGCACTCGCCAGAATGCGCTCACGGACGGCGTCCAGAGGCGGGCCCGGCGCGTGCAGGAAGTGGTCCATCGGCGTGGCGAACACCGCCTCGCCCAGGCGCGCGACCCGAGCCTCGATGATCTCCGGCGCGGCCGCCTCGCCACCCAGCATGAGGTCCAGCAGCTCGCGCTGCCAGGACAACAGCGGCGGCGCGACCGGGGGATGGCTCTGCAACGCTCCTACCTGCTTCGCCGCCATCAGGGCCGAGAGGCAATCGATCAGGAAGTGGCCGTAGTTGTGCAGGCCGCCCCAGGCCATGAACACCGTGGCGCGCGCGATCTCGGGCGCATCGACGGGCGGGGTGAAGAGGGTCTCGTCGCCCTCGCGCCGCGTGTCCGGCAAGGCCGCCAGGGTCGGGGTGAGATAGAGCGCTTCGTGCACGGCGCTCTTGAAGACCTGGCCCTGGTCGTCAAACACGGCCCCGAAAGCCGGCGCGTGCCAGACGTCGCGGACCCGCACCAGATCGACGGCCGAGCGCAGCACGCCGTTGGCGCCGTGCGCCCAGCCAGGCACGTCGACGCCGCCGCTGTCGCCCAAGGCCCCGCGCGCCTCGGTCTCGCCGACAACCGCGCGCTCGATCACCGGTCCGATCACGCCCGGTCCGGCCAGCGGCCCGGCCAGGGCGTCGGCGACGCGCGGCAGGACCTGAGCTTCCTCGACCACGGTCAGGACGATCGAAGACGGCGGCGGCGTGGGCGGCGTCTCGGGCAGCATGCCCTTCAGCTTGCGCACCGTCCGCCGGGCCAGGCTCTTCAGCTTCTTCACAGCTCGAAGCTCGCGCGATAGCCGGCGCGGGCGACGATGGCGGCGGTCAGCCGCTCGATCGCGTGGGCCGTGGTGCCGTCGACCCGGCCCAGTTC
>OUNM010057946.1_pt1 | contig 61300 bp, 72 predicted proteins | sample 1769961 | NCBI WGS metagenome assembly OUNM01 (sample SAMEA3914820, study PRJEB12502) | metagenome | biome: forest; material: soil | place: USA | collected 2012-03-12 | depth 0.3 m
ACTAATAGGTGCTTCTTGCAAAGAAAAAAAGAAAAGAAAAGAAAACCTCAACCTTCACACTTTCATGGCCTCGGGGCTTCACTTGTCTTGTCCCTTCGCCTTTCCTTTCTCTTTTCCCATCTTGCTAGTCTTCATTATTCCAATCCTTCTACTCCAGCCATGTTTTCCAGGGCTGGGCACCTTTTGCATTTTCTTCTGCGGGAAGTACGTCTCGCGGCACGCCGGGTTTTCACGCCCAAGACACCGCCATCGGAGAGCCATGATGTCTCTGCTACCCCAGACCTTTCTACCACCAAGACTCCGCCGCCAAAGAGCCATGCTATCTCCGTCCTGCGGGACGTTTCCACCACCCAGACTCTGCCGCCGCAGAGCATTGCAGTCTCCTTTCCGGCCGAGATCATTTCTCTCATCCTTTCTCACCTTCCTCCGGAGTCTGTGGTCGCATTCGGTTTGACATGCCGCCGCTTCTACGCATTCATGCCCTCGCCGCCTCGTCTGACCGAGAACGCAAGGCAAACTCTTCTTGGATGGCTCGAAAAAGACACCCCTCGCCTCTATTGGTGCTTTCGGTGCAACAACTTGCACACTTGGAGCCGTGTGAAGCATCGCCATCCACAGGGCACTGTGCATTACGACAAATCCTGCCGGAAATGGGCAAAATACTCCCAATTCCCACGACCACCCCACCACTCATATTGTCTGACCTTCTCCCTTGCAAGGGTGGTCATGAACCGCCATATTTACGGTGACCTGCACGGCCCTCCGCTGGAGACACTCAACCACAACGGGACGCACGCCGACTACCCACCGGTCGATGGTGTTATGCTGGCACAATCGTCCACTGCACGGATCATCGGAGATGAGTTATATCTCCGGGAAAGCGTTCAGGTGTATCAGAATCAAGGCCGCGTGCGGCCTCTCCGCGAGCACCTCGACGACGCGTACGGCGAGACAGACGGAATAGTGTGTCACCACGTGGGTATACTTAGGAAATCGCTGAGGGGGCTTGGTCGGTCTTCTCTCCGTGAGCTCGAACGCGAGCCGGGGTCCGCCGACTTGTTTGTCCCCGTCACTGGTACGCTCCAGTCGTGTCGCTATTGCTTCACCGATTACCGCGTCGACGTCCGGTGGCAGCCCCCTGATGGAAGCGGCAGCGCCCCCAAAGGGTGGGTCATCAGCGTCACGCGATGGCATTGCCTGGGCGGGTGCCGGTCGCCAAACGATGTCAAATGGAAGAATTACATCACGGACTTTATTCAGGACGTTTCGCGGCCACGGTTCAAGAGTTGCGGCGCAGGGATGGTGTACCGGGATTGGGAGTTCGCAGCACGGGGAGATGAGGCTGAGGTGGACGCCGCGGACCAGGCAGCCAAAGCCAGGTTCGTTAGCTCGTCGTGAAGAGGAGTATGGTGTTGGGTCTCTTGGTTACCTTTAAGTACGTGTTAGTGAGCAGCGGGTGAGGGCGCCGAGCTCCCGATCGCTGGATGGAGTGTCGTACTTTGGAGGCCTGTATCTGTATCTAGGTGCCTTGCGGTGCGTGGGTGTGCAGAGACAGGAAGTGTTAGGCAGCGTCGGCATAAGCCGCGGTACAGCCCCAAACAGGAACGTTGCCAGATCCTTCGCCAACCGGCATGAAGAGCTGATAAGGCTTCATGGCTGCCAAGCGGTCGTGCTGCAGGTGCTTCCTCATGGATCTTTTCCACTCCTCCTCTCCAACTACTATCATTAAAGACCCCGGCCCCGGGTGATAAACCATCAGCTCCGAATCCGCCGGCAAGGGCTTTTTTTCCAGGACCCCTGCGGCAGCCAAGATGTCCTCGCGCAACCCCATTAGCCAGGGGTGCACCGCCGACACGAAATCGTGGACAGTCAGAAACTCGCCCTTGGCTCGCACCTCCAGCGTGGCCGCCTTGTTGAGCGGCCGGTCGGTTCCGCAGCACATCAGAAGGTGCTCGCGCCCCGAGAAACCCTCGTACTCGGGCTCCTCGCCGGGAACCGTGCCGTAACGGACGCTCTCCGGGTCGGGCTGCCCGTCTTCCTCCGGCCCATCCCAGCACTCGCTGTGCATCTCGACCCACTCATCCTCCCACCTGTCCAGGTAGTCGACGCTGACCGTGGCGGACGCGATTCTGGAGTCGGTGAGCGGCGCCTGCGAGATGGGATGGAATCCTCCAGCGTAGAGGTCGTTAATCTGGGACCCTGCGCGGACGTAGGGCTCGAGAAGCACGTCCGGGTTGTAGAACTGTTCGGCCATGACCCGGAGCGAAGTGCTCAGAGGGCCGTTGAGGGCCCAGCACAGTCGTCGAGCATCGGCAGTGGTTCGGAGGAGGCGGTTCCGCTCTGTCGTTGTCAAATCGGGGTGGGGGTCAGATGTGGCCATGGCGGAGGGGAGTTGGCATAAAGGGAGCGAGATACAGTGAGAAGGCTGTCAGTTGACCTTTGCGGGGTGAAGGGAAGAAGTCATGCGGAAAGAGAGGCGGGGCTGGCTTGCCACTTCATATTGGGCCAAATATATCTCACCCCTAGCTCACACAGCCCGATTAAAGCGGCCGGAGCCTGGCCGGAGCCAATCGCGCAGGAGTGAACCATTCTGTTGGGAATACCGGCTGAGGATCTATCTCTTGGGGTAATTCTTCTGATTTCTTCCTTCCAAACTCTACCCCAAACATCACCGATGAGACCTCCCGTGACCTCCTCGACCAGAGATTGCGTGATCTCCCATTAACTAGGCGCCTAACTAAACGCCAAACCCTGGCCTACATGTCATTGATGGCATCATCCCCCTCGACGGGTGCCGGCGGTTCCAGCAACCGCCTCACCCCAGCCTCTCCCAAGCCCTCGCAAATGGCGCGGTGAATCCGGCGCTCCTCAATGCCCGGAATCTCAAGCGAGGCATGGTCCACCCGCAGCCCATGGTAGCGGCGCAGCACATCCAGCACGACGCGGAGCGAGTTGTCCCGCGAGGTCCGAAACTCGGTGTCCCGGATCGCGTTGGACATGCCCAGCAGCCCCTCAAACAGGCGGTCCGAGGTCTGCTGCGCCGAGGTGATGCGCTGGAACTTGGCCTGGAAGTCCTGCGCGATGCGCGCCACCGTCGCCGTCACGACGTCCAGCGCCCTCATGGCCCACCCGATCAGCGTGTCGAGCAGGTACAGCACCCGGATCTTGTTGTTGACCTCTCTCTGCGAGGCGCTGTTCTTGCGTAGGCTGTCATCGGCGTCCGAGATGATGGTCTTGAGGTTGTCTCTGGCCGACGGTTTGAAGAAGAAGGCCACCTGGTTCCACCCGTTTTCCGACTCATCCACAGCTTTGCTCCTCCTGCTCTTTATGGTCCCTTCGTCCCTCTTGAGAACGTTCAGCTGCTCCTTGTGCCGTCCTCTGCCGTCGGCGTGCTCCTTGAGCTGCCGCTTTAGCTTCTGCCTCTCCACCTGCAGCGTGCCGGTGAAGGTCTTGGTGTTGTCGCTGAACGAGATGAGCGCCGCGGCATCCTTGCCGAGTTTCCACGCGTTGGTGTTACCGACCTTGTGCAGGTCGCTGAAGCGCTCTACGGCCACGTCGAGCTTGCTGATAATGCTTGGGTCGACCCGTTGAAGGCGAGCTGTGCCCCGTTGGATGGCGAGGAGACCGGCAACGGCTTCGTCGAGCGCCTGGTAGGCGGAGGTGGCGGCCCCGCGGACTTTTTCGTGCGTCTCACGCTCGAGCTGCTCGCCGGTTTTGATGGCGGCGTCGAGTTGCTGTAAGACATCCTCGGCCCGCTTCGTAAAAGGGGCGACCTGTTTGTCCAACCGGTCTAGTCGTAGCAGTTGGGCTGGTCAGCAAGAACATCCAACATCTCTTCAGCGGTGACACGAATGACAACGCGGAAGTGCTTCCTCACCGATTGCGTCAATGACTTCCTTTTGGTCGTCTCCAGCGATGACTGAGGTGAGAGATTTGGCCAGCGCCAGAGCCGGGGCGAACGCGAGAGGGTTGCTGGGGATAAAGGCGCCGCTGAGATCGAGTGCCTTGGCCAAGTCCAGGGTGCCACTGGAGATCAAATCACCGCTTTCATCGATGGCCTTGGTGATTGCGGGCGCGGCCACCTTGATGACGCTTTCACCCACGGTCAGGACCGTGTCCAGGACGAAATGGGCAATTTCAGACATGGCTCAGAATGAGGAAATTTGGTTTTGAGTGTGATTTTCTGTGGATACCAAATAGGTAGTGACATCAAGCGGTTAGCCGTTGGAGTCAGGAATGGACAGACATGCGAGAGCAGTCTTTATATTATACATACCCAGAGTTGGAACACGCCATAGACAGGTACATTCGTACCCGGCTGCCAGCTATTGCGAAGCTCTCACCATGTGTACCTTGGTACCTCCGAGCCGACTGAACACAGCCGAGCCGACTGAACACAGGATGTCGCCAAGCCCCTGCTCTCTCGGCCTGGAGCCAAGCTTGGAGACGGCTGCTTCTCGATGTTGCCCCATCACGTCGGTCTCCGTGCATGGTGCAATGGGGAGAGTGGTGCTGCATGTCGTCTAGCTTTGGGAAACTGCACGGCGATCACTGTCAGCCGCTGGTTCAGCTTGCGGGCCGCGGGGCGGGCCGGCTCGACACTGACGGCATCGCCGATCACTCGCCGAAGGCTTCCTATTCGCCCGTCGCATCCGGCGGCTCACACCGCTTGCGGGGACAGTGGATATGTCTCAAATGTATGCCTGGAAGAGCTTGTTTCTGCCTTCATATTGGGTGCTGATGCTGGAAGTCCAGACGATCAGAGCCATCGCGAGGCCCCTTGTAAGGTCAGGCATCGATGGGATGTTGACACCGCGATGAGCGAAAACTTGGAATTGGAGGATCTGCAGACGACATGATGGGTTAGGACTCGCTCCAGATGCGATGTCTACCTATCGAATGGGCGGATCACCTTTGACCGGTCCATCACAGGCTCTCCGCGCGTCCTCTAAAGCGGAGACTCAGCCAGCCACTTGCCATTTGGTTGCGAGTTATTATGCGGTACTAATTCTCTCGTAGTTAGCCGAAAATGCCGCGATTAGAAGGCAAAGACAAGAGGAGAAAAATGTCACGCGGTGACGGAAATGGAGGCGGGGAAAGTTGACAGCTGCGACTGGAGATAGATGGACATGCTCGAGCATATGAAGAAGACCTTTTGCCCAACTGTTGGTGAGACGTGTTGATTACACGAACGCAAGCTTTCAAGAGACCAGACATTCTAGTATCCCCTTGACCGGAGACCTCGCAGACCGCGTCGCAATGGCCTCCAGCGCTCTCCAGCACATTAGCCAGGCACAGGCAGCTACCATCCGTCAGCAGTATGGCGCCAAGATGTCCAACAAGTTCGTTGAGGAACTGAAGGGCACCACACTCTTCCAGTACAACTGGGGAGAGCTCTTGAGCGCTGCTCCCACGGCCCTGTCGCTCATGGGCTCCTGCTGGCTGGCGGCTGCGAACCCGACAGCCGAGAAGATCTCCTTGTCCGAGTCCAAGCCCGAAGACGGCTTCAAGTTCCTGGCCAATGTGCCCAACCCAACACTCAGGTCATGCCTCGTTGATGGTGCGTACATGTCGCTTTATCTGACATTTGGTTTCTTTCCTAACGTCTCCTCAACAGTGTGCCACAACGGAGGCAGAAACGCCTTCACGATTGCCGGCGCGAACATGGACGCCCTGCAGATTACGAGCAGGCGCATCTGCGACGAGAGAATTCCCATGGTCTTCCAGCGGCTGGGGCCCAGCACTGCCAACCCAGACACTTACGAAGACTTCAAGGACGCCCTCGATGACTTCTCCAACGACGCGAAAACGTGCGCGAGACTCTCGTCTGAGATGCGCATGGCATTCAACAAGTGGGGACAGATGATCAACGAGCTGCATGTAGCCACGGAGAACCAAGCCGGCCACACGGCCATCACCGCCGAGAGGACCAAGATCGACGAAGCCGTAACCAAGATTGAGGAGACACACGCCACCGAGGCCTTTGAGGATGCCAAAAAGCGCGTCACTCGGGCGGCCAACAACGTCGACAAGCAGCAGAAGAATCTTGACACCATGATCGACAAGGTCCCGGGGCCCTGGGCGTCGGTGCTCCAGTCGGCCGTCACGAGCTTCGCGCAGGCCATACCCTCGCTAATCGGTGGTGCCGTCATGGCAAAGACCAACCCCCTGGCTGCGGCCGGCATGTTGGCTGGCGGCGCTGCCAACAACAGGACCGGACAGGCTGGTACGGCCTCGACCTCCGGCTCCCAGCCCCAGGCCAAGTTCGACGACCCGGCTTACGCAACTGCAGCAGCCATCCTAGATTTTATCAACCACTTCTGGGAGTACCTGGGCGGTGACACGGGCAAGATCAACTGGGACAAGTTCAAGGAAACCACCGCAAAGACGAGCACGGATGCCAACGCCGATGCCGACGTTCCTCAGGGGCTGGCCTACATCCTGGGCACCCTAAAGGGGCAGAAGACCAACATCGACGTGACCAACACAGCACCAAACAAGAAGCTGCTGGCCGCATACGACGCCCTCATCAAGGTGGCCACCGAACTGCAGACGCACCTCCAGAAGCAGACCCAGATGACGGCCAAGACCGAGCCTGAGGACTCTGTCACCAAGGCATGGAAGACCCAGACCAAAACGGCGCGCGACGACATCCTGGAGCTCGCAGCCGCCGCCAAAGCCATGGGCTCCACGAGCCTCCCATCACCCTTCGGCACCGTCAAGATCCCGGCGCCCGACCTGTCCGCGCAGCGCGCCCAGCTCGACACAGCCATGCAGGGCGTGCAGATCGCGCAGGCCTCGCTGGACAACGCCGAAAAGGCGTACGAGGGCGCCGTCGAAAAGCAAGAAAAGACCGCCAAGGCCATGTCCAACATCCAGAGCAAGCTCAAAAGGCTCCAGTCCACGGGCAAGACGCTCGAGGAGATCAAAAAGGTCCTGCGCGACTGCATCCTCGTGCTGGTGGACCTGATCGTCGAGGTCCAAAAGCTCGAACACTTCTTCATCATGCTGCACACCGTAATCGAGCACATCGTCATGCCGCGCGCGGCGACCTTCGAGCGAGAGATGAACAAAGCAGCCCTTCGCGCCACTCGGTCAGGCGTCCTCCGCGTCGACGACATCGCCAAACAAACCATCTACACCTCCACGCTGCAGCTCAAGGCCTACTTCTCCCTGCTGCAAGACATCGCACAGATGTACTCCATCGTCCACCGCGACCACATCCGCGGCGGTGTCGACCTGTGCTACAAGCTGTCCAAGGGCACGGCGGCCAACGACCCGATGCCGGCGCTGCAGGCTGAGCTGGCCGCGTACACGGACAATGCGGCGGCGAAGGTCGCGGAGCTGGTCAACAGCAAGCAGCAGGAGATTCTGCGGACTCTGCGAGAGCGTGCACGCCGGGCGGAGGCGGAGTCGCGGATGATTGAGGGCGAGATTCGAAAGTATGGTGTGGATGGCATTGGGGAGTCGGCGAAGAGGGCTATTGAGGCTGGTGCGCGCGAGCAGAAGGCTGCTGCGCAGGTTTTGTTGCGGAATGATGTTAGTCTGACCGCTTCGCTGGTGGTGGCTTCTTCGGAGGAGGTGAATGCGAATGACCTGTGAGGAGAAGGCTACAAAGCACAGTACCCGGGAAAATATTGTAGGGTGGTAGCTCAAAAAGATTGTCCTCTCTCGGAGGTCTTAGTCTTGTGGTTTGTCACATTGCCGTGGTTGTGTGAAGAAGGCGCCAAAAAATGTTACATTGCATCGCCCCTAGTTTAGGGGTCAAGCTAATACCGGAGCAGAGCCCCAGACCCTACAGCACGGCCGTAATCACGGCCAGGACCAACCCTCTCGTCAGTCCAGAACTTAAAAGTCCCAAACCCTCAGGTCCGCGAAGCGAGAATCCTCGCCGCGGCCTGTTCCGCCGCCACCACGATCATCGACGACGGGTTGCCGGTCGTCATACCGGGGAAGATGGACGCGTCCACCACAAACAGGTTGTCGGTGCCGTACACCTTGGTGTTCAGGTCCACCACGGCCGAGCCGCCCTTGCGGCCGTCGTCGGTGCCGAGCTTGGCGGTACCCATCCAGTGGTTGGAGCGGCGGTTCGAGGGGGAGACGAGGAGCTGGTTACATAATCAGTTGAGCCGTCTACGAAAGGTGAAGAGGGTGGTTTGACTTACGCCATTGACGTAGTTCTCGACGGTTCCCGAGGGCGGGGGCAGGACCCAGGTGAGGTTGGGGATCACACTGAGCGCGTTTTGCACGTTCTTGATGCCCTGGATGACAGCCTCCAAGTCGCCCGCGTTGTGCAGGTAGGGGTGCTCCGTGACGGCGGTGGCGAGGCCCGAGGTGATGGTCATGCGGCCGCGCGAGACGACACCACGGCCGAGGTACTGGCTGAGAGTCATGGCGTCTAGAGGGGCAACGGTTAGCCTTGTGAGATCGAACATATGGGGGTTGACGACTTACTGCTCGAGTTGGTGATGCGGGAATCACCCTCAACACGGGCGGTCCACTGGAACTGGCGGACGATGCCGTCTGAGGGGGTAACCTCATCCCAGATCTGCATGTGCGGTTAGCGGGTGCCCTGGCAATCGTATTCAGAGAAATTGTGTACCATCGGGCCAATGTTCGGCGCAGACTGGGTAAGAATGCCGGTCCGGCTCTTGAGGTACGCATCCTCATCAGTCTGAATGGGGGTGGTCCACGCCTCGTAGAAGTCGTAGAAGACGACGTCGGGGTGCGTGAGGATGAGATCGGTATTGAGATGGTCCATCAGGTTGTAGCCGACCGGGAGGTTGATCCAGTCGGCCTTGGCAGCGAACGTCGCACCGTCCTTGGAGCCCGCGACAACTTGGAGCTGATCATCCGGACCAATACCGCCTGTTGCTCTGGTCAATACTCAAACTTCGGTTTCTGATACAGGGATAACTTACTTCTGAGAAGGAGCTTGGCCGAGCCGAAAGCACCGGCCGAGAAAATGACACCGCCCTTGGGGTTCAGCTTGATGGTTCCAGAGAAACCACCGTTGCTCAGGCACTCCAGCTCAACACCGGTGACCGTGCTGCCGGTCCGAACAGCCCTCCGCACAGCAGTGTTGGTCCACAGGTCAAAGTTGCTGCGCCCAGCCGCCGAGACAAGGTACGTTGCCAGCGGGCCGTTGCGCTCGCCGCCAGCAAACATGAAGTGGGTGTGGGCATAGGTGTGGTTCTTCTTGGTGGGCGCATCGGTGGCAACGACGAATTCCCAGCCCGATTTGGCGAGGCCGCTGGCGAGGACGTCGAATCCTTCCTGACGATAGAGCTTACCATCCTGGGAAGGGTGCCAGCTCCCCGGAATGCGGTCAAACACGCGCTTGGTGGCAGCGGCGAGATCCTTAGACTTCCAGCCGGCGGGGAAGTTGTAGTCCCAGTCCGCGGGGTTGGGCTAGGCACGTGGGTTAATTCAGTCCTGCATCCAGACTGTACAAGACGGCAACTCACCTTCCACCACAGACCAGCATTGACAGCCGTTCCACCACCCAAGACGCAGCCGGCCATCTGGTCGGTGTCAGTGCAGGCAATGCCGGCGGAGTCGACCCAGATCTGGTTGCACAGGCCGGGGACGTCGAAGCGGGTGAGGTCAGTGCCCTGGAGCCAGTTGGGCTTCATGGTTCCGTTCCACCTGCCGGTCGAGGGGGGTCCCTTCTCAATGAGGAGGACCTTGTGGCCGGCCTGGCTGAGCTTGTCCGCCACGGGAATACCACCCGCGCCACCGCCAACGACAATGTAGTCGTATGTCTTATCGGGAGCGGCCGAGCACTTCACCTCGGGGCCGGTGGTGCTATGAAGGGTTTCACTGTCAGAAACCGCAACCAAGGCACCCTGGAAAGAATCTTTTTGACTTACCCATCGCAGGTTGTCGTCGGGTTGGTCTTGGCCAAGGCAGCCCAGGTCGCGTAGTCCGCCTGTGCCGCGCCGTCGAGCGGTGCTCCCCACTGGCCGAAGCCGTTATCGTGGAAGCCAAAGGTGGCTGTGTCCGGGCAGGTAGGGCCCACCAGACCCTGCTTGGCGGCGGCATGGCCGAGAATCAGGTTGCCCTGGCTGGTCGAGACGCTCGCGTCGGTGCCGTCCTGGTTCCAGGCAAAGCAGTTCTCGCAGCGGTAGAGCAGCTCAAAGCCGGTAGCCGTGACTTTGGACGAGATCTGCGTCAACTTGGCGTTGCCCTTGTAGAGGCCCGGAAGGGTGTAGCCCGTGGCGTAGCGGAACGACGTGTAGACGGTGTTGTCGTAAGCCCATGCCATGAGCAGCAGCGCCTGGGTCATCTGGCCGGACTGGCCGTGGGAGAGACCGCAGTACCCGGGCGAGGTGGCATTTGCGATGGAGCAGCGCTATGGCAGCGTGAGCAAGGCGTCATCGTCGTGGACAATTTCTCGACCTACCAGGAGACCGATGTACTCGGTGGCATCCTTGGTCAGGGCATCCGCGGGCAGGGCCAAGCCGAAGCTGTAAGCGCCCCCGTCGGTAGCATCCCACGTCTTGAGCTTGATGCCGGTGCTGGCGTCGGTGTAGGATCCGGCCGTCATTTGCGCGGCACCTTGTTGCAGGCCTTGGATGGGTCAGCATCGCTCAATGGCTCCTCGAGACCACATGGCACCTCCACAACTTACACAACGACGCCCCGAGGGCGGTTGCCCCGATGCGGCTGAGAAGCTTCATGGTTCCAATGCAGCCAAAGCTCACAGGGAAGTCCCGAAAATCAGGCTGGGCCGAGAGAGACAAGCATTCCTCCCGAAGGGGTTCTCAGGGGAGCCATGGAGGATAAATATCTTTCTCTGGGCCCGTCGGGTCGGTGCCTGCGGCCCCTTCTGGCCCATGCACTCCGCATTCTGGTGAATCGGTTAACGGAACTGCTCTCCGGGGAAAACAAACGGGACGTCACCGATAGGATGGATCCTGCGGGAAAATGAGGGCGGGCATCTTGGAGGAGATGGAGGCAGATAGATTGAGCTGCAGGTCCAGAGTATAGCCACCAACCAGAAGGATATGAGATCAGCGTGTGTCAGCGGGAGACTCAAATTGAGGGGGGCCTGTAAATTGGAGAGACAGGCGCGGGGTGGACCATCCCCGACCCTGTTCCCAGGGGCTGGCAGGGCGGATGGCCAGGGCGGCATGACGGGGCCTGGGAAGCAGGGTCACAGGCGGAACCAAGCGCCGATGTCGACCTGCACCCCACAGGGCGTTCCTGGGAGTGCCGCGGGGGTGCCTCCGGACGGCGAATCAGCGTCGTGATGATGGGCCAAAAGGGCAGGAGGAATTCAGCTCTCGCTGATTTGTGGGGACACATTCGAGCTTCGTCGCCGCGAGTGAGCAGAACTGACAGAACCGACACCCTTGGACATTTGGTCGCCAACGGGCCGGATGCAACCCCCTCGGTGAGGCTCCTCAACTCAACGGCTTCTAGGTGAGGGGCCTCCGCGAGACCCGGCGTCTCGGCTGAGTTCGCGCGTGCTCCCCGAGTCCAGCCTGAGCCAGCCACGGACTCGCGATGCAGGCGAGATTCCCCAGGTGCTGGAGAGCGATGCTTGCCACCGAGGACGCGGTCCGCCACAGAGTCCGCGCTGGACCAACAGGCTCAACAAGAGGCCAAGGACCTCGCCGGGGCTGTCCGGTTCTAGAAGAAATCCCGTTGGGCGCTTGAGGCGGTAATCTCCCCCACTTTGGAATCGTTTGGATAAATGGTCGGCCATGCTCAATGCCGTTCTGCTGACTCGCCCCTCCGGCTTCATCTATTCTCGACCTCGAGGACTCTCCAGTGGCCATTCTGTTGGTCAATCAGCCTATACCCAATCAACTTGCGTATAGTAAGCGTAGCGGACCGGCGGCCCAGGTCGAAAGCCATCTCGCAGGCCATTTCGCAGGCCGTCGTTGTCGACTACGGCAGTCCCGGGTCGGTTGCGCAGCGGGGAGAGGCTGGCCTCAGGCGCGCCGTCAAGACAACATGTGACCCGATTGCGTGCAGCGCGTTGCCAGGTGAATATTCCGCCGCCAGATTGACACGAGAGGGATGTCGCGCGCGGTGTATCGTGTTGGAAAACGAGTGTCGGCTGCTTCGCGCTGCGATGCTGTTGCCTGGTTGGTGTGTTGGAGGAGCGCTACCCCCGGAAGGAGACCTGGAAGGAGGGGTGAAGGCTTGGTTGGCCACAGCAGATTTGGGCGCGCGTGCTCTGCTCCCAGGTTCTTCCACAGCAATTTCTCTGTGCAACCTGCAACAACACGCCAAACGGAACGGCACTTCACTTGGACATACAGCACGTGGGATCAACTCGCAAAACCCTGGATTTTGTGAGTCAGCCTAGGACAGCAGGAAAAAAAATGCAGCATCGCCGCTTCGTCCTCATCCATGGCTTGCGTCCTTACCGCCTTCCGTACTCCAGATGGATTATTGCACTCGAAGCCTTCCAGCTCGGTAACATGGACAGCACTCGTTACGCAGCAGTGCAAGCCGCAGGACTCTTCACCGGGAGGCTTGTTTCCCAGCTGGCCGTTTTGTTGTTGATTTGACATCAACAGACCCTCCCGGCGTCCCCTTGTGCAGCCACCGGCCGCTCCCAATCTCGGCGCTTGGCCGTCCTCCGTTCTCCGGGCCGAATGCGGAAATGACCAGCGCCACAGGCCTTCCCGTGCCGATCACTGTTCGGCGGGGCCGGGGCTTGTCACACATTGAAGATTTCACGGAGGAAGAGGCCGGAATCCGGCACGGACGGAGCGCGATGCCCTCCGCTTGTGACTTACAGCCGACCAAAGTAAAACAGGGAATCGAACGTGGAAAGGTCATGTCAATGAGGATGGCGTCTGCAGCAAACGCATCGGGACTTAACACATGCCAACTAAGTCCTGGATTTAGGGCTACCTATCCAAAGACCAAAGACCTCACCCTGCACCGTCCCTCACTCAATGCGTCAAATCAGCACTTGAACACCGCCGGCCCCGGAACGGTATACGAGTTGAAGTTGTTGTAGATCTGCCGAGACCGTCAGCACTCACTCCCATACATGCTTCCTAACATTCGCAGAAACTTACGTTGGCGGTATACCCCGGATCCGTCGCCTTGAACGCCCCCGGGATCTTGACCGGCGGGCCCGGCGTGGCGCTGCCGCCGCCCGTGACGTTGACCTGCGCGCAGCTGATGTAGAACTGCGGCGTGCTGCCCGGGTTGTGGATCGCCAGCGACTGGATACGCAGCAGGTACTCGCCGTTGGGGATGCACTTGGGAATTGTGGACTGGTAGGTACCTGGGAGATGAGGAAGCGGAGGGGATGTGTTAGCGGACTGGCTCGAGGGCTGGGTTGAGAGGAGACTTGGTACGCACTCCGCAGAGGCCACGAGGACTGGCCGCCGCTGAAGGTCGGGCCCCAGTCGAAGAACTTGAACCAGTCGCCTGATCCGTCGTAATCGTTTACCGAGCCGGGCGCTTTGGACAAGTACCTGCCCCCTTGTCAGTGAGGTCGGCTGCTTCGACGGAACGGCTGCACATACAAGGAGATGGGCCCCTGGTGGTACACAGCAACATCGGTCGTAAACGTGAAATCATCGCCGGCCTTGACGTTTACGACGGTTGTGCTGGCGCCAGAGGCACCGCCCACGTTACACCGCAGGTCGTTGGACGTGAGGCTGAGCACGGGCGAGTTCTGGTTGGTGTTCTTGCGGATGTTCTCGTACACGGCAAACTTCTTGGTCCCGAGGCTGAGCTGCTGGAAGATGTAGTGGCCCGAGACGTCGGCCACGCCCAGGGTGAGGGCGGCGAGGAGGGTGAGCTTCATGGCTACGGTTGGGGGCGATTCTTGACTTGAGATGCGATGGATAAGGGGTGGGGAGGGCAGAACCAGGTTGAGTGCTACCGGCGTCGGTGTGCTTGGCTTTTAAAGGCTGCGCTTCTTGACGTGCATCGCGCGTCCCGTGATTGAGCACCCAGCAAGTGCCGGGTTTAGGGGTCGGGTGGTTTGCGAGACGGGCCGTCTTCTCTCACGCGCCCCCGTTCATGCTGCGGCGTTGGGCAGGAAAGCCGGGGGAGCGAAGTTGTCGATATGAGCTCAGATGGGATTTCGTGGGGCTTTAAATTGCGTGCCCAATGGCATAGATCCCATGCCGGCAGATTGAGGCCTTGGCTCCCGGAGACACAATATCGAGCCGCCTTCGCCATGTGGAGGCTGTCATGCCGTGCCCAGCTTCTTGCCGGCGCCGTTATCCCGCTATAAACTGGTGCTGCAGTAGAAGCAAGTTGGAATTTGCGCAAAACAGCTCGATGGCGCTGTACTGGGGAATTTACTTAGCTTGAACGCCCCGAGGTATCTATCTTGAAGTTCATGCTGCCAGAAACTACCTAAAGACAAGGCATTGTCTCAGTTTGTCACGTCCGCGTGTCATTCCCCGCCCCCCTGTGCTCATGCTGGAATCTCGTCAGCCGTGGTGACGGACGTTCAACCCCGCGATCGGCAAGCCATAGTCATCTGCAAGCCATTGTCTCATGGTCGGAGTGCTGCATGTTGCTTTTCGTTGAACTGTTTGTGCCTTGGGTCTTGACCCTTGCAGAATAACACTGTTTGTGTCTGCTAAAATCTAGGATCACGAGTAAAAATAACAAAGACAAAGCCGATTTCCTACTCAGTCGTCTTATTCCTTGCAGCTTTCCCCTTTGCTTGAGCCACCGATTTCATCTCCCGGATGATCTGGTTCAACTTCCTTCGCTCCTCCGTCAAAGCCAAGATCTGGTTCCTGTACTCTTCCGGGGGTTCTCCTTGGCTCTTGATCCTCTGGTCCAGGCTGTCGATAGCAATTTGGATCTTATAAGCGGCCTGTTTAAACGTTTCGGTGTCGGGCACATCACTTCCCTCTTCGTCAACCACTCCGCCGAACCAGCCGCTTCTCGGGCGATCCACTTGACGACGAAGGTGGCCTTCTCCCTCAGCGTTTCATTGCCCTCTGTGGCAGCGCCATTCTGTGCCCTCGCGTACGCCTCCAAAATTGAGGGACTCCGACGTGGCAATTGGTCGGAGAGGTCGTAGTCGGGGTTGCAGACTGGATACTTAGAATTAGGCGACACTGGCCCAATGATCGCGGGGGCAGAAAGGACAGGACGGCAACTTACGGTTGGAAATGGCGAGGAGAACGACGCAGCCCGCCACCAACAGGTCATTGAATGTGTTTGCCATTGTCGAGGGCAATGGCGTTTGTGCGGCGGGGATTGATGGCTTTGAGCGTCTTCGCAGAGGGGACTCGAAGTGAGCAAAGGGGGAAGGGTGGCCGCGTTGAAAGGAGGGCCCGTGGATGGAAGCCAGGAGGGTGAAATGACAGCCAAGGGGATGCCGAAGGGGCAAGAGTCGAGGCCAGGGGGGCAGGCTTTTAACAAGACCTCGCAGCAGGAAAGACAGACAAGTGACCTACTCTGCATGGTTGCCGGAAGGGCTGGAGGCAACGCGGTCTGTCGCTCTGCAGGACGTACCGAGAAGCTGAGCACATCTTATGTCGAAAAAGAGTATTGCTCTGTCGCTCAGACATCAAAGCCAGCAGCAAAGAAGCGGCGGGTCTGCGGTTCCTGGCTTGCACCGCATATGCTGCACCCACTGCAAGAGATGATGACAACGACAACGCATAGACAAGCCAGATTCCAGCTGCACCTAGGTAGGGACCTAGTTACTCAAACATGACAACAACTCTCACAAAGGAGGAAGTCTACAACTTGTGCCCAATCCTGCAGCCCTCAACTGCACATGCCGCATGCCCGCAGCATTTACTCCCCAATTATCATCCGTAGGTACATAGCAATCTGCACAAAACAGCCGACCTACTGCCCACCCAGGCGAGACATGCGCCGAGTCGCCTCAACCCTGCCACCGTTGACCTCCCTGCCACCCTCAACTGCACAATCCCGAGTGTCCTCACCCAGGCCTCCCTCCTCCATGATAGCCCCGCCGTTGACAGAACCCGAGCCTCTCCTAAAAGCACCACCAGTAAAGTGAGAGAACCGGGACCCCGGCCGCGACCCAGCCTCCGACCCAAGACAAACAATAGTGCTGGAATGCGAAATGTCCGACGGAGTAGGGGGCTTATCCCTCTCAACCAGCGGGGCACGAACGCGGGCACCGCCTGCGCGCCGATTGCGGCGGTTGGCGCGGTGCCAGTCAGCGAGGGCTTCCATATCCAGGCGGGCGATGGTGTGCTGGGTCAGGGAGGCGGCACGGCTGCTCGGGATGGTGGTGGCTGTGAAGGAGGAGGGCGAGTCGGTGTCGTCGTATACGCCGATGTGGCAGGAGTGGTTTGGGATGCGGTAGGCTGGATGGTTGGCGTCGGGCGAGGCGGCGCTTAGGGCTTGAGACTCTGAGGGTTTGAGTTGTTAGACTTTGGCTTCTTTGTGTTGCAGACCATGTTGAGGGCTTGGTTGGAGGGCATGAGGTTGGTTGGCATCACAAGCAGGTCGGTAGGACGATCGGTTCAGTTCTTGAGAGAGGACCAGACTGGGACGCTTACGGTGAATCTGCTCGAGAGCGGGCGAGGAATACCGAGGGCGCGGGAGCTCTTCAGTGCTTGTGGTCGTGGCAGAAGCCCGAGACTCGGCGCCTTGGCGCGTGTGAGCGCAGCGAGGGCACTGGCGGGGCTCGCCGGCATGGTCGTGGACCGGGTTGTTGGGGCTGGGATTGATCGAGCACGAGCAGCTCACTCTGCTGAGCCAGGCTCCCATTTTGCCGGTTCGTGGAGCTCGAGTTGATTTTCCGGAAGAGGGTGTTATTTAGATGGGATAAGTGCGGTGGGAGAAGCGCAGTGGTGGTGTTGCGAACCGGAACTTGAAGCAAATGGCGGAAAATGAAGTCGTGTTTGTGCGGTTTGGACTTTGGCGCCGTGCAAGTGGCCGCGCGCAAGACGCGTCAATGAAACTCAGAAGTGAAAACTAGACGCGCAGGTGAAAGGAAACATCCGCGCTTCAACAATTCTCTCTCTTTTTTCTTGTCAGTTCTTGCTTGCACTCGGCTGGTGATTCGGTCGACTTCTCCAAACCCAGAGCCGTCGACTCAAGCAGCGTTGCGTGCACCTTGATGGCCATGGCGCACCTGCCTGGCACTCTCTCCTGTGATGGAAGTTCGGAACCTCCCAGACCACACACCTCTCTCTGTTCTAGCAACTTAGGGCTCCACCCTTCCCCTCGCAGTCTTCTAGCTTAGGTAGGTTGACGTGTTAAAAGTCAGTATGTCAACCTCAAAGACTCATTGCCTGTTTGAGTTCCCTTCCCTCTCTAGCCAGTAGGAGACGTCTCGAGCCCTTGTCGAGACTGCAGGTCGGCTCACTTCCCCGTTCCTGGGCAGGGGGGGGCAGGCCAATAACATCGGTATTGTAATTACTGCATCATGAACCTGGCACGAAGCCTTGCGGGTGGCGGTGCATCCACCCCGCCTCTGCCCAACTTCTAATCACTGTGACCGCCACGACATCAGTCACCAGCATCTTCAGGCAGATTTCCAGCCCGACTTCGGCACTTGGAGTTTCGGCCACATCAGAGCAAAAACACCATCCAACACCAACCGCTTGCGTCTCCGCAACCATGCGTCTTTTGCATACCGAGAAGCTCGAGCTGACCAGCTTTCTTGGCGAGGAGCGGCCAAAGTACGCCATTCTGTCGCACACTTGGGGCGACCCAGAAGACGAGATCCTCCTTGGCGATGTGCAATCAGGCCGTTCACGTCTTCTCGCCTGTGGAAAGCCGGGACTGCCCAAGCTGCTCAAGGCTGCCGAGGTAGCCAGGGACAGCGGTCTTGAGTACATCTGGATCGACACTTGCTGCATCGACAAGTCCAGCAGCGCAGAGCTGTCCGAAGCCATTAACTCCATGTTTGCGTGGTACGCCAGCTCGACGGTGTGCTATGCTTACATCTCCGACTTTGAGTCTACGGATCCCGATCTGCTGTCGAACAGCAATCGATGGTTTACTCGCGGGTGGACCCTCCAGGAACTCATCGCCCCTCCGGTTGTGGAATTCTACAACAAGGACTGGGTCAGTTTTGGCAACCGTGAGAGCCTCAGGTCGGAACTCTCGTCAATTACCGGCATCGAAGCGCTCGTCTTTGTATGGCATTTACCATCTCAATGTTCTCTGGCCCTGTCAGAGGAAGAGTCTGGTTGCGATCTCTGCCACGTTGACCTCGCTGAGATGCTCGACTCCTTCAGCGTGGCTACCCGCATGTCATGGGCAGCCCGGCGCAGAACCACAAGACCGGAAGACGCCGCCCATTCGCTTCTCGGGCTCTTCCATGTGAATATGCCCCTCCTTTACGGCGAAGGACAGAATGCTTTCCAGCGCCTGCAGCACGAGATTATTCGCAAGTCCACCGACCAGTCCATCCTCACCTTCACCGTGAAGCGAGACCACTTAATGAGCGCGAGGTTTCGCCTAGGAAACCCCCTTCACTTTCTCTTCGCGGGGTCCCCCTCTTGGTTCGAGCCGGGACTACAGCCTCCGCTGACCGACAAGAACTTCAGACCGGGAACCCCCATTTTATTGCTTTCCAGCGGGATTCAGCTCGAAGTGCACATTGCCCCCTGTACGAGCCACCCGCATTTCTCGATTGCTGTGCTCTCTTGCTCAAGCAAAGCGGACGCCCTGTCCAGCCCCGCTCTCATCCTCTGGGAAGTATCACGCTCGACAACAATCCGCTCCTTCAAACGGATGTGGATAGTCCCTAGGGAGGAGTGCCCAGAGGCGCTGGTGTTCCATGTCAACGCCGGAACAGGAATAGTTAGGGGGCAAAGCCTCTCGGGAGAGTGGAAAATGCAGGTCAAACTCCTCCTCCCCCCCCATCCTGGGCTCTGGTTGGTAGATTGTAAACATGTGCGCTGATACGGCATTAGGAAATATCGACATGGAACGCTTGAACGAGAAACGATTCTTCTCCACGCGGACCAGCGGCGAATGATCAAACCGTTCTCCCCTCCGCCCTCTCGTATTCAGCTAGTTCAACCCTGGCTTCCTCCCGTCGGCGAGGTGGTGAAACAATTTGTGCCTACAAGAGCTTTTGCCTATACCCGGAGAACCGGATTGGCTGGAACCCAGCCCGGGTTTGGTGCCAGTGGCCAGCACGAAATAACCGAACGGGGCTTCGGCGTTCACTTTCCCGCCACTACGCCTGTGGTGTGCGGTGTCATTGGCATACAACCCGTCACGCCACACTGTCGGCATGGATTGGTGCTTCTTTGGGGCAAGACCCAGCTGAAATGGAAGCCAGGGACAATCCGTCCAGCCTTCAAGGAACGGGCAGCAGCATTCGCCGAAGATTGGTGGAAAGGGGATGCAAGCAACGAGGGCTGGTGTACAGCCGTCTATCCCTGGACACGGGAGCAGAACGGTGCCACGCTGGACAAGGAGATGTCAAGCGCTGACTCTGTCCAACGCATGTTGGACCGGTGCTCCGACGACGTCGCGCGCTCGACCGCCGCGACGGCCTTGGTCAGCCACGCAGACGGTAGCTGCGAAAGATCTTGGTTGGTGGCTGAAAAGAGCGACGAGAACATGAGGCAGGTCGTGGTGAAGGCGAGAATCGCATCTGTCATGTTTCTCGGTCAGCAAATCATGGATATTACGGTGGAATTCGGCGATGTCGACAGGAAACCCGAATAACAGACAGTCTTTTTCGATGATGTACCTTAATGACACATGGAAATCATAGAGCAACAGGCGTGGATTCGCGTAGCTGTCATCTCGAAAAACAAACAACAGATTGATAAAACAACGTATTGACAACCGCACTCCGAGCCTCTTCCTGCAACGACCCGACGAACTATCTTGAACCTGATAAGATCCGAGCACAAAATTTCATCAAGGTTATGCGATACCGGGAAAATCTCATCAGCTCGGCCGTAGATCGTCATTGGCTTCTGACTCGCCAGCCTTTCAAGAGTTCGCTAGAGAGATGCGATGTATCTAAAGGAGCTTACCGCATGCCATCTCGCACTAGCTAGCTTCTCAATACCTACATGAGCTTACCTAAGAGATGAACTGCTGTTCTTTCTGCGTCATCCAATGGCGTTTCTGTTCCCGCCGGCGTTCTTTTGGTGGTTTCGGACAAGCTTATTCTTGGACTAGGGGTTGTGGTGTCATGAGTGGCTAACTACCTAGGCATGGGGAGCCTGAGATTTCATACTGCAGCGAACACCACTGATACCAATCAGCTGGCTCAGTTGTTGACAAGTTACTGCATCGGGGTCACCGTCTCTGGCGGCGGCTTTCCGGGCGTTCATATATTCATGTGAAGTGTACACTTCTTGCTTTGCCCGTGAGAGATAACCCAAATATCGCATCTTAGTTGACGGATGAAGTGGCTGAAGGGGAGCTCCAAAGTCAAGGGAATGACCCTTTGTAGGTGGAAATATTGAGCAATTCCCTACCTAGTCATAAACAAGGCTAGATTTAAAAGAAAACAAGAGCAATGTTTCCTCCCTCGATCTCTAAGATAGGTAGGATATAGCCATTGCCTTCGCATTGACATAAATCCTTCGACGTGACCTTCAACGCTCAGATGAGATCACAATCAGAGTCTAACAAATGAGTTTGCACAGGAGTAGAGAGCATTGTTTTGGTTCTTTTAGTTACAGTCTTCGGATATCAATCCAAGTCTTGAGAATACATGCAATTGTCTGGATCTCGTTATCGCACGTCTATCTCGACATGAGGGCATTTTCAGCTGTGTTACTGAAGATATCCTTCGTAGGGCGTGTTGTAGTCTCTGTGTATGGACTGCGTTGAGACCCGAGCGGCACTGAAGGGAGTTGCGGGCGTGGCAGATCATTGAACTCCAGCCTCAGGCTCTCGACCCCCTGAATCCGCTCCATTCTTTCCTGGTGCCGCTCCATTCTTTCCTTGCTCCGCTCCATTCTTTCCTGGTTCCGGTCTACTCTTTTCTGGTGGCGCTTCTCCTTATCCTGGAGCCACTCCTTGGTCTCCTCGCGCCGTCTATCTCGCCCCACTTTCAGCTGTTTCATCTTCCCGGCCAGTTCCTTGATATCGAAAGGTATAGGGAGTATACCCCCACTCTCAAGGAAGGGACCCGGCTTTCTCTGCGGAATGGCCGTCTCTAGTGTGGTTAGGAGAGCGGATTGCTCAGCCTGATTTTCCAAGCTTGCCTGGAGCCCAGCAGTGGTTGAAAGCCTGGTGCTGCGGTCAACGCTGTGCCTTAACTGTTCTAGAACCTGTGCCAGGGGGACAACGTAGGCATGCCCAAGAGGATCGCTTCCCACAACGTGGCCATACACGCTGTTGGTTGCGCGGTCGACGACGACAGATCCAGACTCGCCCTCCAGAAGACCAACTGTGGATGATGTCAGATACTACACGAGATGATAGTTTGTGATTAGGAGGGATGCTAGCACTTACCACTGGGCTCCTTGAGTATCACGGTCCAAGCTAGAGAAGACGATTGGCCAGCGGCGTGGTGGATAGTTGCAGGTAAGAAGGTGGGCGCGCCAAGTATTTCACCACTGAGGATGCCGCGGATTCCTGAGACCACGTAGACCGGAGCTAGGTTGTGCGCGGGAGCGTGCAGAATCTCCTTCAGCACGATACAGTCCTTTTCATTCCCTGCTGGGAATACAGTGTTGAGGGAAATCGCAGAAGGGTCTAGGGTCGTGGACTCGGACTCAATCAAGGCCCAGTCAAGGTATGCCACGTCCGAAGACGCCGGCCTGGGCGACTTGGCGAACAAACTCCACTTCCACTGTGCAGAACCTCCTTCCAAGGCCTCGGCTCCAAGGCCTGCGTCCGCCGTGCTGAAATCGAGGGGGTATGTATCCCAGGTCTCGTCATCATCCCAAGTCAAATCCTCAGAATCATCGTCGTCATCCCACAGGCTGTCCGAGTTGATTCGATCACCATGTAAGCCCGAGGACTCGAAATTAGGCAGATTCAAGTCCTCATATTCATCGTCGTCATTCCACAAGCTGTTTGAGTCGATTCGTTCAAGATCCCCCAACCCTGAAAGACATGCTGGGTCTGGATGGTAGCTGCAGCGACGACCGGAGGTTGAGGGTTGCGATCGGTTTTTTTCGAACGAAAATAGATGGTCGACGGTGAGTATTTTTGGCTCGCCAAAGATATCGAGTGCGACCCCTAGGGTTGCTGATCGCTCGCCGTACTGGATCGTGGCGCCACATGCAGCATTGCCAGCCCCGAGAGAAACAGCCATTGGTTTGGCCAGCGCAAGCCGTTTGACGGGAATTGCGGCGCGATAGTAGACCAGTTGCAACCGGGGGATGTCGGGACCATTTCTTTCGGTGCGGCGGCTAAATGAGGCGCGCAGTTGTTGAGACATTGCTGGGACCTTGCCGAGGCAGAGAGCTTCCGCGGCCTTTGAGTTGAAGAGCTTCCGTATGTTCTTGAAGTCGGCATCACGGCATGTTACAACAACAGCTGGGCGCGCTTCAGAGGGAGATGCTCCCACCATCCGAGCACTGTAGGTAGGGCGATTTGTGAAGTCAACGAGGCGTAAATGCTTGTACACCAAGGCCACAAGCTGATCTTTGACGAAGAGGAATCTCTCGTGCCACTCCTCCTCGGGCCACTGGCCCCATTTAAACGGAGCTTTGTAGAATATCAACTTCTTTGCCTTGCTGCCTGGAATTGGTTCGCTGTAGTTCCAGACATCCTCAGGGGCTGTGCTGGAACGGGCGGTCGCTGTCGGGGTCGACGAGGGGAGAGGTGGCTGGGTTTCGGCGTCACTACTGTGCTGACTCTGAGCCGCGTCACAGTACAAAGACACTTCGGAAACCGGGCGTGATGGCGGTTCCTCCTGCGTGCCGGAATATTGCGTGGGTGGACCAGTCGAGCTCAGTCCCATGGTGGGGAGGTACGCACGGGACTTCAGACGCTGAGGGCCGCTGGGCACCACTCCTGTGGCAGACTGCGTCAAGACACTGCTTTGTAAACTCATCGTGAAGAACAAGGTTTGGTTGCGGTTTTGATACGAGACGAAAATGTGGACGCAGTTCCAGGAATCAGAAATGCTCTTCGGGCCGGAGACCATGTAGGGTCAGAGCTGAACTGAGGGTTTTTGAGGTTTCACGGGGATACCCCCCAGATAACGCCTGCTGCATGATCGGGCGGTGGCTGTGCCCTCGTCCATGCAGGGCTCACGGTTTGCGGCCTCGCCAACATGATTGGCTGCCTGACACTTAACGGTAATTGCCGTGAGGGGGCAGCACTCGGCCCTCAAGGAGAGAGGAGAGAGTCAGGACGACTTCCGCACGCCATCGCCGTTACTGACCCTTAAGGACGAGGACAGAAATCCCACTCACTCTAGATATACAGATCCTCCGAGGCCGATGTTATGAGTCGTGAAGATGACCGGAAGCGCGTTGCTGCTGAGCTCTTCGGCACCATTCCGCCCGCCCTAGGCCTCTACTTCAGTGTGTCGGACAGCCTCCTGGCCTTCAGAGGAGACTACGTGCTGCAGGTGCAGGGGCTTGAGCCTGGAGATCGGATTCCGTTCAGTCACATCACCTACGATGATGTTCTTCAGATCGCTGCCGTTCTCCGCCGCGATCCAACGTTGACCCTAGACCAGGCTAGCGAGCAACTTATAACACAACCGGGCACAGCACGCTCCCCGCAACACTTGACAGCAAAAATGCTAGTCTCGGCACAGGTTCTTCTCATGCTTGACTTTACCGAGCCCAGGGATACATGGCAGCCAAACGAACGCTTCATCGACTTCGTCTCGAGGCGAATTCCCAAGGCGGGGGGGGTTTCCGCCGCCGCGAAGCTAGCTGTTGAGAACCAAAGATCGATGAAGGCATGGAAACTTCGGGCCCGGTCTCGCCTCTTGTTCAAAGGCACCAACGATCTCGCTTGTCACTTGCTTCTGGACCAGTCACATCCGGATGGACCGACATTGTACATTTTCCACTACACCGCATTCCTGAAGGCGCAACTAGGTCGTCTGAGCCAACAGAACTTCCAAAAAGATCCCGATACCCTTGCGTGCTTGAAAAGGCGGGTTTTTCTCTTGTTTTATTTCTAGTAGTACTATCACTACGAGTACCCCTTCTAATTCGCCGTAGTGGCTGCTACCCCCCTCGCCTCCTCGCCGAGACACTTCACTCGATTCAATCGATCCTCTTCCACTTCAGCGATGACAGGTCAAGCCGGATCCTCGAGCGGCTGATAGCCAAGCAAGGCTTTGATGAAGACTGTGCACAACCCAAAGGCTACAAGATGTTCACCGACGCGGACATGGCGGAATACAGATATTGGGGCGAACGGCTGGCGATTCTTCACGGATTCATGCGGGAACGCCCGCCACGAAACAAGTTTGAGCGATGGATCAAGTGGCAAACTTCTGAAAGCAATGCGTTCGCCCTAGCGCTGGCTGCTCTGGTCATCTCGGTGGTTGTTGGTCTCTTGAGTTTAGGGGTCGCTGGTTTGCAGAGCTGGCTTGCCTGGAAAGCCTGGAGAGAACCTGTTTCCAGCGATGATGATACCATCGCAGTCCTCCACGAGATTGCGGACTTGCTCCGTCAGCAGGTGGGGCGCTGAGGTGGGAGAAAACGGCTGGTGGTATGGCCAAAGAATCAGGACTCTAGAGCCAAGGAACGGCGGTGTGTTCGATGTTGGACGAGGGAAGTCCGCAGCTATTCCACGAAGATAAACGCTCCATCGTTGAGTCGGAAGGACCCTAGATACGTAAGAATGACAGCAACTTAAGACGAACCCCCGCATAATCCGTCCGATGTCTTGCCCTTCCTCCGCCAAGTTTAGCGGCTCCCATCTCATACATGCATTACCCCCCACCTCTGCATAAAATCAGGGTCCTCTCCTTCGCCTCCCACCCTCTTCCGGCTTAACCCATTGCGTAGCTAAGATCTCGTTTTCAATTTTGGCCCTAGACGCTAGCATGTCAAACAAATGTGCAAATGCAGACGTCGTCATACTTACTAAATACGAACAGAACCACGGCGCGGGCACCCCCGCCGCCCTCCACATCGACCGTGAACCCCTCGCGGCTCGTCTCCGCCTTGTACACGTCACGGAGAAAGTAGCGACTCTTCCAGATAAACCGGACACTGTCGTGGGGCGCATGGCCCTCAATGCGGCATGTCACGGCGCCCTCGATGCATTGAGGGAAACCTGTCGACTTGCAGCGTATGACGATGAACCCGCCGGAGGGTATCACCCCAGGCACCTCTGTGTCGACGCCATCTTTCAGCTCTCCTCTCCACAGCTGTGTGGATTCGGGGTCGAGCTCGAGCTGGCTGGGACTCTGGTTGAGGATGAGGATTGTGGCTCGTCGAGGCATGGTTCGTTATGGGTGCATACTGCAGTTGTGTGCTGTAAGGTAAATTTGCTGGCAGGCGACGGGTAGCGCGCGGAGCAACGCGTTTCTTAATGTTTAGGAGAAGTGAAAATTAACGATACTTGGTGTCTTAATCTGTGGTGTTGTGGAAGAAAAAGGCCTGTCCGGAAACAGATGGTGGAGAAGGAGGTGGTCGGCTTGGCGAGAAGACAAAGTGAATGCTCTTTGTCGAAGCCAACCCATTTAGCAAAATCGCATAGCTGCATACTTACCAGGAATGGAGACAGTATCAGAATCCCTTTGTAAGGTAAGATCCGTTGGGTGTGCGCTGTGTGTCTGGCTTGATCCGAAGTAATTTGCGCCGGAAACGGGTGGGTTCCTCGGTAGAGGCCGAAACGAGCGTTGGTTCATTTGTGGACTCTGAGAACGTCATCGTCAGTAAATCAGGGTTGAAGTCAGGGCCATGTGTTTTAAGTTAGGGCCATGTCTTTTGGGGTTGGCCAAACGGAGAAGCGGTTGTCGGTCACCGGACTAGAAAGAGACATCTTTTCCAAGGTGCAATATAGGTACGACGAAGTCAGGGGCCGCCTCAACGCGGAGAGACGCCAGAAGTTCCATTTCAGCTCAAACAGCTGCTGACAGTTCTGTATAAGTATGCAGAGTACCTTAATTCATTCCGCCCCTTTACCTCTCACACCAAGCTGACCTCGTTGACGGTCTTGCCAAGAAAGAACTCCTCATCAAGCTCGACTTTCATGTGCAGCCACCCGACATATCGATATGTCTTCCCGCCGTCCTGTGTGCTAAGCACAAACAGCCTCGTCGACCCCTTAAGAGCCCATACCGTCGTTTGCGGACCGGGCTGAATCAGCTCGTAACGACAGTGATGAAGTACAGCGACCGTTCCGTCACTGAGCAGCGAGTAATTGAAACTGGAAAATATAATAGGGATGTACAACGCAAGATCCTCGCGGTTGTCGACATGGACCGTGGAAAAAGCGCGGGCAAAAGCCCTGCGGACAAAGTCGTCCACACTCCGATTTTCTTCAGACACGGTCGGCATCACAGTGACGACTGTGTTGAGCTGCTGTTGGAAGAGACCCTCCAGCCACTTCCAAGCAACATGGCTCACAGGTTCCGAGCGCATCTTTGCTGACACGGCGAGGATTTTGTCGTGGAATTCCCGCAAGGACTGTTCCATGTTGGAGGCAATAAACCTGCCGTCTTCGTCTCGTTCGGGGGCGTGATGGTGCAACACCTCAGCGACTTTGGTGCCCTGGGCTACCAAAATTCGACTGTCGGTCACAAAGCCGCCGACATGCCGCGTTTGAGGTTCCGGCTCGCTCTCCAAATCGGCAGAATAAGTCCCGAAGTTGGGGACCCAGCTCGGTGTGCCCTCAAGGCAGTCAGGGTGGGAAGCCCGATCCATGAGAAGCCGCAGGTCGCCGGTCCTTCGGATTAGAAAGCGTGCGTAGTCGGCAAATACGCGAGCGTGTGGGAGCGTGTAGTCAGGGGCAAGATGGGAAGGTAATGTCCAGCTGTCCACGAGACCCAGCAGGCCGTAGATGTAATCATGAGGCACCGTGGCGCGCTGCCCTCCCATTTTTGCTACCAGTCTGACGAGCTGGTGCGCCGTCGACTTGCTTCGAAACTCGGTGGCGCGAATAAGGTATCGAATCGCCGCTGATGGCCAGTTGGAGCGTTTCCCAGCTTCTATCACGTGCAAGCGGTCGAGTCTGGAGGAGATCTCCTTGGGGCTTGTGTCGAGGGCTCTAGTTCGTTCGCGCATTGTCGCTGGCCAATCCTCAAGAACTCTGAGAGGCAGCAGATAGGATCCAATCAGAGCAATCGGCCGACGGCAACTGAGAGCGTACTCCTGCAAAACCCAGACACGGCGAAACCACGGGCTCGCCATCAAGTTCAAGTAGGCGTGATTGAGTTCGTCGAAAGCCACGTCACCAAGCACGCTCGCATCCCACTCGTTGACGAGCTTGGGAAAGCCATCAAGTTCCTCCACACCCATAGCATCAAGAAGAAGACTGTGAGCAGGAACATCGACGTCGAGTTCCCCGCGCTGAAGCTTCTCAAAGTCCCCGAGCCAGACGAGCACGCTATATGCCGAGCGGTAGATCTCCCTCATCCGGGGAACCTGTCTCGAGCGCTCGGCCATGTCAGCCTGGTTGATGCAAACAGCGTCTACCCACAAGAATAGCTCGACTTGGCCCGTACTTAGAGTCTTGGTCGAGGTAGATATGCCGGCCTGGAGTGTCGAAGAGACGTCGTAGATACGGGCCAAGGCATCTCGCAGGTTAACGCCGACATCAACGCATTTGCCGTCAATTCTAATCGCCGCCGTCGCAAGCGGGTCGCCCCAGACATACGACAAAGCGATAAATGGGGGGCAGTTCTTGAGGTTGTGAGTTTGAAGCTGAAGGACCGTGCTCGGATGCGGTGAGGTTTCGGCTTCGTTCTGCAACTCGCCGGTATATGGGCTCACTCCCGCTGGCGTCACCAATCTCCGCAGCACGTTCACCATGTTCTCACGGGATGTTGAAGCCGCATTTCCCAACATCTTGATCAGACGAATCTCGGTATCCTTGAGGGGCTGATACCGCAGGGTCTTGCCTTTGGCTGGCCCAGACTCCATCGTGCTGACGGGCTTGCCGCAAAGACCCAAAACAGTGCTGTGCGCTCGGTCGTCGCTTGGTTGGGCTGTGGGAGAAACCCGTGAGGCTGAGCCAGCCAATGTTCCTCGGGTTGTACACGTTGACGCTGTGGCGGGTTGGAGGAGGAGGTGATGATTGTGAAACTCGTCGTTCATGGAGCAACGAAGAGCGAACAAAACTTGGGTGTTCAAGCTGCAAGCCTTGTTTCGAGTCAAGAGTTTTGCTCGCAGGTGCGTCAAAACAGCCAGCGCGTTGCGGTACTAGTGCAGCTCACTCTCGGGCTGCGCTTGGTGATTCGCCCAAGCATCGCACGGGCGAACAGCCTGAGACAACTCCGCCTCCCGCAGTACAGAATACCAAGGCCTGAGCCAGTGATCTCAGCCACAGCCAAGGCGGACACCAACCATAGGTTATTACAACCCCTCCCAGCAACGCTGGCAGCTAAGCTGTTTGGCGAGACCTCGACCTTCTGCGCACTATCATCAATCTCAGCCAAGCGCAAATAATTCAATACCAAGAAGCGCTTGAATCTGCCAACATGGCCATGCACTGGATGCAGGCTGGCAGGAGCCAACCAGCTGCGGAGAATGTGATGAACGTCTGCTGGGAGATGTCACCCCCCGTGGAAAGTCCATTGGAACCTGAAGAGGTGTAGGGCTCAGCGACCTTGTCCAGATGGAGTGCAGAGACGTGTGGGGGGGAGCATATGAAGAAAGGAACCAGGTTGACAGAGATACACTGAACCAGCGTCACAGTCAGCGACGGTGACGCGTCGCTGAGCTAGGATGGAGTCTAACTGGGGCAATTCTTAGCGTTGGTGTCGCACTTAGCTCATCAACATGCTACTCTACGATTCAGCGGAGCCCGAGAATGAGAGCTAGCTGAGGGGAAGCACCTCATCCCTAAACACCCTTGTAACCTTGTCTTGGTTTGCTATGGCGTTGTATGCTACTGTGATCTGTCTACTAAGTACCTACATCGTGTGAGCGAATGCATAATGCATTCCATCCATTCCGGTAGAAAGATCTCGCTGCGCGCGGTCATCGGATTCTTGAGATTTCTGCTGAAAATGTCCTCTTTCCACTGTTTCCCGGTATCCATGCTTCACGATAGTGATTTCACTTGAAGACACTGATTAGTATATCCGATGTAGCAATTTGATGCTATCGGCTCGTACAAATACTGTTCACTAATCACTCCCCCTCTCCAGTGAAACTGGGCTTATTCAGCGTCGCTGGCCCGAACCAACGGAACCATCCAATCAGCCGTTTGCGACGTTGGATTACTGAACACTGCGGAACAGTCTTGGACTCGGGGAGGCAGGGGCTCGATTATTAACCGGCGCTCGAGAGGACTGATACCTAAGCAGAGTGAATGACGAATGTCTACGACTTCAACTATATGAAGAGATGCCCGCGTGGAGGAATACAAGATTTTGGATCCCATCAGTCATCAACAGGAATCACAAGCGACACTGCACTATTAAAGGCATCCAGCTTATCCACATCTCATCCAAATGGCATCCCAGTCGAAACGCGTCATTGTTGTGACCGGCGCCGCCAGAGGTCTCGGTGTAAGTGGATCCGAGATCTTGCATCTCCAGGCTCTCTTTGTCTAACATTGCGAATTAGCTGGAATGGGTCCGACAGCTCAGCCAGAATCCCGACAACTTCATCATCGCTCTGGTCCGCAACCCCGACACCGCGGATAGACTCAAGCCCGTTCTCGGACCGAAGGTCGTTGCGGTCAAGGGGGATGTCGTCGACTTTGATTCGTTTCCGGTACGCCCAGTCCCCGCACGTTACACCCTTGACTTTCACAGCTAACCCATTTTTCAGACCGTTGTCGAGGATATCTCCAAGGTTGGAGGTGGAAAGGTCGATTGGCTGATCAAGTAAGACACACCATCGTTGGAGGTGACCATTTTTGACCGCGACGCTAATGTTTCTGAAGCAATGCTGGTGTCATGAAGGGTACTGGAGCCGACCCTAACGCCGGTATCTCGACGTCGACACTCGAGGAGTGGGAAGACCAGGTTCGTGTTTGCCTCGCTGTCTTCGGATAAGCATTTGCTGACCCGGTATGACACGGCAGTTCAAGGTCAATGTCCTAGGACTTGTCTTCTTCACCAATGCTCTCATTCCGCTTCTCGAGAAGGGCGGCGAGAAGAAAGTGGTGAACGTGAGCTCGTTTCTCGGCGATATTCCCTTCGCTGAGAATTTTCCGCTTCATTACTCGTCATACTCGACAACGAAGGCCGCGGTCAATATGGCCAACCTCAAGTACCATGTGGAGTAAGTCGGCCTTGCTTCTGTCACACAACTTACTCCGTTTCATACTAACAATTGTGGTAAAGGTTCAAGGAGAAGGGATTCACCTTCTTGGCGTTGAACCCCGGCTGGGTTCGGACTGAGCTTGCTCCGGAGGAAGTGCAGCAGCATGTGAGTGATTGCATATCAGCCATTTGAGTGAAAACCTGATGGAAACTAACGTGTCCAAGGCGCCACTCTCTGTCGAGGAGTCGATCAGCCGATGCCTCAGTTTTGTATCTCGCAGCACCGCTGAGGACAGCGGCAAGTTCTGGTCGCTGGATGGACTCCGCGAACCCGTCGCCGCGTAATTATCTTCCTGGCTTCGTTGCCGTGGAGCAGGATGGACCTGGAGTTGGCGTGTTTTGGGGCCATGAAGCTGTGAAGGGGGCGGTGCGAGGCCGAATGAGAGATGACCGACAAGAAAATAGACAATACACCGGTTTTGTGTAGGATCGTCCTGCTGTGCCGTGAGCCGGGATTAACACATGACCCGCATGGTCCTGTCGACCTCTCCATCCTGCCCGTGAGGGGTTGGACACACCGGATTTGCAAGATGGTATTAATTCCCTTGACCTGTCGAGCCACTGGACGTCGCCAAAACCACAATGGACAAATCCGAGACAAAATCGACAGTTGAGACATGCCAAGACGAAGACGCCGGCCAAACAGCCCTACAGCAGGCTGCATCAGCTGGCAACCTCGCTCGCGTAGCACACCTCCTCTCCACCGGCCACGATCCCAACGAGCCGCCGGTCGGCTACTACGGCAAAACAGCGCTGCAGGCCGCGTGCTCCGCAGGCCACCTATCCATCGCACAAACCCTCCTCTCCTCCGGCGGCGCGGTCGACGCGCCGGGCGGCAACAATGGCGGGAGAACCGCTCTCGCGCTGGCAGCAGGTGCTGGCCATGCGCTGCTGGTGGACCTACTTCTTGCCGCGGGGGCGGATGTGAATCGACCTGCTAGTCGGTATATGGGCAGGACGGCGCTGCAAGCTGCGGCGGAGGGGGGCCATTTGGGTGTTGTGCGGCGGCTGTTGGAGGAGGGGGCGGATGTCAATGCGCTTGCTGCACATAACAATGGGAGGACGGCTATTCAGGCTGCTGCGGAGGGAGGGCATGTGGAGGTTGTCGAGGTGCTGCTGGCTCGTGGGGCGATTGTGAATACGCCGTTGATGAAGTCCAAGGGGTTGTCAGCGTTGCAGGGGGCCGCGTCAAGGGGGGATGCGCGGTTGGTGAAGATGCTGCTGGACGCGGGTGCGGATGTGAATGCCCCTGGGAGCTATTACAACGGGTGTACTGCGTTGTATGTGGCTGCCGAGGCTGGGCATATGGAGGTTGTGCTGCTGTTGCTTGATGCTGGAGCTGATGCGGGCTTGGCTTCTGGCAACAAGGGGTGGACTCCATGTCGAGTCGCTGAGTCCCGAGGGCATTTGGAGGTTGCGGGGTGTTTGAGAGCGGCCGAAAGCGGATCTGGCTTGGCTAACGGCCCGTAATGCTTGAGTGGTTGCAGTGGTCTGCAGCTTCAGCCCCACGAGGCTTTTCGTCAGGCTCACACAGAGAGTCCCGTCCACATTTTATGTTCGACCGGCAAACCCCCAGGCGCTGGCAGACCTGTGCCTCAACCGAGACTTTTGAACCTGCTTCCGTTCAAGTTTCTGCTGCAAGCTGCTGCTGTTCCCGTAGTCCTGGCAATGGGGTCTTGGATGTCCCGGTTTTCATACCAGCCCCTCGCGGCCGACGAGATTCGAGTCGTCGAATTTGACGAGGAGAAAACGACATCACCGACCGTACACATCAGGCTTCGGCACATCAAGCGACCAGGCGGCGAAGCTAACGAACAGCAAGGTAGAGTAACTTGCCTAATAAACTCTCTCGCGGCGACAGTTGTACTTGAACAGCTTACTGACGGGTGCTGGGTCTCCAGACGGCGCGCGATACCACGCACTCTCGTGGGCATGGGGCCAAGGCAGCTGGAACTGTTTGATCAAGATCAATGGTTCTGAATTCTACATTCCAGAGTCACTACACGAGGTCCTGTCTCATCTCCGGGATGGCGTGTCGTTGAACGAACCGTCCGCTGGCCCTTTCCTCCTGTGGATCGATGCCCTCTGCATCAACCAAGCCGACGAGGACGAAAAGAGCATACAAGTTCTTCACATGAGAGAGACCTACAAAGATGCCTGCAATGTCATCGTTTGGCTAGGTAACCGACGCCAACAGCGCGCCGCCACCGGCCGCGCGGCCTCCTTTCTTACCGAGTACATCCCACCTATCCCCGTTGGGCTTCAGTACGTCGCAGAGCCACCAGAGTACCTGCTCGACCCAGAAAACGCCGCCGTCGTGCGTACAATCTGCCAAGACGTTCTTCGTCGGCCCTGGTGGTGGCGCATGTGGGTAATCCAAGAGGTCTCCCTCGCCCGGTCCATAGTGGTCATCTGCGACGGCCACCGCTTCAGCTGGGAGCACCTCGTGTACGTCTCGATGTGGATCAGAACACTCAATATAAAACTCCTTTGTCCCACGCCAAACTTGGACGACCCGAACCCTTACTTACCCAACATCAACTTCAAGGCCATGTACCGATACAAGAAGGTCTTCAACGGAGCCGTGGACCTGCCAATCCTCGAGGTCCTGCAGAATGCGAGCGCGTGCCAGGCCTCCAACCCAAAAGACATGATATACGCCCTCCTCGGCATAGCAACGGACATCGAGTCCTCCTCAGCCGACAACGACCAACACAAGCTCGTAGTCGACTACAAACGACGCAGCGTCGCCGAAGTCTACACCGACTTCGCCAAAATCCACATCCACACCCGCGCCACCAACCCGCTCGACGTCATCACCTTCAGCAGGTTCAACCTGAACCGCGAACACCCCTTGCCATCGTGGGTCCCAGATTGGAGCAACCTCCGCGAGACTGCATGCCACAGCCTGGCCAACCCCACCGTGCCGTCTCCGGAAAGGGCGCGGCTCACGAACCCCTACTACTACCACGCATCAGGAAGCCGGACCGCAGAGATTTCGATAACCCCGGCCAACAGCCTGCGTGTGACGGGAATCCGCTTCGACTCCGTCTCACAGATGGGCGTGCCCTTCCTGGGAGGAGGCTGGAAAGACGTGGTCAAAGAGTGGGAGGACCTCGCATTTGCTGGCGGGAGCGCCATGCAGCCCTATCTCGGCGGTGACCAGACACGGCTGGACGTCTTTGACCGGACGATCTCGGTCGACACGGCGCTGGACGGCAGCCGCATGACGCGGGCGCAGGGGTACAACCGTGCGTACAACCGCGCGTACGTGGGGGTCCGACGTGGTGCCATGATGCTCGGTTTCGGGTTGGAGGAGTTTCTGGGCGATCTTGGCGTGGTGGAGAGGGAGTTGGTTGATGCGCGGAAGATCAAAGAGATCGCTGAGGCTAAAGGTGACACGGAGCTGTGTCGGTGGGAAGAGGACCGTATATCTGACTTGACGCTGTTGACCAACGCGCTTAGAGCCGTGGCGCAGGCGGAGCGGGCTGCCGAGCTCCGGATGTTGCGCCGTCGGTTCTTGATCACGAGCAATGGTTCGTTTGGTCTGGGGCCGAGGGATACAAGGGAAGGTGATGTGGTGTTTGTTCTCTACGGTTGTAGTGTCCCTGTTGTTTTGAGGCCCGATGGGGACGGTTGGTTGTTTGTCGGGGAGGTGTTTGTGGCTGGCATTATGGATGGGGAGGTTGTTCAGGCCGCTGACGACCGGAAGTCTGGCACTACTGTAGCAGATGTGCCCGGTTTACTACTGGAAGGGATTGAGGAAAGGGTCGAGATCAGGTGAGGGTGTCTAGTGGCATTTAGCCACATGAGCAACCCGTCTTGGCTGAATAGGTCCCTTGAGTTAGATGTATCGAAACATGTTGTCCCTCACAGACCTCTTCATCGCGGCTGGCTTGCCATCCTCGTACTCGACTCCTGACGCACCGCCGTCGCCCGAGATGCCTTCCATTCGCTGGCGTAGTTCCTCGTCCAGCTCGCGTTGCGTCTTTGCTCTCTCGGGGGTTTTGCCAGACGTTGCGGCTGGAACTGGTTGCGCCTGGATTGGCGCATGAGTTACTGGATCTCTGGAAAAGGCCAGAGAATCTTGCCTTGGATTTCAAGTCGGAGGTTTCAGAAGGGCTTGTTGTTGTGGACGCGGCCCGGCGCGACTGGGCAAGCAGCACGCATCGAAGCTGCGGACCTCGAACTGCTACCATCGACCACATCCTAGCTGCCAGTGTTCTTGTGGCAGCGGGGTTCGTGATGGGCAAGAGTATCATTCCCTCATTTTCTTTATTTTTCGTGTAAATTCCTGTTCTCGGTCGAGTGTTTGGTGATGTCATGCGCGGATAGAGGAAAGTCCAGGAAGGAAAAGCAGAAGCCGGTTCTTGAATTGATCAACAACACGTTCCATGGGTTAGGGTTGGCATATGACGTCACCGCTTCCAGCCAGCCGGCGGCCGGGATGTTCGCTGTGCATTCACCGCCCTCCCTTCATCAACGAGCCGTTTCAGAGTTCAGATCAGGCAAGAACTCTTGATTTCGCACACCACACCACGCAAAAGAACAGCGAAAAGCAGCAAACAACAGTCAACCCACCACAGCAACTCCTTTTGAACAGCACTACCAAGCCAAAATGCCGTCCACGACGACCGCCCAGCCCGCCGCCCAGCCGTCAATCCAGCTGCCCCCACCCGCCCAGCTGCACACCACCCAGCCACCAACCTCTCAAGCAATGGGTATGTCCGCCTTCCATGAATCTGCCGGCATAAAACAGGGCTGTCGGAAGGGATGAGAACAAAGCTGACAACCCCAATCATAAAGACCCGCAAAAGCCGCACCCTATCTCGATGGACTCGGACGTCGCTCTGCGCGGCGGCCGCAGCGAGGCGTGCCCGGGCCGGTTCTGCTTCTGCGTGCCGTGCCCGATCCCTTGCGATTTCTGTATTATTTGAGGAGCGGCGGAGAATGTAGCGTTGAAAGCGAGGAGTCGAGGGTCTGGTCCTGTCCCTATTGCAGTCTCGGACAGGAGTAATATCAGCAAGTGCACATTCTGTTCGGAACTCGCTATTTTTGTTGCCGATTTGAGTGACCTGTATCTGTCTTGTAACTTGTTGGCGCTCTTGGCAGTGCTGACACGATCAGGTTCTGAGCAGTAAGCCGTGGCGGAGACACCTACTCAAGAAATACGTAGGTACCTTAGGTAGGTACCATTAAATCCGTCCGTATATTCGGGCGGCACAAGCCGGACCCATATCAACCATCAGACGACCCGTTACGAAGCACATACAACAGCCATTCCCAAACGTACCTTTCCATCAAGCCGTAATCTCATTCTCAACCCTCCCCTCATCACCCTCAATCCCCGTACCATCGGTCACGCGCACAAAAGAAACCACCCAGCCGCCTCAAGTCCCAAGCCCAAGATAACACCCTCCTCTCACCCAATACCCTTCTCCCTCCTTAGGTAGGTAGCCAGCGCTTCCCTACTCCAGCTTCTCCACTCCCACCCTCTCCTCGTCACAACCACCAGCTGCACCCTCTAACTCCTCATCCTCCTCATCCCCCGCATCATACTCCTTGTCGTCATCGCCATCAGTCTCTCCCAGCTGCTCAACCCGTTCCGGGACCCTGCACCGTTTCACTTCCACTTCTGGCGTCGACGGCAATGTTGCCAGCGCGGGCTCGGGGATTGTTGGGACCTCGGGTTTGGGTGTATCATGCGCTGTAGCTTCTTTGGCTTCTTTGATGTCGGCCTTGAGCTTCCCTGATTTGCCTGTTTGAGTGGATGGTGAAGATTGGTTGGCTGGTTTGGAGTCCTTCTCCTCTTCTCCTTCTGAAGAGAAGGGGCTGCGCCAGAGCGGTGTGGAGGGGTCGTCCATGACAGGTGGAGAACCTTGCTGCGCGGTTGTTGAGCGGGGTGAGGTGGATGTTTTGGCCTTTGGGTTGGGGAAGATCCAAAACGGGGCGGAAGTGGAAGGTGGCGTCTTGTTGTTCTTTGGTGCTGCTGGGGAGGGACTGAAGAAGAAGACGGGAGTTGGGGCAGGTGTCTTGTCTTTTTCTGTGGGTGGATTTGAGAATAGCGCAGAATCTGGCGCAGGGGCTTTGTCCTTCGACGATGCCATCGAGGCAAAGCTGAAACTGAAAGCAGGTTGCTTCACCTTTGGCAGTGGAGTTGCAAAGTTGAACTTGGGCGGGTGCTCAGGCACGGGAGCACTCCGGCCCGCATCTGGTTGAGGCCTGGCAAAGTTGATGTCGGGGCCATCTCGAGTTGGAGAATGAATTGGTTCCTCTTTCAACCTTGGCCTCGTTGGGGTTCCGGAAAATTGGAATTTCAAGTCTTGAGACACGGCCGGTGCGAGAGGATTGGTGGAGAAAATGCCAGTGGCTGATGAGCTAGCTTGAAACAGCCCTACGCCTCCAGGAGAGTTTTGGGTGTTGGAAAAGATGCTGGCTGTTGGAGGTGTCTGCAAAACGGGTTCCTTCTTTTCGGTTTGCGCGGGCGATCTTCCCACGGGTTTAGCAAGGCCAGCGGACTTGCTCGGCGTGGCCGGCAAGGCCGGGGCGGGAGGTTGGCCGCTGAAAACCCAAACCTTCGCGTCAGGGGCCGGTATTTGCTTCAAATCTGGTACCGTGGCCTTGACGGTCGCTGGCGGAGTTTGATCCGTTGTCGTCAATGTGCTTGGTGCAGGTTTGGGCAAACGAACTCGTATGGTCTTCCCTGGGCGGCTCGGCCAACGCACGGCAATGCCCTTGGCAAATATTTCCGGTCGCACCGACGGGGCCTGAGGCGCCTTGATCTTTTGCTTTGCAATCGTCAACGGCCTCCTTGTGAGGGGTAGGAATGTGCGGTTCGGCTTGAAAGCAGGATTCAGCGTCGTGGTGCACTGAGGCTGTGGAGTGACAGCCGTTGGCGTTGGTGCCGTGATGGCCGGTTTCTTAACCCGGGGCGATTGCTGGTCTCCTGTCGGCTGAACTGATTGAGAGGGCGGAGAAGATGGTTTGCTCGAGTCTTGATGACTGATAAAATCTTGGAGCTTTTTCTGCAGCTCGTCTACCTGAGCCATCAATCCTTGCCGTTCTCGCCGTTCGTCCTTCAAAATCTCCTGGTAAATCTCCAAAACATCGAGGAGACGGTCTCTGTGTCTCGGTTCCATGCCGCCAAGAGCAGAGGGTTTCAGACTGCCTGTGTCTGGTGTGGCAACGGTTTTCGGCTCGGGGATAGTCTTGACCGCTTCCTGCTCTGCGGTGGAACAACTTCCCATCGGATATTGGGATTTCCATAGGTCAATGAAGCCCGAGACACGAGCACGTTGTTCGTGTAATGCCCACTTGTGGGCGTTGCAAAGGATGGCCGAGAACTTCATAAGATCGAGAATAGCCGTCATGTCTCCTTCCCAGATACACACCATTCTCTACCCAAGGTTCAGCTAAAAAGCATGCATGGTTGGGTGTTCCTGGTAACGGGGAGCTTACAAACTTCGCCACGTCGTCAAATGATGGCCTGGATGAGTATGTGATCCAAACCCTAACCGTCTTCTTGACGGTGGTGATGGCCACGACAAGTGGGACGTGCTCGTTTGCCTTTCCTCGGATTCCCGCAGGAATGAACTTGCATAGACGCTCCATCATCATAACGGCTGCGGTCGCCGCGTTGGCCGCTCCATGGTAGCACTGGGCCCCTGTGCCGTCGGGCTTGTCGTGTTGTACAACCAGCCAGGGAAAGGAAATCCACTCCCGGTCGGGATCCTTTGCTCCCTTGTCCGATGCCAAGATGCCAGACGCGTCGGGTTCTAGTCCGTGTTGAGCCAGGTGCTGGAGCACTTCGTGCGAAAGGTTCTCCCGGTCGGTGTGTGCTGAGGTGTCATGGACAGCGAAGGAGGATACCCAATCCGGCATGGGCACAGGCAGCCCCTTTCGATCATCCTGTCGAAAATCTCGTCGTGCGAAGAGGTTCCATGGCCGATATGCGCGGGTGCTGCTGGGAGAGGGGTTGTAAGAATGGTATGAGGTTATGGGAAAGTCTCTCTGCTCACTGATTTAGATACTTCGGGTAATAATAAAGGCTTTTCTTTTGTCAGCTTCGGGCACAAATTGGGAAGTCGAGGCATAGGGTGACTAAACTCACGGATCTGATCCCACATCTGCTTTTCCTGTCTGGAAGACCAAACTATCGAAAAAGTGTTTCAAGAAGAACGGTTCCCAATTACAGTCGCCTTCCTTGTCAAGTTTCTCGGCCTTGCGCTTAATGTCGTTTAGCTGAGTGAGGTGGAAGTTGAAGGACGCTCGCTCTGGCTCGTGTACATCGAGGGCTTTGGCGATGTCGTTGAGGCAGCGAGACTCGTACTCGGCGGATTTGAATTTCAGGCCTTCAGGGATGTCGCAACCGTAGTCGAGTAGCACGGTTTGCAGCGCATCTACATGGTGAGGGAGCGTTCCCTTCCGGGCTGGAGCCTGGTCGACCAAGATGCCATTCCGCCATAGATCAAAGGTTGTGATTCCGGACATGCTGTCTTCAAGTTGCCCGTCGTGCCTCTGAAAGAATTGAGCACACGAACAAAACAACAAGAATGGCCAGCCCTTATTTGATGGGAAGATGAAACGAGCTGAGGCTAAGGAGCTAACCCGTTTTAATGCACGGCGCTTACGCCCCTTGGCACATCTGCGCGATGCAGGAGGTTGGCAGTGCAAGGGGCGGGAAACGCGGCACAGCAGATCCTCAACTACCAAGCTGTCTTCTCCCCTGTGTATTGAAAAAACGACCCCGTATCATCGCTACCCAGCCCGTGGATAGCTCGCAACATCCCAGCAATACTCTCACTCGGCTCGAGCACCCCCTCCTCGCCACCCATCCTCGTCTTAACCAACCCAGGGGCCATCGAGATAACCACGGCATGAGACAGGGACTTCTTGACGTCTTCACTTTGGTGGACCGTCAACATGTTGAGCGCGGCCTTGGATATAGAGTAGCCGGCACATGAACGCGGCTTCAGCCCTGAACTAAACTGCAAGCTACCTAAGTGTGAGGATATGTTGATGATGCGAACATTGTGGGAGAGCAAGCCAGCAGCAAGCAAGAGCTCCACGAGCTTGGCGGGACCGACCAGGTTGATGGTAAACTGTGTCTGTAGTTCGTTTGGGTCGAGAGCGAGCGAGTTCCGCCACCCCGAGAGGTTTATGCCCGCATTGTTCAGGAGGAAGTCGATTTTCGCAGACCCGTCGCCGCCGAGAGTTCTCCTAGCCTCTTGGACGAACGACTGGATGGACGACAGACTGCCCACGTCGCATTCTAGGATGTGGGTTGACGGGGATGCGACGGCGCGTAGGTCGTGGAGGTCGGCGCGTGCTTGCGTGGTGGCAATAATGATGTTTTTTGTGCTTGCCTGGGCGAGCTGTTTGACGAATTCGAGCCCAAGCCCGCGGTTTGTGCCGGTAATGCAGTAAACGGACATTTTGGTCTGTGGTCGTAGTCAAACTGTTATGTGCTAGTGTGACCATGGTTGAGATTTCGTGCACATGACAACGAAGATATTGCGGTTTTATCCGCAGCAGTTGGTGGTCTCGACCAGTCCGCTACTCGGAGTCCGACTTGCCATCCCCGACCTATGCCAAGTGTGTGGACCAAGGGGTCAACGCTTTCTTCTTGTCAGTTTTACGCCTGAAGTGATAGAAGTGGGTAGACGTCTCTGATAATGTAAGAAGCAGCCACTTGCAACCGGCAGGAAAAGATGGAGCGGTGACTAAGGATTCTCCGGTCCTCCCGAGTCGGAAGCCGGCGTTGCATGGAAGGGGGTGTCTCGGCGTAAGTCTCGGAACCCGGCTGCCTGTAAAACAGGGAGAGGGGGAACAGACTCTAGAACCATAAATTGGTGACATGGTTTATCTAGAACGAAGATTCGCCCAAGTTATCACCCTGGATCTGCAACTGTGCTCAAGATCCTACGCAAACTACTGCAAGCGCTAATGGCCGCCTTGCCAAAGCAAGTGATATACCATGTCCACCCCCTGGGCTGGGAAAATGACCCCGAAGAAGAGAGATTCCCAATTTCGGTTCTCGATTTCGTCGTTCCTCACAACTATCACATCTTCGGACTCTACTTTCGGTTGGATGATGCAGACAAAGAGAGAGCCGTGGAAGGCTTGCGGCACGCTCTTGCGCGGACGCTCAGCCAAGCACGCCACCTTTGTAGCAACATCGAAAAGGATCCTCAGGGCGTCTCCGGATACTCATTCGTGCGGAGAAAGGGAAGCACAGTCGATCTCCACGTTCAGTGGCTCGACTCGCCCAACGATCGAGACAAGTACCCATCCCTAGACGACATGGAGCAATCTCACTTCAGTACCAAGAGGTTAGGCAACTTCAACCTCTGGATCGTTCCAAATCTAGCCTACGGCCCAAGGCCCGAACCGCACCGTGACGCTCGGCCGATAATGCTTGCACTCAAAGCGAACTTTGTCCGCGGCGGCTTGCTTCTCAATACGCACGTCCACCACGCGTCAAACGATGCGGGCGGCTGGGCAGGCTTCATGAATCAGCTCGCCGACAACTGCTCTGCATTTCTCAACGGCGCCCCCTACCCTCCTTGGGATATGGCATGCCTGGATATCTCACGCTTGATCAAGCCTAACGTGCCAGAGGACCAGGCGGCCGACCGAGCACCATCTGTTCCTGACGACATTCTATCCAAACCCCTTCCCGTGCCCGGTGGCAACCAAATCCTCATCTTTCATCTCCCGAAGTCCAAAGCCGCCGCGCTCAAGTCATACGCGACCCCGTCTCCCGAAACCCCCTATCCATACCAATCCGAATTCCTTGGTAAGGCGAACAAGGTGGATTTCATCTCTACCTATGACGCCCTCACTGCCGTTCTCTATCGCACCCTAACTCGCCTCAGGTTTCAGGTAAGTAACAAGACTGGTGGTTTTATCCTCCTCCGCCTCCTCTCCATACCTTTTCCCTCTTTGCGGTCATCTGAGTCTGAGCCATTATTCCTCCTCCCACCGCGGCTCCTACCTAACCATCGATAACTAATACTTGTAATCTCTGTGACCCTATCCGCAGCATTACCCACCCGCTCTTCGTCCCACCGTTGCAACCCGCCACCCTACCTGGCTGAACATCGTCGACATGCGGCGCCGGCTCGGCTTCCCCATCCGCACCCAACGCAACGTCGTCCTGGCCGTTCTTACCTACGGCCCACAGGCTCCGGCGGGTATTTTGCACCCCACCGTTAACGATGTGGCGTTTGCGTGGCCGGTGGCGCAGCTGGCGCGATACGTGCGGACGATGACGGAGGCGACGGGCACGAAAGAGGGCGTGGAACGCATGGTGGACGAGTTCAGCAGGGTGAAGGATAAGACGAGCATGTTCACGGATGTGCATAATCTGCCCGCGCTGAATGTCTTCTTGACGGATCACAGGGGCGTCGGGATGGTTGAAGTGGATGATAGCAGCCCGGGCGCGAAGTTTGGGTTTGGGAAGGTGGTTGGGTACAGGCACATTTGGGGGAGGGCGAATGCTGGGGTGACTGTCGTGTACGAGCCGAGGGCCGGGGGGGAAGATGAGGGCATTGAGATCACGGTTGCGGTTGAGACGGTGGTTGGGAGGGAGCTGGTGGAAGATCCGGAGTGGACAGAGTGGTTCGAGTATAGGGGGGTTGACTGGGACCAAGAAGCGGAGTGTTGGAAGCGGCCCGTTAACTAGGGCGTGTACAAGCCGTACATTCAATGGGCCGAGATATGTCAGGGAGTAAGTAAGTACTTGGTAGATAGGTCAGTAGCTAGGAAATCTTCCTCGGATCCTCCTGTCATAATCCCTGTGGTGCCTCATATGCGACTAGCAGTGCATTTTTTATCCTCGCAAGAAGCACAGCAGGGAAAGCTTTTGAGATGGTAACGTCAAATGCCAACTCAGAGGGAGTCTTACCTTTGGTAAGAGGCAACACACTTGGTACAGACCGAGAGCGACAACCCGAGAAAAGTCCTCCAATGCAACGTGCTGCAGGATGGCCTGCGCTAAGCCCATTCCTGCTGCCCCTCGTCTTTCGATTCTCTGCCTGCTTGTCAGCCGAGTCCCTTGGCGCGCTCCACGTGGCTTCGAACCCGAGGCAATGCTACATCAACCGTTTCTCGCGTGACTGCATTGGCTCGGAGGTTCACATCTAGAACATCCAACTACCTCAGGACCGATTTACTTCTTTTGATACCATTCCCGATACGTCGAGAACACACAACTCGGCCCATCATGGGAGTTGACGAGGTGAACCTTTGCCCATTCTGCGTGGATTGGGTCGAAAAAGGGCCTGTGGCAGAAGACTCAACCGCAATCGCTCATTATCCCACCTACGGGGCTCTCGTCACCTCAAGCAGAGACTGCCCCTTGTGTTCTTGTCTATGCGCGTTACTCTCCTCTGAGCTTTGTTTCGACGGGGAGCCGCACGAGGAACAGGCCTTGCAAGTGGTCACGCAACACAGCGGGCAATCAAACCTGGACGTTTCCTGGGGAGAATATCGAATCTGTGCAGAAAGCGTCTTAACGCCCACCATTACCGAGGCTACGTTCACCATAGCTATCCGTCCCTCCCAAGGTGAGCAAAACACAAGGATTCTGGTCACAGTAACAGGCGGATCATGGCTGACGACATCCATCACCCACATAGGACTAATCCACAAGCTATCCGCGTGGGAAGGCTACCAGACGACATGGGATGAAAAGCTCCGAACGATAGAGAGGTGGTTGCAGGGCTGCCGTGATGATCCCAATCATGCCGGCTGTCGCCCCCAACCCTTCACCCCGTCTCGCCTGGTGAGTGTCGGTCTTGACGGGCGGGCACCAAGATTGATTCATACCGCAACGTCGAGCGGAAACGAGACCATGGAGTATGCCACTCTCAGCTACCGCTGGGGCCAGCTATTGCCGCTACGAACGATGACAACGACCCTCGCCCAGTTTACCCAAGAATTGCCGCCAAAGCTGATACCTGCGACATTCGTGGAAGCGATGGGGATAGCACGCGCCGTAGGAATTCCCTACATCTGGATTGACGCCTTGTGCATCATTCAGGACGACATCAAGGATTGGGAACGCGAGGCGGCAAAAATAGACATGGTCTACGGCGGCAGCCAACTGACAATTGCCGCCTCCGATTCTGCAGATAGCTCCGCAGGTTGCTTTTCCCTCACCACGACAGATGGCCGCGGCAGCCGAGACGCTTTGTTTCGACATCATGGCTCCGGCCGTTGTGTACGCTTCTATGATGGCGACGTCCGGGACCGTCCCACTCGCGACAGCCCCCTGAGCTCGCGGGGCTGGACGTTGCAAGAACAGTTGCTTTCGCCAAGGGTGGTCTCCTGCATGCAGCCAGAAATGCACTGGCAGTGTCACGGCAGCCATAACGTGGAAAATGGCTTGTCCTTCGGACCAGTCGGCAACACGGCGGCGGATGCCAGAGTCCCGCTGCGCATCCCCCGGGTGCTGCCGTCGCCGACCTCGACTCGAGATCCAGTCCAGCTCCGCGCTGCGTGGGAAAACGTCGTTGAAAATTACTCTGCCAGGTCGCTTACCTTTGAACATGACCGAATCCCAGCCATTTCCGGCATTCTTCGGCACTTCGCACAGGTCCTGAACGATGACCCTGTCTTGGGATTGTGGACGACAACCATATCGCGCGACTTGGCGTGGACCCGGCTGTGGGTGGAGCGGCCCAACAGGACACAGGGCGATCCGAGGTTGCCCTCTTGGAGTTGGTTAGCGTGCCCCGGTGCGGCAACCTTCTTGATGTTGAACCAACCCCTCGGCGAAGGACTGGTTCACCCCGGGGCCAAATCACATGTTCGCCTACAGAGTTGGGATGTGCAATGGCTTGGGACACCGTACACGTCGCCTCTGAAATCAGCCTGCATTCAAATTGAAGCCCCCGCCATGCTGATTGACATGCGTCCAACGGAGGAACAGGCAAGCGGCGTGCTTAGGGGCCACTACCAAGTCTTCGGAGAGAATCTGACCAACACTGCGGGAGAGATTAGGTATCGTTGTTTCGGGTTATTTGATCGGGAGGATTTGACCACGCCTGCAAAGCTTCTGTGCCTACTATTGTCCACAGAGCGAGAATCCAAGGGAGACAGCATCCGTGAAGTGTTTGTCATTGTTGAGCCGGTGGAGAATGGGAGGTATCGGCGTATCGGGGCAGCCCGCCTGACTGGCACCACACCTTCTTTTGACCTTCAGAAGAGAATGTCCCTAGTTCTAGAGTAATCGGCTCAATGGAAGGTATTAGAGATAGCTTATCAAATCGAACACTTTAAAGCTGAGATTGAACACAGTGGCAACGAGCAGACAGACGGCCGGGTCTGAGGCAGAAAAAGCCGTAACGTTACAGGAGGTAACTTATTGAGATCACCTAGCGCTAGTTGTCCCCAACACAAACTTGAATAGGTGGTTACGTAACAACTGTCAAGCACACCAAGTACTAACAATCAGAGTAGGTACTAGGTAGCCTCACTGCCGAGCCAGGATAACCACCTGACCCTCACATAATCACCAGTTGTGCCACAGCGCCCTGTCAGTTCCCGCCACAAACACATCAATCCGGCCCGGACCCCAGCTCGCCACAGCCGGCACACTCGGAGTGTTCCCCTTGGTCGACTCCCACGCACCCCACTTCCCAGCATACCCGAGATGCCACAGCGCGCTATCCGTTCCGGTAGCATAAATATCCAGCCTGTTTGCCTGATCCGACACAGCAACAGGAGCCGACGTCAGCGTGCCGCCGAGCGACTCCCAGCTTCCCCACCCGTTATCATACCACAAATGCCACAGCGCGTGGTCAGTACCAAGAGCAAAGATATCCAGGCGGCCCTTGCCCCACGACACGACCGTGGGCTCGGACGTGAGAACCCCGCCGAGTGACTCCCAGCCGCCCCAGTTTGAGCCGTCCCACCACTTGTGCCACAGCGCGTGGTCGGTGCCAACGGCAAAGAGGTCGAGCCGGTTGGCGCCCCAGGCTACGACGGCGGGGGCGTTTTTGGCCACGCCACCCAGCGACTCCCAGCTGCCCCATCCGCCCTGGTACCAGAGGTGCCAGACGGCTGAGTCGGTGCCAATGGCGAAGATGTCTAGGCGGCCGGAGCCCCAGGAAACGGCGGTAGGGGCGCCTTGGATGGTGCCGCCGAGAGACTCCCAGCCGCCCCATCCAGAGCCGTCATACCAGCGGTGTCTGGGGGGTATTAGCTGGTCTGCATTTAATGATGAGGTACGGACTGGGGGTAGTTTGCGCTTACATCAGAGACGAGTCGGTGCCCTGCGCAAAAAGGTCGAGGCGGTTGGATGCCCAGGACACGGGAAAGGGAGGGGATTGGAGCACACCGCCCAGTGACTCCCAGCCGCCCCATGCTTTGCCGTCCCACCAGCGGTGCCTAGACTTGTTGTCAGTTGTTTATTTCTTCACGACGTGGGATTTCAGGTTCAGGGGTCAGGGCGGATGGTTGAGAAATCTAGGGTTAGGGTTCATGTGCTCAGGGGTTCAGGGGTTCAGGGTTCCGAGTGGACGTCAAGTTGAGAATCCACTCACCAGGCTGCCGAGTCAGTGCCCAGGCCAAAGACATCGAGGCGGTTATTGCCCCAGGAGACTACCGAGGGAGGGGAGGTGAGGACGCCACCGAGGGACTCCCACTGGCCGGGGACCGTGGCGCGGCCTTGGAGGTGGCTGGGAGAAGGGGCGGCCGTGACCAATGTCATGCCTTGGGCCAGGAGGCCGAGGAAACTAGCGAGACGAGCCATGGTGTTAATGTTTAGTTTCAGATGATCAGTACTCAGCCGGGTGAGACACTCGGAGCTTGTAGGAAAGGTCAAGGGCAGTCGAGGGCGACATGATGTGTGCATTTATACACGATTCGACGGCCCTGCATTTGAATACTTTCTGAGACTCAAATTACACGTACGCTGTGCCACTCCAACGGTGCCTGGGCTGAACCAAGCGAACGCCGACTTATATGGGGCTGTGGAACGGGTAATAAAGGTATGCTTACTGAAGAGGGGTAAAATGTTGCTGTTTCCGGGCGCATCTCGTCTGTGTTTCTCTTGGCGTTTAATCTCAGCACTCGGAATCACATGCTCAAGCTCGGCCTGGAGATTCAAACGGGATACGCAGCAATGGCAAGAAATTACGACATCCGAACACCTGCAGACCGGTTTCCCCTGACGCTACCAAAGGCGACGGGCCGCGATGATGAAATCGGAACTCCAGTGGGGGAATGGGACCGTCATGATGGCGAGCTCTTGTACTATATATAGGTAATTTAGGTTGGTATGTCGGTTCCATGGAAGTTTGGAATACCCGTATGTCTTAGGAATAGGGCTTGGGAGATCAGCCCTGCCACAACCGTAGATGGTGCTGGACGGTTGAAGAAAGTGTCATTCCCTCGCCTTTTGCGAGCCCCGACCAATTGATGCTCCGACTCAATGATTGCAGGGCCTTGGACCTCTTCACAAGATGCCTGATGAATAGATTGTGGCGTTGCTCGAAGGGAGTGAGCCGTTGGACAATGCCGTTAGTCACGGGACTGCGCTCCCAACTTTGGCGAACAGGACAAGAAGCAACACAAGGTCGAGGCCCAGAACTTTTGCCCTGGAAGCTTTGGTAAAAGTAGCATCTTGGCGAGAGAATGCCCTTCACAGGCGGTTTGCGAGAAGTAAAAACCCAATCAACGGGTTTCAACATCCAAACTCATGAACAGAATGCAATGGTTGAGACAATAAAATCTTGGGAAAAAAAACTCTAATATCTACTCTGAAGACACCGAGCCCGCTTGAAGTGAAATCCCCCTCAGTCGACCGCCTTTGCAATGCTCGCATTGTTCTTGGTTAGAATCTCAGCAACGGTCTTCAGCGCCTTCGGGGCATCTTTCTTCGGCATCCACACCTCGACAAACTGCAGGCCTCCAGTATCCGGATTGTTGAAGCCCTTGTCTGCCAGGAGATCCTCGAAGTCGTCCCTAGTTTTGACAACAAACGTGCGGACTTCCTTGTCTGAAGCCCCCAGTACCCTTGGCACATCTGTGTATTGCCATCGCGTGATGTCGTTGTACTCGGCGTCCATGCCGTGGATGAAACGCTCAACGGTAAATCCCTCGTTGTAAATGAGAAAACTACCAAGTTTTAGTCCTTGCGTCAGACAGAAATAGCAATGAGAGAGTCAGTCTTACATCGTGATCTTCAACTTATGTCGAATCATCGTGGTGATCTCTTGTGCAGTAAGTTGGAACGAACCGTCCCCGACAAACAAGACAGTGCGGCGGTCAACGCCCGCGTCTTTGGCGGCCAGTGCAGCCCCTTGAGCGGCGCCGACCGACCATCCGATGCTGCCCCAAAGTGCCTGGGTGATGCCAGTGGCACCGGGAGGAAATTTGGTCTCCCAGATGCCAATGCTAGATGTGCCAGTCTCTGTGACAACAATGTCGTCTTTCTTCAGGTAGCCACTGATACGACGCCAGAAAAAGGCGTGGGTGATGTCCTGAGGGTTGTCTCCGTTGTGATGGGCCGCCTCGTTGGGCAACGTCGACTGGTGCGGCATTGCCTGGGGCAAGAGTGGTCGTGGCAAGGTCGGCCGAGCCAGTTTCTGCGGGTCAATCCGTTCCACGATCTTACGCAGTACACCACGCATGGACACGCCGGGGTACTCAGAGTGCCGCACTTTGCAGTAGCTCGGGTGGAGATCGATGGTCCTAAGCTGTTGAGGTCCGACATGTGAATCCAGCAGTGTTGACGTCGCTCTTAAGCCCGCCGATTGTTAGGACCAGGTCTGACGCCTCTACCTGCTCCCGAGCGACAGCAGGTTCGGAGCCCACCCCTGCGTATAAGCCACCATACGAGGGTGAGTCCTCGTTGACAGCACCCTTGCCCATCGGCGTCACAAAAACCGAGAGCTGTGTCTTTTCGATCAAGTCGCGGACTTGCTCGAGCACCCGATGACGAAGAGCGTAGTGGTCGACGAGGACAACAGGGTTCCGAGCAGCGTACAGAGACTTGAGCACGGCATCTACGACGCAGTCTTCACGCTCGGAGTTCAGCTCGGCTGTAGGCTCTGTGAGGTCAATAGGGGTACTGAGGCAGGCACCTTCAATCTCTTTGTCAATCATATCACTCGGCATCATGATGTAGACAGGCTGGCTGCGGACCCAGCACCTCTGCAAGGCACGGTCAATTTGATCGCCGATCTCTGCCGGCCTGTCCAGCTTCAGGCGGGCCACGTCGCACGAGATCTTGGAGCTCATCTCAGCAAAGACGTTGAAGTCGCCATTGCCAAGCGTGTGGTGTAACAGTGCCCTGTTGCGCTGCGCAGTCGTGGAGGGATAGCCGACGATATGACGATTGGGACGTGCTCTGCGAAGGCCCCAGCAATCCCGTTGATGGCTGACAGCTCGCCTACGCCAAAGGTGGTCATGAGAGCTGACATTCCCTTGATGCGGGCGTAACCATCCGCGGCATAGGCTATGATTTTCTTGAGTTTGCCGTGCTTTGACAATCGCGAAACGGTCAGTCAGGGGTCAATTACATGCCTGCGTTGAGTTCATTGACGCTGCCCACCCAGCGCAGTCCGGTCTTGCGGAGATAGTCGATGGCCACGAGATTGAAGTCGCCGGGGACGCCGTGGACCGAGCGGATGCCAATCTCGTGCAGTCTTCGGAAGAGGTACTCGGAAACGGCCACAGGCTTCACAAGGCGTTCCCAGCGACGGTTCATGTTGGCGAGAGGGACCTTGGTGATGTCAAAATGGAAGCGAAGTTTGCCCAGTGTAATTAGAAGCTGCTGCCAATGATTCCAATGCGGTTGGATTTATCGGCAATGCCTCGCTTCCTATGGTGCGTAGTTAAATCCTTTCATCTTCATCTTTGCCCTCTTCGATATCTCTACCAGAATCAGGAGAAAAGCAAGTTACCGACGTTCCTAGTTTTCTCATTGATGGCCCGGAAGATAAGATTCCCGCTGACGCAGATCTCCATCGAGCCGTGCCGTTTGTAGCGATGACGGGCGAATACCCGTAAGCCTTGCAGATGAGTTGCATGATTTGCAGACTCGACCCCCCAAGAAAGTTTGGACCAGTGGTACGATGCCTCGCGTTACGCGACTATGATGCCTCTCTTTATCCAAGACGAATCCATGCACTCGCCTCCTACCAAGTTCAGCTTGCATCAGACCCTCCCCGGCTCCGGGTGAGGTCGCAGATTCTGCTCGGATGGCGCCATACCGTTTGAGATAAGGCGCTTGTTGCCACAGCTGATATGAAAAGGGAAGGAAAGCGGTTCACGCCTAGATCGTACCTGTTCCAGTTTCATTTTATCCTGCTTGCGCTCCTCTTGCCCCCTGTTTGTTCCCTCGCTGGGCTATCTGTGCCTCACATCATCCGCCCTTGGCTGGAGTAAGTGGGCAGGACTGCTTTCTGCCATCAATAACATTTTCTAACACCAGGAGACGCAGTATCCACCCTTCTTTTGCACTCTGCTTGCGTGACTTGCCACAATAATCCATCCTACGGTGGTTTGATGCTAGATATGCGGAATGAAAGACTGTCCCAGACACCAAGGAGAGCTTTTAACCCCCTTTCAACCTAATTACCAGCTTGCGCTCCTCCGAGATACTCACGGTCGTGGCAGCGACCAGGCCCACTGGGTTTAAAAGAAATGATTTGTCGCAAACCATGATTGGGAACTTGAACCAGAGGCGAATCTTCGCGATTGCTTGAACTTGAGGAAAAAGGGTCTTGGGCCGACGAGGCAGTCACTGAAGGCGTTCTGAGACCCCACCGATTTATGCCAAGTCTGTGTTGCACGTAGGGCTTGAAGTGGCTGAGCGAGCGGTTGCTGCGCGGCTCGGTTCCATGGTCGCATGCAGGAGTGGCCAATCGCCTTGGGCCACCGGAGCACTGCGGCTGAGGCGCTCATGAGGACCCCTCCTTTCTTTCTCAGCTGTGGGTGAGGGCACGGCTTCTTCCTTCCACACTGAACCTCCTTCAACACCAAGTGATACACACGCAGTATTGCCACCTCTTTTGCTCTCTGCGTGCCCCGCCGTGTGCTGGAGACGAGGTGTTCTTGAGAACTGGCTCTCAACACTTCCCCCTCGAGTTTGACCGCTTCAGTTTCTTCCGCGGAGCTTCGTACCCACTCTCGTCTCTTTCAACACCGCCTCACCCCCATGTGATCCTCCTCAGCCCCGCAGACAGGCATCAGCAACTTTCAAAAATGTTTGGGTACTTCGCTAGTTGGTCCCACGTGGATAAACTTCAACACCTACCCTTCCTCCCGGGTCTCGATGAAATCCGACTCCTCGAGCTGAGCACAGCTACCTCGGGGCGGCTCTTCAACGTGCCGAGGAACTCGACGCCCAAATATTTCGCCATCTCCTATGCCTGGGGAGATCCAACACCCATTGCCCCATACACAATCAACAACAAACAGAAAGTCTTGATCCCCAGATCTTTGTCTCAAGCCCTGGCCCGCGTCTTCAAGTACATTTCAAGAAGATCGCCGGGGGAGGTCTACGTCTGGGCAGACGCTTTGTGCATCAACCAGGAGGACAATGACGAAAAGGCGGCTCAGGTAGCTCACATGAGTTCGATCTACCGAAAGGCCGCCAAGGTTCTCGTTTATCTTGGTGAAGATGGTTATAGAAACGATAGCCAAGCGGCAATCCGAGACATATCCAGCTGGGGACATCGAACCGATGACCAATTTCGGAATGCTTACTTTTGGAGTTCCGACGACAAGTTTCGTTCTCTCACTCAGAATCCCAACCTGGACAACTTCTTCCGTCGACCATGGTGGAATCGAATGTGGACGATCCAGGAGGTCGCCACCGCATCGGCCGAACGCATTGTCATTCTCTCCGGAGCTCACGAGATGATGTGGAGCACTCTGGTAAGCGCTGTGGGATTCTGGCTGGATCGAGAGCGGATAAACGGACGCCTAGGAGGTGCGGTCAATGACGCGATATCCGACTTCCTCAAGGGTGGCCTCGCCGCCAAAAAAGCCGTCCACGCCAACGGTTTGCACAAACAGCAGTGGCTCGCTGTCCTTGCGGCAACAGCCAGTCTGGCCTCGTCGGACCCCCGGGACAAGATTTACGCCCTCGTCAGCATTTGTCCTCCGTTGCCGAATTTTGAGATCTCGTACGAAAAGACAGTCCCTCAAGTCTTTCAAGAATTCACCAAGGCCATTATCCAGCACGACAACAACTTGGATATTCTGCAGCTCGCCGGTGTCAATCACGAGCCAGCCGCAAACCCCCACGACCTGGCTTCGTGGATTCCGAATTTCGAGAAGCTCGACCATCCCGTCCTCCCATACCGCATCATGCTTCACTCAAAACACTATTATGACCAGATGGAGAACTCCTTCAAGGTCTGGAACGCATCCCCCTACCCTCACTGCCTCGAACCTGCGACAGACGTGAGCGACTTCCGACCGACAGGCGTCGAGGTCGGCATTATTGACGAAGTTCTTCCCCCGCAGCCCGGCGCGAGAGGCGACCCAGGGTGGCTGCGAGCTGCGCACCGCCGCTGGGGTACCAAGTACGACACTCCCACGCTGCAATGCCACATCCTCCAGGCCTACTTCCGGACCATGCTGGGCGATTATTACCCGAATGCCCGCCAGAAGCTCCTCGCCTACTCTAGGAAGTTCTCCCTTGCAGGCACATTCTGGCATAAGCATCGCATCGCAATGGCATCGCTTCTGCAGAAGATGGATCTCTCAGCGGGGCTCGGTCAGATCCTTCTCGGGCAGAAGGGAGATCTCCTAGTCCAGTTCGGTGATTTTGACCACGAGGTGACTCGGGCGACAGTGGACAAATGGGGCTCGTTGCACTTCTTTATGACTTCGAATGGGTACATGGGATATGGCCCGAGTTGTCAGCCGCAGGACGTTGTTTGTATCATCTTTGGCTGTAACGTCCCGTTGATACTGCGTCCTCAGGGCGAAGGTTTTGTCATTCTAGGACAGTGTTTTGTGCTCGGTGTCATGGATGGGGAGTTGTTCAGGAATGTGCCCCCTGACGAGGAAATTGTTCCGGGGCAGCAAGTCTTTGACATACTTTGACGGAAGTGGAGAACAGTCTAGGTTCACGCTGGAATGTAGGCATTGGCCGGTTTGTTGATATCATTTACCCCTTTTCCATCCCTGCATTCTGTTCCGGTACATTATGAGGGGGGAGTTGTACAAACGCCCACAAAGAAAACCCGTCGTCTAACGAACAAATGTCCCTGATCCACACCATCATAGGGCATCAAACTGCGCCATTTCCTCCCTCCGCTGCTTCTCGGTCCGTCTCAGCGTCGGCACCTCCTCCCCAATGCTCGCCTTCCACGCCCGCATCGCGATGGCCGCCACCTCGCGCCGCTGGTACATATTCGTGTAGTTGATTGCGTCGATCTCCCTCGCCATCTGCCGCTGCCACATGCTGGCCTGGAAATCCCGGCAGACCTTCTGCACCTGCTCCAGCGAGAGGGGCTCGGGCTCCGCGCCGTTGCGGTGCTGGACGAGCCAGAAGCCGTGCAGCAGCGCGTTGAGACCCACGACAATGGTGATAAGGTCGCGGGCGAGCTTGGACGCCGCAAGGACCCCGGTGATGTCGACGACGCGCGCCGCGCTGAGGAAAGCCATGCCTGTGACGGTCTTGATGTTGAAGATGGATTTGATAATGAGGTTTGTGATCTCGCCTTCGAGCGAGGAGATGCGGAAGCCTTCTTCGGTTTCAATCTTCCAGATTCGCTGGGCTTTTTTCATGGTGAAGAGATAGACGGTTGCGAGGCTGCCGACGGTCAGGAAGGGAAGGATGGGAACTGATTTGACAACGACGGCGCTCCAGTAGAGCTTCGTGCACGCGTCGACGGCCTCTGTAAATTTGTCACTGTTAGTCATTAACGTTCCTGAGAAATCGGGCATATTTGGGTGAGGCTTTGACTTACCCTCTAGTTTGTTTCTCGGATCGGTGACTTGCACGGCGGCCAGCAGTGGCCGCAACTCCGGCGACAGCTTCTTCCTCATCAAACTAACCAGCTGCGCAGATCCCCAGTGCTTCAGGCCGGGGGGGTTGAAATGCGTCGGCACAAACTCGCGCCCACGTTTACGGAAGCCAACTGTGCAGATCTCGACGTCCATGCCGTGCTCCTCCCGTGCCTCCCGCGCCAGGGCGCGGAGAGGATGAAGCGTCAGCTTCTTGAAGACCTCGTACGCCTTCTTCTCAATGCCTTCCTCCACGTCCTTTCCCGAGCCGACGGCGTCCTCTTTGAGATCGTCGATGATTCGGTCGTACTTGGTCACGACGATGAAGACTGGGATTTTCGACACCTGGAAATGGTTCCGCAGAAACTTCTCGTCGATGGGATGGATGGGCTTGGAGTTGTTGCACGCAATAACATACCAGATGCAATGGATGCGCTGGTCGATGTCGGTTTCCTCGTCGCGGTGTCGCTTGTCCAGGAAGCTCTCGAGCGCCTTGGTGGCCTGGTCCCCGCCGTTTTCGAACCCGCCCGAGTCGTGAATGATGAGATCTGGGTTGATCCCGGCAAAGGTCTGTTCCTTGTGTATGTTGTCAAACGGCGTTGAATCGCCAAAGAGGGATGTCGGTTCCTGTTGGTGGTTAGCGGGACTTTGACTTCAACATAAGGTACCCAAGGAACACAAAGGCAAAGCAAACGTACATCGAGCTTGATACCCAACACTTTGTTGCAGAGTGTTGACTTTCCATTGTTTTGTTTCCCCATGAGGAGGATCCGAAACTTCATGTCAGGATGCCCTTCCACGAGGGCTCCGGCCCGAGACTTGAGAGAATCTAGTGCTCTTTGGGCTGCCTCCTTGCCCGGGAGCATCGACTTTATCTTGCCGTCCGCCTGGCTCTCCGGAAGGGTGGCGAGTCCGGCGAGACCGTCTTCTGCTTCTGCTTGGAGCTTCTCATCAGGGTCGAGTACGAGGGTTCCTGAGTCTGTCGGTGAGGGCGGGGCCGGGCTTTCTACTCGGGTGCGAGCGGCCGTCGGGTTTTGTCGGGCTTGCTCTAGGTGGGCCCGGTAGTGATTTTGACTACGCGCCGTCAGCTATGTGCCACTGGCTCCAATGTAGTCTACGTGGAGACTTACGCGTTCAACAACCCGTTGAGGTGGTTCACTTGTCGGTCGAGGATCTTGTCCCACTTGTCTAGCTGTTCCTCATCCCAAACAACCATCATCCTCTCCCAGAAACGCCATGCGTCTGGCTTTTGCAGGCGGCGCACCAACGCCAGACGCTCCCAGACGTTGTCCAGCGTGTCTTTGATGGCTGCCATGGACTCTCTGAGCTGAGCCTCGAAATCAAGCCCACCTGTCGGCTCGTTCACCTCGAAATCCCGCAGAGTCTTGGATATGATGTCCAGAATGCGGCGAGCCGACTCAAAGTTGGAGCGGAAAGCTTTGAAGACGGCGGGGGCATCGTGGTGGCGTTCCCTCATCTGATCTAGTTGGTGAGTGATCTTGACAGCCAAGCCGGCGATGGCGATCAACGACGCCGCGACTCCGACGGCGTCAGCCATATTGGTGTTGATAAGTCGTTTGAACTGTGTGGTCTGGTCCCTGATGCCTGCCAAGCATGAGCAGATGTCTCGAGTTTCCGCCAAGCGGCCAACAACGGGTCTCCAGACGCCAAGGAGGAGCTGATCGAGATCATAAACCCGGGAGAGGGGAAACGTGCCAGCGTGGTGGGCAAGGCTGGGGTGGCGCGAGACACGAAAAAAGCCCCGCCGGCGCCACCACGGGCTGAGACCCATCAACTTCTTCACAGGATGTCGCGAGCTGAGTCACCCGCAATGCGGCTGAGCCTAGCGCCCGCAGTTGTCTCATCATTGGATCGCTGCAAGCCAACCCGATAGTCTTGGTGCCACATGCACCCACGCCATCGCCCCTGAGGGGAAAGGCTCCGGGCGTGCATGCTGCGCCAGGAAGCCACAAACACACCGACAGTGGCCCAATGACGAGATAAGGCGCATTCCGGGGGCTGTGAGGAACGGTCCGTGACTCCAGGGATGTTTTGTGCTGTTCAGCCAACGGCCCTTCTGTCGATTTCAATCGTTTCCTGCTGAACTTGGCCTTCCAAAGTCCCCAGTCACGCCATCAAGTCCCGGGAACACTAAACCAGGTTGGACTAGCACCGGGAGTTGGCTCTGCCGAGTGCCGGGCGATCTGCCGAAGTCGACTCCGATCTTGGATCAGGTGGGTGGCATCGAGGCTGCTGGCTTGGAGCGCCCTGGACTTGGATGCAACACTCCGGTTATCAACCCCGCTTCTTCCTCCTTCTCAAGTTCCTACCGTCTTCATAGAGGTAGTATGACCCCTTTGACAAAAGTACTCTGACAAGGATCAAAATCTCGAGACTGCAGAATGTCGATCGATGACCTCCAGGTTACCAGGGGTCTATGCGCCAGCCGGGCTGCCGGGGCTGATATTGGTCAAACCTTGAACTTAATACCCAAGTCCCGGGACTCCCACAGTACTGATACAGTCCTCGCGCTGCAATAGTAGTGGCACGTATGAGTCCAACGCACCACCCAATCCCACTTGTACGTCTAACCATGCTGCCTGCTTGACCTTGGGGTTCAACGGCTCTGGTCATCCTAAATAGCTCATCGTTGTCTTGGGAGGACTGTACCAACGTTGAAGAACCCTAATAATTGACGCGGCATGATATTGCCCTCGCTCTCCATTAACGGCAAACGGCAACCTCCTTCCCGATTTGCACGGGGCCGCCCAATTGCAAGAGTGCCCGCATCCCACAGGTCCGTGATAGAGGGTCCAGTGGTGATGACGATGGCCGGCTCTTGGCCGGTGTTACATCACGACGGACGCAACCACTGCCCAGGCTCGTGACCCCCTTCGGGGGCGGAAGAGGGCGCACATGAACAGAGTTGCGCAACTATAATAATGTCCGGGGGAAATCGGTGTCTGCCACTTCCCCGGATGCCTGGCTTCTAGCCGTCTCGACTTGGATACGGAAGTCTGGCAGTCTCCTAGGCCGAACCCACCCCAATCCTCAACCATGTGGATCACGAGGCTGTTGTTACTTCTCGCCCCAGGACTGGCCGGTGTCAGCTTGGCGCAGTCAACCTCCAACACCACCGACAAGCTCACAGTCAAGGCCATCACCGGGGTCTTCAGGGGCGTCGTTGAGCCTGAATATCCCGGTGTCCGTCAGTTCCGCAGTATCCCGTATGCCGAACCTCCCCTAGGAAAACGTCGATGGATGCCGCCCGTGCCCGCCTCGCCGTCCATCCAGCGCTCCCACGCGAATCGCTTCCCTCCGCCCTGCCCACAGTACCTGAGCAAGAACCTCACGACATGGAACTCCAACATTACCAACTTCTCCATACGCCTGCAGGGGCAGAACCGGATCTCGGGGAGCATGGCACAAACGTCGTCTGAAGATTGCCTCTATCTTGCCGTCTGGACGCCCCTGAATGCGACGCGCGACTCCAACCTTCCCGTTGCGCTTTTTATCCCGGGCGGCTCCTTCACCAGCGGCGGCGTTGACGTGCCCTACCAGCAGCCAACGCCCTGGGTGCAGCGGTCGCAGCGCCACATCTTTGTCGCCGCAAACTACCGGGTCAACATCGCCGGATTTCCCTGGGCCGCGGGACTCGAGGACCAGAACGTGGGCCTCCTTGATGCCCGTGCAGCCCTTGAATGGGTCTATGCCAACATCCCGGCTTTTGGCGGCGACTCATCCCGCATCACACTTTGGGGCCACTCGGCTGGTGGCGTCGCCGTTGACATGCTGGCACACGCCTACCCATCCAATCCTCTTGCGGCAGGTCTCATCATGCAGTCCGGCACCGCCATGGTCAATGTCTCTCACCCTGACCCCGACTACCGTGACTTTACCTATGTCGCAAAAAATCTCGGCTGCGACTTTCCCAACGCGCCCTTGGACGAACGTAGGTCAAACTGTGCCCTAACAAACGAAAGAAAAAGAGAAACAAACTTAACTAACACCTCCGCCAGTCTCCTGCATGCGCCAAGTCCCCATGTCCCTAATCCAAAACTTCCTCGGCCAATACCATGACAACGGCACCACCATCCCCCCCTTAAACTCCTTCAAGCCCCTCCCCGACGACAAAACAGTCTTCTTCAACTACACCCTCCGCGCCGCCCAGCCCGGCGGCCTGGCCCGCATCCCGGCGCTCGTCACCACCACCTCCAACGAACAAGCCAGCCTGACAAAGTACCCCGTCGAGAACGTCGTGGCGGGCCCGAACCAGACGCGTGTGGACGCCGAGACGGTGGGTGTGTTTGTTTGCTTGGCGAGTAACACGACCCGGTCGAGGGCCGAGGCGGGGCTGAAGACGTGGAGGTATGAGTATGCGGGGAATTTCAGCAGCTTGACGCCGCTGGCGTGGATGGGGGCGTATCATGGGAGTGATGTGCCGATGGTGTTTGGGACGTTTGGGGAGTTTGGGGATGGCGGGGCAACCGAGTTTCAGGGCGAGGTCGCGGCACGGATGCAGGAGGATGTGCTTGCTTTTATGGAGGATGCGCAGGGTGGGTTGAGGAAGAGGGGATGGTTGGCTTGGGGGGAGACGGAGGGGAGTGAGGTCGCGGGCGGGAGGACGATGATGAGGTTTGCGAGTGGGGGGGTGGTGGCGAGGAATGTGAGCGCTGACGAGGTGGACGATGCGTGTGTGTTGGGGGCGAAGTATAATTCGAGTCCTTGAAGGCTGCTAGTTCTGGTCTGGTGGTCTCTTGTCCGAGTTGAGATATGAGAGAAATGCCTTGCTTTGGCTGTTGCTAGCGTGATCCTTGGGCGATGGCTCCCGTTTCGCCTCCAGACTGCAGGTGGGCGAGGGGCGTCAAGCAGGTTGCGGGACTCTCTTGGACCTCGTGGTGGATCTTGCATTGCCGGAACGAATACCACCACTCCAACCTCCCCCTGAAGGGCAAGTCCAGCCATGACGACGCCAGCAGAGTCGTGCTAACATGCATCTCGGAGGGCCGGGCAACGATAACGCTGGTGACGCAGTGTCCTCCCATGCTCGTAGGGGAGAAGCCCAAACATAGCATCTGAGAAGTCGCCGGCGACACTTCCAATGGGCAGTCCAGAGAGTCCAGCCGGACCTGGCCGACGCAAGATGTGTGCCCGCCAGCGTCGCGGATGAGGAGCCCCGTGACCACAAGGGTACCCCCGATTCGGCGCCGGCAGGGAGTCACTAGGGTGATATCGTCGAGGGCGGCCATCGTGTAGTAGTAATCCTCATAAAATCTCTTGCTGTCGGGATACCGAGAAAGCGGCGTCGGAAAGACCGGCTGTCGGTCGTCTGCGGGTGCGGACTGTTGGGAAGACTCAAAGGCTAGGATAGAGATGCCGGACTGGGAAGTCTGGTAGATGACACGACTCGGATCCTGTGGCTCTGGCCGGTTCATGAGAGTCCAACGGTTTCCACACGTGGCAGGCCATAGCCCCATGACGGTGTTTCGGCCCTTGTTGGTTGTAAACTAAAGCTGATGTTAGAGGTTGTTTTGACATTCGTGCTGTTGAGTTGAACATGGACTTAGGGCGCGACAAACCAGGAGACTCGTGTATCCAGAAACGCGCTCCTTGCGTTGCCAGACTTCAGTCAGGATCTCGCCCTCGTCCACAGGCATGTACTGCCAGACGGCGAACATGTTCTGCACCGCTTCCGTGTGATAGAAGTCTGTATCCTCCCCAGGAATGTGGGCGTGCATGGCCAGCAAGTTGCGTGCCCGACACACGGAATAGCCCGTCACGCGAGCGTCGTTGGCAACAATGGTGGACAGCCGGAGCGAGTCTGGGGTGGCCAGTTTCACGAGATAGTCACGCCAAAGTTTCCCAGCGAGCGGGTGAGGCAGACTAGACCAGAGTGCGTACGTCCAAGGCGTCGGAGGGCTACCGGCGGGTGTCAATGTACGCAGTTTTATGCCCTAGACAAAAAAGTAAGCGAGTTGGTGACTGTGCGAGATAGTCGACTCGGTCTAAACCGGGGCCTCTCACATCGGTCTCAACCGTGAATATCCTGGAGCCCAAAGGGATGAACACAGGCCGCCACCAAATATCGAGGCGCGCTTTGACGGTTGGCATCTGGGAAGTGGAAAGGAAGAGCAGCTCCCTCACACCTAGATGATTTACCGCCAGGTAGACGGCGTCGATAGGGCCTGAAAGAGGATCGAAGGCCAATTCTAGAGTGTCGTCCGCGGCCGCGGGCTCTTCATTGGTGAGGAGCGAGGCATATCTCAGACCTTCGAACGAGACATACCGCACCCACACCTTGGCTGACAGGTCGACCCGGGACGACCCGAGGGGCGGGCATGCGGGCTCTTGCGGTGGCGGTCCTGCGTGTAGCGTTGCGGCATATGTTCGCACGCAGTACTCGGCAATGTGGTCGCAGAGTTCCAGCGGAAGGGGATAGGCGGCGTGCAGAATCTTGCTCCACCTCAGCTGCAACCAGCGGCGGCGCCGTCCATCCTCGTCCGCGGTCGGTTGGAATTGATACCTAGTCGTCTCAAACAGGGCCGGGCGGGACTCGGAGCGGACACAACTAAGGCACTCGGGGTGGCAAGCGACGGCCTTCTCGCCCTTGTGCCAACACCCTCCGTAACAGTCAACGCAGTAAAGTCCCGGCTGCGCCATGATGCGGCCGAAAGGGAGTTTCCCTGAGATCACCGTCCCATCCTTCTTCACTGCGTGGTCTGTTAGTACCGTAGAAGTAGAGAAATGGAGGTCTCAAACAACCCACAAACCACGATCATCTCTCCGTCTGCAAGTTTGAGCCTGCAGAGGCCGCAGCGTGCCGGCACGCAATATTCGGCTGCCCGCGGCATCTTCCTTGACGTGTTTGGGTGCTGGATAAAATCCGGATTCCGGAAGCGGGGTCGGGAAGACGCGTGGGAAAACTCTCGGGAAGATGCGCGGGAAGGCGGTGTGTAAATAGCGTCATCAACACAGGTGACGAATCCCCCGCTCTCCAAGAACACCGGAGGCCTCAAGAACGGGTGTGGGTGCTGGGCAACGCGACTCCTTCCGCCCCAATATCCGGCCGTTTCTGGCTACTGTCACGAGATTCTCGCCGCTTCTGGCTACCATGACGAGCCAAGAAACCCACTTGAGATGCTTGGCCGACCGGGATCAGATCCAGGGGCGCGGCGACTCGGCCGGCTCAAGTCCGCCCTCCGGCTCCGAGGTGGATCCAGTCCACGGGTCCCGGGCCCGGTGACACGGCGCGCCGCACAAACAATGTTCGCTCCCTTTCATGACCAAAGTGACGTGTTCCAGCTTGTTCCGTGCCTTGTGTCTTGACCCGTGTAACGAGCCATGTGGCCTCCATGGACAAGCATCGTCATCTTGCCCCAACCTCGTCTTCTGGTCGTTTGACAAATCGTGCGGGACTTGGGCATGGCTGGCCGTTGAAGCTCTAGCACAGGTTGTCAGCCCACCTTTGTTCGAGCGCGAGGTGTGGAACATCTGTACCGCGCTGAGCCATGATTGTTGCGAGGTTGGGATGTTTTCCGGGAGGCATCCCCAGAATATTTAAACGCCATGCCATGCCGGTATGGAGGACACCATGCTCCCGTTCATAACAACAGCAACCACCAAACCCCCTGAATACCACACGGAACCGGCACCGACACCGCTCACGACAACCCCAAAACATGTCTCGCAGGTACTCCGGCCGGGACAGCAGCTACGGCTACAGCTCGTACCAGCCGCGCAGACCCTCGCCAACCCGATTCAACCGGGTGGACTGGACCTCCCGTGGCCGTTCCCCAACCAGACCCAGCAGCGTTTCCTCCCGGGCCTACAGCCCATTGGGGGGCGTCTACAACGCACCACACACCACTTACACCCCGACGTACACCTCGCGAGCATACACCTCTACAGGGTACACCCCGTACCGGAGCAGCACCTACACCCCGCAGCCCTCCTCCACCCGCTACACCTCCTCCTACCGCGCCTCCTCCCCCCCCCGCTACAGGTCCTCTTACCGCCCCTCCTCTCCCC
>OUNM010141365.1_pt1 | contig 60751 bp, 54 predicted proteins | sample 1769961 | NCBI WGS metagenome assembly OUNM01 (sample SAMEA3914820, study PRJEB12502) | metagenome | biome: forest; material: soil | place: USA | collected 2012-03-12 | depth 0.3 m
CGCGAACAGCTGCGTGTCGAGGTCAAGGGCGCCCAGCTGATGATTGCCGCAATGAAGGACCGTGTCGAAGGCGAGGAACGCGAATACCTGCATCGCGGCATCGGCATGCGCAGCTTCAACCGTGCCTTTGTTCTAAGCGACGGTTTCGAGGTCCGTTCGGCCAGCCTGGCGTACGGCCTGCTGAACATCGACCTGATTCGCCCGGAGGCGGCCGACGAGGTTCGGATTATCAGAATAGATTAGATCGCATCCCCAAAAGGGCGACGCACTTTGGACTGAGATGCGCTCTAGGCCGCGTTCGAATCGGCGATGCCGGTCAGCAGTGCGTAAATCGCTTCGCTGTTCTCGATCGAGCGCAGTTGCTCACGCAGGTCCTTTTGACGCAGGACGCGCGAGACCTTGGCCAGCGCCCGCAGATGTTCCGTACCGGCATTTTCCGGGGCCAGCAGGGCGAAGATCAAGTCCACCGGCATGTCGTCGATGGCCTCGTAATCGATCGGCTCTTCCAGGCGGATGAAGACGCCGTACATACGGTCGAGGCCACCAAGGGCGGCGTGCGGAACGGCCACGCCCATACCCACGCCGGTCGACCCCAGGCGCTCGCGCTCGACCAGGGCCTGATGGATATCGCCCGCGTCCAGCCCCAGTTGACGGGCTGCGATGTCGGCGACGACCTGAAGTGCCTGGCGCTTGGAATTGACGCTGACACTGGCATTGATCGCGCGGCGGTCGAGCAGACTCGTCAAAAACATTGGAATTCCAAAATAAGCGGCATATGCCGTCGCCCCCGGGCCATTCGCCAGCCATTAGCCGGGCGGATTGCGCTCGTCAACCCGCCCGGTAGGAATAAGCGTACTCGGAAACTATCTATACCTGTTTACTGAGCGGCCTGTGCCAGATGATCGACGCGGCCGTTCGCCTTGCCGTTGGCCTTGGCGACGGCAGGCGCTGTCCGTTCCGGGTCGATCCAGCCGATATTGCCGTCAGGCCGGCGATACAGGACCGACAGGCCGCCGTGCGCCGCGTTGCGGAACATGATGACCGGATAGTTGGACATTTCGAGTTCCGCCACCGCGGACGACACGGTCATGGTACGCAGGGGCTGTTCGGTTTCTGCGATGATCATGGCCTGGGGCGGCGACGAATGGTCCATGCCGTCGTCGAGTTCGTCGAGCTCCGCCGTACCGTCGCCGTCGGGGCTACGCAGGACGGTGACATTGGCGGTCTCTTCTTTGGCGGGGGTGCCGTTATGGTGCTGCTTGAGGCGCTGCTTATAGCGGCGCACGCGCTTTTCCAGATGGTCCAGCATGACGTCGAAAGCGGTGTGGGCGTCGCCGCCGAAGGCGTGCGAAACGACCGACTGACCCGAGGCCAGGCGCACCCAGCAATCCGCCTTGAACAAATAGCCCTGCTTGGAAAAGGTCACCTCGGCGGTCGTGCCGCCGCGGTCGAAATACTTGGCGATGCTCGCCTCCGTTTCACCGAGGACGCGTTCTCTCAGGGCGTCACCGACTTCAACCTGTTTTCCATTGACTTGAATTTGCATGGCGTATCACGCTCCGTTCTTACACAAAGAACCGCGGCCCTTGCCGATAAACCCGGCATATTTGGGGGGCCGGCGCGCTTCCGGAGGTCCAGGAAGCCCCTTCACTGTACGCTCTTATCGACGCAGCGGAATTCACTAATCTGTGTAATCGCGCGTCTGGGTCGTCACGATATGATAGCGATTATTTAAGACTTTTCAGCAGGTTGTCTTTTAGTAAATGTCAGGCTGCTGACTGCGGCAGGTTGTCGCCCCGGCACGTAAAAAGGGCGGCCCCTTGTGAGAGCCGCCCTTCTTTCGTCAGTTGAGGTCGGTCTTAGTCGCGACGGCGGCGACGGCGCGGACGGTCGCCGCCGCGGTCACCACGATCGCCGCCGTCGGCCATTTCCAGCTCGCCTTCGTCACCGTCTTCGCCGGCGGCTGCACGGGCAGCGTTGCGCTCGGCGCGTTCGGCGTCCAGCTTCTCGGTCAGGTCTTCACCGGTTTCCTGGTCGACGACCTTCATCGACAGCTTGGTCTTGCCGCGGTCGTCGAGGCCGAGGAACTTGACCTTCACTTCATCGCCTTCGTTCAGCACGTCCGAAACCTTGCCGACCTTCTCGCGGGCGATCTGCGAGATATGGACCAGGCCGTCCTTGGCGCCGAAGAAGTTCACGAAGGCGCCGAAATCGACGATCTTCACGACCTTGCCCTTGTAGATGGCGCCGACTTCCGGCTCAGAGGCAATCGACTTGATCCAGTCGCGCGCGGCGTCGATCTTCGACTGTTCGCTGGCCGCGATCTTGATCGTGCCGTCGTCCTGGATATCGACCTTGGCGCCGGTCTTTTCCACGATTTCGCGGATGACCTTGCCGCCCGAACCGATGACTTCGCGGATCTTGTCGACCGCGATCTTGATCGTTTCGATCTTCGGCGCGAATTCGCCCAGTTCTTCACGGGCGCCCGAAATGGCCTTGTTCATTTCGCCCAGGATGTGCAGGCGGCCGTCCTTGGCCTGGCGCAGCGCCTTGGTCATGATCTCCTCGGTGATGCCGGGGACCTTGATGTCCATCTGCAGCGAGGTGATGCCGACCTCGGTGCCGGCGACCTTGAAGTCCATGTCGCCCAGGTGATCTTCGTCGCCCAGGATGTCGGACAGAACGGCGAAGCCGTCCTTTTCGAGGATCAGGCCCATGGCGATACCCGAAACCGGGCGCTTCAGCGGCACGCCGGCATCCATCAGGGCCAGCGAACCACCGCAGACGGTGGCCATCGACGACGAACCGTTCGACTCGGTGATTTCCGAGACCAGGCGGATCGTATAGGGGAATTCGTCGGTCGCGGGCAGCATCGGACGCAGGGCGCGCCAGGCCAGCTTGCCGTGGCCGATTTCGCGGCGGCCGGGCGAACCCATGCGGCCGGTTTCGCCGACGGAGTACGGCGGGAAGGTATAGTGCAGAAGGAACTTTTCCTTGTACGTGCCTTCCAGCGCGTCGATGAACTGCTCGTCTTCGCCGGTGCCGAGGGTGGCGACGACCAGGCCTTGGGTTTCACCGCGGGTGAACAGGGCCGAACCGTGGGTACGCGGCAGGATGCCGACTTCCGACACGATGGCGCGGACCTTGTCGACGGGACGGCCGTCGACGCGCTTGCCGTGGTCGATGATGTCGCGGCGCAGGACTTCGGCTTCGCATTCCTTGAAGGCGGCCGAGAACTTGTTGGCGTCGACGCCGTCTGGGTTCTCTTCGGTCTTCACCAAAGCTGTGGCGGCCTTCGACTTGGCGGCGCCGACGGCGGCGTGGCGGTCATGCTTGCCGGTGATGGTGTAGGCGGCGCGGATGTCGTCGCCGACGAGGCCCTTGATCGAATTGACGATGGGCGAGAAATCCTCGGCTTCGAAGTCGAAGGGTTCCTTGGCGGCGTGTTCCGCCATCTCGATGATGGCGTCGATGACCGGCTGCATGCCGGCGTGGGCGAACATAAGCGCGCCCAGCATCTTGTCTTCCGACAGTTCCTTGGCTTCGGATTCGACCATCATCAGGGCGTCGGCGGTGCCGGCGACCACCAGATCGAGCTCCGAGTCCTTCATCTGGTCGAGCGTCGGGTTCAGGACGTATTCACCGTCGATGACGCCGACGCGGGCGCCGCCGATCGGGCCCATGAACGGTACGCCCGACAGGGTCAGGGCAGCCGACGCGGCCACCATGGCGACGATGTCCGGATCGTTTTCCATGTCGTGCGACAGCACGGTCGCGACGACCTGGACTTCGTTCTTGAAGCCCTTGACGAACAGCGGGCGGATCGGACGGTCGATCAGGCGCGAAACCAGGGTTTCCTTTTCGCTGGGGCGGCCTTCGCGCTTGAAGTAGCCACCCGGGATCTTGCCGGCGGCGAAGGTCTTTTCCTGATAGTTCACCGTCAGGGGAAAGAAGTCCTGACCGGGCTTGGGCGCGCGGGCGTACACGACGGTCGCCAGCACGGTGGTTTCGCCATAGGTGGCGAGAACGGCGGCGTCGGCCTGGCGGGCGACACGGCCCGTTTCCAGGGTCAGCTTGCGTCCGGCCCAGTCAATGGATTTTCTTTTGATGTCAAACATTTGTTTTCTTTCGTACGTATGCGCGGGAAGCTTTTCCTCGCGCTTCGGCCCGTCAGGCCCCATGCCTTTCGGGTCTGCCGTCATGGACGGCTATTTGGGAGCCTATTTGTGATTCACGCGTCAGGCTCGTCTTGGGATCAGCAACGTCTATTTAGAGCGTTTTGCCGCGCATCTTATCCGAACTGCATTACACGTTTCGGGATACGCTTAAGGCGTCGCGGGGTGTACAGATTCGCCGGGAAGGCGAGGGTAGCAGATATAGAACAAGGGCCTGGGTCGGAACCCAAGCCCTTGGTTGAAACACTTAACGGCGCAGGCCGAGGGTTTCGATGATGGCCTGATACCGGTCGGCATCACGGCCCTTAAGGTAGTCGAGAAGGCGACGACGCTGCGAAACCATTTTCAGGAGGCCGCGGCGGCTGTGGTTGTCCTTCTTGTGTTCCTTGAAGTGCTCGGTCAGGTTCGAGATGCGCTCGGACAGGATGGCGATTTGCACTTCCGGGCCGCCGGTGTCATTGCCGGCGCGCTGGTGGGTCTTGATCAGGTCCGTCTTACGATCGGGCGTAATCGACATCGGGTATCTCCTTAAAAGGATCAAAGGTTCAAGATGCGGGTCGGATAAAGTCGTCCGGCCCTGAGTTCGCAAAGCGCCTGAACCTGGCCCTCGAGAACCGCCTGCACAGTATCGGGAAACTCCTCGAAGCCAGCCTCGCGGCGGGCTTTCTGAGCCTCGGAAACCAATGCGATTTGACGGGGCAAAAGGGCAAGGTCACGGCCTTGCTTCAACTTTGAGGCCTCGTCTTGCGTGACAGGCAGGGCCGGGATGTCGTCCAGCGCCGTCTCCACGACAAGCAAAGCCTCAAGTTGGGCGCCTCTATGCACTAAATCGCCGAGCTTTTCCAGTGTTATTGCGGACTTCGTGTCAAATGCACCGACCTGCTCGCGGCGCAAACGCGAAACATGGCCGCAAACGCCAAGGTCCGCACACAGGTCCCGGGCGACGGAACGCACATAGGTGCCCTTGCCGCAATGCAGGCTGAGGGAGGCGCTGTCTTCGTCGAAGGCGTCCAGCCTGAGATCGAAGACCTCGACCGTGCGCGCCTTCAGCTCGACCTCGACACCCTGGCGCGCCAGGTCGTAGGCGCGCTTGCCGTCGACCTTGATCGCGGAAAAGGCCGGCGGCACCTGCTGGATCCGGCCGATATAGGCCGGGACGGCTGCCTCCAGCGCCGCGCGTGTTGTACGGACGTCGGATTCGTCAATAACGCGGCCTTCGGCGTCGCATGAGTCGGTGGTGCGGCCGAAGCTGATCGTAAAGCTGTAGACCTTGTCCGCCTCCATAAGGTACGGCACGGTCTTGGTCGCTTCGCCGAGCGCGATCGGCAGAATGCCGGTGGCCAGGGGATCGAGCGTACCCGCGTGGCCCGCCTTCTGCGCATTGAACAACCGTCGCACCTTCGATACGGCCTCGGTCGAGGTCATCTCATACGACTTGTCGAGGCAGACCCAGCCATGCACCGGATCGCCTTTTTTGGTCCGCCCCATGGTGTGCCTTATCCTAGTTGTCTTCGTCTTCGCCTTCGCGACGCAGGTCGCGCGCGATCTCCGGACGCATGAACAGCGCGTCGATGCGCGCCGCTTCGTTGAAGCTTTCGTCGTGCAGGAAGCGCAGGTCCGGCGTGAACTTCATGTCGATGTGCTTGCCCAGGATTCCCCGCAGGAACTTGGAGTGGCGGTTAAGCGCCGCGACGGCCGGCCCGACGCCGACAGGCGACGCGTCGATGCCCGCGCCCAGCGGTTCGACAAAGACGGTGGCGTGGCGCAGGTCGGGCGAGCAGCGGACCTCGGTCACGGTGATCGAAACGCCGTGCAGGTCGTCGTCGTGAATCTCTTCTTCACGCAGGATTTCGACCAGGGCGTGGCGCACCAGTTCGCCGGCGCGCAACTGGCGCTGGGTCGGGCCGGTCTCGACCGGGCCGCGGTGCTTGTCTTTGAAATTGGATCGTTTCATCCCGCCCATATAGGCGTTTTGGCCGATTTTTCTATCTTAAAATGCCCAATTGACGTTAGTCTCGCCCAAAACAGAGGCTTGGGAGGGCCGAATGACGACAGCCAAGATCGAATACGTGCCGCGTATGGAGGGGCTCGATTCCTTGCGCGGTTTTGCCCTGATGGGGCTTTTCCTCGTCCATATGCCCGAGCTGTACGAGCTCTACTGGGCGCATCCGGTCACCGACCAGACGCAACTGCTGTGGCACAACGTCATCTTTTCGATCTTCGCCGGCAAGTCGTTCGCACTGCTGGCCATGTGCTTCGGCGTCAGCTTCTTCATTATCATGGACCGCGCCGCCAAACGCGGCGTCGACTTCACAGGCCGCTTCGTGTGGCGCCTGGCCGTGCTGGGCGTTATCGGCCTGTTGCATGGCCTGTGGTATCGCGGCGACGTGCTCGAGGTCCTTGCCGTAATGGGCCTGTTCCTGCTGCCGGTCTACCGCGTCAGGTCGAACCGGATAGTCCTGGCGCTGGGCATCGTCTTTCTGCTGCAGCCCGTCCTGCTGGTTCAATTGATTTGCGCAGTCCATGGCGACGCCTGGGCCAACCTGCCTCCGGGTTTCTGGGGCAGCAAAACTCCCGAAGCCTATCTGACCGGCAAGAGCCTCCTCGAGACGATCCGTATGAACTGGATCGACGGACATCCGTTCAAATGGGACTTCATGTTTGAATCCGGGCGCCTCAGCCAGATCCTCGGCCTGTCGCTGATCGGTCTGGTGATGGGACGCGTCGGGTTCTTCGCCGATCCGGACCGTTTCAAGAGCTTGCGCCTCGGTGGCCTGGTGGCGGCGCTTGCCGTCATGGGCCTGCTACTTGTGTTCAAGGCACAGCTGGTAGCGCTTCTGCCGGAGTCGAAGGCTGTCTTCATGCCGCGCGTCCTGGCAGACACCATTCTGTCGGGCCTGACCGATCTCTCGATCATGTTTGCCCTGGCGTTCGGTTTCCTGACGCTCTACTTCGGCTTTGCCAATCGCGTGCTGAACCTGCTGGCGCCGGCAGGCCGCATGACCCTGACGCTGTACGTGCTCCAATCGCTCGTCTTCGTACCGGTCTTCTACAGCTTCGGCCTGGGCCTGCACGCCACCATGTCGCAGCAGACCGCCGTGCTGATCGGCATTGCCGCCTTTGCGGTTCAGGTGGTCCTGGCGCACCTGTGGTTCAAAGCCTTCCTGTACGGACCGCTGGAATGGATATGGCGCGCCGCGACCTATCTGACGCTGAAGGTGCCGTTTATTCGCCGAAGCTGATCGTCACGGGGCGGTCCATAGCGGCGACCAGGCCCTGCATGATCTCCGCCTGGATCTCCAGGATGGCCTTCAAGGGCATATAGAGGCCCAGGCGGTTCCAATCGGCCGCCTGGGCTTTTTCGCGCAAGGTGTTCAGGTGCGCTACGGCTAGCCAGAACGACATGAGGTAGAGGTTCCATATATGGGCGCTCCATGCCGTCCAGGTCTCGACCTGCGTTTCCAGGGCATGGGTCGCCATGAAGCGTAAGGGCGTCGCGATCGGCCGCGGCGGCGCCATGTGCGACAGGATGAAGGCCTTGAGGCCCTCGCCGCGGAAACGGCTGCGGTTGGCGACGGCTTCGGCCTGAGCTTTTGCGCCCACATCGACCGCATAATAGTCGAGGATCGCCTGGCATACGGCCAGGTCGTAGCAATAGAGTCTGCGGCCGTTGAAGCTCAGGATCCGGTGCGGCTCTTCGCGGTGATCGCCGAAGCGCGCCAGCCGTGCGCGCACGGCCAGGATACGCGGTTTGTCGAGGTGCCAGTCACGGCCGATATTGCCGATATGGGCGTTCTGCACGCCGCAAAGCGCCGCAAGTCCGCGCTGCGTCAGATAGGCTTCGCCATTGCTGAGCAGACCCATGCCGATGCCGTCGTGTTCGCCGTAACAGGCGACGCTCAGTGGCGAGGCCTCGGTGACCGATTCGCCTGGGGCGGGAGTTGGGATACGCGGCAAATCGAACACAGCAGCCTCCGGCACATATTCGGGAGGGGGTGCATTGTTCTCGGAAACCGAATCACCCCGGCCAGTATGGTGCGAGTGCGAAGACGGTTAATCAAGTATTAATAAGAACGCCGTTCGCCAAACCTGTGGGCGAGCTGTGGACGGTCACTAAACCGTCGCGAATTCTTTAATTAAAGACGATCGTTTTGCCGCCATTGATAATGACGCGGCGTTCGGCGTGCCACGTCACGGCGCGCGCCAGGACCCGCGCTTCGATGTCCTGGCCGATGGCGACCAGCTGCTCGGGCGTATGACCGTGGTTCACGCGCTGGACGTCCTGCTCGATGATCGGACCTTCGTCGAGGTCCGACGTCACGTAATGCGCCGTAGCGCCGATAATCTTCACCCCGCGCTGGTGCGCCTGGTGATACGGCTTGGCGCCCTTGAAGCTGGGCAGGAACGAGTGGTGGATGTTGATGCAACGGCCTTCGAGCTGGCGCGCCAGGTCATCGGACAGGATCTGCATGTAGCGCGCCAGCACGACCAGATCGACGTGGTACTGGTCGATCAGCGCCAGGAAAGCCTTCTCCTGCTCGGCCTTGTTGTCCTTGTTGACCGGCAGATGAACGTACGGAATACCGCTCCATTCGACCAGCGAGCGCATGTCGTCGTGGTTCGACATGACGCAGACGATGTCGACCGGCAAAAGCCCCGAGCGCCAGCGGTACAGCAGTTCGTTCAGGCAGTGACCGAACTTCGACACCGCGATCAGCACCTTGGGCCTTGTCGTCAGGTTGTGGATCGACCAGTCCATCGAGAAGCGGTGGGCGATCGGCCTGAAGCCCTCGCGCAGGATATCCATCGGCGGCATCTTGGGGCCGGCCTGACGGAAGACGACGCGGACATAGAAGACGTCGCCGCCGGCTTCACTGGACCGGCTGTCGTTGAACTGGTTCGACTCGACGATCGAAATGTCGTTGTCGTTGAGATAACCCGAAACAGCGGCGACGATGCCGCGCGTATCCGGGCACTTGATGATCAGGACGTAGTGCGTGGGGTCGAATTCGTTCATGCGCCGCCTATAGCAGCAAAATCCTGAAAAAGTCTAAGGTTTCAACTGAATTGATCAGGTCATGAGGCCATTGGCCCCATACGCCTTAGCAATCCAGTCTCCAAAAAGCATTCGACCCGCCACAAGGGCGGGCCAAAGCCATTTTAGAGAAGGATAGTTTAGAGCGTCCGCTTGATCTCTTCGACCGTGAAGCATTCGATGAAGTCGCCAGCCTTGATGTCCTGGAAGCCGTTGAACGCCATACCGCATTCCTGGCCGACCACGACTTCGTTGACCTCGTCCTTGAAACGCTTGAGCGTCGACAGGACACCCATTTCCTGGATGACGACGTTGTCGCGCAGGATACGGATGCGGGCGCCCTTCTGCACGCGGCCTTCGGTGACCCGGCAGCCGGCGACCTTGCCGACCTTCGAGATGTCGAAGACCTCGAGGATCTCGGCATTGCCGAGGAAGGTTTCGCGCTGGATCGGCGACAGCATGCCGGACATGACGCCCTTGATGTCGTCGATCAGGTCGTAAATGATCGCGTAGTAGCGGATCTCGACGCCTTCACGTTCGGCCAGGTCGCGCGCCTGCTTGCCGGCGCGGACGTTGAAACCGATGATCGGCGCGTTCGAACCCTTGGCCAGCTGGACGTCCGACTCCGTAATGGCGCCGGCGGCCGAATGGATGATGCGCGCACGCACCTCGTCGGTCGACAGCTTTTCCAGCGACGACACGATGGCTTCGGTCGAGCCCTGTACGTCGGCCTTGATGATGAGCTGAAGCTCCTTGGCCTTCTTGTCGGCCAGCTTCGACATCATGTCGGTCAAGGACACGGCGCCGATCGGAGCCACCGTCTTTTCGCGACGCAGACGTTCGCGATATTCGGTGATTTCGCGGGCGCGGGCCTCGTTTTCGACCACGGCGATGGCGTCGCCGGGGCTGGGAGCTTCGTCGAGACCCAGAATTTCCACCGGCATGCTGGGGCCGGCGTCGGGCAATTGCTCGTTGCGCTCGTTGATGAGGGCGCGGACGCGGCCGAAAGCCGAACCGGCCACGACGATGTCGCCGCGCTTCAACGTGCCGCGCTTGACCAGGACGGTGGCCACCGGACCCCGGCCCTTATCGAGCTTGGCTTCGATGACGACGCCTTCAGCCGTACGGTCCGGATTGGCGCGCAGGTCGAGGACTTCGGCCTGCAGCAGGATGGCTTCGATCAGGTGATCCAGGCCTTGGCCGGTCTTGGCCGAGACTTCGATGACCTGCGTGTCGCCGCCCAGGGCTTCGACAACGATTTCGTGCTGCAGAAGCTCGTTGACGATGTTCTGCGGCTTGGCGCCCGGCTTGTCCATCTTGTTGACGGCGACGATGATCGGCGTCTTGGCGGCGCGGGCGTGATTGATGGCTTCGACCGTCTGCGGCATGACGCCGTCGTCGGCGGCCACGACCAGAACCACGATGTCGGTCACGTTGGCGCCACGGGCGCGCATGGCCGAGAAGGCCGCGTGACCGGGCGTATCGAGGAAGGTAACGCGTTCACCCGACGCGACCCGCACCTGGTAGGCGCCGATATGCTGGGTGATGCCGCCGGCTTCGCCGCCGGCCGTATCCGTCTTGCGCAAGGCGTCGAGCAGCGACGTCTTGCCGTGGTCGACGTGACCCATGACCGCCACCACCGGAGGCCGGGGCTGGGTGTCGTCCTCGTGGTCGTCGGCCGAGATGAAGCCTTCTTCGACGTCGGATTCCGACACGCGCTTGACGGTGTGACCGAATTCCGAGGCCACCAGTTCGGCGGTGTCGGTGTCGATCACGTCGTTGATCTTCAGCATCATGCCTTGCTTCATCAACATCTTGATGATGTCGACGGCGCGGACGGCCATACGGTTCGACAATTCCTGCACGGTGATGACGTCGGGAATGACGACTTCACGCGCCACGCGGGCCTGTTCGACCTGCGAACCCTTGCGCTTTTCGCGTTCCCGTTCGCGCGCCCGGCGTACGCTTGCCAGCGAACGCATGCGGTCGGCGGCGCCCTCGTCGTCTCCGACAACGGCTTGCAGGGTCAGGCGGCCTTCACGGCGTTTGGGTTCACCGCGCGTTTGCGACACGGCCTTGGTCGGCGCGCCGGTCTTGCCGCGCTTGACGCCACGATCGTCGTCGTCGCCGGCCTTGCCGGTCTTGGCCGGACCGGTGGTGCCGCGGCTCGACCGGATACGATCGACTTCAGGCGTTGCCGGCGCATTGGCGGAGACGCCGCTGCCGAGACGGGGCGGGCGCGGGCTGTTGGCGCTGTACCGTACGGTCTCGCCGCGAGGGGCATTGGGATCACGCGGCGGACGCGGAGGCGCGTTCGGATCGCGCGGAGGCCGCGGTGCATTGGGATCGCGCGGCGTATAGGGACGGTTCGGATCGCGCGGCGGACGGCCATCGGCGCGCGGGCCACCTTCGCGATTGCCGCCTTCGCGGTTGAAAGGCGGGCGCTGACCGTCACGCGGCGGCTGTCCGTCGCGGGGCGGATAGGGCGGACGGTTGCCGTCGCGATTGCCGCCTTCGCGGTTGAAGGGCGGGCGGCTGTCGCTGCGCTGACCGTCACGCGGCGGTTGGCCGTCGCGAGGCGGGTAGGAAGGACGGTTGCCGTCGCGTTGTTGACCGTCGCGCGGCGGCTGTCCGTCGCGGGGCGGATAGGACGGACGATTGCCGTCGCGCTGTTGTCCTTCACGCGGGGCGCGCTGGTCGAAGCGCGGGGCGCGTTCGTTACGGAACGGCTGAGCGGCGGGCTGGCTGGGTGCGGGTTGCGGAGCCGGGGCCGAAGCCTGGGGTGCAGGTTGCGGCGCAGGGGCCTGGACCGGCGCGGATTCGGCGCGGGTCTCGACCGGCTGAGGCGCGGCTTGCGGCGCGGGCGCCGGTTGCGCGGCGGCACGGGCAGCGGCCTGCGCCGCGGCTTCGCGGGCAGCGGCGGCGCGCGCTTCGGCGTCCTTGCGTTGCTGTTCCTGCAGCGCAGCCTGGATGGCGCGCTGACGGGCATCCTGCTCTTCCTGGCGCAGGCCGCCCCCACCTTGCGGGCGTTGTGACGCGGCCGGCTGTTGCGGGCGCGGAGCCTGGGGTGCGGGGTTGGGGCGCGCCAGATTGGTCTCATGGCCGGGACGCGCGGGTGCGTTCGTGGCTGGCGGCGGCGTGCCGATGCGGCGCTTGGTTTCGACCACTACGGTCTTCGACCGCCCATGGCTGAAGCTTTGCTTGACCGTGCCGGTCGAAACATTGCCGCCCACACGCGGTTTCAACGTGAGCGGTGCGCGGCCCTCACGGTTCTGGTCGTTCGTCTTATCGTCTTTCGCGTCGCTCATACGGCTTGCTTAACTCTTAACCCTTGTGAGGCCTGCCGAACGCAGGTCTCGATTTCAAATGAACTCTTGGCGGAGACGTCCCGCTTATCGCCGGACGCCTTAAACTTGCGGTCGATCAGGGCACTGATCCTGGCGGCTTTTCCCAGGCCGCCGGTACGGGCGCCTCAAAGCCGGAAAGCCGCTTCATTTCGGCCGACCAGCGTTCAACGCGCCGCCCCGGCAGAAGTGCTGCGTGTATGGCATTTTCCAGCCCCAAAGCCAAACTTAAATCCGCGTTTGAAAAGCTTCCGCAGACTTTTGTGACAGAGCCCGTTGCTTTAACGGCGGCCAGAATGCGTTTGCGGCCGTCTTCCGCGCCGTCTGACGCCTCGATCAGCCACGCAGCCTTGCCCGATTTGACGGTGTTGAGGACCTTTTCGAAGCCCGTGACGATAACGCCTTCGCGCCGCGCCAGTCCGAGAAGATCGAGACAACGGCGGCGCAGGAGCTGATGAACCTGGGGGATAAGGACAGCGTCGGCACGGACCTGACGTTTGGCCGCCTTGGCAAATATATTGCGCTTGATCGCGGTTTCAAGGCTTGCCCGGTCCGAACGCACCCAAATCCCACGCCCCGGCAGCTTGTGCGCCACGTCGGGCACAAGCTGGCCGTCCGGCGCGACAACAAAGCGGATCAGGTCGTCCGTATCGGTCGTTTCGCCGCTGGCGATGTCACGGCGCGCCACGTCCTTCGGCAGCTTGCCGGACGGGGTTTCGCACACAAGCCCGGTCTCCGCTTCATCCGAAGCGGAGAGGGCGTCGATGTCGGTTAACGAAGCGGACTCATTGTTCTGTGGTGGCGACATCCTCGCCCTCCTCAGCAACATATTCAGCCTCTTCCTCGGCTTCGGGCTCGGCTTCGGGCTCGATCTCTTCCTCGATCTCCTCCTGAACCGGGGCCTCGATCCAGCCCAGCGCGATGCGGGCGTTGAGGATCAGGGCTTCGGCGTCCTGGATAGACAGCGAGAAGGACTCGAGCGCACCCGGCACGCGGACGCGTTCTCCCCCGCGCTGCTCGAAGCCACCGCGCAGTTCGTCGGTGGCCAGGTCGGCCACGTCTTCGACGGTCTTGACGCCGGCTTCGCCCAGAGCCACCGCCATCGGCAGGGTCAGGCCTGGCAGGCTCAGCACGTCGTCGTCGACGCCCAGTTCACGGCGCTTGGCGTCCTGTTCGGCCGCTTCGCGCTCCAGGAAGTCGCGGGCACGCGCCTGCAGTTCCTGGGCCGTGTCTTCGTCGAAGCCTTCGATCGCGGCGATTTCGTTTTCATCGACATAGGCCAGGTCCTCGACCGACGAGAAGCCTTCGGTGACCAGCAGCTGGGCGATGACTTCGTCGACGTCCAGCGCTTCCTGGAACAGGGCGGTGCGCTCGGCGAATTCCTTCTGACGGCGCTCCGAATCCTGGCTTTCGGTGATGATGTCGACCTGCCAGCCGGTCAGCTGCGAGCCCAGGCGGACGTTCTGGCCGCGGCGGCCGATGGCCAGCGACAGCTGTTCGTCCGGCACGACCACTTCGACGCGGTCTTCTTCTTCGTCGAGCACGACCTTGCTGACCTCAGCCGGCGCCAGGGCGTTGACGATGAAGGTCGCTTCGTCTGGCGACCACTGGATGATGTCGATCTTTTCGCCCTGCAGTTCGGCCACGACGGCCTGGACGCGCGAACCGCGCATACCGACGCAGGCGCCGACCGGATCGATCGACGAGTCGTTCGACAGCACGGCCATCTTGGCGCGCGAACCCGGGTCGCGGGCGACGGCCTTGATTTCGATGACGCCGTCGTAGATTTCCGGCACTTCCTGCGCGAACAGGCGCGCCATGAAGCCGCCGTGGGCGCGCGACAGCATGATCTGCGGACCCTTGGTCTCGCGGCGCACGTCGTAGATATAGGCGCGGATGCGGTCGTTGACGTTGAACACTTCGCGCGGGATCGACTGATCGCGGCGCATGATGCCTTCGCCGCGGCCCAGGTCGACGATGACGTTGCCGTATTCGACGCGACGCACCGTGCCGTTGACGATCTCGCCGACGCGGTCCTTGAACTCGTCGAACTGGCGCTCACGCTCGGCTTCGCGCACCTTGTGCGTCACGACCTGGCGGGCCATCTGCGTCTGGACGCGGCCCAGCTCGAACGGCGGCAGGGTCTCGACATATTCCTTGCCGGCGAACGCGTCCTTGTCGGTACGCAGCGCTTCGGTCAGGCCGCGCTGGGCATATTCGTTCTCGACCTCTTCGTCGTTGACCACGGTGACGATGCGCGTGATGGTCATCTCGCCGGACTTCGGGTCGATATGGACACGGATGTCGTGGTCGGCGCCGTAACGGTTGCGCGCCGCCTTCTGGATGGCCTCCTCGATCGAGGCAATGACCACGGTCTTGTCGATCGACTTTTCGCGCGCCACGGCCTCTGCGATCTGCAGCAGTTCCTGGCGGTTGGCGCTAATCCCGGTGAAGCTCATCTTTTGTGATCCTCTTCTTCGTCATCATTTGCGGCGTCTTCGTCGTCGAAATCCTCGGCGTCTTCGAAGTCGTCGTCAAAATCCTCTTCGTCTTCGTCGTCCTCATCGGACCGGTTGGCGCGCTGTTCAGCGCCGCGCTTCATCAGGTCGTCGGTGAGGACAAGCTTGGCATCGATGACCCAGGAGAACGGGATCATCGCGGTTTCCTCTTCGCCTTCCAGGTCGATGGCGACATGGTCGTCCTCGATCCCGGCCAGCTTGCCGCGGAAGCGCTTGCGGCCCTCCGCCAGGCGGTCGAGCTCCAGCCGCGCTTCGAGGCCTTCGTAGGTCTCGAAATCCTTGAGGCGCGTCAGCGGCCGGTCGATGCCGGGCGACGAGACTTCCAGGATATATTCGCCGGTAATCGGGTCGTGCTCGTCCATGTAGGCCGACACGGCGCGCGACAGGCGGGCGCACTGGTTGACATTGATATCGCCGTCGGTCTTGCGCTCGGCCATGATCTGCAAACGGCGGGCGCCGCCCGGCTTGTTCGAGCCCATGAGGCGCACGCGCACGATATCCAGGCCCAGCGCCTCGGCGATGGGATCGAAAATCTCCAGCAGTTTGCGGTCTTCGCTGGTTTTGGCGCGCATAGATCGAATTCAGATAATAAAAAAAGCGGCCGGCCGGTCAGGGCCGCCGCTCGAAAGCCTTGCGGCGATCGGACGATGTAGGGTCTATATAGGTGCCTTTCGGCGAAAAGCCAAATGATTTTATTGCGCCGCGGGCGCGGGCGTCTCGTCTGTCTTCGCCGGAGCAGCGTCGTCTTTGACCGGTTTTTCCTCGGGATGCGCGGCCGGCGCCGTGACGGCTGCCAGCGGATGGCCGAAAACGTCGGTATATTCGTCGGGCAGGGTGACCGGGTAGAGGCGCCCCGAATACATCATCAGCAGAAGATAGGTGACATAGACGCCGACACCCTGGACGATGACCAGGCAGGCGACACCCAGCCGCTTGTCGGTCTTCTTGAAGATGTCATAGGTGATGCAGCCCATGTGGGTGAACAGGGCGATCACCGCCAGGCCGTAGAGCGGAAGGAAAACCCAGGCCCAGCCTGGCGTCATCAGGGTCGCGGCGGCGTAGTCGAAATTGGTGTCGAGGTTGAGGACCAACCGGCCCAGGAAGACCCAGGCGACGTGGATGACGATGAAAAAGGCCAGATAGGTGCCCGACGCCGCCTGAAGCTGGTGGATGATGTCCTTCTTGTCCCGCCAGATGACGCGCGACAGGGCGACGCCGGTGATGATCTGCAAAACGAAGGCCAGCGACAACACCATCTCGACCACTGGATGGCGATAGATCAGACGCGCCGCCTCGAGGAACTGCTGATGTGCAGCCGTCCCTTCCAGCCCGATCAGATGATTTGCAAAGTGCAGACAGATAAAGGCGAAGATGAATCCCGCCGAGACCTTGTGCAGACGCTCCATTACCCTTAGCTCCCCGAAAGCCAAGGTTAACAGTGCCTTAATTTACCCGTCTTGGCTATAGGGACGGCAAAAATAGGATCACCGTCTGGGCTTGACGACCTTGGGTGTCTTGAGGCGGCGGCGATTGATATGGTCGCCGGAGGCCTTGACGCCCTTTACTTCTCCCTCTTCCGGCACGGGGCGTTCGCCCTTGAAGTAGAACTTCTGCCAGGCCTCCTTCATGGCGTCGGGATCGCGCGCCATCAGGCTTTCGTTGAAGGCGGTGCGCGTTTCGGCCCAGGCCTGGAACTGGTTCTTGAGGTCCGGATCGCTTTCCAGGCGTTTGATCACCGGCTGGACCTCGTCCATCTTCTTGTGCTCGACGACCTGGACGAAGCAGAACGGCTCGCCCTTCCTGAAGCTGACCATGCCTGGGCGCGTCATCAGCCAGTTCATGGTGAAGGGGAAGGGCAGCCAGTCGGTCTCGACCAGGCCGGACAGGGGCTGGATGCCGTCCTTGACGTGGTTGGGCGCGCCGCCGGCCAGCACGGCATAGCCCGGCGGCGTGCGGAACATATAGCCGGTATGGAAGGTCACCACGCCATGGGTGAAGTGGGACTGGGCGATGTGGTCGAGATTGTAGGTGGGGTCGGCGTCGCAGCTGATCGTCAGGTCGTCCTTGCCGGTGCCGCCGTTCCAGATGATGGTGATGTCCATCGGGCACAGGATTTCCCAACCGGTGGTGTTGGCCATGACCAGGGGCAGGCAGCGATAGGGAAAGCGCGCCATGAAGGTGTCCATCCAGTCGCGGTCCGGCCGGCCGGGGACGATCTCCGGCGGCTGGGTGGTCATGACAAAACACTCGAGTTCCATATCTGCTCCGAAATCGCGAAGGGCGTGCTCTAAAACCCATTAACATCTTGATCTTTCAGATCAAGATGTCCAGTTTGCGGCGCAATGACCGATATCCTGTACACGCCCGAAAAATTGCTCAGAGCCTTAGACGATTTGGGTCTGAAAACAAGCACCCTGCACCACGAAGCGGTCTTCCGCGTCGGCGAAGGCGACGACATTAAGTCGCAGCTGCCGGGTGCCCACACCAAGAACCTGTTCCTCAAGGACGACAAGGGCCAGCTGTGGCTGATCTCCGCCGAACAGAAGACGCAGATCAACCTGAAAGCCCTGCCGAAAATCATCGGTTCCGGGCGTTTGAGCTTCGGGTCGGAAGACCGTCTTTATAATGCGCTGGGCGTGCGGCCGGGATCGGTTACGGCGCTGGGCCTGGTCAACGATCCGGACCACAGGGTGCGTTTCGTGCTGGACAAGACCTTGCACGACGCCGACATCGTCAACTTCCACCCGCTGACCAATACGGCGACGACAGCCCTGCCGCAGGCCGAGTTCCGCAAGTTCCTGGCGTGGCAGACGCGCGAGCCGCTGGTGGTCGATTTCGCCGCCCTGTCTTGAATGGTACGCCTTGACGCGATTGCGCCCGCGACCCACTTAAGCTAAGCCGCATTTTCCGCTCAGACAGGCATACCCCATGGCTTCCGCAGACTCCAATATCATCGACGGTACCGAACAGACCTTCATGGCCGACGTTATCGAGGCGTCGATGACCCAGCCCGTCATCGTCGACTTCTGGGCGACCTGGTGCGGGCCGTGCCGCCAGCTGGGCCCGGCGCTCGAAAAGGTTGTCGGTGAACAAAAGGGCAAGGTCAGGCTGGTCAAGATCGACGTCGACCAGAATCAGGGCATCGCCGCGCAACTGCGCATCCAGTCGATTCCGACCGTCTATGCCTTTGTCGGCGGGCGGCCGGTCGACGGCTTCATGGGCGCCAAGTCGGAAAGCGAACTGCGCAGCTTCATCGAAAAGCTGGGCGTCGGCGACGGCGGCCCCACGATCGAGGAAACCCTGGCGCTCGCCCAGCAGTCGGCCGACGACGGCGATGTCACCAGTGCGCTCGAAGCCTACAGCTTCATCCTCGAACAGGATCCGCAGAATCTCAAGGCCATCGCCGGCGTCGCCAAGGTCTATCTCCAGGTCCAGCAGCCCGAGCAGGCCAAGGCCTTTCTCGAAATGGCGCCGGCCGACACCAAGGACGCGGGTATTCTGGGCCTGCGCGCGGCGCTTGAACTCGCCGAAGGCGCGCCGACCGACGTGGCGGCCTTACGTGCCCGCGTGGCGCAGAACGATCGCGACTTCGACGCGCTCTATGATCTCGGCCGCGCCCTGGCCGGCCAGGGCGACCCCCAGGGCGCCATCGACACCCTTCTCGAAATCGTCAAGTACGAGCCGGAATGGAACGAGCAGGCGGCGCGCCACTACCTGTTCAAGATCTTCACGGCGCTCGGCAACGGCTCCGATATCGTCAAGGCCGGCCGCCGCCGTCTGTCGTCGATGCTGTTCAGTTAGGCTGAGGCGCAGGCGTTTCTTACACAAGGGCCCCCTTCCGTCACTTGCTTCGCTCGTGCCACCTTCCCCGTAAACGGGGAAGGAGAACCAATTTAGGCTCCCTCCTGCCCCGTTTACGGGGAAGGTGGCATCAAGGCCGCTTGCGGCCGCAGATGACGGAAGGGGGGATGCGCCGTTGCGGCAGGCAATCCTGCTTCAAGTAAAACTTATTGACCTAGGAAACACCGATGTCGGAAACCGAAACCGCTACACCGCCTGAAAAATCCGGTATCGATATCGATCCGCGCCTGCTCGAAGCCCTGGTCTGTCCGGTGACGCGCCGGCCGCTGGCCTACGACAGGGCGGCGCAGGAGCTGATTTCGCCGACGGCGGGTCTCGCTTTTCCGATCCGCTCGGGCGTACCGATCATGCTGGTCGACCAGGCGCGCAAATTCGACCCGGTCAAGGCCTAGACCAATTCCCCGCGGAGAAGCTTGGGCAGATCGCCCGTGGCGGCGCCGGCGTCTTCCATGACGAACTGGCGCAGGCCCGGCACGCGGTTGAACAGCCCCATGCCGACATCGCGCACCGTGCGCAGCAGCGGATTGCCGTTGGAAAACAGCCGCACGAAACCGTCCATGATCACCGAGGTCGACACATTGTCGAAGCGCCTCCAGCGCGCATAGCGTTCCAGCACCAGAGGCGAGCCCAGGTCTTCGCCGAGACGCGCCGCTTCGATCAAGACTTCCGCCAGGGCGGCCACGTCCTTGAGACCGAGGTTCAGGCCCTGGCCGGCGATCGGGTGGATGCCGTGGGCGGAATCGCCCAGCAAGGCCAGGCGTCCCTTGTGCATCTCCTCGGCCAGGCCCATGCCCAGCGGATAGAGGAAACGTTCGCCGACGATGGTGACCTCGCCCAGGAATTCACCGAAACGCGAGATGAAATGGTCGTAGAACAGGCCGTCGCTCATTCCGACCAGCGCTTTCGCCTGGGCGTGCTTTTCCGACCAGACGATGCAGGCGCGATTTTCGGTCAACGGCAAGATGGCGAACGGGCCCGACGGCAGGAAGTGCTCATAGGCGACATTATTGTGCGGCCGCTGCATCTGCACGGTGGTGACGACGGCGCTCTGGTCGTAGTCCCAGTTGATATGGCCAATCCCGGCCTTGTCCCGCAAGGAACTGCGGCGGCCCTCGGCCGACACGACCAGCGACGTTTTCAACACCTGGCCGGTATCGAGCGTCACCTCGGCAAGACCGCCGGTGTCGCGCAGTTCGACGACGCTGGCCGGCACGATCAGGTTGATATGGCGCTCCCGGATGGCGTCGTACAGGACCTGCCGGACGTGGCGGTTTTCGACCATATAGCCCAAGGGCTCGTCACCGCTGCGGCCCGAAATCTCTTCGGCCTTGAAATTCAAAAAGAAGGGGAGGGGCTTGCGTGAGGCGGCGCCTGGCAGGTGACCGTCGGTCACCATGATTTCGTCCATGCGGCAGGCGCGCTCGGCGATGGCTGGTCCGACACCCAGGGCATTCCACTGCCGGAAGCAGGCGTACGCGATCGCCGACGCCCGACCGTCGAACCCGATATCGAGCTGTTCGGCGTAAGCCTGCCGCTCGACGAGGGCGACGTGCAGTCCGCCCGATTGCAGCGCCAGGGCCAGGGTCATGCCGGCCATGCCGCCGCCGGCGATAATGACGTCGAGGTGCGTATCCATGACACCCATCATAAAGACCAAGGCCTAAAGTGCAATGCGGCAAAAGGTACGCAAATTGCGAACAAGAGCGGGCTTGCGTTTCGGAAGGAAACGCAAGCCCGCTCTTGATCTTTCTTGGTCGCGCAATTTATCCGAAAAGTGGTGTCCACTTTGTCGGATTGCGCTCAAGGTAAACAGCTCTTAACCCTTTTGGTGGCACTTATCGGGGACTTTTCACGCTTGCCCGATAGATAATGTCCAGCCTGACCCTTACCGTTTGGAACGCTTTCGACAGTCATATGCGCGCCATGTGGCGATCGCCGATCATGGCGCGCCTGCGCGGCGCCTGCCTGGCCCTTGCCGGCCTGGCAGACCTGGTGGCGCTGGCGACCTATCACGCCACCGACCCCAGCTTCAATTCCGTCGGTCACACAAACGTGGCCAACGCGCTCGGCCATTTCGGGGCGATTGTCGCCGATGTCGGCTGGCAATCCCTGGGCCTGTCCGCCTGGCCGGCGGCCGTGCTGATGATCTATTTCGGAACCCTGCGCACCTTCCACCACGATCCCGACCAGACGCGCGGCGCGCTTCGCCTGCACGCCCTGTGGGCCTGCCTGTTCCTGGTGTCGCTGTCGGCGGCGCTGGGGCCGCTGCTGACGGGCACCGATACCGTCATGGCGCAAAGCCTCGGCGGTTTCTGGGGCCAGGGCCTGAACAAGGCGCTGGCCGGCCTGTTCGGCTTTATGCATTTGCCGATGGGCGCGTTGATCGCCAGCCTGCTGTTCTCGGGCCTGGCGCTGTTCGGTTTCAACCAGACGCTCAGCCTCAAGCTGTCCGTCTACGTCCGCATCTTCCAGGGCGTGGCCAGCGGCGCCGGGCTCGGCCGCGTGATGTCCGGCCTGACCGAGCGCCTCGAAGCCAGCGCGGCCAAGGTCAATACCAAGGTCGCCGCGCCGGCCGCGCCTAAGGTCCGCAAGGGCAAGGCGCAGCCCGTCGCCCTTGATGACGAGGATGACGACGGTTTCGAGACCGTCGACAGCCTGACGCCCGCCAAGCCGGCCCCGATAACGCCGCGTGTCGAGCCCCAGGTTTCGGCCAAGGTCGCCGCCAAGGCACCACCCCCGTCCGCGCCGGCTTTCGACGACGAAGACGATTTCGGTGTCGATATCCAGGCGCCGAAGCCCGCAGCGCCCGCGCCCACCAAGCAGCCCGAATTCGAATTCCTCCGGCCCAGCAACTTCCGCCTGCCCGACCTGACGATTCTCGCCAAGCCCAAGGCGCGCAGCCAGGCCTATGACGAAGACTCGCTGCGTCAGAACGCCCGCATGCTGGAAAGCGTGCTGGCCGAATTCGGCGTGCGCGGGGTCATCGACCAGATCCGCCCGGGCCCCGTCGTCACCTTGTACGAGCTGGCGCCGGCCGCCGGCGTCAAGGGCGCACGCGTCGTGGCGCTGGCCGACGACATCGCGCGCAACATGTCGGCGCGTTCGTGCCGCGTGTCGGTGGTCCAGGGCCGCAACGCCATCGGTATCGAACTGCCGAACCAGACGCGCGAAACCGTCTTCTTCCGCGACCTTCTGGCGTCGAGCGAATACGAGCGCACCAACCACATCCTGCCGATGGCGTTGGGCGAGACGATCGGCGGCGAGCCCTATATCACCGACCTGGCCAAGATGCCGCACTTGCTGATCGCCGGCACCACCGGTTCGGGTAAGTCGGTCGGCGTCAACGCCATGATCCTGTCGATCCTGTACCGCCTCGATCCCGAGCAGTGCAAATTCATCATGATCGACCCCAAGATGCTGGAACTCAGCGTCTATGACGGTATTCCGCACCTGCTGGCCCCGGTCGTCACCGACCCCAAGAAGGCGGTGGTGGCGTTGAAGTGGACCGTCAAGGAGATGGAAGACCGCTATCGCCGCATGTCGAAGATCGGCGTGCGCAATATCGCCAGCTTCAACGAACGCGCCCGCGCCACGGCGGCCGAAGGCAAGAACTTCATCCGCAAGGTTCAGACCGGCTTCGACGAAACCGGCCAGCCCGTCTACGAATACGACGAGATGGTGCCGGAACCGATGCCGTACCTGGTCGTCGTGGTCGACGAAGTGGCCGACCTGATGATGGTGGCCGGCAAGGACATCGAAGGCGCCGTGCAACGCCTGGCGCAGATGGCGCGCGCCGCCGGCATTCACCTGATCATGGCCACGCAGCGTCCGTCGGTCGACGTTATCACCGGCACGATCAAGGCAAACTTCCCCACCCGGATATCGTTCCAGGTCACGTCGAAGATCGACAGCCGCACGATTCTCGGCGAACAGGGCGCCGAACAGCTGTTGGGCCAGGGCGACATGCTCTACATGGCTGGCGGCGGCCGCATCACCCGTTTGCACGGTCCGTTTGTCTCGGACGGCGAGGTCGAGGCCGTGGCCCAGTTCCTGCGCGACCAGGGCACGCCCAACTATCTCGACGACGTCACCTATGGCGGTGATGAAGAGACGTCGAGCGATGGCGGCGGCATGGGTGAAGGCGGCGGCTCGGGCGACGACCTGTATGACAAGGCCGTCTATTTCGTCACTTTCGACCGCAAGGCCTCGACGTCCTACATCCAGCGCAAGCTGCAGATCGGCTATAACCGCGCCGCTTCGCTGATGGAAAAGATGGAGCAGGAAGGCATTGTCGGCCCGGCCAACCACGTCGGCAAGCGCGACATCCTGGTCGGTCCGCCCCCAGGCCACTAGGGGCAAGCCCTTAGGACCTGATTCGCGACGGTGTTTACGCGCTCAGGCGAGTGATGGGGTCAAGGGGTCCGTGACCCCTTGCCTTAGAGTCTTTCCAACGTGAAGTATGGATCCCTATCCGGGACCGTCGCCAGCCTGAAGGTCGGCAGCACCGGCCTGTTATCCTCCAGCGAAATCCTGTAGCGCGACAAAAGGCTGGCCAGGACGATCTGCGCCTCGACCATGGCAAAGCCGGCGCCGATGCAGATGCGCGGCCCGGCGCCGAACGGCAGAAAGGTATCGAGGCTGGTCCACGGTGAGGCGATGCCAGCGAAACGGTCGGGCATGAAGGCCGTGGGGTTTTCCCAGTACTTGCGATGACGGTGCAGGATGTAAGGGCTGATCCATACCTCGGTCCCGGCCGCGATGGCGTGACCGGCGACGACATCGTCGTTGATCGCCTTGCGGACGACATAGGCCACCGGCGGATAGAGCCTGAGCGTTTCCAGCAAAGCGTTTCTCAGGCGCGGCCAGTGCGCCAGGTCTTCCATGCGCGTGACATCGGCGGATGGAAAGGCCTGGACTTCCGCACGGATACGCTCCTGCTCCGCGGGATCGAGCGCCAGGAGATAGGTCGCCCAGAACAGCAGGCGCGAAGTGGTTTCAAAACCGGCGGCCAGCAATGTTCCGCACTGATCGCGGATTTCGTCGCTTGAAGGCGCTTCGCCGGTCTGAGGATCACGGGCCTTGAGCAACAGGTCGAGCAGGTCGCCGCGCGCGTGGGCCTGGTCGCTGCCACGGATGGTCCGGGTTGCGATAACGTCGTCGACCATCTGCGTCCAGCTTTGGCGAAAGCGCTTGCGGCTGCCGGAGGCCCAGCCGAATTGCGTCTCGGTCTTGGCGACGGCATCGAGCACGGTGGGCCGGCCCGCGCCTTCCAGGTAGTTGCGCGCCATGACCGTCATGCCGGCGCGGGAATCGTCCGCGGCCAAGGAAAACAGCGCTTTCAGCACGGCATCGAGGGCGGTGCGGTGATAGACCTCGGTGAACTGCACGCGTGTAGCCCCCGACAAGCGGTCGAGCATCATGCCGCCGGCGGACACGAAATGCGGGATCAGGTCGCCGACCGCTGCGGGCGTGAACAAGGGGGCCAGCATGCGGCGCTGGCGACGCCACACCTCGCCTTCGGCCAGGAACAGGCCGATCCCCATGACCGGCCGGAACAGACGCGACTGGACGACGGGGCGGACGTAGTTGCTCATGTGGCTGCGCATGACGTGGTCGATCCCGGCGGGATCGTTGATGCTCAACGTCTTGACGCCCAGCGCGTCGGCGTGGGCGTAAAGGGCGGTGAACGACTCCTCGGCGTAGATGGTCAGCGGGTTGACGAAGAATTGGGGCAGCCAGCGCCACTTCGGCAGCGGCTTTCTGTGGATCGGATGGGCGGGCGGAATGACGAGGCCGGCGGTGGTCATGGCGCAAGCATTCCCCGCTCTCGGTTGCCGGTCAATAGCCGCCGTTCATTTCCCCTTCATGCCGTGGCCACAAAGCCCGGCCTCGCGTCTTTTTCGCGTCTCACAATTGCCCGGGCACGGCTTTAATGGTCTATGGCACCGACCATTGAGGAGCCGTGATGACCCGCCGTTTGATAATTGCCGGCCTTTTGAGCCTGGGCACGCTGATGTCCGCCCCGGCCTTTGCCGGCGGCAAGAACAATTTCGATTCCTACATCGTCGCGCCGGCCTTCAACCCGGCCGACAAGGATCGTATCGCGCGCGCCACCGCCTATCTGCAGGGCCTGAGTACGGCGGAAGGCCGCTTCCAGCAGACCGATTTCCGCGGACGCACGACGCAGGGCAACTGGTATCTGGCGCGTCCGGGCAAGATTCGCTTCGAATACGATCCGCCGTCTTCGCAGCTCGTCGTGGCCGATGGCAAGCAGGTCAAGGTCTGGGACCCGCGCCTGCAATCGTTCGACGCCTACCCGCTCGACGAAACGCCCTTGTCGCTGTTCCTGTCACGGCAGATCCGCTTCGACCAAGGTGTCATCGTCATGGGCGTGTCGTCGAACGCTTCTGGCTTTACACTGAAGGCGCGCGACCGGCGCAAAGAAATCGAGGGCTCGGTGACGCTGGTCTTCGACCAGGCGCCGGGCGGTGGACTCACCCTGCGCGAATGGACGATCATCGACGCGCAGAACCGTCCGACCACCGTCAAGCTGACGAATTTCACGCGAGATTCGCGCCTAAAGCCTGATTTGTTTGTGTTAAATAAGCCAGCATCAAAAAAATAATGCGGCCCCGCCGTTTTCTCTTGCTGATTTTTCGCAAGAGTGCTATTTTTCCCACATGAAGTTCGCGGCGGCGAGCTTCTAACGTGCGTTTTTCCCTTTTTTCTCTTCGTGTTATGTGCCAAATCTGACCCGGTCCAAGCCCTCGGACCGGGTCTTTTTTTACCGCCAACACGGGCAATTCCCTACATGACGCTGTCTCTAGCCACCTGGAACATCAATTCCGTGCGCCTGCGTATCGACCAGGTCGTCCGGTTTCTCGGAGAGGCCAGGCCCGACATCCTGTGCCTGCAGGAGATCAAGTGTCAGGAGAATGAATTTCCGCGCAATGCCTTCATCGAGGCCGGGTATCCGCATATCCACATCATGGGGCAAAAGGGCTGGCACGGCGTCGCGCTTGTGTCGAAACGGCCGTTCGAGGCGGGCGACGTGCCGCCGTTCTGCCGCCGTGGCGAGGCGCGGGCACAGGCGATCGTGGTCGACGGCGTCGAAATCTGGAACTTCTATATCCCGGCCGGCGGCGATGTCCCCGATCGCGACGCCAATGACAAGTTCGGCCACAAGCTCGAATTCTACGAGCGCATGAGCGATCACCTGCACAAACGCGACAAGGACCGGCCGCTGTTGATCTGCGGCGATCTCAATATCGCACCCGGCGAATTCGACGTGTGGAGCCACCGCCAGATGCTGCGCGTCGTCAGCCATACGCCAGCCGAGATCGATGCGTTCGGGACCTTCATGGCGGCCGGTCGGCTGCACGACCCCTTCCGCGTCGCCTATCCCGACCCGCAGAAGATCTTCACCTGGTGGAGCTATCGCGCGGCCGACTTCCGCAAGTCCAATCGTGGGCTCAGGCTGGACCACATCCTCTTCAATCCCGGTCTGATGAACCGTATTTCCGGCGGCATTGTCGCCAAAATCCACGACACGGTGCGTGAATGGGACCGACCCAGCGACCACGCGCCCATCCAGGTGACGTTCGAGATATAAAAAAGCGCCGGATCGTCTCCGGCGCTTTTTCAATTCCATACCCGAATGATCAGAACTGCAGGCGGTATCCGCCGGCGTCGGTCATCAGAAGCCGTGCATTGGCGGGATCGGGTTCGATCTTTTGACGCAGGCGGTAGACGTGGGTTTCGAGCGTGTGCGTCGTCACCCCGGCATTATAGCCCCAGACCTCGGTCAGCAGCTCTTCACGCGTGATCGGCTTGCCGCCGGCGCGATAGAGGTACTTCAGAATATTGGTTTCCTTCTCGGTCAGGCGCGTCTTTTTCTGCGACTGGTCGACCAGCAGCTTTAGCGCCGGCTTGAACTCGTACGGTCCGATGCGGAAGGTGGCGTCCTCGCTGGTTTCGTGGCTGCGCACCTGGGCGCGGATGCGCGCCAGCAGCACCGCGAAGCGGAACGGTTTGGTGACATAGTCGTTGGCGCCGGCGTCGAGCCCCAGGATCGTGTCCGAATCCGAGGTCTGTCCGGTCAGCATGATGACGGGGGTCGTCAGCCCGCCCTTGCGCAGGAGGCGGCAGGCTTCGCGGCCGTCCATGTCGGGCAGGTCGACGTCGAGCAGGATGAGGTCGGCGTTTACGCTCTTGCCGAGGCGGAGGCCTTCCGAGCCATTGGCCGCCTGAATAACCTTGAATTCTTCATGGAGTTCGAGCTGCTCGGCCAAAGCCTCACGCAGTTCATCATCATCATCGACGATTAGGAGGGTTTTCTGTTGCACCATGATCCTGTAACTTTGGAGCTTATTCTTATGGTTCGAGTCGCATCATCGCCGAAATGCCCAAAAATTTTACTGCATATAGCGACGGACGGCTAGGTCTAAACCTACATAGTGTGCGTGCAGCCCTTGGAAAAGGGGGCGTTATCGCCGCCGAGGCCAAAAGGGAGGGCGACGGCAGGTCGCCTTTGGGTTCGTGGCCGATCCGTTATGTCTATTACAGGGCCGATCGCGTGGCCAAACCCGATACACAATTGCCGGTGGTGGCGCTGTCGCCTGACGACGGCTGGTGCGATGATCCCAGCGATCCCGCCTACAACACCCACGTCAAGCTGCCGTGGCCGACCAGCCATGAACGACTATGGCGTGACGACCATGTCTACGACCTGATCGTGGTCTTGGGCCATAATGACGATCCTGTGGTGCCGGGCATGGGCTCGGCGATCTTCATGCACCTGGCGCGAGAGGACTTTTCCGGGACCGAGGGGTGCGTGGCCCTGGGCACCGACGACCTGCTCGAGGTGCTGCGCGAAGCCGAGCCGGGCAGCGAAGTGGAAATCCGCGAGTAATTAGCCGCGCGCGCCGAAAATGGCCGAGCCGACGCGGATCTCAGTCGATCCGAAGGCCAGGGCGGTCTCGTAGTCGTCGCTCATGCCCATGCTGAGTCCGGTGACACCATTGCGCTCGGCGATCTTTTTCAAAAGCGCGAAATAGGGTCCACGCGGCCCATCGACGGGCGGGATGCACATCAGGCCGGCGACCAAAAGCCCATAGGTTTCGCGCGCCGCCTTGATGAAGGCGTCGGCGGCGCGCGGGGCAATGCCGGCCTTCTGCTCTTCTTCGCCGATATTGACCTGGATCAGCAGTTGCGGTGCGCGGCCTTGCTTCTGGATCTCGCCGGCGATGGCGCGTGCGATCTTGTCGCGGTCGACCGTTTCGATGCAGTCGAAAAAGGCCACGGCCTCGGCGGCCTTGTTGCTTTGCAGGGGCCCGATCAGCCGCAGCTCCAGGCCTGGCCAGGCATCGCGCTTGCCGGCCCAGCGCTCATGGGCCTCCTGAACGCGGTTTTCGCCGAAGCGCCGGTGCCCCGCCTTGAGCACGGGCTCGATCGCCTGCCAGTCTTGAGTCTTGGACACCGCCGTCAGGATGGCGCTATCCGCAGGCCGGCCGGCCGCTTTCAGGGCCTTGTGCATCCGGTGCACAATCTTAAAATAGCCGTCGGCGGGGGAGGATTCGGAAAGTGCGTGCGGCGATGACATACAAGACCCGCTTTCAGTATCTGTTCGACAAGGCCAGGGACATAGCGCAGGCGCAGGCGGTTTTGAACCCGCCAGATCCCCGCATGCCGCCGCTTTTTTTCGTGACCGACCCTAAACGCACGCCTCACCCGGAAGACATTGTCGCGCATTTGCCGGCAGGGTGCGGTGTGATCTACCGGTCTTTCGGAGAGAGCCATGCCTTGCAACGCGCCCGTCTCCTGCGGAAAATTGCCGATGACGATGGGCTGATCCTGTTTATCGGCGACGACGAAGCGCTGGCGCGTGAAATCGGCGCCGACGGCGTCCACCTTCCCGAGCGCAACATCCATCGGGCGCCGGTTTTGACCAATGATTTTCTGGTGACGGCGGCCTGCCATTCGCTCGACGCCATCCGGCGGCCCGAGATCCACGCCGCCCACGCCGTCCTGGTTTCGCCGGTTTTCACCAGTCGCAGCGCGTCCGCGGCCAGTGTCGAACCCCTAGGCGTCAAGGGCGTGCGGGCTTTTGCAGAGGCCAGCGCCGTGCCGGTCTACGGCTTGGGTGGCATCACCTGCGACACCATAGGCATGTTGAAAGACAGCGGCCTGTCGGGGGTCGCCGCGGTCGATGCGTTCAGCCTGGTGGATTAGAACTTAAACGTCGTTTCGAGACGGACGCGCGGATGCGCAGAATTGGCCGCGGCCGCCGAGTTGGGCTCGGGCTTGAAGGCTTCTGTCTTTTCACCGAAACCGAGCGTGCCGCCGACGCTGAGCGAAGGAGACAGCTTATAGAAGGCGCCGGCGTCGACATCGTTAATGCCGGACGGGCGCGATTCGACCTGATTGACGCCAAACTTCAGGCCCCATTTGCCCTTGAGGTCGAACTGATAGACCTTGGACTGGCTCTTGTTGAAGGTCGTCGTCTGGTCGCTGATGTAGGAATCGCTGACCGAAAAAGGCGCCAGGGTAATAACGTCGGACGCCGGGCGTGCCTTGGACTGACTGGAGGTAACCGCCCAAGCCGAAGAGCTTCCGGCCATAGCCAGAAGTGCCGCGCACATCGCAAAGGTTACAAAGGGCTTCATCCGTTTACAGTCTTAACTCGAGAGCGAATAAAAAATATACGCGACAAGCTCTAAAACTTCGGAAATTGCCCTGGTGCCCCCAAAGCGCATTCACGAAGACCCTAGCCGTCCGCCGCATAAGTTTTATAGCCCTGCTCAGGCACACTTATATCAAGACCGAATAAAACCGATCGGCGATCGGGTCAAACATATATAGGGTGGCTTGACCTGTTTTTGGATATTCGCCTCACGGCTGTGTCCGAATGGTCACGGATTCGCGGCGTAAACCATAATAAATATGCAATTTTTTCATATTAACAAAGGTTTACGTTAAGGTACCTTAATCGGCATTTGCCCGGTTTCCAATGGCCATCCTTATCGTTTCCTTACAGAATCGGACCATCTTTCGTACACGTAACGCATGCGGCAAACTTCGCGGCGTTTGGACTTAAATTTGCCGGACTGTTGCGATTGATGTAAACGAACTCTTGTCACCCCCCTCGGGCTGCATGCTATAGAGGTCGGCCAAGAGGCGGCGATAATTTGAAGACTCCCGGCAAAACGCAGTGGAAACAGGGGTCTCGACAGAGATGCGGAGTGATCATTCGATGACGACTATGCGACGTTCGGCCCTGGTCCTGGGGGCTTTGGCCGCGACCCTCGCTTTGGGCGCCTGTGCGGGCCACCCGCACAAGACCGATACCGCATCGGCTTACAAGACTCCTCCGGCCGAGGAAGACAAGATTTCGTTCGGTCATCTCTTCGGCGGCGGCAATGGCCCCAAGAAGTCGAACGTGACCGAAACCGCGGGGATCGGCGTCAATGCCTATCTGTGGCGCGCCTCGCTCGACACCATTTCCTTCATGCCGCTGACCTCGGCCGATCCGTGGGGCGGCGTGATCATCTCCGACTGGTACGCCAACCCGCAAAAGCCGGATGAGCGTTTCAAGACGACCATCTACATCCTCGACTCGCGCCTGCGCGCCGACGCGCTCAACGTCTCGGTCTACAAGCAGGTCCAGGTCAACGGCACGTGGACGGACGCCGATGTCTCGCAGCAAACCCAGCTCGACATCGAAAACGCCATCCTGACGCGCGCCCGCGAACTGCGCCTGTCGAACGTCAAGAACTAAAACGGCTCCATGCCGCAAAGCAGAAAGGCCGCCGGGTTCCGGCGGCCTTTTTCGTTTTAAATCCTTGAGATCAAGCGATGCATCGGCTTTCGCGTCGCTCCTGGAACTCTATTCAGCTTGATCAGCCCCTCGGGCTCGCCCCACAGGTCATACGCATCGGCGCGCGTTACCTTGGCCTTGACCAGGTCCCCGGCCTTCAGGCCGGTAAAGCCCTTCAGGAAGATGTGGCCGTCGATTTCGGGCGCATCGCCGCGCGTGCGTGCGATGGCGGTGCCGTCGTTGCGGATATCGTCGACCAGCACCTCCTCGATGCGGCCGACCTTGGCCTCGAGTTTCTGCGCCGAGATGCGCGAAGCCACCGCCATGAAGCGCGCCAGGCGGTCCTGCTTGACCTCTTCCGGCACGTGGTCGGGCAAAAGCTTGGCGGCCGCGCCCTCGACGTTCTCATAGGCGAAGGCGCCGACGCGGTCGATCTTCGCCGCCTCCAACCAATCGAGCAGGAAGTTGAAATCGGCCTCGGTCTCGCCCGGGAAGCCGACGACGAAGGTCGAGCGCAGCGTAAGGTCGGGGCAGATTTCGCGCCAGGATTCGATGCGCTGCAGTGTCTTGTCCTGATTGCCCGGACGGCGCATGGCCTTCAGGATCTTGGGACTGGCGTGCTGGAACGGTATGTCGAGATAGGGCAGGATCTTGCCCTCCGCCATCAGCGGGATGACGCCGTTCACATGCGGGTAGGGATAGACATAGTGCATGCGCACCCAGATGCCGAGTTCGCCCAAACCCCGCGCCAGATCCTCGAACGAGGCCGACCAGTTTTGTCCGCGCCATTCACCTTGCGCGTACCGGATATCCAGCCCGTAAGCCGAAGTGTCCTGGCTGACGACCAGCAGTTCCTTGACACCCGATTTCGCGAGCGTTTCGGCCTCGCGCAGCACGTCGGCCACCGGTCGCGACGCCAGGTCGCCGCGCAGGGACGGGATGATGCAGAACGAACAGCGGTGGTCGCAGCCTTCGGAAATCTTGAGATAGGCATAGTGCTTGGGTGTCAGGCGCACGCCCGGATCGTTTTCGGGCACGAGCGGGCGGAACGGGTCGGGCCGGGGCGGCACGATCGTGTGCACGGCGTCCATCACGGCGTCGTACTGGTGCGCGCCGGTGATCGCCGCGACATTGGGAAAGCGCGCGCGGATCAGCTCGGCTTCGGAGCCCATGCAGCCGGTGACGACGACCTTGCCGTTTTCCGCCAGGGCCTCGCCGATGGCGTTCAGGCTCTCTTCCTTGGCGGAATCGAGGAACCCGCAGGTATTGACGACCACGACGTCGGCGCCGGCATAATCGGCCGCCGTGGCGTAGCCTTCACCGCGCAGGCGCGTCAGAATCCGTTCGGAATCGACCAGGGCCTTGGGACAGCCCAGGGAGACAAAACCGACCTTCGGCGCGTCGGACTTCAAAACGGCATCACTCATAAAGATAGAACTTGCTTTTGCACGGGGAATGGGGGTTAAGGCTCCCCATACCGAATATTGACGCCGGGCGGAAGCTATTCCCGACATAGATAGTCAGGAAATATCCCCCTACACGACTGAAAGGGCCTTTAATGCTGCTTTTCGCCGATACCGCCGACACCAAGGTCCTGGCCGAACTGAACGAAACCGGCCTGATCGACGGCGTGACGACCAACCCGACGATCATCGCCAAGTCGGGCCGCAACATGTTCGAGGTCATCAAGGAAATTTGCGAACTGATCGAAGGTCCGATCTCGGCCGAGGTCGCCGCGACCGATGCCGAGACCATGATCAAGGAAGGCGAAAAGCTGGCGACGATCGCGTCGAACGTCGTGATCAAGGTGCCGTTGACGCTGGAAGGCCTGAAGGCGACCAAGGCGCTGTCGAGCCAAGGCCTGATGACCAACGTCACCCTGTGCTTCTCGGTCAACCAGGCGCTGCTGGCGGCCAAGGCGGGCGCTACCTTCGTGTCGCCCTTCGTCGGCCGTCTCGACGACCAGGGCGCCGACGGCATGCAGCTGATCCACGACATCCGCACCCTCTACGACAATTTCGATTTCGATACCGAAATCCTGGCGGCAAGCCTGCGCACCCCGGCACATGTCGCGCAGGCGGCCCTGGCCGGCGCCGACTGCGCCACACTGCCGCCTCAGACCTTCAAGGACATGTTCAAACACCCGCTGACCGACAAGGGCCTCGAAACCTTCCTGGCCGACTGGGCCAAGACGGGTCAGACGATCCTGTAAGTAGATTACACCCGACCACGAAAAGCCCGGCATTGCCGGGCTTTTTTTATGCCAGCCCGATCTCTTTCAGGCCCAGCTTAGTCGCTTCCGTGCGCAGGGACTTCTGTGCGGCGCTGAACCCCGGTGCCCCGCCACCGTCGGAATTGTATAGGATCGCCACGGTCAGCCGGGCCTGCGGCACGCTGCGCAGGTGACCGGTAAAGCCATTGACGCGGCCCCCGTGCGAAATGACCTTGAGATCGTCCTCGGGCAGGGTGCCGATCCCCATGCCGAGACCATATTCCATGGCTTCCGGACCGCGGTGTTCATAGGCCGGCGTGCCGTTCTTCAGAAGCGTCGGCGTCGTCATCGCCATGACGCTGTGGGGCTTCAGCACCTTGCCGTTCAACAGGGCCGAGTGCCACAGGCACAGGTCTTCGGTCGTCGAACGGATGGCGCCGGCGCCGCCGATAAAGCTGGGCGAGACGGGCATGTTCAGGTCGTAACCGTTCGGTGCGCGGTAGTTGGGCGTATAGCCGGCACAGACATTGACCGTCGTGCACGTCTTGTCGATCACCGTATTGCGGAGGCCCGCCGGCTTGAACAGGTGCTGGTCGCAGTAGTCGGCGAAGGTCTGGCCCGACACCTTCTCGACGACGATGCCCAGCAGGGCAAAGCCCGAATTGCTGTACAGCCACGAGGTCCCAGGCTGGAAGCGATAGAGCGGCGTGCGGCTCTTGATGATCGGCAACAATTCGTCGGCGGTGTAGTCGCGCGTCTGCGCCGCCACCAGGATGTCGTGGCTCTGGCCGTTGATATAGTCCGACAGGCCGGCCGTATGGCTCATCATCTGGCGCAGGGTAATGTCGGTGGCGCGTGGGAATTCCGGGAGGAAGCGCGCCAGCGGATCGTCGAGATTGAGCTTGCCCAGTTCGGCCAGCTGCAGCACGGCGGCGGCGGTAAACTGCTTGGTAATCGAAGCGACGCGCGACCCCATGACCGGCGTCATGGCCGCGCCGCTTTCGACGTTGGCGACACCAAAGCCCTTGGAATAGATCAGCGTGCCGTCGTGCATGACGCTGAGGCTGACGCCTGGCGTCAGCTTGCGCCTGACCATGCCGTCGCCGAGCGCGTCGAGCGAAGGCCAGTCCTTGATATTGCGCGGGATATCGGCGGCGGCGACCTGCTTGGCCACTGTCTTTTTCGCCGCTGGCTTCGCCGCCATGCGGACGACCTGAGTGGCGCTGCCGGCAAGGCCCAGCAACACCAGCCCGGCCAGGCCTGTTTTCAGGGTGTTTCGCCGGGACATGACCCTTGGATCGAAAAGCTGACCGCCCTCTGCCCCCTCGTCGTCATGTTCTGTCATCATTACGCAACTACCTCGATAGACTTTCGTTACCCCCGACCGCCGCCCTGGCGGAAAAACGATGGTGTCCGCCGCTATCCTGCGATGGCGGCGGAAATATTTCCGACCACGGTCCGGACCTGCTTCTCGTCATCGCCTTCGGCCATGACGCGAATCAGCGGTTCGGTGCCCGAAGGCCTGACCAGCACGCGGCCGGAGCCCTTGAGCATCGCCTCACCCTCGCGAATCGCCTGCTTGACGGCGTCGGATTCGAGGGGCGAAGTCCCCGTGAAGCGAACATTTTTCAGAACCTGCGGAACCGTCTCGAATTGACGGCCCAGCGTGCTCATGGACTTGCCCGACTCTACCAGAACCGCCAGGACCTGAAGCGCGGCGATAAGGCCGTCGCCGGTCGTGGCGTGGTCGCTGAGAATAAGGTGTCCGGACTGTTCGCCGCCCAGATTGAAGCCGCCTTCGCGCATGCGTTCCATGACGTAGCGGTCGCCGACCTGGGTGCGGTGCAGTTTCAGTTTACGCTGGTTAAGAAAACGTTCAAGCCCCAGGTTCGACATTACGGTCGCGACGATGCCGCCGCCCTTCAAAAGGCCCTTGTCGGCGAAATGACCGGCGATGATCGCCATGATCTGGTCGCCGTCGACGACCTGGCCGTGTTCGTCGCAGATAACGACACGGTCGGCGTCGCCGTCGAGCGCGATACCGATATCGGCGCGCAGCTCCTTGACCTTTTCGGCCATGGCGTGGGGCTGGGTCGAGCCGCACTTTTCGTTGATGTTGACGCCGTCGGGGGTGACGCCGATCGAAAAGACCTCGGCGCCCAGCTCATACAGCGCCAGCGGCGCGACCTTGTAAGCGGCGCCATTGGCGCAGTCGATGACGATGCGCAGTCCGTTAAGCTGCAGATGGCGCGGGAAGGTCGCCTTGGCGATTTCGACATAGCGCCACTGGGCGTCGTCGACGCGTTGCACGCGGCCAAGCTTGTGCGCCTCGGCCACGCCTTCCAGGATATTGCCGTCCATACGCGCTTCGATGGCCAGCTCGACCTCGTCGCTGAGCTTGTAGCCGTCCGGCCCGAACAGCTTGATCCCGTTATCGGCGAAGGCATTGTGCGAGGCCGAGATCATGACGCCCAGATCGGCGCGCATCGATCGCGTCATCATGGCGACGCCAGGGGTGGGCAGGGGGCCGAACAGGCGCACATCCATGCCGACGCTGGTGAAGCCCGCGACCAGGGCGGGCTCGATCATATAGCCCGACAGCCTCGTGTCCTTGCCGATGACGACCAGGTGCCGGCGGTCGGTTTCCGACATGAACATCTTGCCGGCGGCCATGCCCACGCGATAGGCCACTTCGGCCGTCATGGGGAAGGCATTGGCGCGGCCGCGGATGCCGTCGGTGCCGAAATATTTTCTTTGCGTGGGCGTGGCGCTCATCAAGGACTCAACGAATTGGTATTATTCGGGAAAAGCAAAAAATGTGACTGGCCTGCTTATAGTCGAGGCGGTGATTCCGGTGCAGTCACATCTTCGTGCCTATTGTTACGGCATACGGGTTAAAAACTGATTTTTCCTCGGTTTGGCAAGAGGCGTGAAACGTTTGGTCACGGCAATTTACGTGTCATCCACAACCGCTCTGCTATGAGGGCGGAAGCAACGCGCCTTTCCAGAGGATATAGGACCACATGTGCGGCATTATCGGCATTATCGGCAATTCTGACGTCGCGCCCCGCCTTCTGGAGTCGCTGCGGCGGCTGGAATATCGCGGCTACGATTCGGCGGGCATCGCCGTCCAGACCGAAGATGGGCCAAAGCGCCGCCGCGCCGAAGGCAAGATCCGCAATCTTGAGGCCGTGATCGACGAACAGCCCCTGTCCGGCGTCGTGGGAATCGGCCACACGCGCTGGGCGACGCACGGCGCTCCCAGCGTGCGCAATGCTCACCCGCACAGCTTCGGCCGCGTGACGCTGGTCCACAACGGCATCATCGAGAACTTCGCCGACCTGAAGGCCGAGCTGAAGGACAAGGGCCACGTCTTCGAATCGGACACCGACACCGAGGTCATCGCGCATCTGCTCGACGAAGCCCTCGAAGGCGGCCAACCCTTGAAGGACGCCTTCAAGCGCGTGCTCGACCGCCTGCACGGCGCCTACGCCCTGGCCATCCTGGTCAAGGGCCAGAGCGAAACCATTCTTGGCGCGCGCCGCGGTTCGCCCCTTGTCATCGGCTGGGGTGAAGGCGATGAAATGTTCCTAGGCTCGGATGCCCTGGCTGTCGGCCCCTTCACCCAACGCGTCACCTATCTCGAAGAGGGCGACTGGGTCATTCTCTCGCGCGGCGCCGCCCAGACGCTGGACGCCCAGGGTTTCCTGGTCAACCGGCCTGTGACGACCGTGTCCGCTTCGGCGGCGCTGGTCGAAAAAGGGTCGTACCGCCACTTCATGGAAAAGGAAGTGCACGAACAGCCGGACAGTTGTCAGCGCACCCTGTCGGCCTACCTCGATCCGGTGGCGGGCGAAGTCCGCGCCGATATCAAGGCGGCCATCGACTTCAAGACTATTGTCCGCATGCAGATCATTGCCTGCGGCACGGCCTACTATGCCGGCTCCGTCGCGCGCTATGCCTTCGAAAAGCTGGCCGGGCTGCCGGTCGATGTCGAGGTCGCGTCGGAATTCCGTTATCGCAGCCCTGCGGTCATGCCGGGGACGCTGGCGGTCGCCGTGTCGCAATCGGGCGAAACCGCCGACACCCTGGCGGCGTTGCGCTGGTGCAAGGACGAGGGCCTGAAGACCGCGGCCGTCGTCAACGTCCACTCTTCCACCATGGCGCGCGAAGCCGACCTGGTGTGGCCGACGCACGCCGGACCGGAAATCGGCGTCGCCTCGACCAAGGCCTTCACGGCGCAATTGTCGGCACTCCTGTCGCTCGCGGTGTGCGCGGCGCGTCAGCGCGGGCGCATCACCGCGCACGAAGAAGCCCACCTGGTGCAGGTCCTGCTCGAATCCCCAGGACTGATCAGCCAGGCGCTGGCCATGGACGCCGACATCGCGCGCATCACGCACAAGCTTTCCAAGGCGCGCGACGTCATCTATCTCGGCCGCGGCGGCATGTACCCGCTGGCCCTCGAAGGCGCGCTCAAACTCAAGGAAATCAGCTATATCCACGCCGAAGGCTACGCCGCCGGCGAGCTAAAGCACGGACCGATCGCGCTCATCGACGAAAACACGCCGGTGGTCGTCATCGCGCCGGACGACTCCCTCTTTGAAAAGACGGCGTCGAACGTCCAGGAGGTCGCGGCGCGCGGCGGTCGCGTCATCCTGATTACGGACGCGCCGGAAAAGATGCCGGCTTTGTCGGAAGACGCCGCCCGGACCCTGACCATCGTCAAGGCGCCAACGTGTGACGCCTTCATCGCGCCCCTCGTCTACTCGGTGCCGATCCAGTTGCTGGCCTATCATACGGCCGTTCACAAGGGCACCGACGTCGATCAGCCGCGCAATCTCGCCAAGTCGGTGACGGTGGAATAGTTGCCGCCGGGCTGCGGCAATACCTTGTAATTACTGAAAAAACGCTCCGTCCGAATCGCTTTCGGACGGAGCGTTTTTCGTTTTGCTGACACCGTTAAGCACGGTGTTACGAAAAACAAGTTTGAAAAACAAACTTGTTGATGTATACGTCGCGATAGCGGGCAAGGCTGCATCTGGGCGGCCACACCCAACAGGGAGACATATCGATGCGTGAATTGTCTGCTTCGCCGGCGCAGCGCTGGCACGAACTGGATGCGGTCAGGGCTTTCTCTCTGATGCTGGGTGTGGTCCTGCACGGTGTCATGTCCTTCATGACCCCGCGTGTCTGGATCGTCTCCGATGCGGCGACCGATCCCGGCTTCAACATCGCCTTTTACGTCATCCATATTTTTCGCATGGTGACCTTCTTCGTCCTGGCGGGTTTCTTCGCCCGCATGATGCTGCAAAAACGCGGCGTGGGCGGCTTCGTCGTGAACCGCCTGAAGCGGATCGCCTTGCCCCTGATCGTTTTCTGGCCGCTGGTCATGGCCGCCATCATCGCCGTCATGATCATCGCCAACGCCCCGGCGCCAGGTGCGCCCCCAGCCCCTCCGCCTCCGCCGCCGGCCTTCAACGCCCATACTTTTCCGTTGACGCACCTTTGGTTCCTTTATGCCTTGCTGTTGCTCTACGCCGGCGCACTGGTCATCAAAATCGTCACGGACATCCTGCATATCGGCGGGGGCCTGGGCCGCATGCTCGACAGCATTGTTGCGGGGTTGGTGCGCAGCGACATGATTTCGGCGGTTCTGATCCTGCCGGTCGCCCTGGCCTTCTATTTCAACGACACCTGGATGATGTGGTTCGGCGTGGCGACGCCCGATACCGGCGTCTATCCCAACACGGCGGCGATCGCGGCCTTCTCGACGGCCTTTGCCTTCGGCTGGTGGCTCAATCGCCGCAGCGACCTGATCGACCACCTGGCCAGCCGTTTCTGGCTCTATGGCATCAGCGCCGCCGTCGGCACCTGGTGGTGCGTCAACCTCGCTGGAACGTCACCGGTTCTTGTGCCGACCTCCGGCCACGATCATCCGATCTACTGCCTGCTCTACCCGCTGACGACCTGGTCATGGGCCTTTTTCCTGATCGGCAGCGCTCGCCGTTTCATGGCCGGCGAGAACTGCGCCGCCCGCTACCTGGCCGACTCGTCCTACTGGGTATTCATCGTCCACGTGCCGATCCTGCTGGTCCTGCAGTATCTGGTCAAGGATCTGCCGTGGCCGGCGGAGCCTAAGGCGGCCGTCGTCCTGACCGGCACCTTCTCTGTCGCGCTCCTGACCTATCAGATCCTGGTACGCCACACGATCGTCGGCTGGATCCTCAACGGCCGCCGCCGCAAGCCCAAGGCGGCGCCCGCCGCCGAGGAGGCCCTGGCCTAATACCGGGCACAACCTCCGGCAAAAGGCGGCGACATATTTGTCGCAATCCTTACCCCACGGAAACAATGCCTTTTGCGGTTGCGGCATAATGATGCCGCAACCGCTCACGGTTTCATTCGCCGCGTGTTAACGGTCGGCGGCAAAATGCGGGTGAACCGGTAGAGGCTGGCGGAATAACGATCCTCACATGCGGTCATACCGGCTTCAAGAGGTCCTTGCCCAAACCGCCATTGTGTCGCCGATTTCAGTAAAATTCATCGGGTAATACCCGGCACTACCGCCACAATGCCCTATAAAATTGGCCGGGTTTGTCTGTTAATAGTTATCGTTGCGGCCGCCTAAGTGACGTTGCCTGATGCGATATGCAAACCTTTGCACGATTACTGAATTTATAACCTTTTGTTAGCCATTTTGCCGATTGTTTGACCGAAATGTCACCGGAAGTGGTGCCAATGAGTGAGGCTTACATGACAAAAGGTCTTTTGCGTTTCGCAACCCTGGCAGCGGGCGTAGCGCTGCTTTCCATTCCACTATGTGTACACGCTGACGGCGCCCGCGAAATCCAGGTTGCCGGACGCACCCTGACCTTCCTCGATGGCGGGCCTTCCGGCAAAGTCGTTTTTGCAATCGTTTTCGATCCGTCCAAGCCGGCCTCGGTCGCTGAAAAGGATGAGGTCATGGCGGCGCTCGGCGGCGGCATGGCGGCCGGCGGGGCCACGATCGTCGGCAAGCCTGTCGAGGCCGGTTCGGCCGCCGGCGCGGGTGACGTCGGCGCCTATTACCTGACGCACGGTGTCAATTACGCCGCGGTCGGCGGGGTTGCCAAATCCAAAAAGGTCCTGAGCATCAGCTCGGATATGGCCTGCGTCCAGTCGGGCGCCTGCGTCATGGGCGTGGCCGCCACGCCCAAGGTCGAGATCGTGGTCAATTCCGCGACCGCAGCCGCCGTCGGCGCCAGGTTCAAGGCCGCCTTCAAGATGATGATCAAGGAAATCTAGGCCGAAGGCCTTTTGGAGTTCGCAATGCGTAAACCTGCAATCGTTTGTAAATTCGCCGCCGCGGCCTTGTTGCCGCTGGTTCTCGCCACTGGCGCCCACGCCCAGTCGATCGATTACGGCTCACTGGAGCAATTGTTCGGAGAGCCGGTCACCACCTCGGCCACGGGATCGCCGCAGCGCTCGACCGAAGTGCCGGTCGACATGACCATCATTTCGGCCGACGACATCAAGCGCTCGGGTGCCCACGACCTGCCGACCCTTTTGGGCCGTGTCGCGGGGGTGGATGTGCTCAACTGGTCGAGCCAGAGCAGCGACATCGGTATCCGTGGCTACAATCAGCCCATGTCGCCGCGTCTCCTGGTGCTGGTCAATGGCCGTCAGGTCTATCTCGACCATTACGGTTACACCGCGTGGTCGACCATCCCGGTCCAGTTGTCTGAAATCCGCCAGATCGAGGTCGTGAAAGGCCCGAATGCGGCGCTGTTCGGCTTCAACGCGGTGTCCGGCGTGGTGAACATCATCACCTACAACCCGAAATACGACAATGTCGGCTCCGCTTCGGTGACGGTCGGATCGCGCAACGATCGGGAAGTCTCGATCGTGCAGACGATGCGTCTCACGCCAAAGCTGTCGGCGCGTATCTCGGCTGGCGCCGCCAAGAACGACGAGTGGGAGAATTCCTCCGGTTTTCCCGCCAACGAATACCGCGCGCATCCGTCGCGGGCCAATATCAATATCGACGCGGTCGGTTCGCTGACCGACAAGACCGAACTGCGTTTCGAAAGCTCGCTGTCGAACACCCAGGTTTCGGACATGGTGTCGAACTACGACCCCGTCTATGCCAAGTACATTACAGGTTCGGTCAAGCTGGGCGTGACTTCGGACACGTCTCTGGGCCTGGTCACGGCGACGGCCTACCGCAACACCTTGCGCGTGGCCAACGAACTCGGCGGCTCACTGGTCCTGCGCAACACCATCGTCGCCTACAATGCACAGGACCTGATCAAAGTCGGCAAGCACACCTTCCGGCTGGGTATAGAGTTCCGCGACAACCGCATGCCGACCATGCCGATCGCCGGCGGTGAAATCAGCTATCGCGTCATCGCCCCTTCGGCAATGTGGAGCTGGGCCGTCACGGACCGGTTCAGCACTTCGCTTGCCGTGCGTTCCGATACGATGAACCTCAAACGAACCGGCACCTTCCCGGCCGGCTTCCCCCTGGCCAGCAACAGCAACTGGGATCGCGACATCAGCGCTGTCAGCTACAATGCCGGCGCCGTCTGGCGCCTCAGCGACCAGGACACCCTGCGCCTCATGGGCGCCAAGGGCATTCAGGCGCCGACACTGATCGAACTTGGCGGCATTCAGCTGGCGGTCCCGGTCCCGGGCGGTGCCCTGGCCGTCATGGGCAATCCGGGCATCCTCCCCAGCATCGTCAAGAACACGGAAATGTCCTACGACCACAGCTTCAAGGCCGTGAAGATCGGCCTGCGCCTGTTCAGCCAGACGACCAGCAACGTCAAGGGCCAGGCCAGCACGGTCACCTTCTTCCAGCCCCCGACCATGACGTCCTATCCGGCGATCAGCTGGAACAACGCTGCCAATTCCAAGATGAGCGGGTTCGAAATCTCGGCGTCGGGCAAATATGCCAACGGCGTACACTGGAGCGGCGATTATACGGCGACCGATATCAAGGACACGGCCATCAACGGCAGCGACCTGGTCGATCGCAAGGCCGACTATGGCCGGCTGGCACCCGAGAACCTCGCCAACCTCAACATCGGCTGGGCCGGCGGCAAGTGGACGGTAGACGCCTTCGTGCACAATACCGGACGGTTCGGCACCTATGCTCCGGCGACCTTCGTGCCGGTTGCCATTCCGGCGTATACGACCCTGGCCGCCAATGTCGGCTACGACCTGGGTCATCAGATGACCCTGTCGGTCAGCGGCCAGAACCTTGGCGGCGCCCATATTCAAACAGCCGGTTTCAGGGTGCCCTCGACCATCCTGGTCTCCCTGTCCAAGCGTTGGTAACCACAAAAGCCGCCGGGTCTTGACCCGGCGGCGCTTCTTTAGAGCGAATGCCATGACCTCCCCGAACAAAGCTTCGAAGCTGAGCTGGACCCGCCCCTCCGACTGGCCGTTCATCTGGAAATTCCTGGTTCCGTCTGTCGTCGCCATGGTGCTGATCGCGGGCCTTGCGCTTGCGGCGACCCTGGCGCTCAACGCCCAGGCGCGGCGCATGGAAACCGTCGTCGGCGGCACGATGGAAAACGCCATGTTCCTCGGCCAGGTCCGTGCCGACCTGCGCGGCGACGCCCGCGACCTGTATAATGCGCTGGCGGCGCGCGCCGGCGGCGACACGGTCACCGGCAGCAGCGCCAATACCGCCAAGATCGCCGAAAACCTCAAAAGCCTTCAGGATCGCGTCAAGGCCCGCGGCGCCAAGGCGACCGATCCCGAGGATAAAAAAGCCTATGACGAACTGGTCAAGGAGATCGACGGTCAGAAGGGCGCGGTGGAATTCGTCTCGTCGATGCTCGAAATCGACCTGAACGCCGCTATCTCCTTCCTTGGCCCCTACGCCGCTTCCGAAAAGAACACCGACGCCATCGTGCAGAAGGTGCTCGATCGTACCGAGGCGCGCGCCAAGGCCCAGGCTGGCGACAGCGTGCGTTCGGCGCAGGGCCAGGGCCTGCTGATCGCCCTGATCGCCGGCATCGCTGCCGTGGTCGCCGGCGCCTTCGGCGTCATGATCGGCAGAGCCACATCGAAGTCGATCGCCGGCATTGCCGACGCCACGCGCCGTTTGGCCGCCGCCGACATGTCGGTCGATCCGCGCCAATTGCAGCGCGGCGACGAACTCGGCCAGGTCGTCCAGGCGCTGGAAGTGTTCAAGGACATGACCCAGCAGAGCCGTGCACTGACCGCCGAACACGAAGACGCCGCGCGCGCCCGTTTGGAACGCGCCACCGAGATGGAAAACCTGATCGGCGGCTTCAACAGTGAATTCGCCGGCCTGATCCGCGGCGTCGAAAAGGCGTCGGGCCATCTGGAACAGAGCGCCTCGATCCTCAACGCCGCGTCTTCGGACAATGCCACGCGCGCCCATTCGGCCGTGACCTCGATCTTCTCGGTGCGCGATTCGATGAGCGCCGTCGCCGCCGCTTCGGAAGAATTGGGCGCGACCATTTCGGAAGTCGACCGCCAGGCCTCGGCCTCGGCCGACGTCGCCCGCGAAGCTTCGACGCGCGCCGACCAGACGCGATCGGTTGTGGGCGACTTGACGCATGCTGTCGGCCGCATCAACGAAATCGTCGACCTGATCTCGTCGGTCGCCAAGCAGACCAATCTGCTCGCGCTCAACGCCACGATCGAGGCGGCGCGTGCCGGCGACGCCGGTCGCGGCTTCGCGGTCGTCGCGCACGAGGTCAAGAGCCTGGCCGACCAGACGTCGAAGGCGACAGAGGAAATCCGCAACCGTATCGGCGATGTCCGCCGCGCGGCCGATCGCACGACGCACGAGATCGGCAGCATCGCCGACGTCATCGTTCAGATGCAGGGGATTTCGGAAAACACCTCGGAATCGGTTCGCCAGCAGGTCCAGGCGACGCGCGAAATCACCGTCAGCCTGTCGACGGCGCTTCAGGGCGCCGGCGAGGCGTCGGCGACGATCGAGGAGCTGAACCGGTCGGCTGCCGATGCCGGCGAAGTGTCGGGCGCCGTGACGGAAGCCTCGCGCAGCCTGTCGAGCCAGGCCGACGAGATGAAGACGGTCGTCGAAACTTTCCTGAAACGCGCAGCCAATCTTTGATTGGCTTTTTTCAGCTCAAGCGCCGCATGGCTCCTCGCAAAGGCTCGGGCGGGCGGTCGCCCTTGCCAACGGCGATTAAAGTCGCCGTTTGAATTGAGTGCTAATGCAGCCAGACTTCCGGGGCCGCGGTGACCTTTACCGCCGGCCCCGGATGCACGTTCAGCAGCATGATCTGCGGCGGCGCGTTGAAGCGGACGGGGATGCCGCTCGACCCCAAACCGCGCGTCACCACCAGGATGCGGTTGCCGATGACGGTCCAGCCCTTTGCCGTGTCGTTGGTGTGGCGGCAAACGGTGATGGGCGCGCCGATCAACGGAAAACGCACCTGGCCGGCATGGCTGTGGCCCGACATCTGGATACCCACCGTATTCGACGCCCAGTCGAACAGGCCGGGATTGTGCGTAAGCGCGATCGCCGCCGCCCCCTTCGGCGCCTGGGCTTGGGTGGTTGGAAAATCAGGCCGTTCGGTCTGGCCGTCCTCTATGCCCAGAATCCACACGTCGCCTTCCGGCCGCGCGATGCGCGCCGCCTGGTTTTCCAAAAACTGTACATGCGTCGTCGCCAGTATCTTGCGCACCGTGTCGCAATCCCACCAGCAGTCATGATTTCCCATGACCGCATAGACGCCGTACTTCGCCTCAAAGACGCCAAGCGTGCGCAAGCCTTCTTCGTCGAGCGCGATTTCCTTGGGCGACCGCATCGGACGTTCGCCGAATTCCTTGCGGCCCTTGAACAGGTCGCCGCCGATATAGTCTCCGGCCAGCAGCACGACGTCGGGATGCATGGCGTTGACCCGGGCGGCGATGCCGCGCACGCGCGCCGGCGTCATGTGCACAGTGTCCATATGCAGGTCGGACAGGAGGACGACGCGCAAAGGCGCGGTGTTTTGCGGCCAGGACGGCGTCGCGACGTCGAGCTGCGTCAGGGTCAGGCTCTCCGGCTCGAACCAGAAGGCCACCGCCGCTGCCCAGGCCAGCAAGACGCCGGCGATTGCCCAGATGATCTTCCCCCTGCTCATGACACCGGAATAGCACGGTTCCGTGTTGGGGAACAGGCAACTTGTGGGTTGCGTATTTTCGCCCAAGGGCTTAAAGAAAGCGCAACTCAGGAGTTGCCAATGACCGACCGCATCGAAAAGACCATCATCCTGAAAGCGCCGTTGGAAAAGGTATGGGCCGCGATTTCCGACCCTGTTCAATTCGGCAGCTGGTTCGGTATGAAGCTCAACGGCCCCTTCGTCGCGGGCCAGGACATCACCGGCGCCATCGCGCCGACCACGGTCAATCCCGATATCGCGAAGATGCAGGAGCCCTATGCCGGCAAGCCGGTTCTGCTGCGCATCGAGACGATAGAGCCCATGACGCGCTTTGCTTTCGGCTGGCATCCGTATGCAATCGATCCGGACACGGATTATTCTGTCGAGCCGATGACGCTGGTGACCTTCACCCTGTCAGAAGCCGAAGGCGGCACCCGGCTGGTGCTGACCGAAACGGGCTTCGAACACCTGCCCGAACACCGCCGGGCCCAGGCTTTCAAAATGAACGACGGCGGCTGGACGGCGCAGATGGGCCTGATCGAGGCCTATCTTGCACGCTGAGCTGTTCAAAGCCCTGGGGGACGAGACGCGCCTGGGCCTGATCGCTCGTCTCAGTCAGGACGGACCGGCCTCGATCGTGCGCTTGAGCACCGGCGCCGGCATGACGCGCCAAGCGGTGACCAAGCATTTGAACGTACTTAGCCGGGCCCGCCTGGTGCGCCATCGCCGCCATGGCCGGGAAACCCTGTGGGACCTGGAGCCGGAAGGCTTCGACGCGGCGCGCGCCTTCATCGACGCGATGTCGCGGCAATGGGACGCACGCCTCGAGGCCCTCCGGCAATTCGTTGAAGATTAGGCCAGTTCTCTCAACGCTTTGGCTGCCGCGACCATGTTAACCAGGGCAGGCTTGACCTCGTCCCACTTGCGCGTCTTCAGCCCGCAGTCGGGATTGACCCACAGCTGGTCGTCGTCGAGGCGTTGCCGCGCCAATGACATCAGCTCGGTCATTTCGGCGACGTCCGGCACGCGCGGGCTGTGGATGTCGTAGACGCCCGGCCCGATTTCGTTCGGGTACTTTTTCGACTTGAAGACGTCGAGCAGTTCCATCTTCGAGCGCGAAGTCTCGATCGAAATGACGTCGGCGTCCATGGCGGCGATTGCGTCCATGATGTCGTTGAATTCCGAATAGCACATATGAGTGTGGATCTGGGTCCGGTCCTCGACGCCCGAGGCGCACAGGCGGAAGCTGTCGACCGCCCAGTCGAGGTAGGCGTGCCAGTCGCGGCGGCGCAAGGGCAGGCCTTCGCGCAGGGCGGCTTCGTCGATCTGGATCATCCTTGCGCCTGCGGCCTCCAGGTCGGCGACCTCGTCGCGGATAGCCAGCGCGATCTGTCGGCAGCTTTCCGAACGCGGCTGGTCGTCGCGCACGAACGACCAGTTGAGGATGGTCACCGGGCCGGTCAGCATGCCCTTGACCGGTTTGTCGGTCAGGCTTTGTGCGTACCACCACCATTGCACCGTCATAGGTTTCGGACGGGAAACGTCGCCGAACAGGACGGGCGGGCGGACGTAACGCGAGCCGTAGGACTGCACCCAGCCGTGCTTTGTGAAGGCAAAGCCCGACAGCTGTTCGCCGAAATACTGCACCATATCGTTGCGCTCGAATTCCCCGTGCACCAGGACGTCGAGGCCGATCTCCTCCTGCCAGCGGATGGCGCGTCCGGTCTCTTCTTTGAGAAAGGCCTCGTACTGATCGTTGGTGAGACTGCCCTTGGCGTGGGCAGAGCGCGCCTGGCGGACTTCCGGCGTCTGCGGGAAGGAACCGATCGTTGTGGTTGGGAAGGCGGGCAGGGCGAACTGCGCGCGCTGAACCTTGGCGCGGAGCGCGAACGCGCCCTTGCGTCGCCCGTCGGCAGCGGTGATCGCCCCAAGTCGCGCGGCAACGGCCTTGGTGTGAACCTTCGTCGAGGTCCGGCGCGCCACAACGGCCTGGGTCGCCTCGTCCAAACGCACCAGGCTCGACACCGCGTCTTCGTAGCCGCCGCGTAACGTCCCGGCGATTGTCGCAAGCTCGTCCATCTTCTGCACAGAGAAGGCCAGCCAAGAGCGGACATCGTCGTCTAACGCGTCTTCCAGGTCGAGATCGATGGGCACGTGTAGCAGCGAGCAAGACGGAGCGATCTGGAAGCGCTCCTTGCCGTACGCGGCGATGACGGGCTCCAGCGTGTCGACGATGGCCACCAGATCGGCGCGCCAAATATTGCGTCCGTCGATCACACCCAGTGACAGGACAAGGTCTTCCGGCGCGCGGTCGAGCACGGGATTGAGCTGCTGCGGGAAACGCGCCAGATCGATATGCAGGCCGGCGACGGGCAAGGCGACGGCCGCGTCGAGGTTTTCTTCGAGCCCGCCGAAATAGCTGGCGACCATGATCTTCAGCCCCGGGACCCGATCGGCAAAGGCGGCGTAGGCCGTCTTCAACGCGGTGGTCACCGCGGGATTGCCATCCAGCACCAGTACGGGTTCGTCGAGCTGCACCCAGTCGGCGCCGGCGTCGCGCAGGCGCGTCAGGATATCGACATAGACGGGCGTCAGGCGATCGATCAGCGACACGGGATCGAAGCCTTCATCGCTCGATTTACCCAGCTTCAGGAAGGTCACCGGACCGACGAGAACCGGACGCGTGTGATAACCAAGCCGTTTGGCTTCGAGGAATTCGTCGAGCGGCTTGAACGAGGTCAGGTGAAATTGCTGATCGCGCGTCAACTCCGGCACCATGTAGTGATAGTTGGTGTCGAACCACTTGGTCATTTCCTGCGCAGGCACGCCGTGGTCGTAATGATGGACGTGACCGTGTTCGCAGGTTTCGGCGTGGCCCTTCTGCGAGCCGCGCGCCATGGCGAAATAGGTGTCGAGATCAGCTGTCTTGCCATAGACGTCGGGAATGGCGCCGACCATGAAGCTGAGGTCCAGCACCTGATCGTAGAGCGAAAAGTCGTTCGACGGAATGATGTCGACACCGCGCGCCTTCTGGCGCGCCCAGTTGGCGGCGCGCAAATCGCGGGCGGTTTGCAGCAGAGCCGTCTGGTCGGTCTTGCCCGACCAGTAGGATTCGAGGGCGAATTTGAGTTCCCGCTTGAGGCCCATGCGCGGTGTGCCGAGCGTGGCGACGGGTAGCTGGATGTTTGACACGGTGATCCCCGTTGTAATCGGCCGGGGAGCCTCAGGCGCACGCCGGCGATAACGATCCGTGTACGGAACGAGTCGGAGGCGCAGCCCGCGGCCCGCCGCCCGGGATGGATATGCGGTCGGGGCAGGTCTCCTGGCTCGCGGGTCGCGGATCCCTGTCCGCCTTCTCGGGGTTTCCCCCAATGGCGTGATGGACAGGGTCTCGCCGCTTACAGTTGCGGGGGCAGCGCCGGTTTCGCACCGGCTTCCCTCTTGGCCGTGATGCAGGCAGCACGGAACCTCGACCCGCTACATATGCGGCAGGCCGCGTCGGGAGTCAATAAAGATATAAAGATATCTTTATATGATTATATTATTGGCCATCGGCACCGGGTTTGGCGACGATGGCGCGGTGCTGCGGCGCCAGCGCGGCCAGCAACTGGTCCTGCGCTGAAAACGGCACGTGGTTCTTGTCCATGGCCTGTTGCAGGTCTTCGACCAGGGCGTTGAAGTCGCCCTCGTGGATGCCGAGCCTGGCGTGCGACGTCGTCATATCCTTGCCGGTATAGGTGCAACCGCCGTTCAGGACCTGGCAGAACTGCTCGACCAGCATGGCCTTGATATGCGGGACCTTCTTGGCTTCGAAAAAGCCGTTGATACGCGTATCCGCCAGGACGAAGACGAACAGGTCGTCGGTGATGCGCACCAGGCCGTCGTGGCCGCCGAACGCCTTGAACAGATGATCGTCCGTGGCGATGACCGGTGCGTCGCGCGGCGGCGTTTGCGCATGACCGGACGCTGCGGCGAGAAGGCCGGAGACGGCAAGGGCGGTGGTGAAGGTCGAAAGACGCATGTTGAAATCCTGATCAGAAGCCGGCTTGCAGCGAGGCGTAAAGGCCGGTCTGGCGGCGCGTGACGATAGTGCCGAGGTCGACATAGGCGACGGTCAGCGACAGGTGTTTGCACAGGGCGTAGGCGACGAAGGCGTCGTAGGCCGTGCCTTCGTGGGCGACGGCCAGGTTGTCGGGCTTGGTGCGCACCTCGGCGCCGACCGCCAGCCGCTTGCTCAAAAGCCAGGCAGCCGAGGCTTCGAATTCGGTATGGTACTTGTCGTCGACGCCGCCAAAGCCGAGGATGCCGTACTGGTTGGCCTTGGTCTGGCGCACCGTGGCGTTGAGAAGCAGGCCTTGCGCCAGAAACAGCTTGGTGGCGCTGACATAGAGGTCTGTGCCCTTGCCGCTCTTCGCGCCGAGGGCGGTGACAAGACCCGCCTTGTCGTTGGATTTATACTGTACGCCGGCAGAGATCTGCGGCAGCCAGCGGTCGGAATCGAGCACCGCGTCGCCGATCAGACGCACCTTGGCGCCCAGCGTCGTCTGGTTGATCGTATAGCCGTACCCCAGGCCCAGGGCCGCGCCGACGGCCAGGGTATCGAACGACTGGCGCGACGCCGACAGCTCGACACGGTTGTCGATGCCGAACAGCAGGCCCTTGGACGTCACCTTGTAATCGGTGGTCTTGATTTCGGTGTAGAAGACAGTACCGCCGAACTGGCCTTCGCTGTCGTTGCCGCCGATGACCGCCCACGGCGTCAGGCCGCCCCCGGCCGAGCCTTCGACCTGGGAAACGCCGCCGGTCAAAAGCAGCTTGCCGCCGGTCACAGGAATCGACTGGGCGTGCACCGCCGGCGCCAAAAGCAGCAGGGCTGCCATCCATATACCCGGGGATAGGGTCTTCATTGCCTGTACTCTTTGCAAAACAAGATATTTCGCGCGAAGTATGACAGACGCCGATTAAGGACAGGTGTGTGCCCGGCGCTTCATTCGCGCACATTTTTTCCGCTGGACGCAAAAATTTCCGAAAAAAGTGCCGTCCGCGGGATGACAAACGACGGCACTTCGGCCATATGACGCCTCTTACCGCATTTTGTTCCAGGGTTCTTTTCGTCATGCGCGACTTTTACCGTATCCGCCGCTTGCCCCCGTACGTCTTCGAGGAAGTCAACAAGGTCAAGGCACGGCTGCGCGCAGAAGGCGTCGACGTCATCGATTTCGGCATGGGCAACCCCGACATGCCGACCGCGCCACACATCGTCGACAAGCTGGTCGAAACCGTAAAGAAGCCCAAGACGCACGGCTATTCCGTGTCTAAGGGCGTGCAGGGCCTGCGCAAGGCCATGGCCGGCTATTATGACCGCCGCTACGGCGTGAAGCTCAATCCCGACACCGAGGTCGTCGCGACGCTGGGCTCGAAGGAAGGCTTCGCCAACCTCGCCATGGCGATCACGGCACCCGGCGACACCGTTATTTGTCCGAACCCGGCCTATCCCATTCACGCCTTCGGCTTCCTCATGGCCGGCGGCGTCATCCGTCACGTCCCCGCCCTGTCGCCGGAACAGTATCTGGCCGGTATCGACAAGGCCGTGAAGCACTCGGTGCCGACGCCGTCGGTGATGATCGTGTCGTATCCGTCGAATCCGACGGCGCAGTGGGTCGATCTCGACTTCTACAAGGAGGTCATCCGCCTGGCGCAGAAGCACGACCTGCTGGTGCTGAGCGACATCGCCTATTCCGAAATCTATTTCGAAGACAATCCGCCGCCCTCGATCCTTCAGGTCGACGGGGCCAAGGCGCGCTCGGTCGAGATCAACTCGCTGTCCAAGACCTACGCCATGGCCGGTTGGCGCGTCGGCATGGTGGTCGGCAATGCAGAGATCTGCGCGGCGCTGGCGCGCGTCAAGTCCTATCTCGACTACGGCGGGTTCGCGCCGATCCAGGTGGCGGCGGCCGCGGCGCTCAATGGGCCGCAGGACAATGTCGCGGACATTCGCGCCACCTATAAGTCGCGCCGCGACGTCCTGATCGATTCGATGAAGCGCGCCGGCTGGGATATTCCGCCGCCGCCGGCCTCGATGTTCGCCTGGGCGAAGATTCCGCCGAAGTTCGAGCATATGGGCTCGATCGACTTCGCCAAGCTCCTGATCGAGGAGGCGCACGTCGCCGTGGCGCCGGGCCTGGGCTTCGGTGAATACGGCGAAGGCTATGTCCGCATTGGCCTTGTCGAGAATGAACACCGCATCCGCCAGGCCGCACGCAATATCAAGAAGTTGTTACAGCCCGATACGAAGGCCGACAGCAAGGCACCCGAGACCATCGCCTAACTCACCCTGCCATTTGGGAAAATTCGCGTGATTGACGTTTTTGCGACAATCACGCCACACCCTCTCCGCGCTGAAGTCCTGGCGGCGTTTGGCTTTGACAAGCGCACGGATTTACGCTTCACTCGATCCATTGTGCAGCGCAACACTATTTGCACGAACTTGACATTATATACGCGGACTTCACATCGACGGCTTTTGGGCCTGGCCCTATCCCTGTCCGGTGTCGTCTCAGACAATTGAGGTGTAGCGTGATCAGTGTAGAATTTAATGTGGATTCCCCGTCGGAACAGGATGCGTTCTTCGGGGCTTTTTTCAAGTTTGTCGAAGCCGCCTCGATTGAGAATACAGACTCGATTTCCGTCCGTGCCGATACTCACGGTGCCAACCAGGTCAAGGTCGTAACCTTCGAGGACGACGCCCAGGCCGATCAATTCCGTACCTACTGGACACAACGCCGCCGCTGGCTGGGCCTTTAATTCAGCCGTTCCATGATTGAACCGCGCGCGTGCAACCGTTAGGGTCGGTGTGTCTCCGATCCCCGGCCCGATCTCCCGTTTGTCATGCTGCGCCTCCGGCACCTTCCCCTTCGTTTCCGCCTGCCGCTGATCCATGGCACCCTGTGGCAGCTGACGCGCTGGCGTTCGCGCCATTGGCCCAGGGCCACGCCGAACGACGCGCTCAAACCGGGTGATTTCGTCGTCTCGGGTTTTCTCAACGAGTCCCTGGGCATAGGGCGCGCCGGACGGCTGTCGGCGGCAGCCTTTCGCTCGGCCGGCTATTTCATCACCGAACACGACCTGCGTCCGGCCTTCCGGCACATCCTGACCGGCGGCGCCGACCTGCCGGGGAAGGACGGCGTGTGGTATATCCACGCCAATCCGGCCGAGCTGATGGTGGCGCTTCTGGCGCACGCTCCGGCTCAGTGGGCAGGCCGCTACCGCGTCGGCTACTGGGCGTGGGAAACGCCGAAAGTGCCCCAGTCCTGGGTATGGATGGCGGATTTCCTGCACGAGATCTGGGTGCCCAGCCGTTACGTTTTCGACGCGCTGAGGACGGCCTTCACGGCGGAAGGCCGGCTCGACCTGATCGATCGCCTGCGCCTGATGCCGCATCCGGTGCCGCTGCCGATATTGAAAGGCTATGGAGAACGCAACGCTCTGCGCGAAAGCTTCGGGCTGCAACCGGGCCTGGTCGAGGTCCTGTCGCTGTTCGACACCAAGTCTTCGGCGGCGCGCAAGAATCCGTGGGGCAGTATCGACGCCTGGACGCGCGCCTTTCCGGACAGCGCCGAAACGGCCCGGCTGACGCTCAAGGCCAGCGATCTCGGCGACGACCGCGCCACGGCGCAGCGGCTGAATGCGGTTCTGGCGGAACGCGACGACATCCGGCTGGTGGTGGATCGCTTCAGCGACGCCGACATGGACCGCTTCACCACCTGTTTCGACATCGTTCTTTCGCTCCATCGCTCGGAAGGCTTCGGCCTGCCCCTGGCCGAAGCCATGGCCGCGGCCGTACCGGTTATCGCCACCGGATATTCCGGCAATGTCGACTTTATGAGCGCCGGCAATGCCCGGCCGATCCCCTACGACCTGATCCGCATCGACGATGTCGACGGTCCCTATACCGGGCTTGAAAAAGATCCTGGCCAGGTGTGGGCCGATCCCGATCTCGACGCTGGGGCGCGCGCGATCCGCGAATTGGTGGACTCGCACGCCCTGCGCCAAAGTCTCGGCAAGGCCGGGCGCGAAACGGTACGGCAGCTGTCCGAACCGTGGCGGGCCGAAGCCCTGGCCGCCATGCCGTTCAACGCGTGGCTCTGACCGCGCGCCAGCCGGCGACACCGCACAGCAGGACAAAGGCTGCCGCAATGCCGATGTGCGCTTGCAGGTCGGCTTTGCCGTGCAGTTCCATGTCAGTCAGGAAGCCGACCCAGACATAGACCAGCAACCCGCCGGCCATCACCGCGAAACGTTGCACCGCTGTCCACGACCGGCCAAGCGTTAAGCCCGCCATAAAGCCGACGAACGCCACTTCGCAGGCCACCATCAAGGCCACGCCGGCTATCCAGGGCCAATGCGCCAGCGCCGGTCCGAAGTGTTCGACCAGCATCAGTCCGGACCCGGACGATATGGCCGCGCCGAACAGAACCAGCGGATGCGGCGCCGGCCTTGCGGCATTGTTCCCCGGCTTCGGCCAGACGAGAGCCGCGACGATCAGCGCCGCAACGATCAGTCCGGTGCCGATCAGCTGCGGCGCCGAAGCCATGAAGGGCACCTGCTTGTAGGTAAAGACGGCAATCAGGGTCGAGCCGCCCACGAAGATCAGGGCGAACAATGGGATCGTCACCGGACCCAGCCAGCGTTCAAGGCGTTTGTCGTTAAACAGCGTCTCGGTCAGGCCGATCGGCACGCTGATGCTCCAGATGACGTGGATCGAAATGACGAAGATCAACCAGGGCAAGGCGGTGCCGATCGCCGGCAGGTAGCCGAAGTCGAGCAGGCGCAGGTGCAGATAGTTGGGATTGAACAGCGACTGGGTGATGAAACCCTCCTCGACGAAGCCGTAGGCAGTGGCCAGAAGGACGATCGACGGCCAGCCCTTGCCCATGCGGCGCACGACCTCGCGGATGAGCAGCGCGCCCGATCCGTACATGGCGGCCATCAGGGGCAGGATGGCGATCATCGACATGGGCAGGCTGCCCAGGAGATATTCGCCGACCAGCGGCGACAACAGGAACAGCGACAGGACGGGGAACAGACGGCGCATAGCGGCCTCCTTGAAATTGTCCGGACATAAATAATCTAATATTAGACGATCTGCAACTGGATTATATATGATTGTTGAAACTGCGTCGCCAACCCCCTATGTTCGCTGCCTTAGGAGTCGCTTATGAATAAGATTCAACCTGCGCCGCTGGACGACGAACTGGTCCAGGTCCATGCGCGCAGCATCGGCTATGTGTTGGCGCATGTGCAGGGGATGTTTTCCGCGCGCATGTCTGAAACGCTGGAGGGCACGGGCCTGCATATGGGCCATGTCGTCGTGCTGGCGACGCTCAGGGCGCAACGCGAGCTGCACCAGGAAAGCACGCTGACCCAGACCCGTCTGGCCGAAGCCTCCGGTATCGAAAAGTCGTCTCTGGTGCTGTTCCTCGACGCGCTCGAAAAGGACGGCTGGGTGGAGCGGCTGCGCCATCCCACCGACCGACGCGCCCATATCGTGCATCTGACCGACATCGGCGCCGTGCGCTTCGAAAACGTCGCGATCCAGCTCTACAAGCGCCAGCAGGCGCTGCTGTCGGTTTTCAGTCCAGAGGAACAGACACAGCTGCTGGGACAGTTGACGCGGCTTCTGCACCATTTGCAGGCGGATTAGGCCGACCGCACGGATTGCAGGAAATCGATCGCCGTCGTTTTCAGCGCCTGCGATTGCGCGAACAGCCGCAGGATTTCCTCGTGCGCGGCTCGCGCGCTTTCACCCGTGCGCCCGGCGTTGTCGTTGACCTCGGCGACGGTGGCGTTGATCCGTTGCGTCGAATCGGCGGCTTGCAGGGTGGAGCGGGATATCTCGGCGACGGCCTCGGTCTGTTGCAGGACGGAGTGTGAGATGGCGGTCGAGATGTCGCGCAGGTCGATGACCATGCGGGCGATGGTGTTCATGGCGTCCGACGCCTGGAGCGTGGCGTCCTGGACACTTTTAACCTGTTCGCTGATCTCGGCCGTGGCGCGCGCGGTCTGGGTCGCCAGCGCCTTGACTTCGGTCGCCACGACGTTGAAGCCGCGTCCGGCCTCGCCAGCGCGAGCGGCTTCGATCGTGGCGTTGAGCGCCAGAAGGTTGGTCTGCGACGTGATCTGCGAAATCAGTTCGATACTGGTGCCGATACGCTGGGATGCTTCCATCATCGCCGTGACCTTGCCTCGTGTCGTATTTGCCATGTCGGCCGCGGTCTGGGCGGCGTCGGCGGCCTGTCCGGCCTGTTCAGCGATGGCCTTGGACGACGCGGACATTTCCTCGGTGGCGCCCGCGACGGATTGGACGTTGCCGCTGGCCTCATCGATCGAGCGCGCGACCACATGGGTTTTTTGTTGCGTGTCGGCGGCGTCGCGGTGAAGCGCTTCGGCCGTTCCGCCCAGGGCCTTCGCCGCCGTGTCGAGCTGCTCGACTATACCCAGCATCGAGGTCTCGAAGCGCTGCGCCATCGCAGCCATGGTCGTGCGCCGCGCGTCTGCATTTTCAAGGGCCATACGTTCCTGGGCGCCGCGCATCTCGGCAGCATCCCGGACAGCATGACCGAACTGTCGCAGGCTGCCGGCGATGATGCCGGTTTCATGATTGTCTCCGGTATAGGGGAAGTCGTCGACGGTCTCTCCGCTGGCCAGCCTGGTCATCAGCTGCGACAGCACGCGCAAACGGCGGCCAAGGCCCGAAGCGATGGTCAGGCCCACGACAAGCGCCAGGCACAGGACGGCGCCGGCAATGACCAGCTCTGAGACCATTCGTGCCATGGTCCTGTCGGCGCGCGCCTTCAGCAGCGCTTGCAGGTCACCGTTGCCCGAGTCGAACAGGGTTGCGGCGGCGGCCACCACGGCCTGGTAATGAATGTCGTCGGGCGACCCACCGAAGGCGTCGGAGGCCGCACTGAAGGCCTTCAGAGCTTCCTCCGTCGTCGCGCCAAGGGTCTTCGTTCGGCCGTACTGACCGGACTTGGTCATGGAATCGGCCGTACCGGCAGCCGCGTCCCGAAATCGTGTTTCGGCCATCTGACGATCGACACTGTCCGCCGGCAGGCTACGGGCGTCGTACAGTGTGCGCGCCGACGTGACGGCGCCCGGCAGTTTCGTTGTAACGGCGTCCATCATGTAATAGCTGTCGAGATCGGGGTCGAGGATCAGGCTCGACTTGTCGGTCACCGTGGCAATCAGCTGCGCGGCTTTTTGCATCAGAGGTACGCCGCTGGCGCTCGTCAGCGCATCGACGGCGCCAGGGTCCGCCATGGACGGGTTACGCCTGACTTCGACGGAAAGCGGCGCCAGATCGCCGGGGCTTTTGCCGAGGGCCCCCGCGCTCAGGGACGGCCAGGCCGAGGCGATATAGCGGCTGCCGTTGAACTCGCTGGTGGCGAAGTCGATCACATCCATATGCGAGCGCCAGAGCAGGCCCCCGGTTATGGCGACCGGCACGATCATCAACAGGCACAGGGTCTTCATGCGGGCGCCGATGCTGACGCGTGCATTGATCGCATCGAAAAGAGCGAACATTTTAAACTTTCCAGGGCTGTCGGGTAAACGAACAGTCACACGCGGTTGTTAAGATTGTCATAACCCTGTTCGCGGCGCTGACTTGACTCCGCCGGGCTTTTGCGGCATTGCACCGGCCCACATCCGCGCGATCGACCTTGCGCCCTTGTCCATACCCCTTCGCGATCACGTTCGGCCTTAGGCCATGAGGATCGGAAGGATCCCCGTCAGCGCGTCGCGCCCACGGGGATTTTTCGTTTGGATAAATGGCGCGGGGTTTAAAGCGCAACCTTAGGAAACTGGCATGTTTGACAGCTTGAACGAGCGCCTTTCGGGTCTCTTCGACCGCCTTTCGGGGCGGGGCGTCCTTTCGGAAAAGGACGTCGACGAAGCCCTGCGCGAGGTGCGCGTCGCCCTTCTCGAGGCCGACGTCGCCTTGCCGGTGGTGCGCCAGTTCATGGACAAGGCGCGCCAGCTGGCCACCGGCGAAGAGATCATCAAGGCGGTCAAGCCGGCCGACCAGGTCGTCAAGATCGTCTATGACGGCCTGATCGACATGCTGGGCGGCGACGAGCCCGAGCCGCTCAATCTCAACGCCGTCCCGCCCGTCGTTATCCTGATGGCCGGTCTGCAGGGCTCGGGCAAGACGACGACCTCGGCCAAGCTGGCGCTCCGCCTGTCGAAGTTCGAGCGCAAGAAGGTCATGATGGCCTCGCTCGATACGCGCCGTCCGGCCGCCATGGAGCAATTGAAGCTGCTGGCCGAACAGGTCGGCGTCGACTTCCTGCCGATCGTGGCGGGCCAAAGCCCCGCCGACATCACCCGCCGCGCCTTGCAGGCCGCGAAAATCCAGGGCTTCGACGTCCTGATCCTCGACACCGCCGGCCGCACCACGCTCGACGAAGCGCTGATGACCGAGGCGGCCGAGATCGCCAGGATCTCGAACCCGACCGAAACCTTCCTGGTCGCCGACAGCTTGACCGGTCAGGACGCCGTGCGCACGGCGGCCGCCTTCCATGAACGCCTGCCGCTGACCGGCTTGATCCTGACGCGCGCCGACGGCGATGCTCGCGGCGGGGCGATGCTGAGCATGCGGGCCACGACCGGCCTGCCGATCAAGTTCCTCGGCGCCGGTGAAAAGGTCGAGGCGCTGGACGTCTTCGACGCTCGCCGTATCGCTGGCCGCATCCTGGGCCAGGGCGACGTCGTGGCCCTGGTCGAAAAGGCCGCGCAGGAGCTCGACGCCGCCAAGGCTGCTGCGACCGCGCGCAAGATGGCCAAGGGCCAGTTCGACCTCAACGACCTGTCCGACCAGCTGATGCAGATGAAGCGCATGGGGGGGCTTGGCGGCATCATGGGCCTGCTGCCCGGCGTGCAGAAGGTCAAGAAGCAGATCGACGAGCTCAACATCAACGACAAGACGTTTGATCGTCAGGTGGCGATCATCTCGTCGATGACCAAGATCGAGCGCAAGAAGCCCGACCTGCTCAACGCCTCGCGCAAGCGCCGCATCGCGGCCGGCGCCGGCGTCGAGGTGTCGGAAATCAACCGCCTGCTGAAACAGCACCGACAGATGGCCGACACCTTCAAGGCGATGTCGCGCTCGAACGGCCGCGGCGCCATGGGGCAGATGGCCAAGATGTTCGGCATGGGTGGCGGCGGTGCGGCCCCCTCGCAGGCCGATCTCGAAGACATGGCCAAGAAGATGGGCATCGATCCGGGCGCGGCTCCGGGCGCCATGCCCAATGTCGATCTCGAAAAGCTGAAAAACCTCGGTGCGGGCCCCGGTCTCCCGGGCCTCGGCGCCAAACCCTCTTCGGGCCTGTTCGGTGGCCTGCCGGGCTTGCCCGGCGCAAAGCCGTTCGACCCAACCAAGAAATAGTAACTCACAGCAATTCCCCAAAAATTCCAAGGAAATTGAAATGCTTAAGATTCGTCTGTCCCGTGGTGGCTCCAAGAAGCGCCCCTACTACACCATCGTCATCGCCAACTCGACGGCTGCCCGCGACGGCAAGTTCATCGAAAAGGTCGGCACCTACAACCCGATGCTGCCGAAGGACGCCCAGCGCGTCACGCTGAAGGTCGAGCGCATCGCCGAATGGCTGAAGAAGGGCGCCCAGCCGACCGACCGCGTCGCGCGCTTCCTGTCGAAGGAAGGCCTGGTCGAGTGGAAGCACGGCAACAACCCGCAAAAGGGTACGCCGGGCAAGAAGGCCCAGGAACGCGCTGCCGAGCGCGCTCAGCGCGAAGCCGACCGTCTGGAAGCTGAAGCCGCGGCCCGCGAAGAAGCGGCCGCCGCTGCCGCCGCTCCCGCTCCGGCTCCGGTCGAGGAAGCTCCGGCTGAAGAGGTTGCCGCTGAAGAAACCCCGGCCAGCGAGTAATCGTTCGCCAGATATGTTTGGGGCCGGAGTGCAAACTCCGGCCCTTTTCATTTATAGAGTTCCCATGAGCAAGACCCAGCCCCAACTGATCTTCGTCGCCCAGGTCGGCGCCGCCCACGGCATCCAGGGCGAATTCCGCCTGAACAGTCACATGGACGACCCGGCAAGCGTGCTGGAATATAACCCGCTCCTCGGGGCGGACGGCAAGCCCGCGCTGGAGATCACCGCGGCGCGCGAGCAAAAAGGCGCGCTGATCGTCCGGGCGAAACAAGCCCCCGACCGCACGGCGGCCGAAAAGCTCAATGGATTGAAGCTCTATATCGACCGCGCCGAACTGCCCGAGGTCGATGAGGACGAATACTACATCACCGACCTGATCGGCATGGCCGTGGTCGATGTCGACGGCAACAGCGTCGGCCGTGTGCTCAACGTCGAGAATTTCGGCGCCGGCGACCTGCTGGACATCCAGCCGGAGACCGGCCCCAGCTTCTATCTGCTCTTCACCAACGACAATGTCCCCGCCGTCCGCATGGAAGACAGGGTCATCGTCGTGGACTTGTCCAATATCTAGTGGATGCCGCCGGCGACTTCGATGCGCTGGCCGTTGATCCAGCCGGCTTCGTCCGACAGCAGCATGGCAATGGCGCCGCCGATATCGTCAGGCAGGCCGACGCGGCCAAGCGGCGTCTGGGCGGCGATCTGCGCATTGAGCTCGGGATTGTCGCGTACGCGGCCGCCGCCGAAATCGGTCTCGATGGCGCCCGGCGCCAGGGTGTTGACGGCGATGCGGCGTGCGCCCAACTCCTTTGAGAGGTAACGCGTCAGGACCTCGACCGCGCCCTTGGCCGAGGCATAGAGCGACGAGCCCGGATAGCTGAAGCGCGCCAGTCCTGACGAGATATTGACGATGCGTCCGCCGTCGGGGATCAGCGGCAGGAGCTTCTGCGTCAGGAAGAATACGCCCTTGAAGTGGATGTCCATGATGGTGTCGAAATCGGCCTCGGTGACTTCTGTGAACGGCGCGTAGAAGCCGATGCCGGCATTGTTGACCAGGAAGTCGAAGCTGTCGCGGCCCCAGGTGTCTTTCAGAACAGCTTTAACCTGGTCGGCAAACGCGCCGAAGCTTGGGATCTTGCCGGTGTCGAGTTGCAGTGCCACGGCCTTGCGGCCCTTGGCCATCAGGCTGGCGACGACGTTTTTCGCCTCGGTTTCGTTGGAATGATAGGTGAAGAGGACATCGACGCCGTGCGCCACCAGGTGTTCGGCCATACTGCGGCCGAGGCCCCGGCTGCCGCCGGTGATCAGTGCGATTTTCATTGGGCAATCTCCTTGCTTGGGTGACTGCCGGTTTACTGTACGCGCTGATTGCGATAAACTTGGCGTTTAATCACAAACTGTTCGTAAATTCTGAACAATGAATCGCCTTGACGCCGTCCTTGCCTTTGTCCGTGTCGCCGAGCTGAGCAGCTTCACCGCCGCCGCCGCATCACTGGGCGTGCCCAAATCGAGCGTCTCGGCCGCCGTCCAGCAGCTTGAGGCGCGCCTCAAGGTCCAGCTGCTCTACCGCACGACACGCCGCGTCCAGCTGACGCATGACGGTCAGGCCTATTACGAGCGGGCGCGCGAAATGCTGGCCGATCTCGACGACATGGACTCGATGTTCGAGACGTCGAAAAACCTGTCGGGTACCTTGCGCGTCGATATGTCGGTGGC
>OUNM010022505.1_pt1 | contig 60477 bp, 43 predicted proteins | sample 1769961 | NCBI WGS metagenome assembly OUNM01 (sample SAMEA3914820, study PRJEB12502) | metagenome | biome: forest; material: soil | place: USA | collected 2012-03-12 | depth 0.3 m
CGTCCTGACCGGCCACCACATGGCAGCACGTCAACCGCTCCTTGGCAGCGTCACGAAAGATGGATTTGGGTTGTGCTGCAGCGTCAACATGTTCCCAAATGGCGCGGGGTCGTGCACCAGTCTGCTGGCGATGGCGGCAGTGCCATGCTCAAAGTCGCTTGTTTTCCTTTGTTCTCGCTGGCGCAAGACGCCGAGCGCCGACAGCTGCAAGGCCATACAATGGGATACGACCACTCGGTGCCGAAAGGATGGCGAACTAGAGCTGCACGGCCACCGCATCAGAAAATGGGGATGCATTATTGGCAGCAGGAGGAACCCGTGGGCCGGAGGAGGTCTTGTCTCTCGCGGCGAAGGGGGCGCCCTATCACGGGACTGAATACCATACCCCCGTCAACCGTGGGCATACCGTGGTACATCTGCTGCGAAGGAACCCCGCACCCGGTCGCGTGAGAGCGCAATGGTATCGACGTGGGCATTTGGGGGGGAGGGGGGAGGCCGCGAGCTGGTTGCTTCTTGATCCCGTGGGACAACATGACAGCATGACAGCAGCACGCGGCATGTGTGACGGCTCGCTCCCCACGGCGAACCGTGAACCTCAGTAGTCCTGAGGCGCATCCATGCACCGCGGTGCTCTGCTCTCGCAAATCTCCGTGACCTCGAGACGGCCAGCTGCAGGACGGTGGTGCGCCGGTCAGGCTTTGTAAGCTTCGCTGGTACTCAGGCCGAGGACGCTGCGGCAGGGCAAATTGCCCTTCCGGGAACACAACAGGATGCAGCCGTTTCCAGAATCGGGCGGCGTTGGAGGTGGCAAGCGAAGCCGAGGCCAGAAGCATCCGGAGATGGACCCCAGTGACAGGCGGGCGTGGTGGAAAAGCCGGCCACGGTTCCGATTGTGTGCGTTCTGAGACTGGATTCAGGCCGATTGTGCCATGGGATATGAGATACAACATGAGCAAGCGTGGAATGCAATGGAAGCGGATGCGTTGCGAGGTGAACACTGAACACCCAGCAAAGGCAGCGGCAGCCAACAAGAGGGCCGGGGGAAAAACGCAAACGGTCCGAACCCCGATCTGTTGGCCGGAATTCGTATATCGGTACGTGTATGCTACAGTACTGCCTCCCAGGTTCTTGTGCTTGTCCTGTACCTGTATGTGTAACCACACCTTCTCGTTCAGAAGCCTGGGGGCAGCAAGAGCGGCGGCGGCGGCGACGGTAGCGAGCGGCCGGAGAGGACTGGGAGGGCGACGCGGCGAGTACTGCTTCCCTGAAGCTGCGCAGTGGTTTACCGGCACCGAGGCAGGCAAGTGGCAGCAAGGAGGGACACGAGCTCCCTCGGCGAAACCAGGCTCGGAGGGAAAGGGGAGGCAACGGTGGCGCTAAAAGAAAAGAAGAAACAGAACCTGGCAGGCAGGCTGGGTGCAGCAAAGCACGACGCAGCGAGCAGGGCAGGCTCGAGGCAGGCCGGGCAAGCTCGCAGGCTGCTCGTGTCATGCCAGCATAACTGGATGCGGCTGGCGCTGGATCCATCCAGGCGCGCGGATCCATCCATGCTTTCCACTTCCAGGTTCCAAGTCCTTCCAAAACCGGCCGGCCCACAGCGGACCACCCACAGAGCCACGGGCCCACAGTGGAGCGACCTTGTTTTTCCGAGCCTTTTTTTCCCAGGCACGCCAGGCCCGGGCAAAAGACGCTGGCTCGGCTGGCTGGGCTGACTGTGGGCCGGCGTTGGTCCCCCCCACCAGCACGCCCATCCGCCAGCCTCCAGAATTGATTTTATGCGTCATCGCCTTCCCGCTTCGTCAAACCGAGGGCGACGGTCAATCTTGATGCCTCTCGAATGGTTCCACAGTAAGCCGAGCCGAGTGCCATGCTGAAGAAATAGCCTCATGTACTCCGTCTCTCCGTACACAGCAGCGAAGCCGGCCGTGCGGAAGGACGCAGGTGGATTCGAGCGATCGCCACCAACGGGCAGCGAGTTGGGCGGCCAACAAGCAAGCGGGGAGCTGTCTCGCTGTCCACTGCCCGTTGTCGCAGTCGCAGCCGCAGCCGCAGCCGCAGTTCTGACTCGCATCCGGTCGTTGCAGCGCGCAGACGCACCGAGTTTGGGCTCAAAACTTGCTGGGCCGGGCGGAGCGGCAGTTCAGGGTTTTCACGCCGGGCCCACTGCCTGCCCCCAAGGCTCGGTCCGTCTCGACCGCCATTGGCCAATGCTGCAGGCCTCTGCGCAATGGAAAGAAACGGTGCGGCACACAGGCCCCTGCTGGCATGTGCTGGCCCCTTGGGGGGCGGAACCGTTGAGCCCCGAGCCCGGTTGACTGTTGCCGGCGGCGGCGCCCTGAAGATTCTGACTGACCGCCACAGGGAGCTCGAGCCCGGCCAGATCCGGAGAGCTTGGGACGAGTGGTCAAGACCCAAACCAGATGTTCTGGAATCTCGCCCCACCGCAGCATGTGACGCGCTCTTCATCCGAAGCAACAGACCATCTGGTCACTTGTGCCTGAGCCAACATGGGCCAACCCGGTGCAGACACACCACAGCTCAGGTACGCAGAGAAGCGATATTTTGACAGCGGCGAGCCGTGGGCCATGCCATGCCACAGCTGCACCCCGAGAATCCCACGATTCTCATCTCCCACCCCGCAACCTGCGCGCCCGTCATAACCACTGTCGTGGAGCGCACAGTCCAGTCTTGTGCGAGTATTCTGTGCAGAGCACATGCATAAGGGACTTGGTGCTTGTGCGAGAGATCCTTCTCGACACCGCCGAGCCCGCCGATGGTCGCTTCACGTGCCCAAGCTGGCCAAACCCAGGCCCGACAGCTGTTCGCCTCTCGCCGGAGTGGCTCTTGGATTGGCCCACCTGTGCCGCGCCACATTGCCCAACCCCCAGCCGGTCCGCACGGCTCAGGTTTCCTGGTTTTGCTCACGCACGACCAGGTGCAAGGTGCGGAGGGGGGCTTTGGGTGCCCGTCTGGCCAGCAATTGACCGCAAGGGATCGATTGGGTGCTGGTGTCCCGCTCCGGGCGCGTCCCAGATCCCCCGCCAGGCCGCTGGCCCAGAGGCCAACCACAGAAAAGCCCGCGTTCCCTCCGCCCAGCACCAACCCCACGCCGGCGGGCGTCCCAGCAGACAGAGAGTTAGCACAGTGCCCGATTACACGTGGTGCCAGTGACAAGTGACAGCGCCACCGATGCCTGGTACACCCGTCTTGGACGGCCCACGTACTGCGATCCCATGCACCGGTTGTGTCATGCCCCTCTGAGCTTGACGGACGACCTGTCTCCAGGACCCCCAAGAGGGACGCAGGCACCGTCGAATCGACATTGTGGCCGCCCGCTGCCTGACCTCGCAGCAGCCGCCTGCCTGGGGGGACGGGCAACCCTCATTCGTCAAACAAATCCTGCGAAACACGAGGTGCCGACGACCAAGACACGGGGGTCGAGGGGCCATCCAGCCGTGCGACGCACTCGTATGGGGGGACTGAGAAGGGGGGTTGATGGAGGGACTGCGAGCGTGGGCGGGGATTCATATAACTGGCGAAGCTCCAGAAGCAACACAGGTTTCCAGCTTGGTTCCGCTTCGCGTTCGCTCGGCACCAGTCTTCCGCGGGTCGCTTTTCGACCATCCATAGGTACCTAAGCAACCTTGCGCCAGCCAACTCTGGCCAGCTCCGGCCCCAGCTTCGTCATCCAAACCAAGCTCATCAGGGCAACTGCCGCCGCCGCCGCCGCCATCTGGACCGCCGGCTGGGCGCCCAAGCGTGCCGGTAGCGCGCCCCGCAAATATTTACCAACACAACACACAGGAAACCCAATTCACCCACCCCTGTCGGTGCCACACATTCAGCGATCGTGTTTGGAGCGCAGCCAGGCTTTCCCCCCGGTCGTTCTAGGTCGCTGATCCCAACAACAAATTGTCGACCCCCGCCGCCGCCTCTGTTCTCACATCCCAACACCACCCCCGACTGCATCTTCACCCACCCTCGTGACAGCACACGTCCTCGAAACCCACAAGCTACAGCAACACGCCCCAGAGACCAGCGAGCACGTCCCTGATGCTTGCAAAGCTCCCATGTCGTCCGGATTGAAGCCACTGCTGCTTCCGCGGCTGGTGGAGGAGAGGAGGAAGCTCGAGCAGCAGGACCGAGCGGCTGAACCGGCATCCTTGTACTTTGCCGCGTACGACTCGTCGTCGTCCGACCTTGCTTCGCCGTCACCCAGCCCATCAACATTTCCGCGCGCCAACCACTCGAGGTTATCCGGCTCGACGTCCTCGCTCGAACTCGCATCGCCGCCATGCTCGGACACCCCGATATCACCCACAGAATCGCTGCACGCGAGCAGACCCGGCAAATCGCAATTGCCGGACGTCGAGGAAGAGCCAGTGGAGAAGGAGGAGGAGGAACCTGCCGCCCTGCCAAGGCACGGCGACCGCGAATTCGGATTCCCCGACTACTGCTTGTGTATGTGCTTCCACCCGTCCCAGCTGCCTGCATCCCCTGCTGACCTGATGGCCAGGCGATGTCCCGTGTTCTCACAATAGCGACTCGATGCAAGGGACACTCTACCCGTACATGAGCTCGGACTTGGACTACGATGTCGGTTTTCTCAGTGACGGCGACTTTAACGCAAATCTCAGGCAGAAAAAGAGACGCCAAGGGTCCGACGCTGGGTTCTCAACTTGGGGCACGAGGTTGGGATCGAGACTGCCCGGCCTGGGCCGCTGGCGCTCCTCATCCACATCCAGGCGCCTTGATCTGACCTTCTCTCCCGCCTCCGATCCCTCCCTAGCGGATCCTCGCCCGAGCTTCTCCCTCGACGCCTCGAGCAGATCCTCGTCCATATCAGGGCCGCTGTACAATTCGGACCGCCCGCATGACTCGGTACCGGCTACTCCCGCGCTCTCTTTCTACGAGAGCTCTGAGAGTGTCGTTCTACCGTCACCCCTAGATACGCTGCCGGCAGCCCTCGGGAGAAGGGTTGAGCGCGATCGCGCCACGGCGACAACCCCACTCCTTCCGCCCCTTCTCATTGAGGCAGCTGTTAGCCAGGCCCATTCCCTCCAGGCGTCGCCCCTGCAATCTCCCACAATGATCCCGTCGCCGATTCCCGACCTGTCTGGATCCAGGACATGCCCGACGCCACCACTCAGCAGCAAGCCCTCGTTTACCTCCCTCCGGCGGGGAACCATCTCGAGCACATTCAGCGACGCACCATCCCCACTCCCGTCCTTCTTCGACCACCAGGATTCCTGGTCCGACCGTCTCGGCCACGCAAACTTTACCATTGACCCCAAGCCCTACGTGCTCGAGACGGCCGACCTCGCTGCCCTCCAGGCGCTCCGCGCGGACTGGAATCTTGCCAGGACCAACTACGCCAAGCACCTGGTACGGACTGGCGAACACTACGGGTCCACCTCCAAGACGTATGCCCTGACGGAAGCGAAATGGGCCGAGATCGAGCTGGAATGGCAGCGAACCGAAGACGATCTCGTCGATCGCCTGGGTCGGCAATGGAAAGACGACCCTTTGGCGGTGTCCCAGCTGCGGCGCGCACCCGAAGAGAAGCTGTCACCCTCCATCCCGCGAATGCTCAGCGACGATGGTAAATTTCCCGAGCTTGGCGACGTCGAAATCATTGGACCCATGGTGCGCGACGCCGCCATGGTCCGCGAGTGCCAGGACGAGAGGCGGAATAGCGCCTCGGTCTGGCTAAAGAACCTCGCTGGCAAAGTCGGCCTGCGCAAATGACGGATCCTCCGACCACCATGCCGCCCATTCAACCATTTCACAACGCTCCTTCTGCGGCCGTCTCTGAAGATGAACGAATGCCAACAATGATTTTGATGAGGACACGACAGGACCACCAGGGGCATACCCCCTATTTTCCCTTTGTTTCACTTTCTTGTTTCTTTCTGCTTCTAAATCAAGATACCCCATTGGTTATTACCGTCGTTCCTTTTTCTTCCTTTTTTTATTCTTCCGTGATTCTTTTCTTGGAGATGGCGACTGTGATAGCGTCCATTCTTCACCATCTTCTTTGTCGCCATGGCGCGAGGCAGCTTACTGCTGTACATACCCATTTGTTTATGTTCTAGTGTCTAGATTTTCAGGTCAGCGTGATCTGTACACACAACCAAAAAGCATGGATCGGGTGGTCTGGTTTGGCAAGGGCATTTACGTGGTTGGGGAAAATAATGGGGTGAGAGTTTGGAATAGAGACGGGTCACGGAGTTCAGATGCCACGGCATTCTTTTACGAGGCTCGAATCGAGGAGCATCTTCACTGCCCCCTCCTCGGCTCCGGAGTTTGTTCCGGAATCGTTTCTTCAAGTTGCGGGAAGTATAGACAAAAGGGACCAGCAATGCAGGTCATCCTGCCGTGTCATGCGGTGCGAGGTCGAAGTTCATCGTCCGGGACATGTATTGGGAACTAGAAGGTTACGAATATGCTGTACGATTCCACGTCGGGTTGCGTTGCCGCACTGGCGGAGCAACCCCGCAAACCGTCCTGGGCTGGGGCAGCGCCAGTTGCCCGCAAGATGCTGGGTTTGGTGTATTCATAAAAAGAAAAGAAAAAGTAAGAAGAAAAAAAGGGAGGGGATTCTGACGGGATAGACGAATACCACGAGTGGAGCAAGGCAGAACAATGTTTTGATGCAGACCCGTCCTTGACCGCCCGAATGCGCGAAACCCTGAGACATATCCCCATCAGCCTGACTAAATCTCACCTCCCTCACGATGAGACACCAGCCACAGCCAAGACCATCCCGATCCGTCTCCCCTCTGCCCAACTCAAACGCAACTCTCACACCGCCGATGGACGCTGGCAGATAAAACACGTGGCGTCCAACTGGGGCTTGTTCCGCACGCGTACCATCGCCGGCTAGCCGCATATGTTTCGCACGTCCTTGCTCTTTGTCCTCTGAGTTGACCGGAGGATACCGGAATGGCAAGTCGTGGGCAGTGAGGGGTTCCTATCAGGGCAAGGGTTTGCGACTTGGGAGGACGTAAAAAATCAGCAGGAAGTTGCTGGTACGAAACTGTCAGTGTAATCATCAAGGGGATAGGGCATACTGAAAGGGGTTATAACATCGCCGAGTCGGTATACACAGCAACAACCATCTTCCAAGCTCTACGGTGCTTTGAGACGGCATTGGGGTTTCGGAATTCCGTCGACGCTCATATTGCGCAACTGGTGTCACTGAGAAACCATCTCTTTACCCACCGCAAACCGATACACGGCATGCGCAGTGGCCAAAAAATTCTGCAAATTGGGTGGAATGGAGAGTCTCACATTACGCGAGCCCCCTTCCCAGGTGCAGCCACGGGAAGATCTCAGTACTGCACCGGCCCCAACAGCCAGCCCCAGGCCCAATGGAACATGTGCAGGATGACGCAACTCGACTCATCCGCCTGCGCCAGCTGTTCAAGATTGCAACGCGAATTAGTGTAGAGACACGTAGTACAGGTCGGCATGTGCGTTCCCGTTGTGTCGGAGGTGACAGTCCCGCAAACACCATGGCTCGACGGAAATGGGTTTCGGTTCGATCTGGGGGGCAGCAACCCTGAAACCGGCCACACGGCATGACATTCCCATCTCACGCTGCGCCACCGGTGGAAAGCAGACACTCGTAGATGAACAAAGAAGACAGTCCCAGCTCAACGCGCTACTATTCCACTGTCTTCCGCAAGGGCAGCCGAAGCTTCAGCTCTTAGCTCCACCCCGCGAGCAAATGAAGAATACACCCTCAATCAGCACCAATTTAGTGTGCAAATATCACGATGACGGGAGAACGGTGAGGATCTGGCAACTCTTCGCGGGTTCTAGAAGGAGGGGGAGGGCGAGCTTGGAGCAGATCAGCAGAGCTTTGGAGATGTCCAGGTAATTGACCGGAACGGGAGTCAGGTAGAGGGTCAGTTACGCATTTAACGTCCTTCTTAGCATGACGTCCGCTAAAGAGCTGCCTAAGTCCAGTTACTTATCCTTCCATGACAGGCAGCTGTCTCCCCTGGCACCCAGGCACAATCGTCCTGATCCCTGAGTTGGCCTATCTACTCTGCCCGAGTCCAACCAGGGTAAACAAACCATCTCGGGTGCCATGAACCGTCGGATTGATATTGACGCCTCGGGACACACCACTCTCGATATCCATTAGCTTGTCCATGGCTATACGGGTGCAACTCTGCCACAGGAGGATGTGTTCTTCAATCGGCGTGATGGCAGCTGACAGTGCTCCGCCCCCCACCGGCCAGAACGGAGAATTGGATGGTTGAAAACCACGGGTCGCGGTGTGATGTAATGGGTTGTGTATTCAGAGACTGCTTGCGGGGTACGACTGGCCATGACATTGGACCGTTTCCGGGATGTGGTGCTTATTGTTCGTGTTGCCTCATCCTCCGCTGTTTTAGGAAACGAAGACAATGCCGAGAGGACTTACCAGGGCCGATGATATCATCACAAAATGCCATGATCAAGCTGGCCTGGGAAGGGGAGGTAACAAAGCGCCAGGTAGGGTTTTAAAACTGCACGGTTTGAAGCCAAGGGGGTCGGAACTCCATGTTGTTTCCTTCCCAACACATCTTCACCACGTCAAACCAATCCACGACCAAGAAAACCTAGCGATTACATACGTCCACCAACAAGCTGCCATGGGGCCCGGTTCAAAAATTGCCTTGGTGGGCCTACGCATCTGGCAGCTCATGTGCTCTGTTCTTGTGCTTGGGATCCTCGCTTCATTCCTGCACAGGATCTCGAATGCTGGGGCGACAAGGGATGGCAGGGTTGTCTACGACATCGTCACCGCGTCCATCAGCACCGTATTTTCCATCGTTTTCATCGCCCCCTTTCTCTACGCGTTTCTGGCGTTCCCGGCCGACTTTATCCTCTTCGTTATGTGGCTGGTCGTTTTCTGCCTCCTGGTCACGGTGCGTGCTCCCCACTGCTTCATTCATGCTCCCCGGCCTTGGGCTCAAGCTGACCTGTTGTTTAGCGCACCGGCTCCAGTACATGCAGCTCCCCGTGGTTTTATAATTACTGGGGCTATTATTGGGGCGGATGGTGGCGGGCGCCCTTCTTCGTCACCGGGCCTGCCGACATTGCGTATTCTGGATGCAGCCAGTGGCGGACGGTTCTGGCCTTCTCCTTCATGGCTGCGTTTGCTTTCCTTGTCAGCGCCTTTCTAGTAAGTCTTTCAATCCAGGATGCTCCCACAACCCGAGCGCGTCGGTCTGACCCCTTTGGCGAACAGGGTGCGTACGTCGTGGCCAAGTACTGGGGCAAGAAGAAGAACGGCACCGGGTCGGAGAAGGCAGGGCAAGTGGCAACTCTCTCCAGACCTCCAGTTTCCAACCGTACTAACATGACTCGTTCAAGAATTGTGACAAACCCGCCTGCTTCGCAGATCGGCGGTCCCACGCAATTGGGACCCCCTGGGCAGACCGGAGGTGTGGTTGAGACTGGTCCTGGAGCGGGTCCAGGACAGCCTGGTACATACACCACCACCGGGCAGCCGGGAACGTATGTATGAACCAAACGGGCCGGTCCGTGAGCGCGTGAGCACTGGGGACGGAGTGGTTTCGGGTGCGACTCGAGAATGGTTCTTCAGAACGGATACGCCTAACGTCCACTGTTGAGGACACTGAATAATCAGGCGGAGTTGAGGGGAAGAAGTTTCGCGTTTTGTTGTGTGGTGAGGTATTCTGACGTGGATGTCTGTCTTGTACGAACAATCTAGTGTGGCCTGAGTCTTGCCACGGCAATGTGCTGTCGATGTTCACCGTGCCCACACACTTAACATGCTCAAACCTCCCAGATACATTACCACTTCCTGGGGGCGTGACTTTGGCAAGCCCCCTTATAATCATCTTGAGATATTACCTCGTGCCGTTGGGACCTCTGCAATAAAAATGTTGATACTGGATGGTTAGATATGTAAGTTGGTGGAAGAAGGGGACAAGCAAGTTGAAGTACGAGCCATGTCTAGATTCGTCGGTTACAACTTTATCCTGTTAAAGGCCCAGGTGCTTCAGCTCTGCCACGTAGAAAAGGGAGCCCCGTGTTGAATAGAGCAGCGAAACGGAAACGGATTGCCTACCTCAATAAGAGCATTGGACTGTTGACTTTCACATGACTAAACATAGTGTGTTGTCATATTAGAATGACGCGCCAACAGCAGAGCTGATTGCTCTCCGGGTGCCAATTTTCTGCCTCTAGGTTGAAGGTGACTAAAGGTCGTGGTGGTGACGAGTTGCTTAAACTTCGATATAATTTCAAGTCACTTTTCAAATCGCTGGCTGTTGGCCGGTGCCTCGGAACCATCTTAACTGTTTCAATACCATTTTATGTTGTAGAGAATCACTGCTGTTCAAGGAACCTGACAAGAAAGTTGACCAACCTAGCTGACACAATGCTAACTTTCTAGATACCTCTAGGTAGGTAACTAACAGCCAAAAAGAAGAAGATGGAAGATCGAGATCTACAACTGGGTGAGTGAACATACCCGGTAATTGTGTAGCCTAGTCCAGCCACTCTTGTTGTTTGGTAGTCGCCCGGTAGAGGTTTACGAGGCCGTCGATTATTAGGAAGGCGTAATTATAAGTTTCTGTTCAAGGATACGGATTAGAACTTTTTCTGATATGCCTGAAGATTTTGAAGTTACACGAACAAAAAAGAGAGCGACAGACATGATGATGTGAGAGGCTAACAGGAAGAATGCGCGGGATTCCCCAGGAGCAAGGCGTGCGCTGATGGGAGTGAGGCATTCTCTTTGTAAACGCTGCACATGCCCACCGCGAGATCTAGAGTAATGGAAATGGCGAGCAGGGGGGCAAAAAGAGAATGCAATAGTAGCTCGTAAGCTTTGCGGTAGACGCAAGTTTCGGCATTGGTTTGCCTATCTAACTATATCGAGACCAGACCCGTCCACGGTGTTCTGTACTGCCGACATTTTCGACGCTAAAGGCCCCGGGTATTCGCCATGAAATGCATTTCTTCCGCCCAATCCCCCATGTGTATGCAAGCCCTCGCGTCTGATGCGAAGCAGGGCAAACCCAATTCCGTATACGAAAAAAAAAGAAGAAAAAAAAAGGAAAAAAGACCACGCTCGTTGGCGTTGGCCGAGTCCGTATCTCGACGTGGACGCTCCGGTGACACGCACCTTGCGTGTCTGTGGTTCCTTTTGAGCGTCATTGAAGCGCTGCCCCTGTCGTACGCATTGCGAGGCCGAGCCCACCCAAAGCAGGGTTGACGTTGGTGTGGTGATGCCGCAAATCGTCGAAACCCCTTGATTCCGAGGGAGATCTCGCCAGAGTGGTGCCCAATCGAGTGCTGGGCTTGTTTGAAGAAAACAAATGTGGTGTTGAAACAGGCAAGTTTTATCGCTTACGCATACAAGGCTGCGCCGCCAGTCTCGATGGCCTCAATCTCGGCAGCCGTCAGGGGCTGGCGGTGGAAGCGAGAGGGGAGGTCATTGCGGTCGAAGAAAACCCCCTTGGGCGGGGTGACGGGGCCAAGCTGGGAACCCGGGTTGCCGCCAACGCCAGCGTCCACGCGGATGGTCTTGCGCAGCGGGCCGAACTGCTGGGCGTGGTCGCGGTAGGCGCTGAACGTGGTGTGAGAGGAGCCGCTCGTGAAGGACTCCGGGAGGGAGTTGGTCGGCGAGGCGGGATGGGGTTGGGGAGAGTGGTCGACAGATGCTGCCACCATGTTCTAGTCAGCGCATGGCTCGCTGCGCGTTCGGGGACGGGTTAGACATACCGGGAATTGTGCGCTTGCCGAGGAATCTGATGGAAGGGGTGCGCTCGGCGTGCACGGCAGCCTGGCGAAGGACCTTGGTGGCAAACATGGTGGTGGTTGTGGTTGTGTGCGGGAGAATTGAGTTGGGAAGGGGGTTCGGGATTGTGGTGCGGCGATTTCCGGCACAGTCGGCAGAGGTCGATGTGATGATGTTCGGTAAATTTTCTCCTCGCGACGATTGCTGTCCTAGCGGGTCGTGGTCTCGAAGCGTGGTGCGGGGGCAGGCGGACGGCGATTGGCGAGAGCGACGATACGTGGCAGGACAGGTCGAGGGAGGAGAATTGGGCACTGGCGAGCAGGTTGCTGGGTTCAAAAAGGAAAGCCAGGTTGGTGGACGAGGTCTGGGGGGTTCCTTTTCACAAGCTCCAGATGCGCCAGAAGGCAGAAAGCAGGCAAGCACCACACACACACAGGCTGCCTGGCAGATCCGGACGGCCAATCAAATGAGGGGCGCCCCGCTGGGCCTGGGATTTCTTGGCCGACGGCCGGAGTGCGAAACCACGCCATTTGGTCGACGCCAGCCCGCTCTGGCGCGCTGCACCCTTCTTCCCCCACCCGACAGCCGTCCCGTTTCTTCCCGCTGCCGTCGCCCTGCGCGCCGGGTCCTGACGGTGACGTTTTCCAAAGGGCAGGGTCATCAGTCGATCGCAAACAGCAACCGGTCGGGCGACACATTTGGAGGGTTCTGCTCCTGCCGGTCAAGCTGACAATGATGGGATTCAGCCAATTCAATGCGCTTCTCCCCCCGGCCCTGCGGCGATTGCCATCCCGAGTCCCGCGCTCTCCACGCGGGGATCCGCTCTTATCTCTGCCATCCCCCGCCATGGATGTCATTGCGCTGACAAGCAAGGTTGCATGCTGCCCCGCGCTGCCAGATTGGTGCAATTCGTGGGCTGCATGAGGTGATACTGGCGGACGGGCGAGTTGGGCGCCGATGGGTTTCGTGCGACGGCGCCGTTTCCCCACACCAGCACGTTAGCTCCCGCCGGAGCCCTGGAGTCCTGCGGAGCGCACGCGACAGGGACAGGGCCACCCAACCTCGGCCCACCCCCCCGAGGGCGACGACGATGACGGCTTGCCGGGTTCACTCGTCCGCCGAGCTGTCCTCTTCCATCCTGCATTCCTGGAATGCGATGGCAGTCCCTCGCCAACCGCAACCTCCGGGCGTTCGACTGGGCAGGAACGACACCGGCAGGTACTGTACCGTACCGCACGCGACTACAACTAAGCAGCAGCAGCCTCTAAGCTTGCACGCACTGACGGGGCGGTCTCTGTCTCTAGCAAGGGGCGTCTTTCGCGTCGCAGTGGCATGTGATTTGCGTTGCCTTTCGATCTGGGGTCTCACGAAAGCCGCCGCCAGGCACATGTCTACCCGTCGTCTCGCAGCTTCGGTCCCCCCCCGAGGTCCCTCCCACCCGCCATTTCAGAACGCTACTCTGTACGGAGTACCGCCGGATCTTTTCGGCCTTGGTCGGCCTCGGTCGTCCGCCGTGGCTGATGTGCCCTTCAAGGGTGCCGATGAGGGCATCGCCCTTAGTATGATGGCACATGGCGGCAGGCTGGTTGCTGGTCGACTCCGGGCCGCCGCTCTGCGACATGGGCTCAGGCATAACTATCGAAGTGCTGCGGCCCCTGTTGGCTTGGCGCACCACCAGGTCAACCAACCCTCAAAGTCTTCAGGATTCTGCCAGATAATTATGGATGCCCTTCGCACGGTACTACGCCCTGGGTGAGACATAGTGGGCAATGGTTAGCACCTTTCCCGTCAAACTACCTCCCTAACAATGGGAGCCCCAATGACATAGTCAATTTCACTTGAATTCTCTTGCAAAAGGGCGTGGCGTGCAGGGCTGCTGGCCCCGGAGGCTGAGAGGTTGAGGGCTCCCCGTCCACACGACTCTCTGCCCCTCCTCCAGTACACAGCAGACAGGAGGTTAGCGTTGACAATTCGGTTTGCCATGGGTATTCTGGTATGATTTCAACGCTCCCTGGAGTTCCAAGGCTAGTACGGATGGACCTTCACGAAAACTGAAGCACCCTTCTCCTGTCATCTCGCTGTTTGAAGTGCTTATGATCACACCAAGCTGGGCTGGCAGCCGGCGACGGTCTTGCATGTCTTGGCATCAGACCGTTTCAGCTGGCACAATAAATTTACGTTATCGGGCTGCTTCTTGGTGCCCTGAGCTCGAATCGTCGTCTAACCATCAAACAACCTCATCACAGGGATCGATACCGAGAGAAATATTTCCGTGCGCATGATGCACACGGACCTGCTCGACACAGTTCTGGTCAGTCGCAAGGAAGCGACAACTCGGGGAAACAGCGCAGTGGAGCTAACAACCGCGGGGACGGCGACGGCGACCACACCGAGCATGAAGGGACTGGGACCAGCCGGTGCGCAGATGACGGGGGAGGAGGCTAAGTGCCCGGTCGACGACAAGACTCGTGAGCTGTGGTTGCAGCAAGCTCAACAAGCGCGCGCGGCGCAGTCGACAACAGCAGCCGCAGCACCAGGGACAGCGCAGAACTCACAGCCAACGAGCGCGACACCTTCATCCACCTCTTGGTCGTCATGGTTCCGACTCCCATCCTTCTCCCAACCATCGCATCCCCAAGAACATGACCCCTCCGCGACACGCACACCGCCGCCGCGCACACGCTCGCCGCTTGACGAGTCGCGCGTCATCTCGAGCATCCCCCGCTCCTCGGATCCCGGCCCGGCGGCATGCCCCGACAACAACGAGCAAGAAACCGGGGCCTCAAAATCCGGCCACTGGGTCTACCCGTCCGAGAAACAATTCTTCGAGGCCATGAAGCGCAAGGGTCACGAGACGGCTGCGGCGGACATGAAGACGGTGGTTCCCATCCACAACGCCGTCAACGAGCGCGCGTGGGCCGAGATTTTGAGGTGGGAGGCGCCCTACGTTGAGCCCGTCGTCAAGGGCGGGTGCGGTGGGCCGCGACTGCACAGCTTTGCGGGCTTGGGCAGCGCAACCATGAGCCCGAAGGCGAGGGTCAACACGCTTCTGGGCTACACGGCCCCGTTTGACCGCCACGACTGGATTGTGGACCGGTGTGGCACAAAGGTGGAGTACATCATTGACTTTTATGCCGGCCGGAGCGACGCCGCGGGGCAGGGGAAGCTCAACTTTTACCTGGACGTGCGGCCGAAGCTGAATTCCTGGGAGGGCGTCAAGATGCGTGCCCTGCGAGCTGCTGGGTTCTCATAACGCGCGTGGGGGGCAAGTGAGGTTAGGCTGTCGGGATTGCAGACCCCAGTGTGGCAGCGGTGTACGGATAAGTGTTGTTGCTCCTGTATTATCATACTACTCAGCTCGGAGGTGCGGTTGTAAGGCGCAGGAGAGGGCGTTTGCAGACATGAGGGCGTCACATCACGGGCGAAGAAAGGATCTAAGAGTGGAGGTGCACAACCGGCATCCCAACCGCTCCAGGCCTCTGGATTACAGCCGATGGTGCCCTGGTGCACGTTCCCCGTCATCAGCGCGTGGTATCTCGAGTAAAGTACAGAGTGTCTTCGGTGCCTCGTTCAGCATTAGCCCGCCTACCTACCTTATCCAAAGACCGATGTGTATACCCCCTCACCCGATGCGAAAAGGGAAGCCTCGGAGGTGAGCCGAACCATTCCGCTGTTCGTTCAGTCGTGTTTCGCCTCCTGGTGCCCATTAAGGCGCGCTGGGTCCTTCTCGGACAGATGGAGGCCTGGAAAACAAGGTTAGTGACTGGAAACGGCGAAGCCGACAGAATTGAGAAGCGCTCCCAGGCTCACCTTTCCTCCCATCGCCGAGCCGCACTCTCACTGGCAACCTCGTCTCTAGCGCATTCGCCGCGAGATCCCACCCGGCAGCCGTCATTGCCGCAAATATCGTCTCCTTCTGCTCCTCAGACACATAGCCCAGCGGCATCTCGTTCTCATAATGGCTCTGCAGCCCGTCCTTGAGCGCCGAGTCGAAGTGGTAGGCGTGATTGACAGCGTCGAACCAGGCCGAAAACGGGATCGTCGTCCCCTCCTTCAAGGCGATTCGCATGTAAAAGTATCCCCCTCGATGCCAGATCCCCATAAAATACGTGCTCGTCTCAAAGTCGTACCGGTGGTAACCCCTCGGGTTCCATCCCCTGAGCTCGCCGTAAGTCACAAAGTCGCAAAACCCCGTGTAGTCCCCACTCTTGCTCGCCAAGTTCCCCCTGCCGTTCCACAGGATGCTCTCCCTCTGCGATACCTGCGCGGGCGTGAGCACGACGCCGTGGTCCAGCCACTCTCTAAACACAAGGGTGGCGCGCTGGCGGTTCAGCGAGCGCATGCGGACGGCGCGCACGGCGTGGTAGTTCATGGCCAGGTGCATGCCGGCAAGGACCACCATGAGCATCAGCACGACCTGCTTGTCCTGGACCATGCGCACAACCAGCGACCCGACCAGCATGCCCAACAGGCTGACGACGGTTTCCTGCGAGGCCTCCTTGGCGTTCAGCTCAGCCAGGTTTCCCGTCAGCGCAAAGTGAGCCGACAGGCTCGCCTTGCTGGCGTTGGCGGCCACGCCACACAGCGAGCGGAGGACGCCCGCCGAGACGATGACTCCCAGCTTGGGCAGGTAGGGCAGGGCCGGCGTGAACAGGTCGAGGAACTGGGCGCAGTCGTTGAATATGTCGGCCAGGAAGCGATAGAACTTGCACTCGGGCTCAATCGCCTGGCCCATGCGGTGGGCAAACAAAATGGTCGCGATGCGCGAGATGGTGTCACCCGTGATCTTGAGAATCAGGGCCCCGGTTGGGGACGACGACGAGTCGCCGACGCCGAGGCCCTCGAGAACGGCGCGGTTGGCGAGGAGGGAGGTGATGGACGAGGCAAAGGCTTGGAGGGAGTCAAACGTCTGGTACTCGAGGTAGTCGTCGGTCACGGTGTGCGGGTAGCCGGCGGGGAGGAAGGCGTAGAGCACGGCTTTCGCGAGGGGGACTTTGGTTTTCTCCTGCGGAAAAGGGGGTGCGTCTGGTCAACAAATCGGATGGGAGAGGAGGGTGCCGGCAAAAGCATTTGGCGGTTGGTGGTGGCCGCCATCACAACACTCACTGATCTGACCTGCCTCTCCTTCTCGCTGCCATCGTCGGTGTAGGTGCACAGCACCTCGCCCGCCGGGTCGATGTCGTAGAAGTTCCGGCTCATGGCGGCGCCGGCAGTTGCATACTCGTCGAGTTGCCGGTTCAGATTCGGCCCCAGCAATGGGCCTGACGACGGGGTCTGGCTGCCGTATCTCGACGGCAGTGGTGAGGAGAGGAATACGTCGGGAAGTTCTTATATTTTCAGTCCGGCTCGACAAATGCACCGAGACATGGCGACGATGTCCGGACAGGAAAGCTGGGGTTGCCTTGGCGCGCCCTGGGCCAGTCGCGTGTCGGCAAGGACCCCTCCCCTGTATTTCCCGCGCGGACGCCCCCGAACGGGGTCAGGCCGTGGTGGTTTCGTCGGCTCTGACGTAACCGGGCACAGAAACATCGTGCGTTCCGCTGCCGGGCGACCCCTGCAATTTTGTGCATACAAATCTGAGCAAATCTGGGGTATTCCGTAAGGAATACGGAGTACAGAATAGTCATCCAGAAGCCGAAGGTTTGAAAATCAGATTCTGGCTGGCAGGTTGAATGGCTCGAATCATGGATGGTTGGCTTCGGCTACGGTCAGGTTCCGTACTGTGCGCACATAACCTCGATAACCCGCTGAGCCCGCCCAATCCACTCATGCTTCGCTGTTATTATTCTAGGCATTCCCGCTCCACTGCTGCCGATCTGAAGCTGAATCATCTCTTCACCGGACTCCCGTCCTCGGCAACCAGATACTCCTCAGTCTTGATCGGACCCTCGCCGACACCAGTCATGATAACCCGGCCGACGCCAGCCTTGAGAATGCCGGCAACGCCTTCGTCCAACGACAAAACCGGCTTCAGCCCCTTGATGACGGCACTCTTCCACCCGTCAACCTCACCCCCGAGAACATGGTAAATCGTTCCCACAACGGCTTCGGTGTCCTGCTCCAAATAATAGATGACGGCGTTGGGGCCAGCGTCAAACGTGTACGCGGCCACGGTCCTCCCCGCGGCCGCGTTGATCTGCTCTACCGCGCGGATCGCCGCCCGCGAGACATCGTTCATGTAGAAGATGGGTGGGTAGGTGTCGGCACAGGTGGCATGGAACGAGTTGGAGTCGCGCATGGTGACCTCGGCGAACGAGGCAAAGTCGCGCTCCTGGATGGCCTTCTCCATGGCGGCCATGTTCTGAGGGACCACCTTGGCAATCCGCTCCTGGAACAGCCCCGACGTCGCTACCGTCTGCTGCATGCCCGAAGTCGAGCTGACGCCCTTCTTGGCGGCCGACACGACCAGAACCAGCGCGCGCATCTCGGGCCAGTGCGACGCCTCGGCGACCTGGTCGGCCATTGAATCGCTGCCGTCGGCGGCGTCACCCATGCGCCATGCCACGTAGCCGCCGAAGAGACTGCGGCACGCTGACCCGGAGCCCTGCCGGGCGATCAAGCTCAGCTCGGACGGGGACGCGGGCAGCTCGTACAGGTTGGCGACGGCCCGGACCAGCGCGGCGAAGCCTGCAGCCGACGATGCCAGGCCCGCGGCGGTCGGAAAGTTGTTCTCGGAGACGAGCCGGAGCGGCATCGTCGAGAGCTTGGGGAGGGACAAATCGGCGGCCTCGAGGGCCGCGCGGCGGGCGCGCAGCTCCCGGAAGCAGGCCTGTGTGCGGGCGCCCGAGACATCCGACTGTTCTCCGTTGAGCAGCAGCGAGTCGCCCTCGGAAGCAGGGTATGAGGCCGAGCACGAGGCTGTGGTGAGGGTGCGGAGGTCGGCCTGCGAGAGCGTCACCGAGAGGGAGCTGTTGGTCGGGAGATTGAGCTTGGGATCGCGCTTGCCCCAGTACCTGCGGTTCGGGCGGCGGTCAGCGGTACGCTCCAGTAGAGCATTGAGAGGAGCGGGGTGTGTTGCGCGCTGGTAGCGGGTCCGTACTTGACAACGGCGATGTTTACCGGCGCCGTGGTGCTGGCGCGATACACTTTTTCGGCCATTGTTGGTGGGTGGTGTGTGGGACGCAGGATCGGAGACGGTGGGACGTCGTGGTCGGCCTGGGGCTCTCTGGAGGGCGGCAGGGCGGAGGATGGAGATGTTGCAGATAGTAAGGGGAATGTTTTAAGGCAGAGCTGGAGAGCAGCGGTCAACAGCCCAAGATAGCCTCCTTTCTCTCTCCATTTTGGCGGGGTAACTTGGGCCTGGCCTTCAAGAGATTGCCGCCAAGGATCAGCTCTTGAAAGAGCTAGCGCGGGGCTTGATTTGCAGGGTTCAGGCTGTTTTCCGCTTAGTCATTCAGGCAGGGCTCCGGTCTCTCGACCCTAACCCTAGTTCTGCCCCTATTTCAAGAGACCTTGATTCAGAGGAGGACGAGGAGCAAGATGAAGTAAGCGGGGAAAGCTGATGCAGAATAAACCATCTTTGGCGGGGGGCTATTTTGACCGAAATAGAAACAGTCATATGGATAGTGAGACTGGAGAAGAAGATGCCTGGATGTCATGAACCAAAACCACACGTTCTGGCACATGTCCACCCACGGTGGGCAGCACAAGTTTCTCTGAGGGACCCCTTTTTGAGTGGCAAACAGAATTGTATTGGCCTTGGTCTTGCTTGCAAACTCGGCCCAACTAACTCGTAAAATTAGATGAACCCTGTGTCCTTATCCTCCTCTTAGCCGACCAGATGGGGGCGATCTGCAAGGTTTCTTCTCAGGGCAGATCTCAACTGCGTGGTGATCCAGAGCGCAGTTGACCCACGTGGCCTAACTCTTTTGTCTCCCAAGACTATCAGTATCTCGCAATGTACAAACCAAATATTGAGAAACATACCCTCACATGACGACACAAGTGCCCTTGTTGGCATTGGCTTTCGCCATGACGACGCAAGTGCCCTCGTTGTCAGCATCGTTGACAGCCATGACAACGCAGGTGCCCTCGTTGTCGGCATCGTTGATATTGGTATTCGCCATTGCGGATAGGATCGGGCAAGAGATGCTTGAATTGTGTGTGTTGGATGTAGTAGTGGTTGTAGCAAGATGGTTCCGGATGAGCTTGGAGATTGCAACTGAGAGAGGATGGTGATGGCTCCAGGTGGTGTTTTATACCTGAAAACCCAATCTGACCTGCTCACCTTCCTACAATGAAGTGTCCACCACTCGACTCGCGTTTTCCAATGACAAGCCAGCTATCACCCTCTAGCTCCATAATCGCAAGTGAATCCTCGAGTGACAGCAAAATGAGACAACGCAACCTTCTCGATCTGGCTGCTTACAGCTGAAGTGTATTTACCTGCAACAACAAAATGACACCACTCTCGCAACCCTCTCACTCCAACTTTCATGTATTGCCACTTGCCCTTGCGGTCTCCAATCGTTGACGAGTACTACGGTGACCGCAAAATGATACAACCTTCGTCTCGAGACTTCCTCTGGGTGCTTACATTTGATAGAGTGACAGGAAAATGACACAACTGTCTTATTGCAATCCCTCCCGCTATCTGCGTTGATCCGTGAGTGCTCATGAGAGTGATGCCAGGATTACACAACCTACTGCCACTTCCCTACATGTTGAGGTTGCACTCGGCGAAGGAGCTGCTTCTGAGTGGTAGGGACGTGATGGAGGTGCTGGATTAGGCATAGTGTGCTGATGAGAGCCGGCCAGACTCCTCTCTTCCACCATCAATGATCTCGGCCTTCAGTTGGCCGCAACTAGCCGATGTGGCCGCGGTTAGGAAGCGCGGCGACACTGGAGTAGGTACTTGAATGCATATGATATCTTCAACATCTAATTTGCAACATCTTAAACAGCCGATGCTGACGGTTTCCGTAATATCAGACTAAAATGTTTTAGAGAACGACAAACAGGTGGCGAATGAGCTCCTCGGCACCAAACCTGTCCCCTAAAGGAGGGGACAAGAGACGGGAGACATTGAGGCCGGACGGGAAATCTGGATGTTTCGTCATTTTGAGGAGGAAACATCGAGTTTCTGCGTCGGTCTTGAGGTTCCCTCCAGGCCTCTATCAGAGCAAATGCCATCGGTAGCTGTACGAAGCCAATTCACATCAGAGCGACTGCCGTGACATGCTTCTCGGCAACGCTAGAGTTCAATGGGAGGTACTGCGTGTGCCATCGTAATGTTGACGCTATTCCGACGACTCTGCACTTGTTCCCATGATTGTTACCCGAGACTGATAGGTGATCTATCCATACTTGACGCCGGCAATCTTGGCTGCGATGCTGACATGGAGTTACATGAAGAGAAAGGCATTTTGTGGCGTGTTTCACCCAGTCCCCCAGTGCCACGTACCCAGGACCGTGGATACTTGAGAGGCAATACTTCTCAACCTGGTCGGTCAGGGTCGAGACAACATCTGACCACCCCGGTCTTGGCACCAGGGAGGCTGTGCCAGACTCCCGTCTAGCAATAATTTTGCGGCGAATTCTGGTCGCAAATGCGGCTCATCAGTCTGACTTGGGCTAATTATATGTTGGGCTCTAGAAACATGCAATGACACGCCCAATACCCGCCGATCACCAAACCTAGATTGCCAGTGTTGTGTAATGAACCAGAGTTGATTCTCCTGTCCCTACACGACGAGGGACGCGCTGGGACACACGATGGGTCTGTATCTCACGGCTGTCCATTTGTTTACGCTTCTTCGCTGCTATTGGTACAACCCGGGGATGTTATGGGTGGCGCGAGGAGGTATGTAGATGTCAGGCAGCCCGAGGTGCCTACCTCGGCATTCACACAGTCAGACTTCTGGCACCATTTTGAGGGAGCGATGACGGTAACCCCGTGTGCAATGCGTTAATTAGCAAATTGCCGGTTTGTTGACGACACCGGTTGGGGTATTCGCCGCCATTTGCTGGGCGCCGAGCTGCCAAGGGTTCCGTCCTTGGTCTACGAGCCCCGTTGGAGGCTGGAGGTGTTGAGCTTCCTGGTTGACAAGGAGGCAAAGTGATTGCCAAGGGTACAGGTTGGCTCCATGCAGGCTAGCTGCACCTTGGCCGGCCTCGTGTTTCCGAAAGCTGCAAAGAACAGTGACAATCATTTGACTTCTCTCAGAGACCGCCACAGCACATCTCTTTCACCTTCGTATGCGACGGCTTTGCGTTCGGTTACTTACTTAGGTGCCTACGCGGGGACGACGCTTGGTCTAGCAGTCAGCATCATGGCCCAGTCACTCTAGGTCTGTGCAGATCAGTGCCACGATCAATTCTGTATCGGCCGTGGTGGCTCAACAAACAAGTGCCGGCAGTGGATCGGTTGCTTGCGCACGTGGGCAATGTATGCATGTTTGATGGTTGCCGTCGGACAAGAAACAACAAAAAGACTGCATCTTGGGCTAACAGGCAGACCATTTGACGTGGCCTTCCCACAGCTTAACAGCCCCGCAGGAGGCGGTCCAATGAAGCAGATGGCTGTTCCCCGGATGCAGGGCTAGCGTCGTACAGACCAAACCGTCAACACTGATGTTGTCGTCGAAGTTGACACGAGACAAGAAGGAGACCAGGTGACCAGCCGGGTCCCAGGGTTGTGCGTCCGGCGGTCGGGCGACACAGCATTGCAGCCGCGCCAAGCGTACCCAGCCACTGAGAGCTTCCCTCCTCTGCCAGGATGAGCGGCTCAATGGGGGTCACGGAGGGGTGATGATTGGGCGGCAAGACTGCGGCGGGCCTGCTGCAACCACTTGGCGGGCCTTGGCCGACGTGTCCAGGACCTCGTTCCCCACCCAGGCTCCGGCCCGGGTTGGACGCGTGTGTGGCGGGCGGCGTTCGGGGATCGGATGGCAGTGCGATGGGCCATGCCAACGCGCCGAGGGGCAGGGGGATGGCATCTGAAGCTCCTGCTCGTCTTTGGCGGGATTCCCGGCTTCAGGAACTCTTCCCGGCTTCTCTTTTCTCTTCCCCCTTTACCTTCAACGCGTAAAATCGCTGGGTTTGCATCGGCGACGCACTTTCTTGAATGGGGACAGAGAACGAGCTGGACGTCGAGGCGCAGACGGAGCCTCCTATATGTGGCTTCAAGGGTTCCGCAGTCTGCACTCCATCCCCCACCCTTGCTGGTACCTTTGACAGCACCGATGCTGGTCATACCGATGCCACCGACGACCCTGATGCCACCATCGACCGTGGCTCCATCAACAGCACCCTTGACACCGCTGCTGCTCCCATCCTGGTCCCCGAGTCCGCTCACACGCTCTCGGTGCCAGACGTCTGCACGCTGCTTGAGACGCACCTCGAGTAAAGAAAGCCCCTTTTCATCATCTTCACCCTGTGGCTCTGACTTACATCTCCACCCCCAGAAATGGCATCACCGCATCTGAGGCTGCCGCCCGCCTGCAGCGCCATGGCCCCAATAAGGTGGAGGGGGCCAAAGGGCTATCCGTGTGGACGATTCTCCTGAGACAGGTCTCGAACAGCTTGACTCTTGTAAGCGCATCTGCCCGATCCGCTGCTCACGTGGAACCACCGCTTACCGAGACCAGGTTCTCGTCATCACGATGGTCCTTTCCTTCGCCATCCATGACCACATTGAAGGCGGCGTTATTGCCGCTGTTATTCTGCTCAACATCGTAGTCGGGTGAGTCGAGAGCCCGGAGGCTCCCTTCCCCCCTTTGCCGCCGCCGTTCTCATGCCTCCCGTGTAGCTTCTTCCAAGACTACCGCGCTGAGCAGACAATCCAGGCGCTCTATGCGCTTTCTGCGCCCACGTGCAAGGCGGTCCGCGCTGGTCACACCGACACTATCAAGGCCGAGATCTTGGTGCCGGGTGATCTGGTCAGGCTTGGTGTGGGCGACATCGTCCCTGCCGATCTCAGGCTGGTGCACAGCATCAACTTCTCCACTGACGAGGCACTTCTCACGGGCGAGTCTGTCCCCGTGAGCAAGCATGCCGAAGTCATCCTTAAGGACCGTTCGGTGCCCCTGGGCGACCGCATCAACATGGTTTATTCGGCCAGCATCGTGTCTCGGGGGCGTGCTACTGGTATTGTGGTTGCTACCGGGATGACCACCGAAGTCGGCAAGATCGCCGAGCTGCTGAGGAGGAGTCGACAAAACCCAGCCGACAACCGGGCCACTTCCGCCGGTAGGGCTTGGGTCAAACTGCGGAATGGCCTTCGCATTCTCCTGGGTCTCGACGGCACGCCAATGCAGGTTGCCCTGAGCAAATTTGCCCTGCTGCTGTTTGCCCTGGCCATCACTCTGGCCATCATTGTCTTCTCTGTCAGCCTCTGGGATGTTACCAGCGAGGTCCTGATCTACGGCATCTGCGTAGCCGTGGCCGTCATTCCGGAGTCTCTGATTGCCGTCCTCACCATTGCTACCGCTCTCGGTACCCGCGCCATGGCCAAGGGCAATGTCGTCATCCGGAAGCTCGCCGCTCTCGAAGCCGTCGGTGGAGTCACGAATATCTGCTCCGACAAGACCGGCACCCTGACTCAAGGCAAGATGGTTGCCAAGCGGGTGTGGTTGGTTGACGGCACCGAGCTTTCTGTCCAGGATACAACCCACCCGTTCGACCCCACCAGCGGAAACGTGAGTGTGGGCGACGAGGCCTACAGCCCAACGTCCCCAGTTGCTGAGAAGAAGGCGGCTCGGCTCAACGGGTTTCTTGAAACCGTTGCGCTCTGCAACAATTCGACCGTCACCAAAGTCGACGATGTTTCGTACAAGGCCATCGGGGAGCCCACCGAGATTGCTCTGCAGGTTCTTGCTATGCGCTTTGGTATGGGAAAGACCGAGCTGTTGCGGTCGGGTGGTCGGCAGCTTTTGGCCGAATTCCCTTTTGATTCCTCCTGCAAGAGGATGACGACTGTCTGCTCGGACACTGACGGCACCGGCGCCGTTGCCTACACCAAGGGCGCCCTGGAGGCTATGCTCCCCCTGATGCAAGTCTTAGAGGAGGGGAAAACCTTGATTGTAGCCAAAGCTGAGTCAATGGCTGCCGAAGGTCTGCGAGTGCTCTGTGTCGCTCGAAAGGCTGTCGATCTTAGTCGCTTTACCACTGAGTCGTCCTCCATCAGCGTGGAGAACCTTGCAACGGCGGACGAGAAGTTGGACCAGCGCTCCGTTGTCGAGGGGGATCTCGATTTTCTGGGTCTAGTTGGCCTCTACGACCCGCCCAGACCCGAGTCTTCAGTAGCCGTCAAGCGGTGCCGGGAGGCTGGCATCACAGTCCACATGCTCACCGGGGACCACGTCAAGACGGCTACAGCCATCGCCTACGAGATTGGCATTTTAGACCGCGCCGGCCATGGTGATAGCGATGGTATCATGGTGGCTGGCACCTTTGACAGCCTCACGGACGCCCAGATCGACAACATGGAGCACCTCCCGCTCGTGCTCGCCCGCTGCAGCCCGACGACCAAAGTTCGCATGGTGGAAGCCATGCACCGACGAAAGGCGTTCTGCGTCATGACCGGAGACGGCGTGAACGACTCGCCTGCTTTGAAGAAGTCGAATGTGGGCATTGCCATGGGCCTCAACGGCAGCGATGTCGCTAAGGAGGCGGCAGATATGGTCCTGACCGACGACAATTTCGCCTCGATTGTCACCGCAATTGAGGAGGGCAGACGCTTGTTTGACAACATCCAAAAGGTGCTGGAGGACCAGGCCCCCCTCTCGTTTCTCATTGTCCGTAAGACGGCTTCGGCTAGACACATGCTAATCACGCCGAACAGTTCCTTCTTCACCTCCTCGTTTCCAACATCGCTCAAGTATTCTTGCTCCTCATCGGCCTCGCCTTTAAGGATTCAGATGGAGTGTCCGTCTTCCCGCTCTCCCCACTTGAGATCCTCTGGGCCAACCTCGTCACCTCGTCCTTCTTGGCCCTCGGCCTCGGCATCGAAGCCGCCCAACCTGACATCATGCAACGTCCCCCACACGATCTATCCACTGGCGTCTTTACCCGCGAGCTGATTGTCGACAAGTTTGTCTACGGCGCCGCCATGGGCGGCTTGTGTCTTGCGGCTTTCACCAGTGTGGCCTACGGCGTCGACGGGCCCGACGGGTTGGGTGTCGGGTGCAACGAGGAGTACTCGGCCGCGTGCGGTGTTGCGTTCCGGGCGAGAGCTACGACCTTTGCAACACTGACCCTCTTGTTGCTGGTCATGGCGTGGGAGGCCAAACACTTCACCAGGTCCCTCTTCAACATGCATCCCGAGAAATACTCGGGGACGCTGTCCGTGTTTCAGACCATCTGGCAGAACAAGTTTTTGTTTGGCGCCGTCACGGCCGGATTTGTTATTGTATTTCCCGTGATTTACCTACCCGTGGTAAACAGACTGGTGTTCAAGCATGATGCCATTACCTGGGAGTGGGGCGTGGTCGCGGCTTGTGTGGTTGTCTTCACCGCGATTGTGGAGGTGTGGAAGGCATTCAAAAGGAGGTTTGGCATGGGGGCGGCTGTCTTGAAACCGAGGGTTGAAAACGAGGTGTAGGGAGTGTGTGGGAGAGCGAAAAGGGGATGGGAAAGGAGGGAGGATGGCGGTAACGGAAAGGGGGCTTGAAGGTCGCGTCTGGATGTCCAGGTCTGATTTGGGACGACTGGCTTGGGAGGTGCGGCTTGCTGGTGCTGGGTACGGTACTCTTCATTTCTCCAACTGCTAGGAAGTCTTGTTTTCGCTGAAGTTTTTGGCTACTAGTACTTCCCCAGATTGATCTAGCACTTTTAGTCCAACCCTCAAGCTGTTTTCTACCGAACATCGCTTTCGCGCTTTCGCGCTTGAGGAGTGACATTGACCGAGCAAGCCAGGGACGAGAAATAACCCAACGACCCCGCTCGACAACAAAAGCGGCGTATATGGAAACAGGAAGCTTTATTCTGGTAAACCTTGGTCTCCAGCCGCTGAGGGGTTGGACCTCAGTTGTCAGTCGTGTCAGGGCGGGGTGGCTGTTGAATGTTCCGCCTCAGAACGATTCCACCGTTTTACAAGTCAAAGAGAAATAAACCAAAGAAAAATAAACCACGGCCTTTACCCACTTCCCTCGGTTCATATTTACCACTCGCAATGCTGCGGACGAAGTATCCCCTACGTTCTGAGGTCTGAGACTCCGTCTTGGGGCAAGGGAATGATCAAGACAAACAATTATGGTGTTAAGATTGCATCAAACATCCGTTCAAAATAACAGGGCCATGAGCTGCTTGGTCTGTGATCCTTTGCCCTCCGATATCGGATCGTCGTTCCGACGCCGGCAAAGAGTGGTCAAGTCTCGCCAACTCGCTTCTAAGGGAAGCTCCCTTTATCAGGTCCGAAATACCCTCTCTCCGGAATGGGCAAGATACCAACACTCCTACCGTCCATACCAGCATAGCTGATTCTGTTCCCCCACCAGTCTAGCTTTATGGGGTTGTACCCAACCGCGAAGAACATGATGAGCGCGCTGATCGCCACCCCAGCTGTCAACGCGGCCGAAAGAACATAGTTGTACTTCTCCCACCACGCCAGTCGACGCTTAGGAAGCCAGTACATAAAGATAAAGGATAAAATAAACCCCGGCGTCTTGTACGAAAGGTTTGATGGAGCCCAGTGCTGCACACCCTGGATGACAAGAATCGGGTTCAGCCACAGAAGTGACGCAACAAGTGGGAACACAGTCTTGTCCAGCACTGCAAAAGTTTCTGGCCTCATCCTTCCCCGCAATCTCTCCTTCAAGCCGGGCAAGTACTTTGGTCCCAGCCCCTGGCCAAGGAGAAACACGACGGCGATCCCCAGCCCCAGCAGAAAACACCACTTGAACAAAGGATAAAGCCCCCCAAACATCTTTTCCGACCCAAGCAAGCCCCACATCAGCGAGCTGGCATACAGCGGCGCGCCGTCGTTGGCACAGGTAAACCGGCTGGGCTGGTCGGGGGTGCACAGTCCCTCGGCATTCTCCATGATGAAGTTCTGCGTCGCAACCGCCACAAAGCATGTAATGAGAATGGTCCCAATCTGGGAACGAAACACGGCCCTCGGTGCGATCTTGACGTAATGGGAAAGTTTGGCGTCCTGGACATAATTATCAGCGTATCCTGCCAGGGCCCACGAGCCCAGCGTCTGGGCGAACAGAAACGCGTTGGGGTTCCCCGGCAGGAGATACCCTGTCAGCACCTGGATGAGCGAGCCCAATCCCAGATTTGTCCCCGTCGTGGCCGACAAAAAGGACAGCGGCACGGCAAAGACCAGGTTGACGCCAATCATAAGAAAGACCAGCCACACGGGAGTGTCGAGCGGGTAGATGGTTAGGAACACACACGCCACGACGATAGCGAGTACGAGAATGAGCAGAAACCACCAGTCAGGAACCTCTGGGTACTGCGACATGAGCCGGCTGTGAACGTCCATGGCGCCTTCGTAGTTGCCCTTGCCGTGGCGCAGACCCTTGTAGAAGTTGACGTAGGCCTGTCCGATGGTGGTCCACTGGTTAACCATAATGTAGAGAAAGTAGACCGGGTAGAATGCGAAGTTGGCGCCAACGGTGAGGATATAGCCGGCCGAGTAAAACGGCGGGGAGTAGGCTTGGTAGCTGGCCTCGTCAAGCTTGTTGTTGACGACGACGTTTTGCACGCGATAGGGCTTTCCGTCGTTGGCGAAGGCGGAGCTCGAGTTAATAGGAAGGTAGGCCGTGAAGTTCATGTTGCTATAGTAGATGGCAAGGATGATAGGGGCGCTGAGGAGCGTCCCAAACCACATGGTGCATGTGCTGAAAAAAGGTTGCGCGAGAGCTGCGTACGAACTCGTGGCGACATTCCAGTCGAACGTGGTGAGTGGATTGAACAGGCCCAGTCCAAGGGATGATCCGGTGAGGATGGCCAGGGTCAGGTTCTCAGGGGCGATCCACGTCATCCAGTTGAATGTCGAGAGCGCAGTAAACAGGTACCCAGGCAGCCAGTAGTAGACGGCCATGGAGACGGTGCAGATATAAAAGAACTTGTACCGTGAAATGGTCCAACCGTGAATGCATTCTCTGGCCTCTGGACGGGTTAGGGCCCGGTTCATCGCGATGATGGGCAGGATGGTCGGCCAAAGGGCCTTAACCGGGTAGACGCTGAACCGCCGCAGGTAGCCTGCAAATCCCATCCCCATGAGTTGGACAAAGAGTGTCAGCATCAGCTGGTAGCCGAACGTGATGAAGTCGAGACCGTAATAGACACCCATTCTCTGGACCAAAATCTGGTTTCCACTACTTAGAACCCGGGACGCTTTCCCAACGAGCAAGAATTCGACTCACCATCCCATACGAGTTAGTCGTGTATATGGAAATATTGTACGTGATCGTGGCAAACATCTGCTCCTTGAATGTCCAGGGGCCTGGATTGAGCGAGTGGCGAACGCCGGACAGTGTGATTCCCCAGTCCGGGAGCACCCACTCGAGGAACTTGGCACATGGGAAGAGCAGGATCTGAATCACAGATCCGCTCAGCGCTTGGAACCAGTCAGTGGGGGACCAAATACACTCCAAGACGTCCAAGGACAAGTCTTACCGATGGACGGAAATCGGCTATTGAAAAAGGTCGATACAAATGTGCCAATGACGGCCCACGAGATGCCCAAAAAGTAGGCTCGCGCCGTTTCGATTGGGACGCTCGAGTCATCGATGATTTCCGCCACGGCTCGGACACCGGGGTAGGGCGACGAGTACCGCATCATGACTGCGTCAATTCTCAAGTCGCGCTCGTAGAACTCTCCGTATCCCTTGGGCCCCTCGAGAAGTCGCCGCATGCGCTCCCGCATTTCCGTCGGAAAGTTCCAGTCGTCGGCATGGAATTCCAATGACTCCCGAATAATGATTATGGCTTCTTCTTCGGTCATCGTGTTGATCTTGTCGAGGATGTACTCGCCTTCTCCATTTGGGGCGAGCTCTTCAAGCAGCTGAGGGGGAATTTGGTCTCCGATGCGCTCAGATCGGGCGGTCCGGTGCCTGGATTTCTCCGGATCATGATGCGATTCGACACCTTCAACCACGTCCACCTTTTCGGCCATTTTTTTCGAAGGTGACGATGAGGCCAAAGAGTTGCGAAAATTAGGCGAGGAAATTTGGGTCTGGGGAGCCGAAGATGCTACCATCTCCAAGCCAGCCTCCCTTGGTTTCACAGAGTCAGTGGTTGCATTCCTGTCTCGGCACATGTCCAACGTTGCATGAGGTGAATGATATGGATAGATGATCCCTTCCCATACAGGGCAAGTGCGGGGGTTGGGGAAACACTCACTGGATATTTGAGCCAAATAAAACATCCAGTTGTCCGATCTGTGCACAGTATTATGCCGAGCTTGAGTTCCATCTCCATCTGCCGGCATGTATCGCTAGACTGAAAATGGAAGGAGACTCAACATCTCAATCCTACCTAGGAAGGGTTTAATTGGACTCGTGTCTATTAAAACGCAGGAGCAGTCGGATCAGTCTCATTTTGTGACCCAGTGACAGCCTTCAAGAAAAGGGGTTGCGTTTGGGAAAGGGGACTAAGTCCTCGCTCCACCCTACCTGCAGCCCTAGGTACCTACCTAGGATTATGGACGGCCACGGAAGGCTCAAAGTTTTGTTCACTGCATAATACAAATGGAGAGGATGTGTTATCGGACTTGTTCTATTACTATTTTACAATCTATCATGCACCCTTCCTGCCAATGTTCTCAACCCTTGCGCATATGTCAAACCCCAGTGCTACTCAATGAAAGAAAGACAAACTCCGGCTCTTGAGTGGTCACATAACCTCAGGCACGGCGTACAAATGTCGCATATTGCCCACCCTGTCGACGGCCCCGAACTTTCTAGCGTCGACATTTATCCACCAGAGTACGCTTCTTGCCAGGAGCTTGACAGGTGCGGGGGCTGGCGGCCAGCTCTTCCAGAGGCCGTTCTCGTACTGCGTGTCGAGGTTGGCGCAAAACCAGACGAGGCCAGACACGCCGAGCTCCTTCTGTTCAGGCTGTCAGCACAATACTCGGGTGGATGTAGTTGCCCGGGAGATGGGGTCGGCTTACCTTCACCTTGTCTGCTTCCTCTTCAAACAGCTTTGGCAATCCCGCCATCTTGTCTCCGTATTGCCGGAGGCTGAGGATGGTGGGGATCTCATCGGCGAGATGCTGCAGCAGCGGGCTGCCAAAGTCGTCGATCAAAGCCACCACTCGGCTGCCCTCGTACTTCTCCTTGTCGGCAACCACGGCCTCGGCGTAGGCTCTGAGAGACTCAATGCCATCGTGGAATGCATGGTGTTGATCAATGTTGTATCCATGATGCCCTTGACGCCCGTCATCTCCTCGACGGCCGGGAAGAACATGGTCTCCTCGCCGTGGTGATGACCATGCAGAAGCGTGTACCAACAGGCTATATACCTGCAGAAGGACTTTTCGTCAACGGGTTTGATGTGTGGTGCTTGGAGGTAGATCGAGTTCAGCCCCCGGATCACGATATTGTGCACCAGAGCCATTTCTGAGGCGAGTTCATCGAACACATCTGGAGTGGTTTTCGAGTCTTTGAGGGAGAAGTTGGGCGTAGGAATCAACGAGAAAGGGTGGTCTGCGTAAATCGGCGCCATGTTGAGAGAGTTGAAGCGAGGGTTCAAAACTTATTGATCTCAGTGATGTGGATTGTAAAATGAAAACTCCAGTCGCCAGCGGTTTGTCTGTCATTTTAATGTCTTCGAGCTCATGGAAAACCAGAGGCCAAAAAACGGTATGCATTCCCATTTCGATCATGACAATCTTACTCTCGCTCTCGTTCCCTGTTCAGACACATTGAGGCGATGCTTACACCTCAGCCACGAACTCCGAGAAACATCGCAAGCTTGGCAAGCCACTCGCTGCTCGCAGAGGTTTCTTGGCTGCTCTTGGCTGACAGGCGGTGAGCCATGGCCCTTCATGAGCTCATTCGATCTGGCGGGGTTTCTGGCTTCTCACTTGCTTGCCCTCGCTGCGCAAGCCCAATCGAGCTCGAGCGTGTTGGCATGAACCTGATTGAGTCAAGCTTCAGAAACCAACCCCTTTTAGTGCTTCAACATTGGCGACCGCTTTTGATCGGGGTAGTTCTGTGGCTGTGCTCACAGCATGGGCTCAACACCAAGCCTTTCGCAACTGAACCTCAAAACAAAAAGGACAAGCTGACAAGACAAGCAACAGGTATTGCCCAACATTTGGCGAGTGAAGACGATTGCATCAGAAACTGTTCAGCCAACGCCGAAGTTCTAGCGTGGATTGGTGGCCGAATTCCAAGCTTCCAGTTCCTGCAGGAAGCGTCTCATGGCAACGCGATGTGTACCGGACTCTCGATGAACCCCCGGCCATCTTGCTGGACGGGATGGGCTTGCAAAGCTTTGTCACTTCCCCGTGCATTCGCCGATATTCATGTCGGAAGAAGCTTCATTCAGCTGAGGCCCGAGGGTAGCTGGGTAGGTACGTTTGAGGCGGTAATCATGGCGGGAGGGCTAGTTCAGTGCCCAGAGCGCCGACATGGCCGAGGGGGCAGAGTTCACGTCAAGACGCGCGCGTCGAATTGAGTCGACTAAGACGAAAAAATGCTAGGATACCGATGTAAGGTCTCTCTAGGCTCAAGGTACTTGGATCACGGGGTGTAGCAGTTCATTTGTCCGAGACACGCGATACAAACATAACTACATTTGTGTCTCGTCACACAAATCCCCATGATATCAAGTAGGATCCCCTGGACTTGTGTAATAAAGCACAGCTTTTGATTTTCAACATGTGCCGCAGCTCATGGGAATGGCGTCCTTCTTAACTGGCTACAGCGTCTGTCAGACAAGTCGCGCGCTCGTACAGCCTTGATATAGCGACCCGACCATCAAGCTCTACGCGAGGGCTCGCGATAACAAGCCGACTCCGGGTACTTCTCGGTCATGAGTTCGAGCACGGCTTCCAGGCACTCCTCCATGCGGTAGGCGTCCAGGTCAGGCCAGCCATGTTGCCGGTAGATGGCCTGCAAGGCGTCCATCATTCCCTCCTCGTTCGCGTAGCCTCGGTCCGCGTTGTCCCGCACTTCGTAGTGGCTGACAGGAATCCAGTCGAGCTTGACGAACTCGTTCTTGAGGATCTCGAAGAAGTCGGCTATCTCCCAGGCGGGCGTGCCGTGGCGCCAGTCGTTCTCCTCGGGCGACACCTCGTCGTCCCGGTCCCATTCGACCTGGGCGCGGCAAGCGTACCCCCAGTTGAGCCGATCGGGACAGCCCTCCCAGTGAATGATTCCGAGCTCCGTGTCCAGCACCACCGCCTGGTCCTGGCTTCGAACCAGGCCGAAGACGTGAGGGGGGATATCTCGGCAAGCGTGCCCTCGGTGAGGATGCGAAGCGTCTCGCCCGTGTCGAGGTCGCCGGGAGCGAGGTCGGCAACGTCGTCGGCCCAGTGGGCGACTTTGCCGCCGGGGCTAGTTTCTGCCGTGTCGTCCGACAGGTAGGGAAGGTGGGCCATGAGCGCTAGGACCTCGTCCGACTTTCCCAGGCACTGGAGGGCGGCGGGGTCGGCGTTGACGATGGCGGGCCAGCCCCCAGCGGGCGGGTAGACGACATGGGACTCGTTCAGGTACATGCGGGTAAGGAACTTGTAGAAGTCGGTGACGGCGGCAATGGCGTCCTCGCGGGAGTAGGCGATGTCATCCAGATCCATGCTTAGCAGGCGGGAAGGATCTTGTGCGGTAAAGGGTCCCAAGTTCTTTGTTGTTGCTCTTGTTGAAGAAAAATGATCTGGATACCATGTGTTCCCGAGGTAAAATCGACGCTGTGGATCAATGAATGCAAGGTTCCCTGCGCTAGTGAAAGCGGGAGGCCAGTCTCCTGCCCAGGCTCGCCAGGGTTCTCCCTTTTTAGGTAATCAAGGAGCAGTCCGGTCTGAAACTATCCGTGGCCTTGTGCGCAGCTACACAGTCCAACAATTGGCAGTCTGGCTGTGACCAAGCGCTTCGCACCGTTAAAGACACGTGAGATGGCGGCATCAGAACAGCAAGTTGTACACTGGAGTAGTAAATCATGGATCACCCGACACCGTTTCCTTATTGGCTCCATCCATTCACTCCACAATGGCATGTCACTCCTCGGATTTCGGTTGACTCGTGTGGGAAAGGGCTAGTGGTTCAAAAGGGAGGAAGCAGGTGGCATGGCGAGCTCCTGGCCACGTTCCTGTTCCACACCCGGCTCCATGTTCGGTACTGCTACCAAGGAAACAGGGGAAGTTTTAAAGCATGAATAAACATCTTGGTTTACCGGCTCCGAGCTCGACTTCACATCCCGAACCTATGCGAGTGTTTCAGGGCAAAAGTCCACGCCAAAAGCCTGCCTCAAGTTTCTTTTTGCGCCTGCTGATCGCCATCGCCACAGTTTCTTTCCACGCCCGCGCTGTCCCGGCCGTCACCCACAACACCACCCACCACTTTCACAGCTGCGACAACTCAATGGACGGCATCGTGGCTCATCGGCTGCACATCTCTGCTGAGGAGCACTTTGTCCATGATGTCCCCGGCACCTACCCTCGCCTCTGCAGGCTGTCTGATGGTTCCATCCTCGCAGGTTTCACCGCTTTCGAGCCCGATGGCACGCGCGTCCTCTCTATAGCCCGAAGCGAGGACGGAGGCCTGACCTTCCAGCATCATGGTGAAGTGACCCGCTCTTCAGGAGACTGCGACAACCTCTTCTTGCTCGAGGTGCCTAGCTCCGCGCAGGGAGAAGAAACCAGCTCGGACCAGCCTACCATCCTCGCCGCTTTCCGAAATCACGATCTCAATGCCGAGGGCAAGCCCACCTACTTCCGCATTACCGTCTGTCAGTCCGCAGATGGCGGCCAGTCGTGGGCGTTTCTCTCGCAGGCGTTCGAGAAACCGGCGCCCCTGGGGCTGTGGGAACCTTTCCTCCATGCAACGACGGGGTCCAAACAGATTCAGCTATATTTCTCGCAGGAGCTGGGAGAAGAAGACCAGGATACCATGGTGGTCCGCAGCAAGGATGGCGGCGCCGTCTGGACGGCGCCCGTGTGCGTGACGGGCGAGGGGGAGAAGCTGCGTGATGGCATGGTTGGCGTGGCGGAATCGTGGGACGAGACCTCGGGTTCAAAGGCGCTGGTCTTGGTCATGGAAACGACGCGCAAAGGCTCATTTTCCATTGAGGCGGTCGTGTCTCATGATGACGGAGAGACATTTGGGTCACGGCAGGTGGTGTATGAGCCGAGGGAAGGGAGGAATGCCGGGGCACCCCAGATTGCGGCGTTCGCAGACGGCACGCTGGCCGTGGTGTTCATGACGGATGAGGATGAGGAGGGCGAGCCGGTGTGGCCTCGAGGGGCGAGTATCAAAGCCGCGTTTGCTTCCCAGCCCGAGGATGGGTGCGTCTTGTGGGGTGCCCCGGAGGTCATTGCGGAGTCTGCGAGCTCTTGGCCCGGAATCATGGGCTACGCCGACGACTCTGCCCTGGCCGTCTACGAGTCCTGTTCAAGAATCAGGGGCCGCATACTGAGAATGCCCATTGGAGCATAGCAAAGCATATCAGCGGATCATCTGTCGCTGGGGGTCCGAGACGGCGCCTCTGGAGGGGTCAGCCCAACCGCTCCAGCAACTTTCCGGGATAATAAAGGATTTCTTACGCCATGATACCAAACCGCTGAGTAATGCTCAAAATCAATGATCAACTCCCCACGTCCCCGCTGCACAAGCCGTTATCGCCATCCGGCTGTTTCGAGGTCGAACGCCTGGGCTGATGAACACGGCTGCCAAGAGTCGGGCGATTGTCTTCAGCCCCTCGCAACGTGCCGGAGCAACTTTGATCTCGCTCTCTGTAAGGGATAAGAACTAAGAGGGGAGAAGTGTGACTAAAAGTTCCTTATCTCGGTGTCGGTGATTGGGATCTCCGGGTATAACCCATCAAGCGTTACTGTAGTAGGACGAAAGGAGTGGTTTGCAGATACGAGAAACCTTGCTGCTTGAGAAGTTGAGCCCCCACCATTTCCCCCCAGTCATTTTGTTCCGAATAGCCGACTCCAGACGCTTGGCGTACAGCGTCCCCTGACAGCGCTAACCCCTTTCCACCACGAGACTGAGGTAACTTCACGCTCCTGCAATAGTAGTAGGTAGCTTTACGAACGTGATGGGGCTAAAAACGAGACGAGAAGTGGGAGCGGATACTGTTGACGTTGTTCGCCGGTAGCAGTCAGGTGGGAATGGGGTCCTGGAACGCAGCTCCGTTGCAGAGGTAAGGTACGCTATCATCAGATCGCAGAAGATGTCCCCGTTCAGTTACCTCACAGAGTTTTTGTGTCTTTGAATTTGATTGCTCAGAAAACACCTGAATAAGAAGTAAGTACCTAGATACCTAAATGGTTGCTTTCTACAGCGAGATGGTGCTAAGAGGAAGAAGAGTTGTGGCTCGGAAGAGCTGGGCGAGCCCAACGTAACAGACTCAGCTCAGCCAAAGATTCAAAAGACGCAAGCTCATATGCAAGCGTTGAACAGGGACCAAGCAGTGCCGCGCAATGTCGTGGGGGTTGTATTGAGAAGCCGAAGTCGCGATGAACAGGGTTGGGGGAGGGCCTGGGGGGGTGGTTGCCGCGGAACCGTGATATCTTGAATTGACACCAGCGCATTGGAATGATGGAGCGAGTGGCTCACAGATCTCCTAGGTTATCGCATACCTGATAGGTGTAGCGGTTAGGTCAAAGTTACGACGGGAATCATGATCAGAGCCTTGGGGGGAGACACGTGGGTTCGAAACCGGTTCAACTGTCCACCTTATCGCAAGGAGCTAGAGCAAGCTCCAACGGCTAACGGTCGACCTTCCACAAAGGGAAAGATGGCACCCCACAAAATGCCTAGCAATACAGACTAAGGTACCTGGGCCTGCATATGTAGTAGCTGATAGATCTGCATAAGGGTATCTTTGGAGCCGATTTTTTTACGTTGACAGAAAACTGCCAGTGTCTCTGTTTACGTACCATGTACATTGTGGCACACGCCTCATAGGTGATGTGTCAAGGGCGGGCGAGAAGATATCGGCCCCGTCGGAGGTTGGTGCCCACCTTCGGTCCCCGAGAACGGAGGGGGAACGGGCTGGACTAAATGTGTTGGTTTCAAGGTTCTGTTTGCAATGCTCGTGTGTTGCAAACTTATAAAAGTTGCCCCTGGATACCCTTCTCCCCCGTTTCCCAACGCAGCTCTCCACCCATCCTCTTCGGCCGTTCAAGATGGTTGGCCACGCTCTTACCTTTCTTCTGCTTGGCGGTGCCGCCGCCGCCTCGGTCAATCTTCCTGTCCAGCTGGAGACTCGTTCGGCAGTTACGTCTCGGCTTGCCAACGTTCACCTCTCTATAACGAGGTCTATTGAGGGCCCGATCACCGTCGTCTACGGGCCCTGCACGTCTTCTTCCGTTCGAGATGCCCACCACATCCTCGGGCAAAGCGGAGGCGGTGCATCAGACTCAACCCGCCTTGTGTGGGTTGTGCCCGAAGACACCGGATCCGGCGGCTGTCTGTCCGCTTGGGACTCGGCTGGCATGCTTGTTGGCCGCAGTGAGCCGCAGACGGTGCAGAATAACCAGAAACTCAAGGCACAGAAACGAGCCTGTATGTGCTTTTCATCTTGCTTCGTGTGATCACTGCCACAGAACTGCCGGCTTACGAAGCGTCCTCCAGCGGCCAGCATCCAGATGGGCGAGTCCAACGGCATTGATACACTTGGCCCATGGTTCGACGGGGTGGCGTTGTTGAAAAACAAGGAGCCTGGCGCAGTGGATGTCATCGCAGCCAAGAATAAGGAGGTCGCCATTGTCGGCGCTGGAATGTCCGGCCTCATGAGCTACCTCCTCCTGACCCAGGCCGGCATGAAGAACGTCAAGATTCTCGAGGCAGGCCAGCGGCTTGGTGGCCGAGTTCATACCGAGTACCTCAGTGGGGGTCCCTTTGACTACTCGTACCAGGAGATGGGGCCTATGCGATTCCCCTACACGTACCAGGACACAACAACGGGTGAGTCTCTCAATATCTCGGACCACCGGCTCGTGTTCCAGCTGGCGGATGAGATGAACCGCCTGAACGGCCACAACAAAAACCTAAGCGTCGATTTCATCAACTGGGTGCAGAGCAACGCCAACGGCTTGGTGTACAAGAACGGATTCAAACTTCCGTCAGGACTGCCCCCCACAGTTGCGCAGATCCAGGCGGACCCCTCTCTTGGAGGGCCTGTCAAGACGTACTCCAATTCGACCACGGCTCTCGAGGCTGCTGTCCAGCAGCACATGCCGGGCCCTGAATTCTACGCGGCGGCGGCGAAAAACATGTTCAAGGCGCACAAGGAATTCCTTGGTGAGTGTCAAGCTCCGCTGGCTGAAAGTATCTGCTGACGCCTCGTTCTAGCAAACGGCTTGGGAGGGCTCGGAGGCGACACTTGGTCTGAGTTTGCGTTTATGGTCAACTATCTCGGCGCCAGTCTCAACGACACAGATATACAGGGCGGTGGCTCGGAGTCATTCTGGGGAGAAGCAAGTCTCTCCATCCGCACCAACGAAGCAGAGGACAAGACTAACAATGCGGCAGATCTTCGACAACGTCTACTTCGGCGCCAGCGAATGGCGCACCATTAACGGTGGGCTCAACCGCCTTCCACTCTCGTTCCATCCCCTCGTCAACAACGCCACCTCCATGAACCGCCGGGTCGAGCGCATCCAGTTCACCACTCAGCAGGGCGACAAGTGTCACCCCGCCAACAATACTCCCAAGGTCGAGCTTTCGTGGCGCGATGTGTCCAACCCCAAGAAGACCCAACCGCTCAGCACGTCTAAATTTGACTACGTTCTCGTCTCGGCACCCTTTACCGTCGTCCGCCAGTGGAGACTCCCCGCGACCCTGCCAATCACCATCACCAACGCGATCAAGAACCTCGGCTACGGTAAGGCTTGCAAGGTAGCGCTCGAGTATGAGACACGCTTCTGGGAGCACTACGCCAACCCCATTCGCGGTGGGTGCTCAACGTCGACCGACATCCCAGGCATTGGCAGTATCTGCTACCCGAGCTACAACATCAACGGCACGGGCAAGGCAACCATCCTGGCCAGCTACGCGACTGTCGACTGGCCCGCCTCACTGTCCGAGGAGGAGCATGTGCGCATCGTACTCGATGCCATGACCGAGATTCACGGCGAGGACACGCGCAAACTGTACACGGGGCGGTACAACCGCCGCTGCTGGGCGCAGGATCCACTCGAGGGCGCTGGGTGGGCGAGCCCAGAGATTGGGCAGCACCAGCTGTATATTCCCGAGTATTTCAAGACGTACGATGGGGTGAGTTGCCTCCTTGTGCCGTTTATTTGCTCCCATCGGGATCTGGCCTGTGATGAGGCAGTGCTGACGAGGGGCCATCTCCTACACAGTTGATCTTTATTGGCGAGCATACGAGTTATACCCACGCCTGGATTGCCTCCGCTCTTGAGTCGGGAATTCGGGGTTCAGTGCAGCTGCTACTTGGTAGGCTCTCAGACGCCCCCGGTTTGCAGAAATAGACAGCGCGGAGGCTAACAGGTTGTTGCAGAACTCGGTTTGGTGGACGAGGCTAAAGCAATCGTTAACAAGTGGATGGCAAGGTGGATTGACATCTAGCTGTTTATCAGTTCCGGTTATCGGGGTTCTCGGCTTTTCCTTGGAGGATTTGTGAACGGAGGAGAGAACGTGACATGAATCGAGGGTGAGAGGGTGGTATTTGGCACTCCGCAGCAACTCTTTTTGAAGCGGCAGGAATAATTGACAAGTTACCAAGTCGGCTGCCAAAGTTGGCTTCCAGTTGTAATTGATGTACAGAATGATTCAACTGGGCAACTTCTTCATGCCATCCAACACGTTTCAGTCCTGTCTCTGCGCACAAACTCTCTCCGCTCATTCGCTGTTGGCCGTGTAATAGGTTACTACCCTGGCACATGCAGTAATCACACCCTTCAGGTTGGAAGTCCAGATTTGGTTCGTCATTGGCGGTCCCAATAAGCAACGGCCTCGTTCCCTGCAAAGATATGCTGCGGTTATTTATCCGGCTCTCAATACTGAGCCGAGGCGGAAGTGCTTCCGTAACAGCTCCGCTAAAGCTCTATTCTGATCCAATCTGCAGCGCTGCTGAAATGAACTGATCTGCAGAAACAGGCGTTGCACCACACAGCGGGCTCTTGAGTCCGAACCGGGGCGGGGATGTTACCCTAGGGCCCGGGCGGTATATCGACACTCTAATAAACCCGGTACTGGCTCCGAACGACACTCGAGACCCCGAACTCGTGTGGAGTCGATGCCCATAAGCTCTAGAAGCGTGAGCAGAAATGCTCTCCCCTAGGCATTTCTTATTACCTTACCTACCTACTCGCCCGACCACGAGGACGGTGGACCAGTCCCTGCCCCGAACAAACAGAAGCGATTTGCAAAATCACCGATTACCCTAAGACTACCACATTTCGAATAACCAAGATGAAGCCGGTATTGTTCGCAGCCCTCCTCGGCACTGCTCTAGCATCGCCAACCGCCGTCCTGGACAGCCGCGCCGACGATCCAGTGTCGACACCTTCGCCCAAGACACTCCAGTCGGGGGCATACTGGATCCGCGCGGTGGCGGCACCAAACTACCACAAGTACCTCCAGACGCTCCCCGCCAACGTGCCAGGAACCGCGGTGCTCGAGTCGTACACGACGGCTGGGCAGTTCGCCATCGAGGACGGGCAACTTGTCAATAAGGCGTCCAGCCCGCCGCTGTACATGTGGGTGCAGGAACCGGCGGACAAGGCAAACCCGCCACGCACACTGGCAACGTCGTTCAACACGACCAAGAACCCTTTCGGCACGTTTGCGTGGCAGGGTGACGCGTTGACGTGGTCGGTGGCGAGCGTCAAGCGTCAGAACCTGGCAGCATGGCTGGTGTGCGCGAAGCAGGCCCTCTTCATCAACACGGGGGCATATTCATACCAGACTCCCTCGGGATGCTCGGACCAAACGGTGAGCAAAACTTCCACCTATCTCCCGAGTTGGGTCCATTCAACTCTGAGTCTTGTTCACGAGCTGACGGGTCGTTGTTCCAGATCCATTACTACAACGACAAGACTGCGAACAATTGAAGGAATGGCAAGATTAATCGCAATGCACCCTAAATGTTGGTGTGGCCACGGGAACAGAGAGAAGATGCATGCAATCCTCCAGAGCGCCGGGCGACTCTGGTTCCCTTTTTGTCGTAGGCCAATAAATACACCCTGACTTTTCGTTGCTCGCTCAAGATTTAGAGCCCACCTCGGCTCGCGTTGGGAGGGGGAAATGCGGCATATATACCTGATCAGTCCGAGTTTACTGTGTGCCTTCCTTAACTAGGTAGTCTTTGGTTGTGTGTCTGCATCGGAGTGCCGATTCTGAGTTGAGGGGTCGTGAATTTAAAAGTCGATCGCCCAGCCTGTGCAGCAGTGCAAGCACGATGACGCCCGTTGTCTGCCCCTGCCTGGGACCTTGGAGGTGCCCTTGGCCCCAGGTGGGGCTCTGGCTCTTGGCGTGCCAGCATCCACGATCCACGCCGCACGGCACGGGGTTTTCTCCCAGATTAATCAATGCAGAGACAGGACTCGCTCGCCCACAGAATACAATCGCCGCACTCTCGCTGCACGCGACGCAACCTTCCAGCTTGTGATCGATTCGGGCGTCACCTTGGCCATGCACTTGCCGGCACGAAGAAGCAAACGGCTCTGCCGAGCCGCCATCATCATCGCGCAGTACTCGGATCTGCGATACGCAAGGGCAATGCAGCGCCCGGGTCGATGATGATGCCGCCAATGCGCTGCCCAGACTCACCAGACCAGCCCTTGGCCAGCGATCTCGGTTTCTTCCCACAGGTTGCACCGCTGAGCATGGATCATCGTCCGCATTTTGCTGCCAAGACGCCCTCTCAGGAGACCCGCTGACCACTCACGTTGTCGTGGTGGACCGCCAAACCACCGCCGAGAAGTGCACCGCCCTGCGATGCCCAGAAAGCCAAGCGCCCGCCGAGGATACCAAGACCCCAAGAACGACCAGGACGACGCCCCTAACTCCACCCGCTCTTCCGTGACCATGTTTCCTCTTGTTCTCTTCCATCGACAACCTCCTGGTCGTTTGTCGTCGTTGATGCCGCTGGCGACCATCACACTCGTTTGAACTCCAGCAACAACGCTCGCTTCTCTTCGCCACGCCCTCTTCGTACACCGGGCGAATCCGGCTGCCTCACGACCCCTTTTTTGAACCCCTTCTTCCTGGTTTCGATATTCCCCGACCGAGCCTCTGTTCCCGCCCCGCGTGTTTTCCCGTCCACTGGGCCCTCGCCACGGCCACCGAGAACGACAATCGACCAAGATGTCGCCGTCATCGCCGGTACACCGCCCAGTACGATGGCTGGCGGGACTCCTCGCCGCGAGCAGCCTGCTTCCCGCAACCCACGCTCAAGTTTACAAGCTTGGAACACCAGGTATTTTCTGCTACAGACACCGCGCATCGGGTGCCCCGAGCTGACCGGCAACCGTAGCTGAGATCCGCGAGTCCGCACGAACGTTGGCCTACGACATGATGCTCTTCTACCAAGGAAACAAGTCCGGCGAGATCCCGGGCATCTTACCGGGCCCGCCGACAGAACACAAGGGTGACTATTACTGGTGGGAGGGAGGGGCCATGATGGGAACCTATGTCGACTATTGGTTCCTGACGGGCGACACGAGCTACAACGCCGTCATCGAGCAAGGGATGCTCCACCAGGTCGGGCCAAACGCCGACTACATGCCGCCAAACCACACCGCCTCGCTGGGCAACGACGACCAGGGCTTCTGGGGCATGTCGGCCATGCTGGCGGCCGAGAACAAGTTCCCCAACCCCCCGGAAGGCAAGCCGCAATGGCTCGCCCTGGCACAGGCCGTCTTCCACACGCAAGCCGGCGACGACCGGCACGACACGACCTGCAACGGCGGCCTTCGCTGGCAGGTGCCCCCGACCAACGCCGGGTACAACTACAAAAACACCATTGCCAATGCTTGCTTCTTCAACCTCGGCGCCCGCCTGGCACGGTACACATCCAACCAAACATACGCCGACTGGGCCGAAAAGACCTTCAACTGGATGTGGGATGTGAATTACATTGACCACGAGGAATGGCGCGTCTACGACGGCGGCCACGTCGAGCACAACTGTACCGATGTCAACAGGGCCCAGTTCAGCTACAACGCCGCATTGCTGTTGCATGGCTCCGCTTTCATGTACAACCACACCAACGGTAGTGCGCTGTGGAAGGGACGCGTCGACAATCTGTTAACGGGCATCCTGCGCGACTTCTTCCCCGAGGGAGTTGCCTTTGAGCTGCCGTGCGAGGGCCGCCAGGGCGCTTGCACGGCCGACATGCTCAGCTTCAAGGGATATGTCCACCGTTGGATGGCCGTCGTGACCAAAATCGCTCCCCACACGGCCGACAAGATCCTGCCCGTGCTGCGCACGTCGGCCGAGGCGGCTGCCAAGCAATGTACCGGCGGAGACACGGGCCGGCGGTGTGGCTTCTACTGGTCGGGCGGTGTGTATGTGGATACCGCCGTTGACAAGACCAGCGGCGCCGGCGAGGCCATGAGTGCCCTGGCTGCTGTGTCCAGTCTGCTCATTGATGAGGCGCCCGCCCCCGTGACAAATGCGACCGGTATCAGCAAAGGCGACAACAATGCCGGCAGCCGCAGTCGAGGCACTGCGGAACCGTTGGCGCCCATCACAACTGCCGACCGCGCTGGTGCGGCCATTCTTACGATGCTGATCCTGGGCGGCGCCATTGGCAGTTGGAGTTGGATGAGCTTGGGCGATTAGTCTGCACCGCGGCAAGGGGGACGGAAACATTTGACACATTTTCTAGTATATATTTATGGACTCAGAGACAGCATCTTGCATATTTTCTTTTCGCTTCAGCTTTTTTCTTTCCCCGCAACCCTCGTGTGAGACACGGCCAGTGGGCCGGCGTCAGACGGTGTTGACGTTCAATTCTTGGGCACAAGTTTCACTTCAGTTAGGAAGTCCAGATGTCGGGAATATGGAATAACGCCAAGAAGGCTCAGACCATGCATACCTTTCATCACCGGCCTTCCTCATGCATAAACAACGTACGGACGTCGCGGTATCTCCGGGACACTGCGGCCGTCCTGTCACCTGTGACATAACATCTACTAAGTGCATGACACTTCCCAGCGAGCGAAGTAGAAATTCTTCAGAAGCACGCTCGCGTCCTCGACTGAGCCGAGGAGGAGGATGTAATGGAACCCTTCAAGTGCTTGGGACCATGCATTTGTTACGTCTGCCCTGTAGTGATCTCACGTCGTGCCAGGCATGCGTCTTGCAGGCACCCTGCCTCTTCTTTGGCTTAGGGACCATTTCGGGCCGCTTCTCGACTCCGAATCAGAGCCTCCTCAACGCTTAGGACGCTGCCCGCCGTGATCTTCGAGACCAACTATTCCCCGTCGCCCGTGTTGACGGACTTCACTCAGGTTCGGAACCCGGGTTCTCGCATGCTTCAGTTCAAACTCACCTTATAACCACATGGAGCCAGATTGTTACTTCTTCGCTGCTAAACTTTCTGAGGCTCGCATTACTGGGAGTCAAAGAATGCCTACCAACAATCCCATGGAGACAACACACCACTCATCAAAGGCAGCGTCGATAAGCCAACCTCGGCACCGGGGCTACCATGGCTGCAATGTTCCTGGTCTCCGTCAGGGCCTCGCCTATCTGGCCCTCCTTGTGCCTGCTTATGGTTATTCCCAATCCTTCGTCGGCGGGGACCTCTCCAACCAAGCCCCATACGGCTTGCCCGCCCTGGACTTTGCGGCTGCCATCGCCACCCCGTCATCGAACGCCAGCGTCAAGATCACCGGTTATAACACGTCCCTCGCGGCTGGTGCCATCAAGGCCACCGATAACCCGATCGACGGCTGGCTCCTCAACATTGGGGTGACGGCCAACGTGCCGCTGACCACAGCGAACAACAACGGAGTCGACAAGAACCTGTGCATCGATGCCACCTCGCTCTCCATCATCCCGCCGGCCCAGGTGGCTACCTACAACAGCTCGGCCTGGCGCGTGTGTGCCATCGTCTTCACCGACGGCATCGCTGACGGCGCCAACACCAAGGCTGACGGCAGCTGTTCGGCCGCCCTGCCGAATGAGTGCATCACCCAGCTACAGTCCAACAGCGTGGCCGGCCGCGCGGGCCGCGGCAGAGGGTGTCAAGATGTGGACGTCCCCACGAGCTGCGTCGGGCGTTTCATAGGCAAGGGCCACGGCACCGGGTTTGGTGAGTGCTCGCGTTCAATCCTCCAGGCGTCATGCACCAATACAAGTAGTGCTTCTTCGCTCTGCTCAGGCCGCTAACCATGACACAGAGGTCACGCCCATCGGCAGCGCCACGCCCAACAGACAGTCCGTGTTCTTCGCGGCCGGGTTCGAGCCCGCTCAGAAGGGCAACAAGTCGGCGCTGGCGGCCGCCGAGCGGCGTGCGTGGCCGGTGCTGCTGACGTGGACGCACTTTGACGAGAGCGGCGCCGTGCAGGGCAGCGCCGGGTGGCTGTCGTGCAGCAAGACGACCGATTCCAAGCAGGTCACCGACGAGTCGGCCGCTAACGCAATCGTCCTGGTGGAGACTGCTGTTAGCATTGTGTTCCTGATCTGGGTCGCCATCATGCATCTGTTGTGTGGTTTCTGCTAGGCCGCACTTTCGTTGCTCGACGTGTCCCGGCGCATCGCGGAAGAACACAGGGCAAAGATAGGAGGGAGGCTAGGAATTGGTCGAGCTGAGGTTGAGGTTGTTCAGATCGGTTGTTGGAGTCGAGGTCAGCGCTGGTTGGGTTGGTTCGCTTCAACTTCGCAAGACGGTGTTCAGCTGTATGGGCACGTTCGCGGTCGAGGAACAAGCGAGCAATTAAAAGATGGATTCGCGAACACCTCCCACTTCCTTATCCCGGATGTGAGGGCGTAGCCGAGGGGTGCTGACTGGGGCTCGCTGGGGATATTGTTGATTGACGGTTGATGGGTGGGAGTTGGAGGGCCGTGGCAGACGTTCAATGGATCATGAACGGAGTCGAGTTCAGCCCAGGCCAATCCATCAAGGTGCACGCTCAAGACCCCACCAAGGGCGCCCCGCAGTCGTCGGGGGAAGCATTGCATCGCAAGCAGCCGAAATTTTTATTTTCTTGGACGGGCGACGCTCAAAAACGGCAAAGCAGCCACCCGCCTTCAGGTTGTCGCGCCATCGCTCCCAACGATGCATTCTCTCATTCGCCCAAATGCCTGGGTAGCGCTCAAACTGCCATCGGGCAGCACCAAGGTCCTCCAGATCGCCCCAAACACGTAAGTTGCTGCTGCGCAATCCGCCACTCGGAGGTGACCATTTCCCGTCGCATATCGTCGCATGTTGACATTGGAGACGCAGCACAATATCCCTCGGAAAGTACGGCACCGTCTCCTCCAACCTGATCATCGGCCGCCCGTATCACCTCACGTTCGAGCTCCAAGACAAACTGCCAAACGAGGACTTCTCGCGCCTGCGAGTCGTGCCCACATCCGAGTTGCATGCCGAAGTCTTCGCCGAGGAGGCCGCCGCCGGGTGCACAACTCCAGCCGCTGGCGCAAACGATGCCGTAATTTCCACCACCGAAGGGGAGGAGTTCAGTCTGGTCGACGACAAGGGCAATGTCGTGGCGCGCTCGAATCGCGAGCTTATTGACGCGAACGCGCGCCAGACCTTGACCCAGGACGAGATCGAAGAGCTGAAACGGGAGGGCAACAATGCCGGCAAGGATGTCATTGCGAAGCTCCTGCTCTCCCATACCGCGCTGGACCAGAAGACGAGCTTCAGCCTGGCCAAATACAAGCTGCTGAAGACGAAGAAGTACATCCGGCGATTCCAGGTCCTGCCCATCGACGTCGCAAACTTTGCAAACTGGCAATTAGAGGAGAGGGATGCGAACAAGATTATGGATATGCGAGCCGAGATGATCGGCCTCCTTGGTTGTTGGGGCAACGTACACTTTGGGGGCGACGATGTCTTGCTGCGTGATCCCGAGGCGACCACGGCCCAAGGGGACGAGGCTTGTCTCCCTGTCGATCGGGATCTCTTGCAAGGCAGGTGGCTTGCGGTGGATGATACCTGCGGCCTGCTGGTAGCGGCCATGGCTGAGAGGATGGGTGTGCTCCATGGGGATGAGGAGCAAGGGACGGATGGGGAAACGGAGAAGTCAGAGGGGATTATGGCGGCGCAGGCTTCCGCCAGCACAGAGCCTCCGCAACTGCAGATCCGCGAGCCGGTTTCCAGCACCACGGGCAAGGACAGCGACTCCGAGATGGCGGACGCGCCAGCCGAGCCCGAAAAGCGGCAAGACGAGCGAAAGCCAAAGCCACAAAGACCGCGACCCTCCGATTTTGCGATCCCCTACTCCCAGAGCAACACCATCACCGTCGTCCACTCGGCGAGCCAGCCGAACCTCTCACTCCTCAACTACTGGGGTTTTGACATCACCTCTCCCAACCACCCCCCGCACCCCCTGCTCAACCATCTCCTCAATCTCACGTGGCTGCAGCTCCTGAAGCCCGAGCTCGACACCTCATATTCATCGCCACCCCTCGCCGCGTCCCCCGAGGCGCTCGCATCATGGAAGCCGAGCCGCAGGGGCAACTTCCACCGCAAGCGGAGAAGATATGCTCGGATCCGCCACATTGTCGACAGTACGCGGGCTGGCGACTTCTCGGGCCTTGTCTGCGCGAGCACCATGGACCCTATCAGCATCCTGCGCCACACGCTCCCGCTGCTGGCCGGTGGCGCGCCGGTGGCCATCTACTCTCCCACGGTTGAGTCGCTCGCGGCGGCGGCCGATTGCTTCAGCGTGCCCCGGCGGACGGCGTGGGTCAGCGGGAGCGTGCCCGAGATTGAGGGGCTCTCGATCGAGGACATGGAGCGCTGGCAGGGAAACGAGAGGTTTCCGCTCAACCCGACGCTGCTTCAGGGCGTGTCAATCCAGACGAGCCGCGCCCGGAAGTGGCAGGTCTTGCCGGGGCGAACGCACCCCTTGATGACGGAGCGGGGAGGCGCTGACGGGTACGTGTTGACCGCGTGGAGGTGTAAACCGGCCGAGGGTAAGGTTGCTGCCAAGGGGAAGTTCAAGCGGAGGAAGGTTGAGTCGGAGGCGGCGACTCCCGCGTGAGGGCCGGCGGAGTCGGTGCATCCAATTTGCATCTCGGCGTCACTACTGCTAGATACCAAATGCCATGCCATGCGTAAGACTGCGATCGCATCCATTTCCGCCCTGCGCCATGCCTGGCGCTCTATCGTGCACTTGGCGTTGTTTATCCCTCCAGGTGGTCTGCAATCCTCACTCCATCGACTGCATCACAGCGCCTTGCCCATAAACTTCCGCTTTGTAAAGCTCAACCACCACTTGCTCGGCCTGGCGTCGCCCTCGTCGTATACCCTGGCCAATAGCCTCGCGGCCAGCTCTTGCCTGGCCTGCGACATGTACTGCCGAAGGACCTCTGCGTCTTGCCTGTCGCGGGGCGGCTCATACATCTGCACATCGTCGGAAGGCCAACCGTCAGCGCCAGACATCCACACCGCACCGCACGCAGGGGGTGGGCACAACGACGAACCTGATTCAACGGCCACGCCGGATCCCCGGGAATGGCAAAGTTGAGATCCAGCGCCAGGTTCTGCACCTCCTTGGTCGCCTCGCGCAGGCTCGCGCCGGGCTTGATCTTGGCCAGGCAGTCGGACACGAACCAGATGCCGTACACGAGCAGGCGGTCGGCGGGACCCTGGATCTCAAAATTGCGGAAGAAGGTGTTGGCGCGGAACAGCGCGAGCACCTCGTCCAGCACGTCGTAGCTCTCCGAGTTGGGGTCCGGCGACTCGTTGGCCGGCAGCGGCGGGTCCGGGAACGGGAGCGGGTACACGGGGCCGCGGATCTTGGTGCGCAGCGGGAAGAGCGGGAAGTTGCCTACCAGCCGGGGGGCTGGCTCGGAGGCATTGAAGACGGAGTTGTAGGCCTGTGATCGAGGTGGAGGGCGGTCAGCGAATCGGCGTTGTCCTTCTGGTGCAGGACTCGTTGTTGCTCTGGGGGCGGAATGGTCGGGGATGGAATGCGATTTGCAGCCTCGAACAAGGGAACAGCTCCGCTGGCAGAACCAGCACAGAACTCACCGGCATCGTGGGCAGCGCACGCCTGGCAAAAGCTCCTTGCTCGGGTTTGCTCGGGTTGGGGGTTGAGATGGGATGTCTCTCGCGCCAGGAGCTTGGATCGCAGCCTTGCGGGGTCGGCTTCGTTGCGCTGGGTGGGTCAAGCCAGGCTGCCGCAATCAGCGCCCCTGACGTCGCATGCGGCCTTGGCGAGCCTGGCTGTGGATCGTGGCTGGTTTCCTTGGCGTGGCGAAGATCTGTGCCTGAGGCATCAACGTAGTGTGTCATCAACAGGCAGCCACAGTCTGTTCCGCCCGAAAGCGGGTGCCAAGCACGTCGACCTTATTGGCCGGCTTACGGGCGGCTAAAAGGGCCGGAGTCTCATGACGCCGAGGGTCTGCGACACTTTTCGTGCCCGACCTGGATCGTCCCGCCCTGTCGCCGGCTGGTTGTTGGCCCCCATTCTTTTCGCGGTGGTGATCCGGGATGGAATCGCGCTGGCGAGCGTGTTCCCGTGCAGAATAATCCAAATTCATCACTGTACTCCTTTCTTGCGTGATACTCATCGAATTCTGCGTTGGTCCTCCGTCTGAGAGTCCGAGACCAGGGTGAGACCGGTGCAGGCCCAACAGCCCAACAGACTGTGAGTGGGCTCGGATTCCGACGGCGTGGCTGAGGCTTGACACACCCATCAAGGCCGTTGCCTAGCCGGATCCAGCGAGTGTCACGGGATTTCGTGTGCTAGCGCGTTGGCCAGAGGCCACAGGGGCCAAATTTGTTGGTCGCATTGTCGTCGCCACACCCGCCCGGCCTGTGCCTCTGGGTGGGACGGGCGGGCGCCGACACTGAGGGGGTCCCGGCCGTTCCCCTCCCGTCGCGTGCGTCTTAAACCAGCGTACTGCTGCCCAGCCCTTCCAAACCTGCCAGGGAGACACGTTCGCCGCACAAACTTTGCAGTTTGACCGAATTTCGATTTTATTCGCAAACCCCACGGCATCTTGGTTCCTAAAACAACGTCATTTCTGCGAGCATTTGCTTTTTTGATCACAACAGTGACGCAATTTTTCTGCGATTTCCCGTGTTTTGCGGGGCCAAATCGCAAGACAAAGCTAGCACGCGGGCGCCAGCCGCAGAGAGTCCACCACACCTCTCTCCCTCCAGCAAGGCGACCGACCAGGCCCCCTCCGCCTTCGATGCTCGCAATTGAGTAAGTCATCGCACCACGCCTTTGCATCTCCCACGCGGAAAACTCGAACCGACGCGATTTCTCAATTCCGCTCTTCGCCCTGCAAGAAGCCGCTCCGCTAATGCGCGCCACACCTTAACGACAGATCCTTGTTCAGCAGCAACTTTCTCAGTCAGCTGCGCGCCATCGTCCACATGTCGACCTCAAACGACACGCCCGACAGGGCCGGCGCGCCGGAGCAGGTTCCATCCACTGCCGTTACCAAGAGCGACAGCGACGTCTCTCCCGCGCCGGCAAAAAGGAGACCGTGTAGGCGGCGTATCACCCAGCCGGAGCAGGGCTCCCTGTACGACATCCTGCACGACCATGCCGGCACCTCCCTTTACCTCGTCCCCATCTGCTGGACCGATCGTCATTCCAATCTGCTTGGCGCGCGATTCAGCAAGCGCGCCGCCGTCGTCAGACCCATTCCAGACCTGGTTCACGGCGTGTGGCTTGAGCCGTCCAAGATGGCTCAGACCTTGACATCGGAGCTGCACACTCTCGTTCGGGAGGACGCGACGCCGGCGCGCGCCTTTTGCAAGAATCGCGCCATGAAACACATCCTGTCGACGCTCTTCCCGACGACGCTGGCTCGCCCCAAAACCGGTGCGGAGCTCAACCTCTACTTCGGGCACCGCGTTTTCAGGAAGGTGGTTCGCATTCCGTGTGTGTGGAAGAGCCCCAGCAGTGTCGATACATCCTTCGACTCCTGTCCTACGCTACCATCGACGTCGTTTGCGCAGATCGCCAAAAACGGTCGCGATCCGGGGATGCCCATGCTCGCATACATCAACAAATCACAGCTCGCCGCCATCCGCAAGAACCTCTACGGCGTTTTCCGCGGTCCCGAGAACAACACGAACGCGCCGGTAGCGAACCTTCAGCGGCTGCGATCCAAGATGCTGGTGCCAGAAGACGCCAACCATGACCCCTACCTCGTCGCGATCATGCTGGCGATGGCCCAAGCCCACTTCTACCACGAGTCGTCATCGCGGTCCTCGTCGCAGGGCAGCTCTCACGGCGGCCGCAAGTCGGTTCGCATCGCGCCGCCTGCGTTTCGAGACGTCAAGATTCAGGTCATCACCCACGACGAAGGCAACGACAGCAATCCCAACTTCGTCGTCTACACAGCCGTCGTGACGGCCGCGTTCCTGGAGCGATTCATGTCCCCGCACCTGGCGCCAAAGTCTCCCACGGGCGAGGCCTGTGCCGCCGGGATGGACATCTCCTACACTCCCGTCAGTTTCTGGCCCATTCTCGGCCTGAAGGAGCGGCTCTCGAGGGCGCTGGGGCGCGAGATTGCCGGCGACTCGATCTACGACAACCCGGACTTCATCGGTCTGTGGGATCCGCTGCTGGAGCCGCAGCCGCGGCCCGTCTACCACCCCGTGAGCCTCAAGCGGAGACGCACGGACAGGGAGCCGCTGTCGCAGGTCCTCAACAGCAGCTTCGACGAGGAGCCGCCGAGCAGTGCGGACGACCGGCCGGTGCTCAGTCCTGCGCCTAAGAGGCGGAGGACGGCGCGGCCGCCGATTAGCACTTTGGAAGTATGTTGACGAATGGTGTTGTGGGCTGGGCTGTGGAGTTTTGCTTTCTTCTGTTCTCCGCATTGGCGCGGCGGTGGTGTTCATGAGTTCCGTCGGACAGGCTGCATGACGGGGCAGGTTATGGAAATTATGCATGGTACGATGCCAAAAGGTACATTATCCCCCTCGCGGGCTTGGGCTGCTTAGAGGTGTTCTGGGAAAGACGAATGGTCACGAATGGGCGATGGTAACGGCCATGGTTACGGCTGTGGTCATTATGATACATGGAACGAGGCGCTGGGTCGATTGCTGTTTCGCCGGGTTTTTTCTTCTTTCGGCGCAAAGGCCAGCGATGGCACACGAGGTTTATGGTTGTCTTCAGTTTTTGGAGAGGTATTTTCCGGTATCACGGCGGGTTGGGTGTGAAGTGGTTGTCGTCGCAGTTGAAGTAGTATCATCGGCACAGGCCAACATCGCAGAATATCCAGCGTGTGCTCGCTCTCGCTTTTCGGAATGTTTCTGCTCCCAGGCTAGATCTCGATGGCCCGGGGGCTTACCGCCCCAGTATCGCCTTCGCTGCCCACCAGTGTTTATGCCTTCGCCGCGTGCTCCATTGTTCGTTTCAAACTTGAAGCCTGCCTAGTCAATTTTCCCTGCCAAGGCGCGCCATGGCGCAAGAATGCCCGTGACATCGAGGCGGTGATTTTGGCGAGGGTGCCATATGGCAACGCCTCATCGGGAGGTGCCTTAGCATCAGGGACTTTGTCATGTCAGCCGGGAGTGGGCAGAATGGTTTAGGTAAAGCATTTCAAAGAGGGAAGCAGGCACAGCAACGAACTGATGGTATTGCTGTGTGCGTCTTGTCCACGGTGGAGAGGAGGAAAAGGAGGCTGTGGGGGCCAGCTGCGAGGAAGATAAACAGCCACAGGGACAAATGCTCACCCGCAATACTTCTTGATGGACTCGGAGCCAGATTCGGTGTTGTGACAATCACACTGCACCGGCGGTCTCACAGAGTCAGAGACTCAGAGAGGAGGCCGCCCTGCCAAAAGCCTACCGGGGATTGCGGCGGGCAATGGGCACGACCCCCTGAACGTAGATAATCTCGGGAACTTCATCGGAGCCCCCGGTAAACACCAACCTCGAGGCGGAAATGGTCCGCCTCCAAACTTTTGATATTAAGCCCGGAGAATCATGGAACACGTGTGATATTCGACCCATTTCTCGTAGAACGAACCGACTGCGTGTTTGACCGGAAGGCTGCCAACACGAGAAGACACCGACATGGAGTGGGGTTCTCAAGGTCTTCGGGTTTGGGTTCGGTTATGCAAAACCCATTAAGATCATGATGTGGCGAGGTTGAAGACCTGAAGGCACTTCTGTCGACCGGGATCATCAGTAACACCAGGTTGATTGCTCAGGTACGTTACATTCAGGATCAGCAACCTGAGCGTGTCGTTTCCATTGAGGAGCACCGTGCAGGCTTCTATACGGTGGATTCTCATCACCGCGCCACTTTAGTACCACCTGGTAGAGGGTTTAGTCCTAATCGTCGAGGGACCCGAGCTGTTCCTGGCTGGGCGTAAGCCATCGTGGCCATCTAGGAACGGATGCACGTGAAATCCATGATTGGCCCCAAGTTCCTCCCCGTATTAGTCCGCAGTTCACATGCCAGCAAGCTAGCAGGCTGGCGTGTCTACCCCTGAAACGGATCTTGCAGTGTGGGTGGCATCAAGTCTAAGATCGTAGGAAGATCGCGGAGCTTTCCGTCTGATTCTATTAGACGCCGCGCGTAACATGCGAGGTGCCAGCGAATATGAGCCCGCTTTTGCGGATCGCGATATCATAGCTCTTGTAGGTTTTTATGTGTTATGGGCTTGCTGGGACGATCATCACGGTGGTGAACCTCGGCTGACGAGCTAGGCGGGCAGATTCTCCCGCAGAGCCCAGAGCAAAACGGAAAGGATGTGAAAGCAAATTGACACATGAAACGTCCACGAAGCGGTCTGGAGACACTGGATATGTGTCGCCTGCGTGCCTACCTACCTACCTGGCCTGACCGGGCACCCTGCAGACATTCAGGCCCCTAGACACGCATCTCGGCCCAATTTGAGGAACGGAGACGGAGCAGGACGTTGAGGATGAGGATAGCACCGCGTGGCCAACTCCAGCTTCATCACATGCCGAAGTCTTCGCATCACCACCGGGCAAGACGGTAGTCGAGAGGGCCAAGACAACCATGAATCGGTTGCAAGCCGAGGGAGGGCGGGGTAATAACGGGTTCGTGGGATTCAGACGACACACACTAGGTTACCTGGCCAAATAGATGGCTTGAATCGGCCTAGGTTGGGCTGGCCTCATGGGGACCGTACCTGCGGTCGGTATGCACCTCGTCGGTTTTTGCAAAGGCGGCATGCAATCGGCAAGCTGGCAGATCCTTGGCTCCCGACGCAAGACTCGAAGGCTGGCTGCCGAGCTGGTCCGGTGTACCCCCCCTCCTTCATCAACGGTGAGGGGGCGCGATGTGGTGTGGATTGTGCAGAAGCGCCGGGGGATTTTCAGCCAGGAGCCGTGCCTGGAATGGCTGTTGTCCATTTGAAGGAGTGTTGCCAAGGGTACGGGCTCCTTCACTGGCAGATCTCCCCGCAGTTGATTCGTGTTCGGAAAGCCGAGAGAACGGCGGTCTGCGGAATGCTCGGGGCTGTTGGAGACACCAGCCCCGTTGGTACTGTAGGTCCAATACTACACGCAACCTGTCGTTTCAACCGGCCACCGGCAACATACATGATATGTGCCTAGAGGTACCTAACCTCCAGGCCCTCCACCCGAGACCCTTCTCGCCGGGTGTTGGCTGGGATTTTGGGTCACCGGCAGCTGCTGGGCAAACCCACCCATCGACATTCATCACGCTTCATAGACATACCTAGTGCTCAAGGGAGGGGTTGGCGCAAGCGATGGATTTGTAATTCGGAATCCGCTCCTCCGGCGGGCAAGGGCAGCCTGAGTTCTGGGAATCCCAGATTTGGTCGGCCGGCAGGATTGATGCTGCAGTCTTCTACCGCGGCTCCCACGTACAGGCACGACAAGACGCTCTTCACATGTTGATGAGGTGGTTTCCTGATCGGATTGTAGAGTGCTGTACCAAGTGTGAGGTGCTCAAGGCCGGATAGAGGGAGCGGGATTGAAGGTTGTGTGGGGGTGGCTGTCGATTCGTCGAGCAAATGGCGTCGGGGCTTGGTTCCAAAAGAGGAAGCATTCCCCCGGCTCCCCCGCAAAACCCCAACTGAAACTGCCCTGCCTGCTGCCCTGCTGCCAGCCTGCCGCCTGCACCCCACACCCGCTTGTGGCCTTCCCCAGACCCCCCACAGTGCTGCAGTGCCCACCCTTAGTTTTTTTTTGGGGGGCTTCCGCGTTTTCGATTCTGCCCCCGCCCGCCGCCGACTCAGCTCCCTGGTTGCACCGAACCACAACCCCCCAGTCCCATTATTACAGTTGCTATTCACGTCTGGCGTCGGCAGTCGCCGGTCGCGAATCGGGATTATTCACGGCCAAACGATGGGGCAATGCAGAGTTGCATGGCAAACCCGGATCCATCGCGGATCCCTCAATCTCGAGCTGCGACCAATGAATAGAGGCAGGTCAGTCGTAGGTTTGTGCAGAACACACAAGCACGCGGGGGCTGCCCTCTCGGAAACAACAATGTCTGCCTCGATTGTCATCCTCCCTGCCGGTGCCGGCACACATCGTGATCCGTCGGCCATCGGCGAGGTACTTAGGCCAAAACCCCTCAGATCCGTCTCCCCACCACATCGTCGCCGTGGTGGTGCGGGGCACTGTCGACGATGGCCGCCTGCCGATCGAGGCAGCAGCCAACGCTAGTTTATGCATGGCAGCCCCTGGTCCGTCCTTTGCGTGCCGAGGCTTGTGCCAAGCGCCGGCCAGGCACTCAGTCGTCTCTTCACATGCTCGCGCTGTCGCATGTCGCAGTGTGCGGCTGCGGACGGGAGAGGTCCATCTCGCATGCACCAGGCTCCATGCTGAGAATTGCGCCGTCTGCGGCGTGACACTGCCAATACGACCTGAGCGTCAGGCTGTGCACCGTGTTACTGGCTGTCGCCGTTCGGGACCTCCAAGCGACCTCTTCCCCGTGGGGAAACGGGACCTGGACCAGAGTCAGCAAGCACAGCCCGGGGGAATCCCGAGCTTCTTCCCCAGCTTTTCCTCGCGCGAGCCGCTGTCGCTGCCACCCAAGACGCACCTCTCCTCGCAAACGGGACCGCAAGAGGATGCTGCCCGCCCCTGCCGCCGCCACTTGCCCAACCTGTCCATATCCCGATGCCGTCGCGTGGTCACCTGGGTCGGGGGGGCGGAACCCATGTATCCCGCCGAGTCCGCCGCGGTGGGGTCCTTGGAGTTGTATCACCGGTGCCAAGCACCTCACCGTTGACCTCCTGGGTGGGCACTGCTTGGGCTGGTTGATTTTCACGTGGATCACCATCGAGAAGCAACCTTGAAGAGATGGCTATAAGAGAGGGGCTCTATGCCCCTTCCTCGTCCGGAGCAGACGCAGCGTTGAGAGAGACTCAGCCAGGGAACCTTGACTCGTTGTTCCTTCCCACCTCCTCCTGCTCTTTCCGTCTCGTCTCTTGCCGCCAGACTATCACGACATCATGAAGGGCATCGCCGCCTTGATCACCGCCGCCCTTCTTGGTGGGGCCGCCGCCGCCCCCCCGGAGCCGCCCACGAACGTGATCGAGAAGCGAGCCGCCCCGACCGTCGCCATCTCCACGGGCAACATCGTCGGTACGGCGCGCTTGGCAACCGATGCCTTCAATGGCATCCCCTTCGCCCTGCCTCCGGTGGGCCCGCTGAGACTCAAGCCCCCTGTCAAGCTCAACGCGTCGCTTGGCACCTACGACGCCACCGGGATTGCGGCGGCATGCCCGCAGTTTGTGGCCGACTCGGACTCTAGCGATTTCCTGTCGCAGGTCTTGAGCACTGTCACCAACCTCCCCCTGTTCCAGAAGGCCCTCAAAATCAGTGAAGACTGCCTGTCGGTCAGTGTCATCCGACCAAAGGGCACCAAGGCGGGCGATAACCTGCCTGTCTTGTTCTGGATCTTCGGCGGCGGTTTCGAGGTGAGTGGCAGTGACTCGATCGAGACTTCGCGCCCCTTTCTTCTCTAACGCGCCTTAGCTTGGTTGGAGCTCCATGTACGACGGTGGCCCGCTGGTGTCCAACGCCGTGAGCGCGGGCAAGCCCTACGTGTTCGTGGCAGTCAACTATCGTGTTGCGGCGTTCGGCTTTATGCCCGGCAAGGAGATTCTCGCTGATGGATCCGCCAACCTTGGCCTCCTCGACCAGCGTATGGGTCTCGAGTGGGTTGCCGATAATATTGCCGCCTTCGGAGGGGACCCTGACAAGGTCACTATCTGGGGCGAGTCCGCTGGTGCCATCTCCGTGTTCGACCAGATGGCGCTCTACGACGGCAACAACAAGTACAAGGGAAAGGCCCTCTTCCGCGGCGCCATCATGAACTCGGGCAGCGTCATTCCCGCGGACCCTGTTGACTGCCCCAAGGGCCAGGCTATCTACAACCAAGTCGTGGCCAAGGCCGGCTGTGCTGGGGCCGCCGACACCTTGGCCTGCCTCCGCGCGGCCCCGTACGACAAATTCCTGGCCGCAGCCAACTCGGTTCCCGCCATTCTCTCGTACAACTCTGTTGCCCTCTCGTACCTGCCCCGGCCGGACGGCAAAGTGCTTACCCAGAGCCCAGACGTGCTCGCTCAGACGGGCAAGTACGCGGCTGTGCCCATGATCATCGGCGACCAAGAGGACGAGGGCACCCTCTTCGCCTTGTTTCAGCCTAACATTACCAGCACCGCCAAGGCCGTCAGCTACCTCAGCGACCTCTACTTCCACTCGGCGACCAAGTCGCAGCTCGAGACTTTCGTCGGCCTCTACTCTTCCTGGGTCTGGGATGGCTCGCCGTTTCGCACCGGGCTCCTCAACGAGATCTACCCGGGGTTCAAGCGTCTTGCCGCCATGCTGGGTGACCTCGTCTTTACCCTAACCCGCCGCGCATTTCTTGAGGACGCGACCTCGATCTACCCGAACGTCCCGGCATGGTCATACCTGGCTAGCTACGACCAGGGCACCCCAATCATGGGCACGTTCCACGGCAGCGATATCCTGCAGGTCTTCTACGGCCTGCTCCCCAACTACGCCAGCAAGAGCATCCAGGGCTACTACGCTAACTTCGTGTACAACCTGGACCCCAACAACGCTGCCGGCGGTACCAGCCAGAAGAGCAAGATTGCCGAGAACTGGCCGCAATGGACCAGCAAAGACCGCACGCTCATCAACTTCTTTGCCAACTATAACGGCTATCTGAAGGATGACTTCCGCTCCGATGCCGCCAAGTATATCGGGGCGAATGTGGGCGCTTTCCACATCTAGTCCCGTGGGGTTGCGTCTTTTCTTGTACATATTTCGGCCTTATTTGTATATATGGGCTGCGGGGAGGTACCACGAGATGCCCCATGATTGATGATGACGGACCACGAGGCATGAGCTGTTGATACCACGGAGAGATGTGTGATGAACAAGTTGGCGTTTCTTTTCTTTCTTTTCTAATCAAATCAGGAGGACAAACTCAATTTCCTCACGAACCAGTCAATGCCTCTCTTTTCCCCCTCACAGCTCATCGTGTCCTCCCTCTGGCCTCCACGGCTGAACTTTGCCCTGGATAATATTGCCCAAGAACGCCTCTACTGTCCCAGCGCCAAGTTCCTCTTTCCCGATGTAGGGAAACACCTCACCATTGTTGGGGTTCTGCACGGACAGCCCCCGAGAACCACGCTTCAGCCCCATCATCTCAGCGGCATCAGAGTACTCCTTCGTGTTGGTGGTGACAAAATGTAGATACTCCTCGTACTTCTTCGCCAATGGCCGCATTTGCGCAACATACTCTTCGCGCTCCTTGTCCGTGCGGACAAAATAGTGAACAATGCTCTTGCGGGTCTGCCATCATCAGCCCCAACTGGGGTAAGGGGTTCGCTCATCTCTCGAGCTAGACAGACTCACTTCGTAGAAAGATAGTTCGTTGCGTCTGGTCATCTCCGGTATCAGCGGCGTTGCGCAGAGTCGGACAAAACCCTCGATCGAGTTGGGACTGGGGAACTCTGCCGTGGAACGCTGCACGCCATCGACGTTGTTGTAACACTCCATGCTCGGTCCCTGCTGGACGTTCGCAATGCCAAATGAGTAGCGGTCGTGGTACTGCTCCGCAGTTGTCGTGAACTGCGTCCGTAGGTTCGTCCCAGGTCTGAAACGGCCAATCAAGACGACATCATCGACGCCCTTGAAGGCGGTTTCATTCTCAGTGGTCAGCGGTGATATCGTGGGCCGAGCTGTCCGGCGAAGAAATCCGGCGAGGGATGCTGCCTTTCGGGGTCCCCGGTAGCGGGTTTGCGTGCCGTCTGGGTGGTGGAGGCGGATTGTTGGAAAGGAAGATACTGCCAGTTGGTGGCAAGTTTTGGCCTCGGCTGCGCAATCGATGGTGACGAGCTTGTCTGATGCCGTCTGCTGTGCAGTTGTCCATTCTGGTTCCAGCGCCTGGCTGTTCTGCCTGTATTCATGAATGAGCTTTTCTGACCCTCCCAGCCGCTGTCATGGGCACCTAGAGGCTGATTGGAGAGCTTGTTGTCATACTCATTTGCCTGCCGAAATGTTAGTCCGTTGTTTGAGTCGTCTCTTGAGTCTGGGACGCACAAAAACGTCTGCGATATAATGTCAGTCAACATCCCTAAGAGATTGAAGCAAGTGACCACATACAAGCCACAAGCACCCTCTCGCGGCCTTTCAAGACTGTGTCCAGGAGCTCTGCTCCTGAAACATGGTTCCATGCTCTGGACTCGGAGATAAAGAGACAAAGAGGGTAAAGGAGGTTGATCTTCATCATGAAAAAGCAAAGACGAACAACAAGGTTGATTAGGGACTTCGATCTTTGTTGGCATTCGTTGATGCAAGTCGTCGGTGAGCAGGACCGGGGACCTGGGACAGAACTTGTATTTGATGCGCGAGTGAGGTCAGCGGAACGGATGGACAGGGGTAATGTGCGCTGCCACAGGGCTGTCGACGCAGGGGCACAGATCTCCAGACTGCAACACGCCAACCCCTGAGACGCTCAGAGTAAGCTTTCGGGCGCCGCAACAAGCGTGTTTCAGCTGCTCAAGCTGCACGTCATCACCATCTGATCACAGCAGGAACCACTTAAGATGGGAGACATCCTCGGAATTGCAGAATGGCGTGCCCCCTCTCACTACCCGGTCAACCACAGCTCGGAATGTCTACATTACGATCATTGCTCGCGGCGCTCGGAGGCGTGAGCATCTTCTACGCGGCGGTGGCGTCGTCCCACCCTGACCATGCGCGGCAATCTCCTCTGACGAGCGACGCCTACACCTGCGAGCATCCAGCCTACAGGGTGTCCATCGTTTCAAAGTCCCCTCTCATAGTCTACCTCCAAGACTTCATCACCCCCTCCGAGCGCGCCCATCTTCTCCAACTCGGGTTGGCCCCCCTTTTGCTCCCCTCTTAAATCGCATGCAAACTAAAGTACTAACACGCCGCGGGGCCACCAGCAACTCAACCTTTACCCGCAGTGGCACAACCTCCTTCAACACCTCCACCCCGCACCGCACCTCCCAATCCACCACGCTCCC